>OCVV012875200.1_pt1 | contig 383755 bp, 348 predicted proteins | sample 1539721 | NCBI WGS metagenome assembly OCVV01 (sample SAMN02144230, study PRJEB22623) | gut metagenome | biome: sheep rumen | host: Ovis aries | place: New Zealand | reverse complement strand
AGTAATGCATGGAGCTGACTGTCACTAATCGATCGAAGGCTTGATCAAGGACGTCATTCCATCGGAAATCTGTATGAAGTTTTGAAGGTATGTAAATGCCAAGCGTTTTCGCTTGGTTTTTTTATGAATATCTAGTTATGCAATTAGTTGGGTTAAGGGGATTTAAATTTATATAGTGCTTGACACTGGAAGCAAAGTCCTTTAAACTACTAGATGTTGTGTGACAATATTTAGGGCTATAGTTCAGTTGGTAGAACGTTGGTCTCCAAAACCAAATGTCGAGGGTTCGAGTCCTTCTGGCCCTGTTAACCGGTGAGTTGATTCACCGGTTATTTTTTTTGAAAAAATACGATAAATGGAAACTGTTTTTCTTGAAAACGTTTCCAAAACGTGTTATATTATTTCCCGGTGCGATGATTATATCAACGTACTGTAATATATGTGGCAGTGGACATTCTTTATCTTCGTTCCAAGCTACCGAAAGGAGTTCTATTTATGAAGAAATTTACTATTATGCTGAATTCACCGGAAGATGCACAAGAGTTTGTAAATGCTGCATCTCAGTGTAACTTTGATATCGATCTATATAGCGGAAGCATTTCATTAGATGCCAAGTCTCTTCTCGGAGTACTGACAATGGGAACCAAACGGCTCCTTCAGGTTGTAGCCCAGAAGAGAGATGCTGAATTCGAGAGAGCTGCTTCGAAGTTTATCGTTGCTGCCTGATTTTTCAGACTTGCAAGGATTAAAATTTTTCATCAAACTTTTAATAGCCGGTGCCTTTTAAAGCACTGGCTATTTGTATGTGAACAAGATATACCTTAGATGATTTCCGGTAAAGTGGAATAGCTTTGAATCATTAAGGTTGGATTATTGATCTTGCGAATGATCATTTCGCCGACTTGCATTCCGAGTTCATAAACATTTATGTCTATAACATCCGGACGCGGATCCAGAATTGTGGTATACGGATAGATATCAAATGTTAGGAATACAATTTCATTGGATTTTTCGTCTGAAAGTTCCCGAAGTGCTCGAGCTGCACCAACTGCAAGTGTGTTGTTTTCGGTTACAATTGCCTTGGGAATAGTTGATCTATTGAGAAATTCTTTTGTAGTCTGATACGCCATTTCCCACGATGAATCTGTATAAGCTACATCTGTATTTTGAAGAGAGTATCCATTATGTCTCAGACACTTTCGAAATCCATTTTCACGCTCTTTTGAAATGAAATCAGTTTTTCGACCAGCAATAAAAACCGCAGGGAGAGCCTTGCGCCTAATTAGGTAAGCAGCAGCATGCTGGCCTGCCAATGCGTGGTTTGTGTCGATCCAGCAGAGACGATTATCAAAGTCCGGATGACCGATAACGATATGTGGGAACTGATGATCAACAATCAAGTTTGCAACTTCTTGATTTATTACAGATCCGTGTATTACAATTCCATCGGCACTTTTTTCTTTAATAATGTTCTCAATTGTTTCATTAGGATGATCTTCGTTAGAAATATCCATAAGAGTCATGGTATAGCCATTCCTGGCAAGGCTGGAAAATACACCACACATGATGTCGAATAGATGTGGATTTTGGTACGCCGCTCCTTTTTTTAAGTCAGATAGGTATATGACGTTATGCGTATTACCACGTGCAAAATTTACTGCTCTGGCATTGGGAGTGTAGCCAAGCTTTGTGGCAGCATCTTGAACCCGCTCAACGGTTTCTTGAGAAATCGTTTTCCAATGATTCATTACTTTTGATACAGTTGAAATAGATACTCCCGCTTCTCTTGCAACATCGCGAATCGTAGCTTTCATAGTCAATCATACTCCATTAGAACACTTCATTTACTTAGATAACTATATCATAACAATGCAAATGAAACTTGCACAAAATCAAATTTTTAGTATAGCGTTTTCCTAATAAACATGGATGCAAAATTGGCTTATTCATTGACTCATGTAAAATTGGGGCTTTATAATCAGACTTGTTAAGAGAACATGCAAGAATTAAGGAAAATTTTCTTGCATCCGCATTGGATAACTGATGTTTTATTATGAGGAGGAAGTTGAGAATGAAGAAGAAACTATTAAGCCTTTTGCTTGCCGTTTCTATGGTAGGAACTTTAGGAGCATGTGGCAAAAACAGTACAGATAATACCGCTGCAAAGCAGAAGAAGACGTCTAAAGATCCGGTTCAATCTTTGATTGATAATACAAAGGGACCGGTAGACCTTACTCTCTGGTGCTCAGAGACAGATCAATATCAGTCTGTTATGAAAGAAATCACCGAAGACTTCAAGAAAAAGTATTCGAAGGTTAATTTTAACATTACAATTGGGTCTGAGTCTGAGGCAAATTGTAAAGATGATGTATTAAAGGATGTTGAGGCAGCAGCCGATGTTTTCGTCTTTCCGGATGATCAGCTGCAAGGTTTGGTAGATGCGGGTGCTTTGCAGAGTGTAGATGCAAGCTATACCTATGATCCGAAAAAGACGAATTCAGAGCAGACGGTTAAAGCTGCATCTGTCGATGGTAAACTTTATGCTTATCCTATGACAGCATCCAATGGATATTTCTTGTTCTATGACAAAAATGTTTTTTCCGATGATGATGTAAAAACCATGGATGGCCTTTTGAAAAAAGCAGGAGAGTCCGGAAAGACCGTTGGTATGGAGGCAAGCGGTGCTTGGTATCTCTATAGTTTCTTCAAAGGCGCAGGCTTGGATATGACCATGAATAAGGATGGTTCAAATTCCTGTAATTGGAACGCAACGGACACAAAGTACAAGGGCTCTGATGTTGCTAAAGCAGTAACGGATATTTGTAAAAATAGTGCTTTTGTGAATTGTAAAAATGAAGATGCTCAGGCCTATGCGTTGGATGGCAAGATGGCAGCAGATGTTAATGGTACATGGGCATCAGAAGCTTTCAAAAAAGCTTATGGAGATGGATACGCTGCTACAAAGCTTCCAACTTATACTGTAAACGGCGATCAAGTTCAAATGGCTTCTTTTGCCGGCTATAAATTTGCAGGTGTTAATGCGTATTCTAAGCAGACCGGATGGGCTATGCTTCTCGCTGAATTTATCACAAATCAGGAGAATCAGACAAAGATCTTCAATGCAACCGGTGATGGACCTGCGAATATTGAGGCTGTGAAAGGAGCATCTTCTCCTGCATTGGATGCCTTGAGTGCACAGTCACCATATTCATCCCTTCAGCGAGTAGGCAATGCTTATTGGGATCCGGCCGCATCTTTAGGTGAATCCCTGGTAGAAGGTAATTATTCTGATGCGCAGAAGTTGTTGGATGACGCTGTAAAGGGAATTTGCCAAAAGGCTCAGTAACAATAGTAATTTGAAATATAATTGAAACTGCGGAAAGAAATTTCCGCAGTTTTGATTAATAAGGATGGGGGACATATGAAGAAAGCAGTGACCGGGCTAAAAGATTATTTCTTGCATTTTGGTAAGGCATTTGCTAATGGAGATATTTGGACAAAGATGTCTGTTCTTTTTATGGGAGCCGGACATATTCGAAATGGACAGATATTCAAAGGTGTACTGGTACAGGCCGTTCAAATTATTTTTTATTTGTTCACTGTACAGGTTACATTAAAATATTTGCCCAAATTGAGTACTTTAGGTACTGTGCAGAGAGAGGAACAATTTGATCCTCTGACAATGACTAAAACGGTGAATCACTATGATAATTCGCTTTTGATCCTTTTATTCAGTCTCGTAGGCATTGTATTTACTGTCATATTTATCCTGTTCTTTATCCAAAATGAGAAACATATTTATCAGGTACAAAGAAACAGAGAAGCGGGAAAACATATTAACAATTTCAGGGAAGATTTGAAGGAACTGATTAATGGTAAGTTCTATATAACCCTCCTAGGTCTTCCGGCGATCGGTGTCTTATTAGTAAATATTATTCCTATTTTATTCATGATTTGTATTGCATTTACAAATTATGATAAAGATCATCAACCCCCGACCTATTTATTTACCTGGGTGGGACTGAGTAATTTTAAAACGCTCTTTACTACAAGTATTACAGATTCATTTGGATATGTTTTCGTAAGAATACTTCTTTGGACTTTAATCTGGGCTTTCTGTTCCACATTTACAACTTATTTCGGTGGGATTTTTCTAGCCAAATTTATCAATGATAAGCGTACTCACTGGCAAAAAATGTGGCGGTCTTTATTTGTTATAACGATTGCAATTCCGCAATTTGTTTCTCTGCTTTTGATTGGTAAAATGTTTAGCAACCATGGGATAGTGAATGCTTTCTGTAATACAAGCGGGCTAACTGGCTTTCTACAGAATATAGGTTTGGTGTCACGTGGCCTGAATTATGTACCGTTTTTGTCAAAACCAATCTGGGCGCATATCATGGTGATATTAATAAATATTTGGGTCGGCGTTCCATATCAGATGCTGTCTGCTACAGGAATTTTGATGAATATTCCTCAGGATCAATTCGAAGCCGCTAAGATTGATGGCGCCAGTGAGAGGCAGATTTTCTGGAAAATAACAATGCCCTATGTACTGTTTGTGACTGGACCCAGTTTGTTGACGGCTTTCATCGCAAACATTAATAACTTCAATGTGATTTACCTTCTTACTACTGATTTTACGACTACTAACATGAAGTTTGCGAATGCAAATGCCAAAGAAGTAGATCTCCTTGTAACATGGCTTTTTAATTTGACAAACAACTATTCGAATTTCAAGATGGCTTCCGTTATAGGAATTTGTTGCTTTGTGATTTGCGTCTTTTTGACTTTGATTAATTTTGCCAGATTCATTCGGGATAACAGAGAGGAGGAATTTCAATGATTTCCAAAAAGGTTGTGAGACCAATCCTCAGGCATCTGGTTTTAGGAATGCTTGCCTTGTTTTGGCTGATACCGATCATTTGGTTATTTGTTACCTCATTGTCTGCTTATAAGGGCATCAATACGATGCATTTTTTCCCGACAGAATGGTCTCTGGGTAACTATCATCAGTTATTTTTTCAGCCGGATACCGTAGCTAATTTTCCTGCCTGGTTCCGAAATTCTATGATTATAGGTGTTTTTACCTGCCTGATCTCAAGTGCATTTGTATTAATGACAGCATATGCATTTTCATGCATGAGATTCCGTGGTAGAAAGCAACTGATGAGCTTTTCCATTATTCTCGGAATGTTTCCGGGTGTTCTATCTATGATTGCCATCTACTTTGTAATGAAGATGATTGGACTGACAAATAGTATTGTAGGTTTGATTCTTATTTATTCTGCGGGATCGGGTCTTGGATTTCTGATTTTAAAAGGATTCTTTGATACTATTCCGTCATCGCTACGTGAGTCAGCAAAACTAGATGGAGCATCAGAGCTGACAATCTTTTCTGTCATTGTTATTCCTTTATCGAAACCAATGATTGTATACACAGTAATCAATTCTTTTTTGGCACCTTGGATGGACTTTGTTATGGCTCAGTTAATGATTCGATCCAGGGATCCTCGTGATTGGACTGTGGCAATGGGATTATACAATCTGGTTCAGAAGTCTTTGGTTGGTAAATACTTCTCACTGTTCTGCGCGGGCGGCATTGTGGTTGCTGTTCCGATTTCTATTCTTTTTGTTATTATGCAGAAATTTTATGTGGAAGGCGTTACAGGAGGAGCAGTGAAAGGATAATTATGAATTATAGTGCAGTTTTGCATCAGCCGATTTCAAAAGATGCTTATATCAATTCAAATGGATATTTGACGATACGCCTTTCTGCTGCAAGGGGAGATTTAGAGAGTTGTGTGTTATTTTTTGGCGATAGAGTGTGCCCGAGGAAACCAATTGAAATGACCCCCATTTCTATGGAATTAGTAGCGAGTGATCTGCTTCGCGATTACTATGAAGTTGAAGTGGTTTCAGATTATACCAGAATTTGCTACTTTTTTGAGCTTTGTGATCGAAAAAGAGAAAAAATATATTTTAGTGAATATGGTTTTTCGAAAGAAATTGATTTCGATCGGACACAGTTTTTCCAATATCCTTATCTTCATAGAGATGATGCACTTCGTTTCCCTGAGTGGTCGAGAAATATGGTTATGTATCATATTTTTCCTGACAGTTTTGCTTCTGGTAGACGTGAGATTTCAAAACAAGGGAAAAAAATTGACCTAGGTAATGGCCTGGTCTCCGAATGTCGGAATGGAGGTACATTGCAGGGAATCATTCAAAATATGGATTATATTCGAAATCTTGGAATTACTTGTATATACCTTAATCCGATTTTTAAGGCAGCCTCCTATCACAAATATGACACGATTGATTATAAACAGATAGATCCTTGCATTGGGACAATAGAGGAATTAAAAGAACTGGTCAGAATCTGTCATAAGTCAGGTATCCACGTTATTTTGGATGGCGTATTTAACCATTGTGGAAGCGGATTTTTTGCCTTTCAAGATTTACTCAAGAATGGATTGGATTCAAAATATCGTGATTGGTTTTATAGAGTGGAATATCCCGTATCTTTCACAGATCCTCCTAATTATGAAACCTATGCCTATGTCAAGGAAATGCCAAAGCTTGACACGTCGAACCCTGAGGTTTTGCAGTATTTTTGTGAGGTGGGTCGATACTGGATCCGCGAAGCAGATATCGATGGATGGCGCTTAGACGTGGCCAATGAAATTAATCATAACTTCTGGAGGGAATTTCGCAGGGCAATTCATGAGGAGAAAGAGGATACTTTTCTAATTGGTGAGATTTGGGAGGATTCGACGGTATGGTTGAGAGGTGATCAATTTGATTCGACTATGAATTATTCTTTTTGCTACAATTGCAGGGAGTTTTTTGCGAAAAACACAATTCAGGTATCGGAGTTTGATGCAAAGATGCAGCATATGTTTATGCGGTATCCTGATATGGTGATGAAAGCACAAATGAATTTCCTTGACACCCATGATGTTCCAAGATTTTTAAGTTACTGCAATGGAGACAGGCGGAAATTAAAACTAGCTGCATTTTATATGTTTTGCACCGAAGGCATACCATCTGTCTTCTATGGCGATGAACTAGGATGTCAGGGGGTTACTGAGGCTGAGTACAGAATGCCAATGCCATGGAACAGAACACAGTCTGAAGATTACCAGTTTTACAGATCTTTGATTCATTTGCGAAATGAACATAGAGCGCTATCTGAAGGGATATATCGGACAATTTTATGTGATGATTCGACTGGCATCTACGCATTTATCCGTAGAAATGATGAAGAGACACTATTAGTTGTAATTAACAACAGTGATAAAAAAGAAAGATTTCAATTGCCAAGGAATCTTCAGAGTAAGAAATGGGAGGCGTTGTTTCTAAGAACTGCAGAAATTGGCGTATTAGATGCTTACAGTGGGAATATTTATGAATTGAAGGCATAGCAAAAAAAGAAGATTAGGGATGATTCTTGCAAGCACAAGGGAGTTGCACAAATTATCCTAATTGGGAGGTAAAAGTTAAGCTTCCAAAAAATAAAGATATAGAGTTCAAAGCAATCAAGAAAGATGGTTCAGGTCATGTGGTATGGGAAAGCGGTAGCAACCATACTTTGCATGTAAAACAAGGTCAAAATAACTATTCATTTGATTGGTAACCTGATCTTTCTCATATACCCTTCAAAGACCAGGGCAAACCAATGCCCTGGTCATTTTCTGACTTAAAATAGGACAATGAAATTTTACCCATTGGCTTTTTATAGGAATTAAGCAGTCATTTCTGTATCCTTGTGCTATCATAGTTACCATGAATACAAGAATGGATACACAAACGAGGCCTGTCCTCCATATTTCTGTTCGGAATCTCGTGGAATTTCTCCTCCGATCCGGAGACATCGATGATCGAGTTGGCTCTCGAGACCCCTATAAGTCCATGCAGGCGGGGACCAGGATTCATCGGAAGATTCAGAGAAAAATGGGTTCTGATTATCATGCAGAGGTGCCATTATCTACGAGTGTAGATATGGGAGACTATGACATTGTCATCGAGGGAAGAGCAGATGGCGTCTTTTATCGGACTATTCCTGTAGAACAGGGATTGCGTGCGAATCCTTCCCTAACCGAAGAACTGGAATTGAAATCAAATTCTTCCGAAACCGTAGAACAGGGATTGCGTGCGAATCCTTCCCTGACCGAAGAACTGGAATTGAAATCAAATTCTTCCGAAACCGTAGAACAGGGATTGGGGTCGAATCTTACCTTATCGGATGAGATGAATGTTGATGACTTTGAGATTCCATATGGGATTGATGAAATCAAGGGTGTCTATCTGGATGTTCAGGCCATGGAGGAACCGATTGAGGTTCACCTGGCTCAGGCCAAAGTCTATGCCTATATTATTGGTTTACAGAATCGACTTGAAGAACTGACGGTTCAGATGACGTACTGTAATTTAGATGATGAGGATATTCGGAGATTTCGATACGAATATTCTTTTGATGAATTACATGAGTGGTTTTCGAATCTGATTTCTCAGTACAAGAAGTGGTCGGATTTCCAAATGGAATGGAAGAGAGAATCCTTGGATTCTATACATGCTTTGGAATTCCCGTACGACTATCGGCCAGGGCAAAAAAGACTGGCAGGTGATGTCTATCACACAGTGCAGGAGCATAAGATTCTTTTTATTCAGGCGCCAACTGGTTCGGGTAAGACGCTTGCAACGATTTTCCCTACATTGAAGGCTGTAGGGGAGGGATTATGCCAGCGTTTATTTTATCTAACCTCTAAGAATGTTACGAAAAAAGTTGCCTTGGATACCTATCAGCTATTGATGGAGAAGGGCTATCGAGGTAAAATTGTTGATATCACTGCAAAGGATCGAGTTTGTCCGCTAGAGGAGAGACATTGTAATCCGGATCATTGCCCTTATGCGAAGGGCCACTTTGACCGTGTAAATGATGCAGTTTATGAATTATTGACCACAGAAGATCTATATACCATGGACCGTATTCAGGAGTTCGCTGAGAGTAGAAATGTATGTCCATTTGAGTTTAGCCTGGATCTATCCAATTGGTGCGATAATATCATTTGCGACTATAATTATGTATTTGACCCAACCGCCTACTTAAGGCGTTTTTTTGCAGAAGGAGAGCGAAACGATTCTGTTTTCCTAGTGGACGAGGCGCATAATTTAGTGGACCGGGGTCGACGGATGTATTCTGCAAGCTTAATTAAGGAGGATTGCCTTCGTATTAAGAAGATTCTTAAGGACAAAAGTAAGAAGACCGCTACACAATTAGATCGAGTGAATCGAGTCCTTTTGGAATGGAAGAAAAACTGTAGCAAGATCCTGATCCTTCCGGAAATTGATGAGTTTGTTTTTAAATTAATGAATCTTGCTTCAGAGATGGAGATGTTCCTGGAGAATCGAATTCCATTTCCTGAGAGAGATGATGTGGTGGAGTTCTACTTTAATCTTCGAAACTTCCTAGATCGAACGGAGGAGTTAGACCAGAGATATAAGATTTTCTGCGACTATACAGATGATGGCGAGTTTCGAATTAATCTCTTTTGCATGGATCCATCTCGACAGTTGCAGGAACGTTTGGATCGAGGAGTAGGCACGATTTTCTTCTCCGCAACCTTCCTGCCAGTTCGCTATTACAAGAATCTGCTTTGTACAGAAGAGAATCCTTACGCTGTATACGCGGATACGGTTTTTCAGCCAGAGCAATCCGCGGTCCTTATTGGCCGAGATGTTACAACCCGCTACACACAACGCTCCCTTGGGATGTATAAGACCTATGCAGATTACTTGTATCACATGATTCAAGGGAAGATAGGGAATTACATGGCTTTCTTCCCATCCTATAAGTTCTTGGGAAATGTATACCAAGCTTTTATGGACAACTATGAGTTTACAACGGATGTCATCGTACAATCCTCTGGCATGCGTGAGAAAGATAGAGATGAATTTCTGGCAGCCTTTGAAGAGGAACATGAAAAGGGCTTGCTTGGATTCTGCGTTATGGGAGGATTATTTGCGGAAGGAATTGATCTTACAGCTGAACGATTGATTGGAGCTGCAATTATTGGAACGGGTTTGCCTCAGGTTAATCCAGAACAAAATATTCTAAAAGATTATTTTGATCAGCCAGAGGATACTGAGAGCGGAAGTACTGGTGAGGGATTCTCATATGCCTATACTTATCCTGGAATGGCTAAGGTGTTGCAAGCTGCAGGACGTGTGATTCGTACAGAAGATGATCGAGGGGTGATACTATTACTTGATCAGAGATTCCTATGGTCAGAATACCGAAGAATCATGCCAAGAGAGTGGAGTGGCCTCCATGAGGTAACGGTAGATTCTGTGTCATATGAATTGAAGAAATTCTGGGAAGAGAACTAGTAAATAGTACATATTACGATACTATAGGTTCTTTAGGAAATCCCATTCAACTGAATCAGGGAAACAATTACTGCTCAATCTTAGGAAGCAGGTCTAAGAAGGCCTGAATAGAAGAATTTGTCGGTAGATTAGGGTCGGTTGCTGCAACCATACGTCTGGTTGGAATCTGCTCGGTTGTCTCTAATACCTTCAGGGATTTATTTCTCTTAGCGGTGACACAATAATCTGGAACAAATGCAACACCGAGACCGATTTTTGCTAAGTCAATTAATAAGTCATTACTGGATAAGGAAATCTCTGGAACCAGTTCTAACTGATGCTTTAAAAAGAGCTTATGGAGATACTGACTTGTGGTACTTTTCTGTTCCAGCATCATAATAGGAAATTTATTGATCTGGCGAAGAGTCATTGGCTTATCCCCTACATCAAACTGATCTGGATTTGCTACAAATACGTCGCGGAATTCCAATACCGTTTGGTTAATAAAGGAAGGAGTTAATTTTGCATTCGGGTAATTTACGATGATAAGGTCTACATTTCCATGCTCTAATAAGTCTACACAGCCGTATGATGTGGCGTTGGTAATCTTGATTGGGACGTCTGGATACTTCTTATGGAATTTCTCTAGGTATGGGACCAGGAAATAGCGGCAGATGGTGTCGCTGGCACCGATGTGGAGCTGACCGAATTGCATGGCAGACTCATCGGAGATGGTGTCTTCACCACGACGAATGAGATTGATGGCTGGCTCGACATGCTTAAGTAATAATTCGCCGGCAGGAGTGAGGGCTACCTTCTTAGTTGTTCGATAGAAGAGTGGCTGTCCTAACTTCTTCTCAAGGGTCTTAACAGACTGCGATACGGCGGACTGAGAAATAAATAGTTCCTTACTTGCTTCAGAGAAGCTTAAAGTGGTTGCTACATGGTAGAAGACTTTGTATAACTCGTAATTAATATCCATTGTACTTCCATTTCTATTACAATACATCCTGACGATTCATTATTATATTAGTAATTTTTATAGATTGCAAGCGTTCATATAAATTAGTCTAATAAGTGAAATAAATATATTTAATTATAATCACGAGAAATGAATGTGCTATACTATCAACAGATACTAATAAATAGGCCTACATTTATTAGCAGAAGCATCTACTGATCAATGGAAATTATCGGTAGGAACTGTTGCTGAAAAAATGGCCTGCATTTATTAGCAGAAGCATCTACTGATCAATGGAAATTATCGGTAGAAACTGTTGCTGAAAAAGTGGTCTACATTTATTAGTAAGAATGGAAACCGGCGTTTTGGTGAAAACTGGGAGGCAATCATGGGAAACGTTAGACGTATCTATGTAGAAAAGAAGGCGGAATATGCGGTAAAAGCGAAGGAACTGAATGTGGAATTCAAGAACTTCCTTGGCATCACTGATGTGGTGAATGTACGTGTTCTGAATCGCTATGACATCGAAAACTTATCTGATGAGACCTACAAGAAGGCAGTGCGCACCATCTTCTCTGAGCCACCAGTTGATGATGTATATGAAGAGACCTTCGAATACACAGGTCGTACCTTCTCCGTAGAGTCTCTGCCTGGTCAGTTCGATCAGAGAGCAGATTCTGCTGTACAGTGCATTCGTATCCTGAAAGAGGACGAAGAGCCTGTTATTAAGACTGCTATTACTTATGTCATCGAGGGTGACATCTCTGATGAGGAGTATGAAGCAATTAAGAAGCACTGCATCAATCCAGTGGATTCTCGAGAGACTGGTTTAGAGAAGCCTGAGACTCTGCAGGATCAGTTTGATGAGCCTGAGGATGTGGCTATTATCGATGGATTTAGAAGCATGGAGGAGGCACCTCTGAAGGAACTCTATGATTCACTGAATCTGGCCATGACCTTCAAGGACTTTCTACATATCCAGAACTATTTTAATAATGACGAGAAGAGAGATCCTTCTATGACCGAGATTCGTGTCTTAGATACCTACTGGTCTGACCATTGTCGTCATACCACCTTCTCCACAGAACTTACCTCTGTAAAATTCGATGAGGGATTCTATAAGAAGCCAATCGAAGATACATTTCATGATTATAAGGATAGCTTCAAGGTTCTCTATAAGGACCGTGATGATAAGTTCGTCTGCCTGATGGACATTGCTCTTATCGCTGCAAAGCGTCTGAAGGCTGAGGGCAAGCTTACGGATCAGGAAGAGTCCAATGAGATCAATGCCTGCTCTATTGTTGTCCCTGTGAAGGTGGACGGCAAAGAGGAAGAGTGGCTTGTGAATTTCAAGAATGAGACCCACAACCATCCAACGGAAATCGAGCCTTTTGGTGGTGCAGCAACTTGCTTAGGTGGCGCAATCCGCGATCCATTATCTGGCCGTACCTATGTGTACCAGGCAATGCGTATCTCAGGCGCTGCAGATCCAACCAAGTCTGTGAAGGATACCTTAGAGGGTAAGCTCCCTCAGAAGAAGCTGGTTCGTGAAGCGGCTCATGGTTATTCCTCCTATGGTAACCAGATCGGTCTGGCTACTGGCTTCGTCCATGAGGTATATCATCCGAATTATGTAGCAAAGCGTATGGAGTTAGGTGCTGTTATGGGTGCGGCTCCTCGCTGTGCTGTTCAGCGTCTGAATTCTGATCCAGGAGACCGTATCATCCTCCTGGGTGGACGTACAGGTCGTGATGGTATCGGTGGTGCAACAGGTTCCTCTAAGGCCCATAACACCCAGTCCACGGCTGTATGTGGTGCAGAAGTCCAGAAGGGTAATCCTCCAACCGAGCGTAAGATCCAGCGTCTCTTTAAGAGAGAGGAAGTTTCCTACATTATTAAGAAGTGTAATGACTTCGGTGCAGGCGGTGTGTCAGTGGCCATCGGTGAGCTGGCTCCTGGCCTTCGTGTAGACTTGGATAAGGTTCCTAAGAAGTATGCTGGTCTCGATGGAACAGAACTTGCAATCTCTGAGTCTCAGGAGCGTATGGCGGTTGTTGTCTCTCCTGAAAATGTAGACCAATTCCTTTCTTATGCAGCAGAGGAGAACTTAGAGGCAACCGAGGTTGCTATTGTAACAGAAGAGCCACGTATGGTTCTCACCTGGAGAGGCAAGGAAATTGTAAATATGTCTCGTGCCTTCATTGATACCAATGGAGCCCATCAGGAGACTTCTGTCGAAGTTGAGATGCCAGATGAGAAGGCGAATTTCTTTAAGACTGAGACCAATGAAAAGGTTCGTGAGGCCCTGCGTCAGAATGATGTGAAGACTGCATGGCTTGAGACTCTGTCTGATATTAATGTGGCTTCTCAGAAGGGACTTGTTGAGATGTTCGATGGTTCTATCGGTGCAGCCAGCGTCTACATGCCTTTCGGTGGTAAGTATCAGTTGACCGAGACCCAGTCTATGGTTGCGAAGCTTCCAGTTGGGAATCATCAGTGTGATGCAGTAACCATGATGGCGTATGGATATGATCCATATCTCACCACATGGAGCCCATTCCATGGCGCTCAGTATGCGGTTCTGTCTTCCCTTGCGAAGATTGTGGCCGCAGGTGGTGATTATAAGAAGATTCACTTTACATTCCAGGAATTCTTCCGCAGAATGTCCGCTGATCCAAAGCGCTGGAGCCAGCCTTTTGCTTCACTTCTTGGTGCATACCGTGCCCAGATGAAGCTCGGTTTAGCTTCTATTGGTGGTAAGGACTCCATGTCTGGAACCTTCAATGATATTGATGTACCTCCAACACTTGTATCCTTTGCGGTAGATGTGGCAGACGAGCATGATGTGATTACTCCTGAGTTTAAGCAGGCCGGCGATCGGGTTGTTCTCTTTAGACTGGCTCATGATGACTATGATCAGCCGGACTATGAGCAGGCAATGGATACCTATGAGAAGGTGCACGACCTGATTCAGAAGGGTATCATCGTTTCAGCCTATGTAGTAGAGGGATACGGCGTGGCAGCAGCACTGTCTAAGATGGGCTTCGGTAATGGACTTGGTGTTTCTGTAAATAAAGACCTTGCCAAAGAGGATCTTTTCCGTCCATTCATTGGTGAAATCGTAGCAGAAATTGCACCAGATCATGAGGATGCACTTGAAATCCCTCCAGAGGGTGTCGTTGTGGCAAAGCTTGGCCAGGTTACAGATGATGGTAAGTTCACTTACGGTGATGTTTCAATCTCTCTTTCTGAGGCGGTAGAAGCTTGGAAGACACCACTTGAGAAGGTTTTCCCTACCACCGCAGAGCACGATGAATCCCTAGTAGATACGAAGCTGTATGATGCCAAGTCGGTTTACATTTGTAAGCATAAGGTAGCGAAGCCTAGGGTATTCATCCCGGTATTCCCTGGTACCAATACAGAGTATGACTGTGAGAAGGCCTTCTTAGAGGCTGGCGCTGATGTGAATACAGTCATCTTTAGAAATAGAAATACCCAGGATATCGTAGAGTCTGTAGATGCCTTTGCAAAAGCTGTTCGGGATTCTCAGATTGTATTCTTCCCTGGTGGATTCTCTGGTGGTGATGAGCCTGAGGGTTCTGCGAAGTTCTTCGCAACTGCATTCCGTAATGGGAAGATTAAGGATGAGATCAATGCTCTCTTAAATGAGAGAGATGGTCTGGCACTTGGTATCTGTAACGGTTTCCAGGCACTGATTAAGCTGGGCTTAGTTCCATTCGGCGAAGTCCACACCCAGAAGCCAGATTCTCCTACACTGACCTATAACACCATTGGCCGTCATATCTCTAAGGAAGCTTACCTGAAGGTTGTATCGAATAAGAGCCCATGGATGAAGAATGCAGAATTAGGTGGAGTCTATGTAAACCCTGCATCCCATGGTGAGGGTCGCTTTGTTTGTAATGAGGAATGGCTGAATCAGCTCTTCTTAAATGGTCAGGTTGCTCTGCAGTACTGTGATCCAGAGGGAAATGTCTCTATGAATGAAGAGTGGAATATCAATGGTTCCTATCGCGCAATTGAGGGAATTACAAGCCCAGATGGCCGTGTCCTTGGTAAGATGTGTCATAGTGAGCGCCGCGGCGATCATGTGGCTATGAATATCTATGGCAACCAGGATCTGAAGATTTTCCAGAGCGGTGTAGAGTACTTTAAGTAAAAAGAATGCTCCCCGGGAGAGTACCTGGGGAGCAAATTTTGCGTCTATATGGTTTACGTAACCAAGACATTGTGATAGACTTTTATAAGTTTAGGGATTTTTAGAAATAAGGTCTAGAAATCCGAAAAACGAGATCAGATTTGATAGAAATCATCGATTTGTTTTCTGAGAAGCTTATATATTATCATAGATTTCTATTTCATGCAAGTGTGGATTTAAAAATAGGTGTTTTACTTGATAACTTTCTCCACACCGGCGTCTGATCCTTCAGCAATATTCACCTATATAACGAAAGGAATGGCGTAAATGAAAGCATTTCTCATTTTAGAAGATGGAACAGTTTTCACAGGAAAAAGCATTGGTTCCACCAGAGAAGTAATCAGTGAGATCGTCTTCAACACTTCCATGACAGGATACTTAGAGGTCCTAACAGACCCTTCTTATGCTGGACAGGCAGTTACGATGACCTACCCTCTGATTGGTAATTACGGTATCACTCCAGACATGGAATCCGAGAGATCATGGGTGGATGGCTATATCGTTCGCGAGCTTTCAAGAATTCCTTCTAATTTCCGATGCCAGGGTACCATTCAGGACTTCCTTGTAAAACAGGATATCCCAGGAATTGCTGGTATCGATACCCGTGCTCTTACGAAGATTCTTCGTGAGAAGGGCACAATGAATGGAATGATCACAACCAATCAGAACTACGACTTAGAAGAAATCATCCCAAGACTAAAAGCATATACAGTAGGTGATGTGGTTACAAAGGTTACTTGCACAGAGAAGAAGGTTCTGCCTGGCAAGGGCAAGAAGGTAGCTTTACTTGATCTAGGCGCTAAGAATAATATCGCCAAGTCTCTGAATGAGAGAGGCTGCGAAGTTACAATCTATCCTGCACATACTTCTGCAGAGGAGATTCTGGCAAGTAATCCCGATGGCATTATGTTAAGTAATGGCCCTGGAGATCCTAAGACCAATGTAGATATCATTTTGAATATTAAGAAATTATATGCAAGTGATATACCGATATTTGCAATCTGCCTAGGACATCAGCTGATGGCACTTGCTACTGGTGCAGATACTTATAAGATGAAGTACGGCCACAGAGGCGGTAATCATCCGGTGAAGGACCTAGAGACGGGCAGGGTTTACATTTCCTCCCAGAACCATGGATATGCAGTTGATACAGAGACGCTGGATCCTAAGGTTTGTGTCCCTGCATTTACCAATGTCAATGATGGCACCAATGAGGGCCTGAAGTATGTAGGTAAGAATATCTTCACCGTACAGTTCCACCCAGAGGCTTGCCCTGGTCCACAGGACAGTGGTTACTTATTTGATCGTTTTCTTAAGATGATGGGAGGAGAGCAGTAATGCCAAGAGATAATAGTATTAAAAAGGTTCTCGTAATTGGTTCCGGTCCTATCGTCATCGGACAGGCAGCAGAGTTTGACTATGCTGGTACACAGGCTTGCCGTTCCCTTAGAGAAGAGGGCGTCGAAGTATGCCTGGTGAATTCCAATCCGGCTACGATTATGACCGATAAGCAGATTGCAGATCAGGTTTATATCGAGCCTCTTACCATTGAGACACTGCAGCAGATTATCCTGAAGGAGAAGCCAGATTCGATTCTCCCTACCATCGGTGGTCAGGCTGGACTGAATCTGGGCATGGAGCTTGCAGATAGCGGCTTCTTAGCTGAGCATAATGTTCGATTAATTGGTACAAGCCGTGACACCATCTTCAGAGCTGAGGATCGTCAGGCATTTAAGGATACCATGGAGAAATTAGGAGAGCCTGTTGCGGCTTCTCATGTGGTTCATAATGTTGAGGATGGTGTGCAGTTTACCAATACCATTGGTTATCCTGTTGTGCTTCGTCCTGCTTACACCCTGGGTGGTTCAGGGGGTGGTATTGCCCATGACGAGTCGGAGCTTCGAGAGATTTTGGAGAATGGACTCCGTCTGTCTCGTGTCCATGAGGTTCTAGTAGAGCGTTCTATCGCTGGCTGGAAGGAAGTCGAGTACGAAGTAATGCGTGATGCAGCAGGTAACTGTATCACGGTATGTAATATGGAAAATATAGACCCTGTTGGTGTCCACACTGGTGACTCTATTGTTGTGGCTCCATCTCAGACGCTTGGTGATAAGGAATATCAGATGCTTCGTACATCTGCTCTGAATATCATCACAGAGCTTGGCATTACAGGTGGATGTAATGTACAGTACGCTCTGAATCCGGATTCCTTCGAGTACTGTGTCATCGAAGTAAATCCTCGTGTATCCCGTTCCTCTGCACTGGCTTCTAAGGCCACAGGTTATCCAATTGCTAAGGTATCCGCTAAGATTGCACTGGGCTATACATTAGATGAGATTAAGAATGTCATTACCGGTAAGACTTACGCATGCTTTGAGCCAATGCTGGACTACTGCGTGGTTAAGATTCCACGTCTGCCTTTTGATAAGTTCATTACAGCGAAGCGTACTCTGACTACTCAGATGAAGGCAACTGGTGAGGTTATGAGTATTGCGAATAACTTCGAAGGCGGCCTGATGAAGGCAATTCGTTCCCTAGAGCAGCATGTTGACTCACTGAAGAGCTATGACTTTACCATGCTCTCTATGGATGAGCTAGAGGATCAGCTCAAGGTGGTAGATGATCGCCGTATCTGGGTGATTGCGGAGGCTCTTCGCAGACATATTCCCAAGGAACATATCCACGATATTACGAAGATTGATCTCTGGTTCATTGATAAAATCGATATCCTGGTTGGTATGGAATATCGTCTGTCAAGCGAGCCAATGACAGCAGAACTCTTGGCAGAAGCAAAGCGCATGGAGTTCCCTGATCATGTCATCGCAGAACTATCTGGTAAGACTGAGGATGAGATCCATAAGATGCGTATGGAGAATGGTATCATCGCTGGATTTAAGATGGTTGATACCTGTGCAGCTGAGTTCGAAGCAACCACTCCATATTATTACTCTGTCTTCGGCTCTGAGAATGAAGCCATTGAGACAAAGGATAAGAAGAAAATCCTGGTACTTGGTTCTGGCCCAATTCGTATCGGACAGGGTATTGAGTTTGACTTCTGTTCTGTACATGCCACATGGGCATTCTCAAAACGTGGTTATGAGACCATCATCGTCAATAATAATCCAGAGACAGTATCTACGGACTTTGATATTGCAGATAAGCTTTACTTTGAGCCTCTGACATCAGAGGATGTACGTAATATTGTGGACTTCGAAAAGCCAGATGCAGCAGTTGTCCAGTTTGGTGGACAGACCGCGATTAAGCTTACCCAGGATCTGATGGAGATGGGAGTACCTATTTTAGGAACCAAGGCTGAAGATGTGGATGCTGCTGAGGATAGAGAACTCTTTGATGAGATTCTTCAGAAGACTGGAATCCCAAGAGCTTCAGGTGGAACAGTTTATACTGCAGAGGAAGCAAAAGCAGTTGCAAACCGTATCGGTTATCCGGTATTGGTTCGTCCTTCCTATGTCCTTGGTGGACAGGGTATGCAGATTGCCTTTAATGATCAAGAAATTGAGCAGTTTATTGATATCATCAACCGAATCGCACAGGATCATCCAATCCTTGTAGATAAGTATCTCCAGGGTAAGGAAGTAGAAGTTGATGCGGTATGTGACGGTGAAAATATTCTGATTCCTGGAATTATGGAGCATATTGAGCGTACCGGCATTCATTCTGGTGACTCTATCTCTGTATATCCTGCACCAACGATCTCTGACGAGATCAAGGCGAAGATCGCTAAGGATACAGAACTCTTAGCACAGGCTCTCCACGTAAAGGGTATGATTAATATCCAGTTTATTGTTATGGATGGGGAAGTCTATGTCATCGAGGTAAATCCTAGATCCTCACGTACTGTTCCATATATCTCTAAAGTAACGGGTATTCCAATTGTGGACCTGGCGGTACAGGTTATGCTTGGTAAGAAGATTCCAGAACTGGGTTATGCACCTGGACTTCAGCCAGAAGCAGATTACTATGCAATTAAGATGCCAGTATTCTCCTTTGAGAAGCTTCGTGGAGCTGAGATTGCTATGGGCCCTGAGATGAAGTCTACTGGTGAGTGCTTGGGTATCTCTCCAGACTTCAATGAAGCTCTGTATAAGGCTTTCCAGGGCGCTGGTGTACGTCTGCCAAAGTATAAGCAGATGATTATGACCATTAAGGATTCCGATAAGGCAGAGTCTGTTGATGTGGCAAAGCGCTTTGCAAATCTTGGATATACCATCTATGCAACACGTTCAACAGCCCGCTACTTGAATGATCATGGAGTAGAGGCTCGTTGGGTCAATAAGATCTCCCAGGAATCTCCAAATGTAATGGACTTGATCCTTGGTCATAAGATTGACGTGGTAGTAGATATCCCAACCCAGGGACATGGAGATAAGTCTCGTGATGGATTCCAGATCCGCCGTAATGCCATCGAGACAGGCGTCTACTGTATCACTGCATTAGATACAGCCAATGCATTAGCTCATGCCTTAGAGACTGTAAATGGCGATCATGAACTGTCTATTATTGACATCGCAAAGATCCAGAGCCGCGGTGGTAATGTAGAGGCATAAGACGAAAACCATAAAAATATAAAAAATATGAAAAAGAGTGTTGACACAACTCTAGGGTTTTAGTAATATATAACTCGGCTGTTGAAGAGATTCGACAGCCCAGCAATGGGATCTTAGCTCAGCTGGGAGAGCATCTGCCTTACAAGCAGAGGGTCACAGGTTCGAGCCCTGTAGGTCCCATTTATCTTTTGAATTGATAGATATAAAATAATCAGTTCGGATCAACCGCCCTTCGGGGCCTTGATATATATGGCGAGGTAGCTCAGCTGGCTAGAGCACGCGGTTCATACCCGCGGTGTCGAGAGTTCAAGTCTCCCCCTCGCTACGCAATGGGATCTTAGCTCAGCTGGGAGAGCATCTGCCTTACAAGCAGAGGGTCACAGGTTCGAGCCCTGTAGGTCCCATTATTTTTTGCTAATTTACCAGTTACGCATCAATCGCTCTTAGAGCGTTGATATATATGGCGAGATAGCTCAGCTGGCTAGAGCACGCGGTTCATACCCGCGGTGTCGAGAGTTCAAGTCTCCCTCTCGCTACGAATCAAGACTCCGGAATTTTCCGGAGTCTTTTTTTTACATGTGAGTTTTTATCTAAAAATTAACAATAAATATGGTAGAATAAAAAAAGAGTTTGGCTTTTATCCATTATAAATTGCAAAGGGGACTCTATGAAGAATAAACGTTTGGGAGAAATGCTTGTTGATGTTGGGGTTTTGTCTGAGGCGCAATTACAGGAAGCCCTGACAAAGCAGGTGGGTTCAGGTAAGCGACTTGGTACCGTACTGATTGACGAGCACTATATTACGGAGACACAGTTAATTGATACCCTACGTATGCAGTTAGGTATTGATTATATTGACTTAAATAAGGCAACAATAGACCCTGCAATGGCTGCGATTGTGCCAAAAGCATTAGCGCAGCAGTATCGCATTGTTCCAGTGAAGATGGTGGATGACCGCCTGTATCTAGCCATGGAGGATCCGCTGAATTTCATCGCGGTAAAGCAGGTGAAGGACCTGACTCGAAAAAAGGTCACTCCTATGATTGCTTATTCCTCGGCGATTAGCCGTGCAATCTCTGTTCTCTATGAGAACGAGGGAGCGATGGCGGCTATCGAGGACATGAAGGAAGAGAGAGCCCTCACCATTGGCGAGAGAGCAGAGGAGAATACTTCTCAGGGGGAGAATCAGGACGCACCAACCATTCGTCTTGTGAATTCCATCTTCCAGCGTGCCATTGATGAGCATGCATCGGATATCCATATCGAGCCACAGGACGATGCCGTTCGGGTCCGTATGCGTGTAGATGGTCGTATGACAGATATGTTCTCCTTTGAGCATGGCTTCTTGGGACAGGTAGTATCAAGACTGAAGGTCATGGCGGATATGAATATTACAGAGCATCGAATCCCTCAGGATGGTCGTGCTCTGGTTCATCAGCCGGATGGAACAGATGTGGATGCCCGTGTATCAACCCTTCCAACCATTCATGGTGAGAACGTGGTTATCCGACTCCTCTGGCGTGATGCAGCGCAATTAACACGCCGAGGCATTGGTATCACTGAGAATGATAATAAGAAATTCGATCGAATTCTGAAGAATTCCTCTGGAATGATTATCGTGGTAGGACCTACTGGATCAGGTAAGACCAGTACCCTCTATACCATGATTCAGGAATTAAATCGTCCAGAGGTGAATATGATCTCCTTAGAGGATCCTGTAGAATTCCAGATTCCAGGAGTTACACAGGTAGCAATTAATGAGAAAGTAGGATTGACCTTTGCCAGCGCCCTTCGTTCCTGCTTACGACAGGATCCGGATATCATCTGTGTAGGAGAGATTCGAGATGGTGAGACAGCTGAGATCGCTATGCGTGCTGCTATGACAGGACACTTGGTTTTATCTACCATCCATACAGAGGATGCAGTATCTGCAGTGGATCGCTTGAGAGACCTGGGAATTGAGCCATACTTAATTGCTGGCTCCCTTCGAGGAATTATCTCCCAGAGATTGGTTCGAAAAATCTGTAATAAGTGTAGGGAAGAGATCCAGCCAGATCCCTATCTGATTGACTTAATCGGTATGAAGGCAGACTCTGGACAGAAGTATTACCATGGCCGTGGCTGTACCGACTGTCTAGACTCTGGTTACCATGGCAGAACCGGTGTCTTCGAGATTCTAACCATGACATCAGGACTTCGCGATGCAATCGCATCTGGTAAGAATGGTACGGAGCTTCGAGAGGCCTTAGAGGATTCCAAGGACTTTGTGCCAATGATAGTTAATGCAAGAGATTTGGTTCGTGAGGGTATCACCACAGTAGAGGAAGTCATCCGAACCGTTGCAACAATTGAATAAGGCAGGAGAAGATATGCATTCTATCGAAGAACTAATTATAAAAGGACATGAGGCAGGCGCCTCCGATGTACATATTGCAGCCAATCTGCCAGTGAAGTTCCGTATCGATGGACAATTGGTGAATCTCTTTGATGAGGTAGTAACTGCTACAGAGTGTGAGAATTATGCTAGAGAATTAGCAGGAGAGCAGTATGACGACATCCGTTACATCGGTGAGTGGGACGGATCCGATACCATTGGTGGCTTACGAGTACGTATCAATCTCTTTCGCGCCAATGGCCATATGTCCGCATCCTTACGTATCCTGGCAGATCATATCCCTGTACTAGATAGCCTGGGACTTCCTCCTGCAGTGAAGGAATTCTCCTCTTGGGAGAAGGGCATCGTCTTAATAACTGGTGAGACGGGTTCTGGTAAGTCTACGACCCTGGCTGCCATACTAGATGAGATTAATCATAGCAGGCAGCAGCATATTATTACTCTAGAGGATCCAATTGAATACGTATATCAACCGGATCGGTGCCTCATTAATCAGAGAGAGATTGGACAGGATACCAGGAGCTATGCAGATGGACTCCGTGCCATCCTAAGAGAGGATCCAGATATCATTCTGATTGGCGAGATGCGTGATGCAGAGACCATGGAGATCGCTATGACGGCAGCAGAGACAGGACATCTGGTATTTGCAACCCTTCATACCAATTCGGCTGTGGATTCTGTAGACCGTATCATTGGCTCCTTCCCGGCAGAGAAGCAGCCCCAGATTCGTATGCAGCTGTCTACAACCCTGCGAGCTGTTTTATCTCAGCAGCTTCTGGTTCGTAAGGGCGGCCATGGTCGTGTCTGCGCCTGCGAAGTTATGATGGTGACACCTGCTATCCGTAATCAGATTCGAGAGGGCAATACCCCACAGATGCAGTCCTCACTTTTAGCTTCTGCAAATGTGGGCTCCATTACCATGGATAACTGCCTGATTGCCTTGGTTAAGTCCCAGATAATCGATGGCATGACAGCCTATAATCATGCATTGAATCCAGAGTATATCAGTCAGAATCTTATGAGTAGTGGATTTGCGACAGGGATGCCCACAAATCCAGGGGCGCCAGTAGGAGTTGCCCCTTCGGGAAATGTAAACCGGCCGGTCACTTCCACCCGCCCCGGTAACTTCCACCCAATCGGAGGTTGATGAATGAATACCTATAAATACAGTGCACTATCTCCAAATGGTGCGAAAGTGAATGGCGTGGTTGACGCAGTCGATGAATATGCAGCAGTTCGCCGTATCAAAACAGACTGCCCGGTGGTTCTAAGCATCAGTGAGGTGAAGGAACAGGCTGGGGTAGTGAAGTTCTTGAATGCGGACATCGGCGGTAAGAAAGTCGATCTAAAGTCCTTGTCTGTTATGTGCTCCCAGTTCCATATCATTATGGGATCAGGAGTGCCTGTGGATGCAGCCATTCGAATGATTGCTCAGCAGACAGTTGATAAGAATCTTCGCAGGATGCTAGAAAAAAGTGCAGACGATGTATCTCAGGGTACGCCTATGTCGGTTGCCTTTTCGAAAAACTATCCCCAGCTACCAACCCTGTTTATTGAGACAGTAAGAGCAGGAGAAATCTCAGGTACCATTGATCGGTCCTTTGGAACCCTTGAAAAGTATTATGAGAAGACCTATAAGCTGCAGCAGAAGGTGAAGGCAGCTTTATCCTATCCACTCTTTGTCCTTGGCGTGGCGATTGTTGTTTTGATTGTGGTAATGGGTTTTGTTATGCCGACCTTTACTTCGATCTTCAAGGACCTTGGCGCGGATCTTCCAATGATCACTGTGGTTCTCATTTCCATCACCAACTTCTTCCAGAAATGGTGGGCACTTATCCTTGCAGTCATTGCGCTGGCCATTATTCTCTTAGAAGTGTGGAAACATTCGGATCAGGGACGACTGCAGTGGGCGAAATTCGTGCTGAGAGCACCCGTCTTTGGAAATATCAATAATCTGCAGGCCTGCACAGAATTTGCAACTACCATGGCTACCCTCTTAGAGGCTGGTATGGGAGTGGATGATTCCTTAGACGTCACTAGTAAGTGTATGTCCAATGCCTACCATCAGGACCAGGTCCATAGTATGGTGGAGCAGGTGCAGACAGGTGCGCCACTTGGACAGATTATGAAGAATAATGGCTACTTCCCCCAGGTACTAAATGAGATGACTGCCGTGGGAGAGGAGACCGGTGAATTGGCGAAGACCCTGTCTGTCATCGGGGACTATTACACCAATGAATACAACTTCGCTACCAATAAGGCGGTAAGTAAGCTAGAGCCAGCCCTATTAATTGTGCTGGCACTATTTGCAGGATTCATTGTCATTGCCTTATACCTGCCCATGTTCACCATGTATAATGCGATGTAGTTCATATAGTAAAAAGGATTATAAAAAATTAATAAATGGACAATTGTAAAGTTTCTCAAAAATGGTACGATATATATAACAGAATGAACGATATGTGAGTGTAAATTGCTACATGGTGCATATGTGATTCGATAGGCCTTAAGGAGGATGTTAAAAATGAAGAGATTAAACAAAAAAGGATTTACTCTGGCAGAGCTTCTGATTGTAGTAGCGATCATCGCTGTGTTGGTTGCAATTGCAATTCCAATTTTCACAAGCCAGTTGGAGAAGAGTAGAGATGCAGTTACAGTTGCTAATCTGAGATCTGCTTATGCTGAGGCATCTACAACAAAGTTGACCGGCGAGGATACTGGAAATGCTAAACTGGATAAAACTGCTGGAACAGTCACAGTTTCCGGTGTTGTTGCGAAGGGTGAAAAAGATGAATTTGAAGGTAAAGTGAATGAAGAACTTCCTTTCACAGCCCCAGCTAATATGGGTAAAAAGAGTGATGGAAAAGATGGTAAGTTTGATGTAACATTTTCTTGGGATAGTGACAACAAAGTTACAGCCACAGCCAAGGCAGCCAAGTAAAAATTCCATACACTAATCATTCTACAGCTCCCGTGGATTTTCCTTGGGAGCTGTATTTGTCTTAAAAATACATAAGTGTGATTTTTACGTTCATTGAACTCTCTATAGGCCAAGAATAAGGGCTTGTAGGGAGTTTTTTCTTCCCTGATTCGCTTTAATTTCTTATGGGAGAACTGTATAATAATTGTGGATAATTATAGGGTGATTATGATACATCGAGGTAAATATGCTGAATTTTGCTAGTGACTATACAGAAGGTTGTCATCCGAAGATCTTAGAGGCTCTGACTTGTACCAATATGACCCAGCTAAGGGGCTATGGTACAGATGAGATCACAGACAGTGCCAAGGGGAAGATTCGCTCCATTATTGCAAAGCCTAATGCAGATATCTATTTTCTGATAGGTGGGACCCAGACCAATCAGACAGTGATTGATTCTATGCTTCATATGTACGAGGGAGTTGTGGCAGCAGAGACTGGACATGTGAATGTCCATGAAGCTGGTGCCATTGAGTTTACGGGCCACAAGGTTTTAACCATTCCTTCTCACCAGGGCAAGATTTTAGCCAGGGAGCTAGAGGCTTACCTGGCAGGATTCTACGCTGACAGTGATCATGAGCATATGGTTTTTCCTGGCATGGTTTATATTTCCCATCCAACAGAACTAGGAACACTGTATTCTCTGGCAGAGTTAGAGGACATCCATCAAGTGACAGACAAGTATGAGATTCCGCTCTTCTTAGATGGGGCGCGTTTAGGCTATGGACTAATGAGCCCGGATACAGATGTAAGCATACAGGATATCGCGGAACTAACCGATGTATTCTATATCGGTGGAACGAAGGTGGGGGCGCTCTGTGGTGAGGCTGTGGTCTTCCCGAGAGGCAATAGCCCGAAGCACTTTGTCACTATGATTAAGGAGCACGGCGCACTACTGGCCAAGGGCCGCTTAAATGGCGTTCAGTTCGATACATTATTTACAGATAATCTCTATTTTCATATTGCAGAAAATGCAATGAATCGTGTCAAGGAGTTAATCGAAGTCTTTGAGAAGCATGGGATTTCCTTTTTCCTGAAGTCCCCAACGAATCAGCAGTTTCTCATCATGGAGAAGGGCCTACTACAGAAACTAGATGAGGCAGGGGTGATCTATTCCGCCTGGGAGCCATACGATGACAACCATATGGTGGTTCGTTTCTGTACCAGCTGGGCTACAAGTAGTGAACAGATTCAAGAGTTGGATCAGATTCTGGATAAATTGATGGAAATATAAACCGAGTTTTAAGATGCATGGGATACCGAGACGAATATAGGCGTTACGTTAAAAGGGATCACGAGATAGGTTAAAAATGAAGATACTTGAAAAGAGAAAACTGAATAAGGGCTTTACTCTTGGCGAGTTACTCATTGTAGCAGCTATTATTGCCGTGCTGGTATCCGTGGCCTTGCCTCTCTTCACAGGACAGATTCGAAGGAGCCGCTATGAGAAGGATAAGACCTCTGCGGCAGCAGCCAAGGCAGCAGCAGAAGCCAAATTCCTATTAGATGATGGAAGAGATGGTATCCGAACCTATTACTTCGACGGGAAGGATGCTCTATCGGAAAGCACTGGGATTCATGGATATGGAGAATCCAGTCTAGAGAATCTGAAGAAGGAAAATGCAACGGAATCCGATGCGGGATTCGTCATCCCAACAGAGGAAAAGGGCTCTCCTAAGAGCGGTGGCTATTGCTCTGTAGTAGTTTCAGGTAGTGGTGATGGAACCATGACCTCTAAGGTGTATTGGGGATATCACTATGAATATAGAGAAGCTACCCAGGATCCGCCTAAGGAAACGGAGCCTGACCAAGAGACTGAGTCAGAGATTGATAAGATAAAGGGCTGGGCCTATAGCTGGCCACCAGATCCTAAGAATACAGGGAAGAATGAAATTGCAAATTTCAAGAAGGGCCAGATTGTGACCTACCCTGCGCCAGATGGAACCACACGCTATTATGTGATGTCTGTTGACTACTACGCTGAGTTTTCAAAGTACTGGTATGATCATCCAAGAGATTATTACTATAGTCATGAGGATCGATTCTGGCAGACGATTGAGATGAATACCACCAATCCAACCATCTATACCAAGCAGAATTATGATGAAAGTAAGTCAACCTATCTCATGATAGACGGACACAATGCAGAACTTCATGCTGGAGATCTGTTCTTCGATGGAAATGACTATTATATTTTCCATCCAAACTACAGTTCACATGCAACGACTCCTGAAAGGGACCCAAATGTTTGGGTGAAGATACTAAAGTAAAAGAAATCAGAGGGCAATCCAATGACAGGATGCAAAGAATCCCTTCGAGGAAAATTACAATCGAATACAGGTGCATCTCTGGCAGTGGCTTTGCTCTTTTTCCTGGTCTGTTCCGTGGTTGGCACCATGCTTCTGGTTAGTGCCAGCACAGCATCTGGCCGTATGAAGTCAGCCATTATTTATGACCAGAATAAGTATGCGGTAGAGTCTGCGGCAAAGGTCCTAAAGGAGGATCTAAGTAAGGAGCGAGTGATCCTTGAGAGAACCAAGACCAGTGTCTATGATCTGGCCCCAACCAAGCTGGGAGAGGGCAATCTGAAGGAGAATCTGACACCAAGTGATAGCTATTCCAGTCGGATTCTATCAAGGGATGGCTCATCCATTGATGCAGCAAACTATACTGTGCTTCAGCAACTGACGGGGGACTGTCGTGGATTGAATGGCAGTAATGTAGACCAAGCCCTATATTTCCAGGATGATATCCAGAATTCGAAGATCGAGAATGATAAGTCTCAGAGCTTCACCATGACAGTGGATGACTTTACAGATCCCTCCATTCCAAAGGGGACCAAGGTCCAGGCCAAAGTAACCATCACCATGCATGCGGATATGTCCCTAGATATACAGGTTCGGAGTGTGGATAATGCCAAGGCTGAATATGTGGTTTATATGACGGCATCTCCAACAGTTGTCCTAACCTCAACTTCTAGTAATTCCTCTGGACAGATTGATAATGAAAAGCCTCAGAATTCCATTGAGGCGACTCTGATAGAAACCAAGACCACAAGTACCAGCTGGAGTGATGTCCGTATCACGAAGGATAAGTGAGGCATAACATAAAATGAAGGATATTTATAAAAATAAATTCATGAATAAACTTCATAACCAGTCGGGAGAGACTCTGGCAGAGACTCTGGTGGCTGCACTAGTTGCGGCTCTAGGTGCTTTACTTTTTGCATCCATGATGACCACCTCGACAAGACTGATTGGAAAGAGCGAGAAGGATATGACCAAGTACTATAATTCCATCTCTGACTTTTCTAAAAAGGAAAAGGCCAAGGGAAGTGCCACCTTGCATTATGAAAAAAAGCTTGGAGACTCCACCAGTCAGGATGAATCGGTTCAGATTCATACCATTGGAAGCGATGAGTCTGTGATCGTACAGTTTTCAAAGTAAAAGGATGAATTTATGAGACCAAATGTGAAGAAAAATCACAAACAGGGCTTTACGCTGACAGAGACCTTAGCTACAGTCCTTATAATGTCTCTGGTAACAATGGCCATTGCAACTGGTATCACTGTGGTTCGTAGTACCTTTCAGAAGATCCAGGATAAAGCCAATGGGCAGGTACTATTATCTACCACCATTACGAACCTCACGGATTCCTTCGGTTATGCCAAGTCTGTCCAGAGTGGCAATGTGGACAATCCAATCTATTTAGATGAGACCAATCACTGGGTTCGTATTACCCAGACCAAGGATGGAATCGCGAAGGAGTACTATACCGAAGTCTCACGGTCAGATACCAAGACCGTTTTAGAGAAGTCCCATGTGGAACTCTTGGTTTCAAAGAGTGCTGCTGCCGGATTAGTGAATACATTTACCAATTATCGCTATGATTTTTCTAAGGGAAAATTCACAATGAATGGACTGGCAATTTACGGAAAAGAGGATGTAAAAATCGGTGAAGATGGGAAAGTAACCGCCAAGGACATCCCGAAGGCTAGCCTGTCTAGCCATATCATTAGTTCTGTGGCAGATTCTTTGCCAGGTGAAACAAAGCTCGAGGTACAGTAAGTATGAGTCTAGCAGGAATAGGGAAAATGAAAAATCGAAAAGGTTTTACCCTAGGGGAGACTCTTTGTGTTGTGATGATTCTAATGATTCTCACAGCCTTTGCTTTCGTGTCTGTTGTGTCTTATCAGAGAAAACTGCTCCGGACCTCCGATGACAATATGGCTAAGGAGATACTGGTGGCTTCTCAGAACCGTCTGTCCACCCTTCTCCTAAATGATATGATTGAGATCCCTTTAGGATCCTCTGAGGAAGAGTATTATGGTCTGCCTAATGAGAAGGAAGAGGGCTCTTACTTTGCAATCTATAATCCGAATTTAGAGAAGAACCATGGCTATATCGGTACCATCTTAAGGGATATTCTGCCTCAGGGTGTCATCGAGGATACGGTTCGTACCAAGGGCTCATATATCGTGAAATATAACCCATACGCAGGTTTGATTGAGGACGTCTTTTATTCGGATGCAGCAGATGATCGATTTGGCTATGGATTTACCGCTGGTAAGGATCTAAGTCAAAGCAATGGACAGTATACATACGGGTCAGCTCTGTCCGCCTGTGTAGAAAGCAGTACAAGCAAGGAGACCTCTCTAAGTAATCGTAAGAACTATGGAGAATCCAAAAAAGTGATTGGTTTCTACGGAGGAGAGAAGGCAAGTGATTCCTATAAAACCACGGAAGTTGTAGGAAAGCCATCTCTAAAACTGGTCAATGATGATGTCCTCTATGCGGATATTAGCGTGACGGTTCCAGCAGGAACAACATATGACTCGAATAAGGACAAAGTGACGCTCTACCTATTAGAAGGAGCGAACCAGACTCCACTGGATAGTGAGATTGTTTTAGATCCAGGGCGTGCAAGGGATACAACAGGGAATACCTGGACCTGGCGAATGATTCTAGATGATACCTCAGGCTCTGGCAATCGCTTTAAAAAGATGACAGATGGACGAATCACTCCTGGTGCAGACTTCTCTGCTCAGGCGAGAGTAACAGTGGATACACAGACTCTGAAAACAGATGCCAAGTCTTGTAATTCTCTATTTTCCAATACCACATCCATCTCTTCTGAATATGGCAATCGAATTGGCCATGCGGTGATCTCTAATTTCCGTCATTTGATGAATCTCTACTGCGACGGAAGTGAGAATGGTTCCGGGATTAATGGGGCTGGCCTTACATTTACTGATGCCACACAGGATGCGAATCTGGACTGGAATCAGTATGTGAATCAGGTGGTGATGATCCGAGGATTGAATGAATCTGATAAGAATAGTATCGCATATCGGCCGCTGAAGATTAACTATCCCCTTACTTATGATGGAATGCTTTACCCCATTATGAATCTCAAGGTGGATGCCCAGGGAGAGGGTGTGAATGCAGGAATTTTCGGTACTATTTCTACGAATAACAAGTGGGGTGAGAGCCTTACCTTTAAAAATATGGAGCTGATGTCTGGCAATGTAAAAAGTTCCAGAGGAAATGCTGGTAGCCTGATTGGAATGTCTGAGAATCCAATTATCCTGGATAATATCTTCCTATCAGGAAGTGTCTATAGTAGCGGATACTATAGTTCCGGTGGATTAATCGGTCAGGCCAAACGAGGAGTTACTGTGCAGAATGCCTTGTTCCTTAGCTCAATGGATGAAGACAAGCATGTTATCCAGGCAGATGAAGATAAGCAGGTCAATGTGGTAACCGCCCAGAAGTCTGCGGGCCTATTTGTCGGCATGATTGGTAATTATGTGAATGAAGTCACAGAAGGTAACCTGACACTTACAGATAATGCCTATATCCGCGTAAAGGGTAACTTTAAGGTACATTCCACTGGAAGGGTGGAGAACGTGGGCTATTCGAATAATGCTGGTGGCCTGTGCGGCTATATCTATGGAAGTATTGTAGAGGGTGAGAAGGCCCGTATCGGTCTGGACTTCTTAGGGGAAGACTCTGAAATCTCTAGTAGTAGTGAGCATGCTGGCGGAATGGTGGGATACTTGGTCCGTACCATGGATCTAAAGGGTAACAACTATATCTCTGCTGTGGATAAGGATCCAAAGAAGAATGAGAATCAAAATGAGGATCAGACATCCCTCCTGATCTCTTCCGGAGATGGACAGGATTTAACAGCTGGTGGACTGGTTGGAACACTTGAGAATTACCAGGATAAGGGATCCGTAACCGTTCAGGACACGGCGATATTTGGAGAGGTCCATCTACAGTCTCCTGGAAATAATGGAATGACGGGTGGATTCATAGGTAGACTGGGTAGAGGCAATATGGCCAATGCCACCATTACCAATTCCTTTGCTTCCATCTATTGCAAGTCTAATGAAGATAGTGGAAGAGCAGGCGGATTTATTGGAGAAGTGGCTGCAGGTAATCCATGGGGAAAGGGTATTACCATAAAGAATTGCTATGCGGCTGGACATAATGGTGACGAAGTCAATGTCTCTGGCTACTTCGCAGGTGGTTTCTTCGGCTCGGATATGAGTGATTTGGCTCAATTTATGACAGTATCGGATGTATACTCAACCTGTTCGGTAGAGGGCACACAAACCTATGAGAAATATGAACCAACCCCTAAGGCTGCAGGCTCCCATGAAGCAAGCCTCTACCTCTATGATAGAAGTATCACCGATAATTTCCTATATCAAACGGTTCTTGAGTGGACAGACTATGATGGAATCCTTGGGAAGGCAGGAGAGAAGTATAATCATGTAGGTGACTTTACATTGATACAGACTTCCACCAATGGATTGCCTAATATCACTAGATTAACAACAGATAATGCAGTCTATTTTCTTCGTAATTCTAGAAAGTTTGTGCTCTTCTCTCGGATTAAGCTGCACGACAATGACCTTCCATACTATAGCTCCAACGGTTACATGTGGAATGGTTATGAAAATACCAATCGATACTATGTTTATTGGATTGATAATGGGCTCTGGTACGATCCGCTAACAAATCAAATACAGATATCTGTATCCAATGCTAAAGATGGACATGATGACTTCTATGTAGACTCCAATGGTCAGGTGGTCTATAAGGGCGCCAATGAAAGTTTCGAGAGACAGTATTATAGCCTTGCTTTCATCCAATAGAAAAGTTATAGAAATCCATTAGGATTTTGGGTATAGATTATTTCTCAGTAATTAGAAAGGAGAGCATATGATTGAACGAGATCATGGGGGGAATCCCATAAGCCTCCCGTCTAAGAAACTGAACCGTCTGGAATTCCTTTTGATTCTAGCAATTCTTATAATGCTATCCTTTATTGCCTATATCTTTCTGTCCTTCCATGCCAGGGAAGTAGCGAGAGGAAATGATGCCTTGACAGAGAACACTGCAGAGTCGGTTGCTAAGGTGAATTCCAATAATGGTGCGGATTGTCCGGTGGACTCTTGTCCCGGAGGAAATTGCATCCATAAAGTGGGCAATCAATATGTAGGATATTATGATTCTGTGGGAAATAAAATCCTATCCTATCCCACAAAAGGGTATAATAGTGGAGATACCATGACCATTGGAGAAAAAACCTATAAGGGTCGCCCGGGAAGCATGGTGCTTCGGGTGAAAACTGGTGATCATAAGATTCAAATGGACTGGATATCTAGAGAGGACTTGGAATGAATATCTATCTGACCACCTTCATAGCGGTCTATATTTACCTCATAGGATTCATCTTAGGTACAGTATTTGGTAGCTTTATTAACTGCCAGGCCTATCGGATTGCCCATGGAGAGAAGTGGTGGACTGGCAGAAGTCATTGCGCCAACTGTAATCATCCACTGAATGCATTGGATCTCGTGCCAATTCTTAGTTACCTCTTCCTAAGAGGACGCTGTCGCTACTGTAAGGAGAAAATCTCTCCTCGCTATATACTGACGGAATTAATGATGGGGCTCTTATTCGTAGGACTGATTTTCACAGCAGGAGAGTTATCCTTCGCTTTACTTATGAATATGGGACTGGTTGTGATTCTACTTGGCCTTAGCCTTGTGGATTTAGATACTATGGAGATTCCCAATGGATACATCCTCTTTGGAATTCTCTGGTGGCTTGGAATTGTGATAGCGAATGGAGTCTATCAGTTCCTTTACGTAACAGAGAGCGTGGACAAGCAGGGTGTCTTGAAGGCATCGGCCTATTACTTGCTCTGGCATCTTTTCGCTGGAGTCATTATTGCTGGTATGATACTGATCCTGTCCCTCATTATGGATCGACTTTTACAGAAGGAGAGTATGGGTGGCGGTGATATTAAGCTCTTATTTATGGTATCCTTATATCTAGGAATCTATCAGGGCTTATTTATGCTGATTATGTCCTGTTTGATTGGCCTATTGGTGGTTGTGATTACGAAAAAGGATAAGATCCCCTTCGGCCCAGCTATAGCCGCTGGAACATACCTGGGACTAACCATAGGCATCCCGATTACCAACTGGTACATTGGATTACTCTAAATAAATTGACGGAAGTTAAGTTTATGAAATGTAAACCAAGTGAAAAGGTGGAAATATATGAAGAAAAATGTTCTGGGAATCGAAATCGGTAACTCCCGACTGAAAATTGTAGAGGTAAATCGAGGCAATGTGGTGAGATTCCAGTGCTATGATCTCCCTGATAATATGGTTCAGGGCGGATCTGTTGTATCCTGGGATGCTCTGGTAGAGGTGTTACGTAATTGTATTCATGCCGGTGGTTTTCAGGCAAAATTAGCATGCTTAGTTCTGCCGGAAAGTGAGTGCTATGTGAAGCCACTCTCTATGCCTCCTATGACAGAGGCCCAGCTTATGGTGAATCTCCCTTATGAGTATCAGGATGCAATTAATGGCGAGAAGGATAATTATATCTTTGACTATGCCATGAAGGGAATCATTAATGATGAGAATGGCAATCCGGTAGAGATGCAGCTTCTTGGAGCTATGGTTCATAAGGATCTGATTCAGAAGTATACAGAACTCTTCCGTAAGGCTGGATTAAAGCTGATTAAGGCTGTGCCGAGACCACTTGCTTTACAGGTTTTAGCCAAGTATTACAATCCTGAGTTCTATAAACAGGATTATGCCTTCCTTGACCTTGGTAATGATATGACCATCATTGATTACTTTCATAATGGTGTCTATGATGTTAACTCCACCATTGATAGTGGAGTGAGAGCCATCGTTCAAGCAGTGGCAGAGACCCTGCACTGCGATCCTCATGTTGCAGCTGGATTCCTGCAGACCAATAAGGATGACATCATTCATAATGAGGCCCTTGTAAATGTTTATAGTACTATTGCAATAGAAATTATGCGTGGACTTAATTTCTACTCTTTTGATAATCAGGACAATACTTTAGAGAAGGTATACTATTATGGCGGAGGCGCTTGGATCACTCCTTTCTTAGAGGAGATTGCAGGGGACATTTCACTGGAATTATTACCAATTTCTTCCCTGTCACCAAATACACCAGCGGATGCAATGATTAATGGCGCAGTAGCACTTGGCGCTTGCTTGGATTAAGGAGGACATGAAATGGAAAAGCAGACAAAAAACAGTGTTCTCTCCAAACAGATTACCATTGGTAAGGGAATGATGTATCCAAGTAAGACCACCATGAATTTCGTCCATGATGATCTAAAAAAACAGAACCAAAGAGCCTTCATTGGCTTCGCTATTTTCTTAGTGATTCTTGCAGTCTTTACAGAGCTTTTTGTGATTCTTCCATTAGCGAAGGTGAATCAGGCAGAGAGTGAGTACACCAACCTGTCCAATACACTTTCGAAATTAAAAGAGACGGATAAGTCCTTTGCTTCTGTGAAGAAAGAATATGATGCGAAGGTTGGCTCCTACTTAACAAGTGAGGAACAGGCTTCCCTGAATCGCCCTGAGATCCTTTCTATGATTGAAGAGGATGTGATGCCATATGTGCCAGTGAAATCCATAAGTGTCTCACAGGATAGCATCCACATTTTGACAGACACCACCAATCTCTCGACGGTTTCATCTATTGTCCGTGTATTACAGGGGGATCGTCGTAATCAATATGCGACAGTAACGACAGCCTCTGCATCCCAGACGGATAGTTCCCTGGTTACAGCTGATTTCGAGATTACTTTCTTATCTACGAATTCAAAATCCACAAGTAGTAAAGGAGGGAACAACTAATGTCACATGTATTTACGACTAGAGAGAAGATTCTATTACTGGTCTGTGCGGTTTTGTTTGTTGGAATCTTTTACTATGAATTTGCATATAAGTATTTTAAGACTCAGTTAACGAACTATGATGTGACAGATATCCAGACAGAGTTGGATACAGAGCAGGTTGTAGCTCTTCGTTTAACCCAGATGCAGAAGTACTTAGAGGAACACAAAAACGATAGCTATGGCACCGTAGAGCCATATAATAACCTGTCCAATGAGGTTGCTGCCTTAGGTGAGATCCTTGACGGTAACGCGACAGACATTAATATCGCATGGTCCGAACCAACTGCATCGGACTCAACCGTACGGAGAACAGCCACGGTATCTTTTAATGCTGCAAACTATGAAACAGCCCGTAATATTGTAACCAATATTGCGAATTTAAAGTACCGCTGTATTATAAGCGATCTACAATTAAATTCCTCAGAGAGTAATATGGCATCTTCTCAGGTATCTGTATCTTTGAGCGTGACCTTCTATGAGACCACAGAGGGTGCAACTGATACAAATGGTCTTGTAACAGAAGAAAAAGAGAAGTAGGTCCTTTTCTATATTCCTTTGTTCTGAACGAAAAAATAAAAAAGGTGAAAGCTGTGAACTAGACGTCCTCTACTTCACAGCTTTTTTGAATAGAAAATCCGCGAAATTCAAGACAAATTTGCTTTATAAAAATACTTATAATATAATAATTCAAACTGTGAAACTAGTAATTCCTATTAAGGCACTAGGAGATAATATATATGAGAATTGGAACAGGTTATGATGTACATAAATTGGTGGAGGATCGAAAACTGATTCTCGGCGGGGTAGAGATCCCCTATGAGCGAGGTTTGTTGGGGCACTCCGATGCAGATGTACTCTTACATGCGATTATGGATGCAATCTTAGGTGCAGCCGGTTTAGGAGATATTGGTCTACATTTCCCTGATAATGATCCCAAGTACAAGGGTGCAGATTCCATCAAGCTATTAGAAGCCGTATCAGATATGGTAATGGACCAGGGACTGATGGTTGGAAATGTAGATGCTACAATTATCTGTCAGGCACCAAAGCTTCGCCCTTATATCGATGACATGAAGAATAATATCGCCAATGCGCTTGGAGTATTCCCAGAGCAGGTGAATGTAAAAGCTACAACAGAAGAGCATCTTGGCTTTACAGGCCGGGGAGAGGGCATCTCTGCCCAGGCAGTGTGTCTCTTAGAGGACTTTATGGATGCAAGCCAGACAGTTTATGATAATGGCAGATCCTGCAGCGGATGTAGCGGCTGCGCTAAGAAGGACTGATTTTAGGAGGATGAAATGATTCGTATTTATAACACTTTGACCAAGACAAAGGATGAGTTTAAGCCAATTACTCCAGGTAAGGTTACCATGTACGTATGTGGACCTACTGTATATAACTTTATTCATATCGGTAATGCCAGACCTATGATTGTATTTGATACGGTTCGTCGTTACTTCTCTTACAAGGGCTATGAGGTTAATTATGTATCTAACTTTACTGATGTAGATGATAAGATTATTAAGGGTGCAATCGAAGAAAATACCACTTCTGAGGAGATCTCTCAGCGCTATATCGCAGAATGTAAGAAGGATATGGAGGCTATGAATATCCTCCCTGCAACGAAGAACCCACAGGCGACTCAGGAGATCCAGGGCATGATCAATATGATTCAGACTCTGATTGATAAGGGCTATGCATATCCTGTTTCTGACGGTACCGTATACTACAGAACTCGTAAGTTCCAGGGCTATGGTAAGTTGTCCCATAAGAGTATTGATGATTTAGAGGGGGGACATCGTGATATTAAAGTCACAGGTGATCTGAAGGAGGATCCACTGGACTTTGTTCTCTGGAAGCCTAAGAAGGAGGGGGAACCTTCCTGGCCATCTCCTTGGTGCGACGGTCGTCCAGGTTGGCACATCGAATGCTCAGTTATGAGTAAGAGATACTTGGGAGATACCATTGATATCCATGCTGGTGGAGAGGACTTAATCTTCCCTCATCATGAGAATGAGATTGCCCAGTCTGAGGCAGCGAATGGTGCGCCTTTTGCTCATTACTGGATGCACAATGCTTTCTTAAAGATTAATAATGAGAAAATGAGTAAGTCTCTAGGTAACTTCTTTACTGTTAGAGAAATTTCTGAGAAGTACGACTTACAGGTACTTCGCTTCTTCATGCTGACAACTCACTATCGTAAGGCTCTGAATTTTAGCGCAGAACTTATGGAGTCTGCTAAGACTTCTCTTCAGAGAATCACAACTGCAGCTGAGCTTTTAAGGGAGCGCATGGCTTCAGCAACTTCTGATGATTTGACAGCTTCTGAAGAAGCGAAAATTGCTACTTTAAATCAGTTCCGTAGCAACTTTGAAGAGGCTATGGATGATGACTTTAATACAGCAGATGCAATTACCGCAATCTTTGATATTGTGAAATTCATTAACACAGAGACGGATGCAGATAGTTCAAAGGCATTCTTACGGGCAATCCATGATGAGTTTTATCAGTTAGCTGATGTGTTAGGTATTATTTTAGAGAAAAAGGAAGAAGTCTTAGACTCTGAGATCGAGGATCTGATCCATAAGAGACAGGAGGCTCGTAAAAATAAGGACTTCGCTAGAGCAGATGAGATTCGTGATCAGCTTCTTAGCATGGGCATCCAGTTAAAGGACACCAGGGAGGGCGTAAAGTGGCAGAGAGTCTGAATGAACGGATTCGTGAAACTTTTCAGATTGAGGAAAGAGATATTAAGACCTTTTCCCCACTGACTTTGGCCTTTATTGGAGATGGAGTCTATGAGATTATTGTCCGGACATTGATTGTAGATCAGGGCAATACGTCTCCATCCAAACTGCATAAGATGTCTGCACATATTGTTCGAGCAGAATCCCAGGCTGCAGTCATTGATAGCCTGCAGGAGATTCTAACCGTTGAGGAGAAGGAAGTTGCGAGACGAGGACGTAATGCCAAGTCCAATACCCATGCGAAGAATGCATCGGTGATGGACTATCGTAAGGCAACCAGCCTAGAGGCATTACTTGGATATCTATATTTAAAAGGCGAGGATGAGAGGATTCTCGAGCTTGTTAAAGCAGGACTTAAGAAAGGAAACTTTATATGAGAGATGATGATTCCGTAATCGAGGGCAGAAATGTAGTGCTCGAGGCTTTTCGCTCCGGCAAGACCATTGATCGACTTTTCGTCCAGGATGGATTAAATGATGGCCCGGTTCGTACCATTGTTCGGGAAGCAAAAAAGCAGAAGATCATTATTGATTTCATTTCCAAAGAACGCTTAGATGAGATGAGTAAAACTGGTCATCACCAGGGTGTCTTGGCATATACTGCCGCATATTCCTATGCAGATATTGAGGATATGTTCCAGTTGGCAGAGTCTAGAGGTGAGGATCCATTTATCATCTTCTTAGATGAGGTGGAGGATCCCCATAATGTTGGTGCCATCATTCGTACAGCTGAAGTAGCTGGAGCACATGGTGTTGTAATCCCAAGTAGAAGATCTGCAGGCTTGACTGCAACTGTAGCCAAGGCATCTGCTGGTGCCTTGAATTTCTTACCAGTGGCAAAGGTTACAAACCTGAATAAAACCATTGAGGATTTGAAGAAGCGGGGCATGTGGTTTGTCTGTGCTGATATGGGCGGTACTACCATGTATGAATTGAATCTGAAGGGATCCATCGGTCTGGTCATTGGAAATGAAGGATCTGGAGTAAGCACTCTGGTTTCTAAGAATTGCGATATGATTGCATCTATTCCCATGAAGGGACAGATTAACTCTCTGAATGCGTCTGTTGCTTGTGGAGTATTAACTTATGAAATCGTACGACAGAGATCTTTTACCTAAGGGTGAGATAAAAGTAAATACAGAAGTAGATACAGAAGTAAATACAGAAGTAAATACAGAAGTAAATACAGAAGTAAATATAGAAGAATCTATAGATGCCAGTGCCTTTGAACAGGCACTGGCTCTTCGTGCAACAGAAAGAGATGCAGAAGCAGAGAGAGAACTCTTTGATTTGTATCGTCCCCGAATTGGAAAATACATCGCCAATCAGGCAGAGCATCTACCGGGTACAGAAAAAGAGGATTTGGTGCAGGAGGGAATGATTGGTCTCATGCAGGCCATACATGACTATGATGCTGCTAAAAATCCAAACTTTGCTGCATTTGCCTGGCTTTGTATTAAGAGACAGATTCTTAATGCCAAGGAAAAATTATTCCGTTTAAAAAATCAGCCATTGAATTCCTATATTTCCATTGACGCAGAAGGCGATGAGGATGAGATGCACCTAGACGAAGTGATTGGTCAGGGAGACTTGAATCCGGAATTTTTGTTTTTACAGACGGAAAAGGCAGAGAACCTGCGTCAGGAGATTCGCCGTCAACTGACCCCACTTGAGAGACAGACCTTTTATCTCTATCTCGAGGGCTATAGAGGGAAGGACTTGGCCATGATTCTTCATAGAGATATGAAGTCATGTGATAATGCTATGCAGCGTGTAAGAAAAAAATTACAGCGTAATATTAAATCAGGAGTAAATAAATGATTTACATGGATAATGCGGCTACAACGATGCCGAAGAAGGAAGTGGTGGAAGCCATGATGCCATATCTCACAGAGAACTATGGTAATCCTTCTGCAATCTATCAATTTGCTAATATTTCTAAGGCGGCGATTGCCAAGGCTAGAAAAGAAGTAGCAGATCTGATCCATGTACGTCCAGAAACCATTTACTTTACATCTGGCGGTACAGAGTCAGATAACTGGGTTTTACAAGAGGCCTTTCATAATGCTATTCGAAATGGAATCAAGGAGCCACATATCATCACCTCTCGAATCGAGCACCACGCGATTCTCCATACCTGTCAATCCCTTAGAGAATTAGGCTGTCAGGTAACAATGCTTCCGGTGGATCATAATGGACTGGTTGATCCTAGAGCCGTAAGAGATGCGATTCAGGAAAATACGGTGCTCATATCCATTATGGCTGCGAATAATGAGATTGGAACCATTGAACCAATTACTGAAATCGGTGAGATTGCTCATGGGGCAGGGATTCCATTTCATACGGACGCAGTACAGGCTTTTGGACAAATTCCTATGGATGTATCCAAGATGCCCATTGACTATTTATCTGCATCCAGTCATAAGATCTATGGCCCTAAGGGAGTTGGATTTCTCTATATCAATGAGAAGCAAAAGACCAAGGCACTATTACATGGAGGTGGACAGGAGCGAAACCGTCGAGCCGGCACAGAGAATGTGGCTGGCATCGTTGGCTTTGGCAAGGCATGTGAGCTGGCTAAAAATAGCCTAGAGGATCGTATGCAAAGGGAAAGTAATCTTCGTGACTACATGACGAATCGTCTTTTAAAAGAAATCTCAGATGTCCATCTGAATGGAGATCCGATCAAAAGACTTCCCAATAATATCAATCTTTCATTCCATGGAATTGAAGGAGAATCTATCCTTATTATGTTGGATATGAGAGGTATCTGCGCATCAAGCGGTTCTGCTTGTACGGCAGGCTCTATTGATCCATCCCATGTCTTGATTGCAACCGGACTTTCCCCCGAGGAAGCGAGAGAGTCTATCCGCTTAACTATTTCTGATACCACCACAAAGGATGAAGTGGATCAGGTAGTGGATGCGCTAATAGAGATTACTGGGCGACTTCGTGAGATGTCCCCTTTATATAGTTGAACTACATGAACCTTAGTAGAGAGGTATGCTATTGGATAATCAGAAGAAAACAGTCGTTGTAGGTATGTCAGGTGGAGTCGACTCCTCAGTATGTGCTTACCTATTAAAGGAACAGGGCTATAATGTCATCGGTGTTACGATGCAGATCTGGCAGTCAGAAGAGCAGGCAATTCTCGAGGACAATGGTGGATGCTGTGGCTTATCTGCCGTAGATGATGCCCGTCGCGTGGCCAATCATATTGGAATTCCATATTATGTCATGAATTTTAAAGATGACTTTAAGAAATACGTTATCGATTACTTTACATCTGAGTATCTTATAGGACGTACCCCGAATCCTTGTATTGCCTGCAATCGATATGTGAAGTGGCAGTCTCTTCTGAATCGTGCCATGGAGATCGGAGCGGACTATATTGCTACTGGTCACTATGCTCGTATTGAAAAATTGCCAAGCGGTCGTTTTGCCATTAAGAATTCTGTCACTGCGGAAAAGGACCAGACCTATGCCCTTTATAATCTAACCCAGGATCAGCTTCAGAAGACTCTGATGCCAATTGGTGAGTATCATAAGGATGAGGTTCGTAAGATTGCATTAGAAGCAGGACTTCCAACGGCCCATAAGCATGACAGCCAGGATATCTGCTTTATTCCAGACCATGACTATGCAGGATACTTAGAGAGAGAAGTCCCGGGTCAGATTCCAGGGCCTGGTAACTTTGTTACCAAGGATGGCGTGATTCTTGGTAAGCATCTGGGAATTACCCACTATACAGTTGGCCAGCGAAAGGGCTTGAATCTCTCCATGGGTCATCCGGTATTTGTCACAGAGATTCGCCCAGAGACCAATGAGGTAGTGATCGGTGAGGCAGAGGATGTTTTCACCCAGGTGGTTGCATTCGACCAGCCCAATTTCATGTCCGAAGCCAGCTTTGATCCAGATAAGACTTATGGCGCGAAGGTTCGCTATGCACACCGCACCTCACCTTGTCGCGTGGAGCAGATTGCAGAGGATCGATATCAGGCGGTTTTTGAGACGCCAGTTCGTGCAGCTACACCAGGTCAGGCCATTGTCTTATATGATGGAGAGCTTGTAGCAGGTGGTGGGGTGATTCTATAATGAGAGAAGATTTACACAATTTATTTGACTGTCATATGCACACCTCCTTTTCAGGAGACTGCCAGGTGGATCCAATTCTTCAGATTCGCCGAGGAAAGGAATTGGGTCTGGGTGGTGTCACCATAACCGATCACTTGGACCTGGATTATAAGGAAGAGCCAGGGCTATTTGATTTGGACTTTCCTTCATATATAGAGGAGATATCTAAATTACAGAAAGAGGAGAGTGATGAATCCTTCCAGGTCGGCCTGGGTCTGGAACTAGGTCTGCAGGAGCATCTTAAGGAGGAGCATCACAATCTTCTTAAGAAGTATCCCTTTGATTATGTCATTGGTTCCATCCATGTGGTAAATGGAGTGGATCCTTACTATGCTCCTTACTTTCAGGATCGAAGCCCAGTAGAAGCCTATACCGAGTATCTAGAGGCATGTCTTAGAAATGTAAACCAATTTCATGAATTCGATTCCTTTGGACACTTGGATTATATCGCTCGTTACGGAAGCCATTTTTATAAAGATGTGCCAAAAAAACTAGACCTTAAGACATATGGTGGACTGGTGGATGCTATATTAGAAGCATTGATCCGGTATGATATTGCCTTAGAAGTAAATACTGCAGGATTTCGTCATGGTTTAGGAAATCCAAATCCTTCCTTTGAGATTATTACGAGATATAAGGAATTAGGAGGACAACTGCTGACCCTTGGTGCAGATGCACACCGGACAGAAGAGGTTGGTCTACATTTCGAAAATATGGCAGCGCTTTTAAGAGAATGTGGTTTTGATTCCTATGCAGTATTTCGTAATCGAAAACCAGAAATCCATCCTTTGGTTTCCTGAATGGGAAAATATAGGACATTTTAAAAAATATGTAACGAAAATCCATCGAAATCGGCTGTTTTTTTCGTGGGTTCGTGAAAAATGTGTCAAAGAATGAAGAAAAACTTGAATTCTTGAACTTGATTCGATACAATTAGTGAGGTTTGAGCGAAAGCTCTAAAAATAATTATTTTCAAAATTATTAGGAGGAAACTAATATGGCAGTAAGAGTTGCGATTAATGGTTTCGGTCGTATTGGACGTCTTGCATTTAGACAGATGTTCCAGGCAGAGGGTTTTGATATCGTTGCAATCAACGATCTGACATCCCCTGACATGCTGGCTTACCTTCTGAAGTATGATTCTTCTCAGGGACGTTATGCTAAGGCTGATAAGGTATCTAACACAGATCATTCCATCATCGTTGATGGTCACGAGATCGAGATCTACAAGGAAGCAGACGCTAACAACCTTCCTTGGGGCGATCTTGACATCGATGTAGTTCTTGAGTGTACAGGTTTCTATACATCCAAGGATAAGGCACAGGCTCATATCAATGCTGGTGCTAAGAAGGTAGTTATCTCTGCTCCTGCAGGTAACGATCTTCCTACAATCGTTTACAACACTAACCATGAGACTCTGACAGAGAAGGATGACATCATCTCTGCAGCTTCTTGTACAACAAACTGCCTGGCTCCTATGGCAAAGGCTCTGAACGAGCTGGCTGCTATTCAGTCTGGTATCATGGTTACAATTCATGCTTACACTGGTGACCAGATGATTCTTGATGGTCCTCAGAGAAAGGGCAACAAGAGACGTAGCCGTGCAGGCGCTGAGAATATCGTTCCTAACACTACTGGTGCTGCTAAGGCAATCGGCCTTGTTGTTCCAGAGCTGAACGGTAAGCTGATTGGTTCCGCACAGCGTGTACCTGTTCCTACAGGTTCTACAACTATCCTTACAGCTGTTGTTAAGGGTGATGTTACAGTTGATCAGGTTAACGCTGCAATGAAGGCTGCTCAGACTGAGTCCTTCGGTTACAACGAAGACCCTATCGTTTCCAAGGATATCGTTGGAATGACTTACGGTTCTCTGTTCGATGCAACACAGACCATGGTTCTTCCTGTTGGCGATGGCAACACTGAGGTTCAGGTTGTTTCTTGGTATGATAACGAGAACTCCTTCACATCTAACATGTGCAGAACTATCAAGTACTTCGCTAAGTTCCTGAACAAGTAATTTTAGCTACTTGATTTAAGTGAAGACCTAAAGAGGGTCCGGTCTTAGGACCGGGCCCTTTTTCTATTATGTGAGGTAGATAAACTACAACTCACAACCTAGGAGGATAAAAATGGAATTAAATAAGAAGACCGTTGATGATATCAACGTAAAGGGCAAGAGAGTACTGTGCCGTTGTGATTTCAACGTACCTATTATCGATGGTAAGATCACAGATGAGAATCGTCTGGTTGGTGCACTGCCTACAATCAAGAAGCTGATTGCTGATGGTGGTAAGGTTATCCTTTGCTCTCACCTTGGTAAGGTTAAGACTGAGGAAGATAAGAAGACGAAGACTCTTGCTCCTGTAGCAAAGAGACTGTCTGAGCTTCTTGGCCAGGAAGTTAAGTTCGTAGCAGATGAGAACGTTGTTTCTGATGCTGTACGTGCTGAAGTTGAGAAGATGAAGGATGGCGATGTAATTCTCTTAGAGAATACTCGTTTCAGAGCAGAAGAGACTAAGAATGGTGAAGCATTCTCTAAGGATCTTGCTTCTATCGCTGATGTATTCGTTAACGATGCATTCGGTACTGCGCACAGAGCACATTGCTCTAACGTTGGTGTTACAAAGTTCGTTGACACTTGCGTTGTTGGATATCTGATGCAGAAGGAGATCAAGTTCCTTGGCGATGCTGTCGAGAACCCTGTTCGTCCTTTCGTAGCTATCCTTGGTGGTGCTAAGGTTGCTGATAAGCTTGCTGTAATCGATAACCTTCTGAATAAGTGTGACACCCTGATCATCGGTGGTGGTATGGCTTATACATTCCTGAAGGCTCAGGGTTACGAGATTGGTAAATCTCTCTGTGATGACTCTAAGATTGATTACTGTAAGGAAATGATGGCTAAGGCTAAGAAGCTTGGTAAGAAGCTACTTCTTCCAGTTGACTCTGTAACCGTAGCTGAGTTCCCTAACCCTGTATCTGAGCCATGCGAAACTCAGATTGCTGATATCGATGCACTTCCTGCAGATCGTGAAGCTTGTGATATCGGACCTAAGACTCAGGCTATGTTCGCTCAGGCTGTAGCTGATGCTAAGACTGTTGTATGGAACGGACCTATGGGTGTATCTGAGAACCCTTCTCTTGCAGCTGGTACAATTGCAGTTGCTAAGGCTCTGGCTGACTGTGATGCTACAACGATCATTGGTGGTGGTGACTCTGCAGCTGCTGTTAATAACCTTGGCTTCGGTGATAAGATGACTCATATCTCTACCGGTGGTGGTGCTTCCCTTGAGTTCCTTGAGGGTAAGGAGCTTCCTGGTGTAGTTGCTGCAAACGACAAGGATTGATTTGGAGGAATATCATGGCAAGAAAGAAAATTATTGCTGGTAACTGGAAAATGAACAAGACTCCTAGCGAAGCTAAGGCTCTTGTAGAACTTCTTGCTCCACTGGTTAAGAATGATGATGTAGACGTCGTTTACTGCGTACCTGCAATCGACATCGTACCTGTAGTAGAGGCTGTTAAGGGTTCTAACGTAGCAGTTGGTGCTGAGAACATGTATGTTGAGGAGAGTGGTGCTTACACAGGCGAGATCTCACCGAACATGTTAGTTGATGCTGGCGTAAAGTACGTTATCATCGGACATTCCGAGAGACGTGAGTACTTCCATGAGGATGATGCTTTCCTGAACAAGAAGGTTCTGAAGGCTTTTGAGCACGGTCTGACTCCAATCCTTTGCTGTGGTGAGACACTTGAGCAGAGAGAGTCTGGTGTTACTCTTGACTGGATCCGTCTGCAGATTAAGTCTGACATGCAGAATGTTACTGCTGAGCAGGCTGCTTCCATGGTTATCGCATACGAGCCAATCTGGGCAATCGGAACTGGTAAGACTGCAACATCTGACCAGGCTGAGGAAGTATGTAAGGCTATCCGTGAGACAATCGCTGAGATCTATGATACAGATACAGCTGAGAAGATCCGTATCCAGTACGGCGGTTCTATGAACGCTGGTAACTGCAAGGAGCTTCTTGCTAAGCCTGATATCGATGGTGGTCTGATCGGTGGCGCTTCTCTGAAGGCTGACTTCGGTGAAATCGTTAACTATAACAAGTAATTGTTGAGATAGACTCATTATGAGAGGTTCAACTGCGAAAGCAGTTGGACCTCTTTTTTTATGAAGAGGGTTTCTTACAGATGGTTCTATGCTATAATGTCTACGCACAAAAACCATTGACAGGAGAACATAATGAAGAGAAAACTTGTTAGCGTATTGCTTGGCTTATTAGCTATTTCCATGCTTGCATCCTGTGGCAATACATCTAAAAATAAAAGCACGAAGACAACCACTACGAGCACGAAGTCTGGAAAAGAAGAGGAGGATTTTGACTATTCTAAGGCCCAGTCTGCAGACTTAGAAGTACTTTCCTATGATGGGGATAGTAGAGCTTCTTTGACATTAGGTCTCCGATTTGATTATGGAATTCAGGGAGAAAATCAGAATTATCAAGAGGCGAAGAAGTGGTATGAGAGTTCAGCCACCCAGGGAAACTCCAATGCGATGGTTCATTTGGGCTATCTCTATCTCTTTGGCTTAGGGACAGAGCAGGACCTTACCAAGTCAATGAATTACTTTAATAATGCTGCGACTGCAGGAAATGCAGACGGATATGCTGGACTTGGCAGATACTACTTGAATAACCCAAGCATTCCAGATGCAGCGAGCCTGGCTTATTCCAATATTAAAACAGCCTGTGATGAAGACAATACCATGGGAATCTATCTCATGGGTTACTTATATGAAAAGGGAATTGGAGTCACACAGGATACCAATACAGCCATTACTTATTACGAGAAATTGATTGAGACAACACCGTCGGATGTGTCTAAGGTTAAGAGATATCCTTATCAGGAAGCTTATGTTCGCCGTTCCCTAATCTATCTCCAATCTGTTCTTGGGGATCCTACTGCAGGAGTAACCAATACCAATCCGGAAGTTGACACCAAGGATGAGGACAAGGAAAATGCAGATAAGGAACAGGCATTAAAACTATTAAAGACTTGTGCTGAAAGTAACTATGCACCAGCTGAATACTACCTTGGCATTGTCTATGAAAAAGGTATTGGCACCAGCGTAAGCTATTCCAATGCCATTTCCTATTTCGAAAAGGCGTCAAAGAAGGACTATGCACCTGCACAGAATCGCTTGGGTTATATTTACTTCAATGGTCTGGGTGTGGATGTGGACTACAATCAGTCTGCTTATTACCAGAAATTAGCTGCGGCACAGGGTTATGCAGCGGCTCAGGTCAACCTGGGATACCTCTATGAAAAGGGATTAGGGGTGGATAAGAATCTGAACCTAGCCAGACAGTACTACCAGATGGCAGCCAATCAGAATTTTGGCGGTGCCGAGGAGTCCGTCCTTCGTGTGGATCAGCTTATCTCTGAGCAGGCAAAATAAAATTGTATGATTGCTTTGTAAATATTGGTTTATATTTGGCTAAAATTCATTTTCCATATCTAATATAATTAATAAGAACTACTTAATAGACATGGTCCATTTAGAAGTATTATTATATTAACGTAATCATTGTTTTTTATGAAAAGGAGCATAGATAGTCATGGCAGAAGAATTTAGACCAATCAAAGAAGGTAAGGTTCGTGAGGTATATGATAATGGAGATTCTCTTATCATGGTTGCAACAGACCGAATCTCTGCTTTTGATGTCATTCTGAAGAATATGGTTACCGATAAGGGTGCCATCCTGACACAGATGTCAAAGTTCTGGTTTGACTATACACAGGATATTCTTCCAAATCATATGATTAGCTGTGATACAAAGGATATGCCCGCATTTTTCCAGAACGACAAGTTTCAGGGTAGAAGCATGAAGGTGAAGAAACTGAACATGCTTCCAATTGAGTGTATTGTTCGTGGTTATATTACAGGTTCTGGCTGGGCAAGCTACCAGGAGAATGGTACTGTCTGCGGAATTAAGTTGCCAGAGGGTCTGAAGGAGTCTGATAAACTGCCTGAACCGATTTATACACCATCTACGAAGGCTGAATTGGGAGATCATGATGAGAATATCTCCTTTGAGCAGAGTGTGGATCACTTAGAGAAGTACTTCCCAGGTAGAGGACAAAAACTGGCTGAACAGCTTCGTGATAATACCATTGCTATGTATAAGAAGTGTGCAGACTATGCACTGACACGTGGCATCATCATCGCTGACACGAAGTTTGAGTTCGGCTTGGATGAAGATGGCAATATGGTAATTGGTGATGAGATGCTGACACCAGATAGTTCTCGCTTCTGGCCACTGGATGGATATGAAGCTGGTCATGGTCAGCCATCCTTCGATAAGCAGTTCGTACGTAACTGGCTGAAGGAGAACCCAGACAGTGGATATAAGCTGCCAGAGGATGTTATCGATAAGACAATTGGTAAGTACAAGGAAGCCTATAAGCTTTTGACTGGCAAAGAGTTTCATAAATAATAATTGATATCCATGGCTCTAGATACTTTTTGAGCCATGGATTTTCAGCCCTAGTCAATCGCTTATTGTGTTTTAGGAGAACTATGGAATTAGAAAAGAAGAAAAACGAAGAGACAGGTCTGAATGAAGAGTGCGGCGTCTTCGGAATCTATGATTTCGAAGGGAATAATGTAGCGCGTACCATCTACTATGGCCTCTTTGCACTGCAGCATCGAGGACAGGAGAGTGCAGGTATTGCTGTTGCTAATACCAGTTCCGATCATCCACATGTTCATTCGTATAAGGGTATGGGCCTGGTAAATGAGGTATTTGATGCAGATAGCCTGGATGGAATGCACGGTAATATTGGTGTAGGCCATGTACGCTATTCTACAGCAGGCGCCTCTACCAGAGAAAATGTTCAGCCTTTGGTTTTAAACTATGCCAAGGGTACCCTTGCTCTGGCTCATAATGGTAACCTGATCAATGCCAATGAACTTCGTGATGAACTGTCCTATACAGGGGCAATCTTCCAGACCACCATTGACTCAGAGTCCATTGCCTACTTAATCGCAAGAGAGCGTCTGAAGGTACATAATGTAGAGGATGCTTTGAGTGCTGCCAGCCGTAAGATTCGGGGTGCTTATTCCCTGATTCTTATGAGCCCGAGAAAATTGATTGGTATGAGAGATCCTCATGGATTTAAGCCTCTTTGCATCGGTAAGAGAGATAATGCTTACATCCTGGCCTCTGAGACATGTGCCTTAGATACCATCGGGGCAGAATTTGTCCGAGATGTAGAGCCAGGTGAGATTGTCACCATTACAAGAGACGGCATTAAGTCTGATAAGAGCAACCAGATTCCAAAGGAAAAGCAGGCCCATTGCATTTTCGAGTATATCTACTTTGCAAGACTTGATAGTATCATTGATGAGATTCCGGTACAGGAAGCTCGTATTCGCGCAGGCCGATTCTTAGCTCAGGATTCTCCAATTGATGCAGACCTTGTCATCGGCGTTCCAGAGTCTGGTAACGCTGCTGCCATGGGATTTGCTTTAGAGTCTGGAATCCCATATGGTGTGGGCTTCCAGAAGAATACCTATGTGGGACGAACCTTCATTAAGCCAGGCCAGCAGAGCCGTGAGTCCTCTGTACAGGTGAAGCTTAATCCGATTCGAAATGTGGTAAATGGCAAGCGAATCGTCATGATTGATGACTCCATCGTTCGTGGTACTACATCGGATCGTATTGTGAAGATGCTTCGCGATGCAGGTGCGACGGAGGTCCATGTTCGTATCTCTGCACCTCCATTCCTGTGGCCATGTTACTTCGGAATCGATGTGCCAGCCCGTGATCAGCTGATTGCATACAATCGTTCCATTGATGAGATCAGACAGGTGATCGGCGCGGATTCTCTTGGCTACTTAAATATAGACCGACTCCCAGAGATGGTGGAAGGCCTACCAATCTGCAACGGTTGTTTCACTGGAAAGTATCCAATGGAGCCACCAAAGCATGATATCCGTGGAGAATTCGATGCATAGGTCAAGATGGCCTCTACACGAACATATGGAATTGGTTTCTATTTCTAAATAAGGAGAGAGTTTTCATGAATACAGATCAGTATATTAGCCCACTGTCCGAGAGATATGCATCTAAGGAGATGCAGTTCATCTTCTCTGAGGATAATAAGTTTCAGACCTGGAGAAAACTATGGATTGCCCTGGCTGAGACGGAGATGGAATTAGGTTTATGTGATGAAAATGGTCAGCCTACCATCACCCAGGAGATGATCGATGAGATGAAGCAGCATGTGACGGACATCAACTATGATGTAGCACGTGCAAGAGAAAAGGTGGTTCGTCATGATGTTATGAGCCATGTCTATGCCTATGGACAGCTTTGCCCTAAGGCTGCTGGAATCATCCACCTAGGAGCAACATCCTGCTATGTTGGTGATAATACCGATGTGATTATTATGAAAGAGGGTCTGACCCTGGTTCGTAAGAAGTTACTAAATGTCATCGATCAGCTGGCTCGTTTTGCAGATACCTATAAGGAGACACCAACTCTGGCATTTACTCATTTTCAGCCTGCGCAGCCGACCACAGTTGGTAAGCGTGCGACTCTGTGGATCAATGAATTCATGGTGGACTTAGAGGACCTTGACTATGTCATTGGTTCTCTAAAGCTGCTTGGATCTAAGGGTACAACTGGTACACAGGCATCCTTTAGAGAACTTTTCCAGGGCAATGATGAGATCATCGATCAAATTGATCCTATGATTGCGAAAAAGATGGGCTTCAAGGCCTGTGTTCCTGTATCTGGACAGACCTATTCTAGAAAGCATGACACCAGAGTCTTAAATGTACTTGCTGGTATCGCAGCATCTGCTCATAAGATGAGTAATGATATCCGACTCCTTCAGCATCTGAAGGAAGTGGAAGAGCCATTTGAAAAGTCTCAGATTGGTTCCTCTGCTATGGCGTATAAGAGAAATCCAATGCGTTCTGAGCGTATTGCATCCTTATCTCGTTATGTAATGATTGATGCGCTTAATCCTGCAATTACATCTGCTACCCAGTGGTTTGAACGTACCCTTGATGATTCTGCCAATAAGCGCCTCTCTGTTGCTGAGGGCTTCTTAGCTACAGATGGTATCCTTGACCTCTGCATCAATGTCACAAATGGACTGAAGGTATATGAGAAGGTGATCGAAAAGAGACTTCTGTCTGAGCTTCCATTCATGGCAACTGAGAATATTATGATGGATGCTGTAAAGCACGGCGGCAATCGCCAGGAGATCCATGAAGAGATCCGTGAACTGTCTATGAAGGCTGCCGCTCACGTGAAGGAAGAGGGTGGAGACAACAATCTCTTAGAACTGATTGCCCAGGATCCGAAGTTCGGCCTGACCCTTGAGGAACTTCATGAAAAGACCTTAGATCCATCCCTCTATGTAGGTCGTGCTCCTCGTCAGGTTGAAGTCTATCTTCGTGACGTGGTTCGTCCTGTATTGGATGCAAATAAGGAACTGCTTGGTGTCCAGGCAGAGATTAATGTATAAAGAGTAATCGAAGGATAGTAAAAATTTAAGATGAATAGAATTGATGTGCAGGTTGAAATTCATAAAACGATACAATTATAGGTAAAAATGTAGAAATTTCACATAAAAATGCAGGATTCGTTCCAATAAAATTCATTTTGATATAAAAAAGTGTTTGAAATGTACAAAAAAACGAACGAAATGAATTTATATAAAATAATAATTGCACTCAAAGAAACCCTTGGGTATAATACTTTTATGTGTTAAAGAATTAATCGGATAGGAACGATTAGTTTTTATTAGATTTTTAAGAGAAGGAGAAAGAAAAAGATGAAGTTTCAGAGCACTTATCTTCAGAGCGTTTACGATGGACTTGAGGCACGTAACGCAGAGCAGAAGGAATTCCTTCAGGCAGTTGCAGAGGTTCTTGAATCATTAGAGCCAGTTGTTGCAGCAAACCCTGAGATTGAGAAGTGGGGTATCATCGAGCGTATCGTTGAGCCTGAGCGTATCATTCAGTTCAGAGTATCATGGGTTGATGACAATGGTAAGGTTCAGGTGAACCGTGGTTACAGAGTACAGTTCAACTCTGCAATCGGACCTTACAAGGGTGGTTTAAGACTTCATCCATCTGTTAACCTTTCTGTAATTAAGTTCTTAGGTTTCGAGCAGATCTTTAAGAATTCTCTTACAACACTTCCAATTGGTGGTGGTAAGGGTGGTTCTGACTTCGATCCTAAGGGTAAGTCAGACATGGAGATCATGAGATTCTGCCAGGCATTTATGACAGAGCTTGCTAAGCACATTGGTGCTGACACTGACGTTCCAGCTGGTGATATCGGTGTAGGCGGACGTGAGATTGGCTTCCTGTTCGGACAGTATAAGAGACTCAGAAATGAGTTCACAGGTGTACTTACTGGTAAGGGACTTACCTATGGTGGTTCCCTTGCACGTACACAGGCAACTGGTTACGGCGTATGCTACTTCACTCAGGAGATGCTAAAGTCTACTAAGAACGACTCTTTCCAGGGTAAGACTGTAGCAGTTTCTGGTGCTGGTAATGTTGCAATCTATGCAATTGAGAAGGCTTATCAGCTTGGCGCTAAGCCTGTCACATGTTCTGATTCTACTGGTTGGATCTATGACCCAGAGGGAATCGATGTTGCACTTCTGAAGGAAGTGAAGGAAGTAAAGCGTGCACGTCTGACGGAGTATGCTGCTGCTAGACCATCTGCTGAGTACCATGAGAAGAAAAATGGTGAGCACGGTGTATGGCAGTATAAGGTTGACATCGCACTTCCATGTGCAACCCAGAACGAGTTGAATGAAGAAGATGCAAAGATGCTGATCGATAATGGTGTAATCGCAGTAGCAGAAGGTGCTAATATGCCTTCTACTCCAGAGGCTATTCTGGCATTCCAGAAGGCTGGAGTTCTCTTCGGACCTGCTAAGGCTGCTAATGCTGGTGGTGTTGCGACAAGTGCCCTTGAGATGTCTCAGAACTCTGAGAGACTTCATTGGACATTCGAGGAGGTTGATTCTAAGCTTGAGGGTATCATGAAGGGTATCTTCCATGCATGTGATGATGCTTCTAAGAAGTACGGCTTAGAGGGTAACTACGTAGCTGGTGCTAATATCGCTGGTTTCGAGAAGGTTGCTGACGCTATGATTGCACAGGGTATTGCATACTAAATAGAAACCGATTTGATCAATTGGTATGACCACCCACGGGGACCTGTCCTCGTGGGTGTTTTTTTATGGGTCGTGACCCAGTTGAGCACGCAAAGCATGCGAAATATCAACCACCCGCTATGCGGGTGCGCGGTGTTGTTGAAGAGTTCTCGTATATGAAAAAGTAAGAGTTGAAATATTAGGCATAGGTATGCTATACTGTCTGAGTTGTGTGAGAAATCATAACAATTCATCTTGGAGGAAGTAGAAAATGCTTAAGAATGTAGTAACAATTTTATTCATAATTGTCAGTGTACTTATTACAATCATTATTCTGATGCAGCAGGGTAAGGACGCAGGTCTTGGCTCTATTAGCGGTCAGGTTTCCGATACATACTGGGCTAGAAATAAGGGTCGTTCTAAGGAGGGTATCCTTGGTAGACTTACAGCAGTTCTTGTTGTACTGTTTTTCTTATTCGCAGCTATTCTGAATATTGGAAGTTTCTAAGAAAATGAATGGAATGTTCGGGGCCACTGTTTTTACGGTGGCCCCTTATTTTTTGCAAAGGAGAACTATGAGCTGGAAAGATCATCGGGTTGATGAGGATTTTATTCCGAAGAAAAGTAAGAGAAAGCCTACGGATGGAAGTAGTGCGAAGAAAAAGGCCAAGAAAAGGGCCAAGAAAAAGCATCTCCCAAAGGACCATAAGAAAAAGATGGCCGAGGTAGAGAAGGAGAAAATCCTTGGATTGCTCCTTGACCCTCTCTATCGCCCAATGAAGATGAAAGAGATTGCAATCCTCTTAGATATTCCTAAGTCCAAGCGGGATATGCTAGAAAGCATTCTGGATGAATTGGTGGCAGAGGGATCTGCTTTTGTATCGAAGCGAGGAAAGTACCAAAAGACTGAGGAATACCATGGCGAAGTTGTCACTGGTATCTATACTGCTAATCCTAAGGGATTTGGCTTCGTTACAGTGGAAGGATATGAGGAAGACTTCTATATCTCTCCAGATAACCGTAATCATGCCATGCATAAGGATACTGTCGAGGTAGAGATCCTGCCTAAGCCATTAGATGGTAAGAGACAAGAGGCCAAGGTCCTCTCCATTACAGAGCATGGAATGGACTATGTGGTTGGAACTTATGAGAAGTCCAAGCACTTTGGCTTTGTCATCCCAGATGATCCTAAGGTGGATATGGATGTCTTCATTCCAGAGGGTAAGGAACTCCATGCGGTTACTGGACATAAGGTAGTAGCAACCATTACCAATTATGGTGGTAAGGGAAAGAAGCCAGAGGGTATCGTGGTGGAGATCCTAGGCCATAGAGATGATCCAGGTACAGATATCCTGTCTATTGTGAAGGCTATGGGTATTCCAACTGACTTCCCAGAAGAGGTTCTGTCAGAAGCAAATCAGGCGGCTGTGCCAGTTACCGATAGCATGATGAAGGGACGCATGGACCTTAGAGATCAGCTAATGGTTACCATTGACGGAGATGACTCTAAGGACTTAGACGATGCGATTTCTCTTACCAAGGATGGAGAGAACTATATCCTGGGTGTTCATATCGCAGATGTCTCTGAATATGTGAAGGAGAATAGTGCCTTAGATAAAGAGGCACGGAAGCGAGGCACCAGTGTCTACCTGGTAGATCGTGTGATTCCTATGCTTCCTCGGGCCCTGTCCAATGGAATGTGTTCCCTGAATCATAATGAGGATCGATTGGCTATGTCATGCATCATGACTGTGAATCCAAAGGGTGAAGTCATTGATCATGTGATAGCAGAGTCTATTGTGAATATTGATTACCGCATGACCTATCACAATGTGAAGGAAATTGTCATCGATCATGATGAGGCGCTTAGACAGGAATATGATTTAGTTACTCCGATGCTTGATGAGATGCTACATCTATCCAAACTGGTTAGAGGGAAGCGTCATCAGGATGGTTGTATCGACTTTGATTTTCCTGAGTATAAGATTCAGGTGGATGAGAAATGTAAACCAATCTCTATTGAACGGTATGAACACTCGGAAGCAAATGAGTTAATCGAAGACTTCATGATTCTGGCAAATGAAACCGTTGCTGAGGAATATTGCAAAAAAAAGATTCCATTTCTCTATAGAACCCATGGAGTACCAGATCATGACCGTATTCATGACCTGTCTGTCTTCATTGAGAACTTTGGACTGACCCTTCGACAAAAGGGAGACGAATTGCAGCCCAAGGAAGTACAGGAATTATTAGAAAAGGTGAAGGGTAAGAAAGAAGAAGCGCTGATTAGCATGTTAACACTTCGTTCCATGCAGCAGGCCAAGTATGAGACCGAATGCATTGGTCACTTTGGACTTGCAGCTAAGTTTTATTCTCACTTTACATCACCGATTCGTCGTTACCCTGATCTACAGATTCATCGTATTATGAAGGAAGATCTAAGGGGGAAACTGAATCAGAAGCGTATAGAGCATTATCGGAAGATTCTAGACTCTGTGGCTAAGGAAACCAGTATGCTGGAGCGCCGCTCTGATGAAGCAGAGCGGGAGGTATCCAAGCTTAAAAAGGCTGAGTATATGCAGATGCATCTGGGAGAGACCTATACAGGTATCATCTCTGGAGTGACTGCCTGGGGCATCTATGTACAGCTTCCAAATTCCATTGAGGGTCTGGTTCATGTATCTACCCTTACAGATGACTACTATCGATTCGATGAGAAGCATTACTGTATGATTGGTGAGTGCTTAGGTAAGGTCTATCACATGAGTCAAAGCGTTGTGGTAAAGGTAGCACATGCAGATACAGATTCTCGTACCATTGACTTTGAGCTTGTGAAGTAAGAAACTAAAGGTATAGGACTAGAAGAAAAGAGAATAGGATTCTCTATGTTACGATAAGGGGGAAACCAATGGCGAAGGATGGCAAGAAATTAATCGCCAATAATCCAAAGTCTAGACATGACTATTTTCTGGATGAATATATTGAGGCAGGACTGGAACTGGTTGGAACCGAAGTTAAGTCCCTTCGTACCGGCAAGTGCTCCATCAAGGAGGCATGGGTGCGGATACAAAACGGTGAGGTCTACATTTATCAGATGCATATCTCACCATACGAGAAGGGCAATATCTTCAATCGAGATCCCCTTCGTCCCAGACGCTTACTACTCCATAAGAATGAGATTCTGAAACTGTCTCAGAAGATTAAGGAGAAGGGCTATACCTTAGTTCCTGTAGAGGTCTACTTCAAGGGCTCTCGTGTGAAAATTGAGATCGCTCTTGCCCGTGGTAAGAAAAACTACGACAAGCGTAGGGATATCGCGAATAAGGATCAGAAGAGAGAAGCCCTTCGCGACTTTAAGATTCGTAATCTGAAGTAAGGACTTCTTACTCTGGATAGAAGAGATTGTAAGGGTTCATGATTTGATTCGGTTGACGAATCAGGGATGGACCTCTATAATAAATTATCCGAGGTAAATACCTCGGATGCTTACATGGGCTAGTAAAGGTTTCGACAGGGATCTTGCAGCTGGTGAAGCGAGCCGTAGGGTGATGCGTTAAATTCCAACTTAAATTTAAACGCTGAAGATAATAATTTAGCATACGCTGCCTAATCGCAGCGAGTCCGCCTGACTGCACCTGCACGGACAGATACGGGCTTCAAACATGCAGGAAACGACATAGCCTAAGCGTTGCGGTTATGGACGTAATATGACGCTACTAAAGCTGTAAGGGTGTTCGTTCCCGTGCAGTGGAGGGAATGTAAAAGAACGTACTACGCTCGTAGAAGAACAGGGAATGGGTTTTTGGACACGGGTTCGACTCCCGTCTAGTCCACTTTTAAAGGGGATGCTGAAAATATCGGCATTCCCTTTTTTGCTTTCTTAGGGCAATGGACTCAAAGTCTTTTGTTCACGAAATTCTCACATTTACTTTTCCTAAAAAACTTTTTCGAAAGCCCAAAAATGATATAATCAAATCTATGAGTAAGGTAGATTCATGGGTAGAAGAACTACTGCGGCAAAAGACGAGTGATGGATTAACTCTAGCGCAGTTTTCAGAGGGTATTCTCTGTCCGCCTCCCTTTGGGAAGGGTGGATTTCTTCTGTTACGCTCAAATGGAGATGTGAAGGTATCCCTTTCGAAGGGATTTTTAGACCAATTTGGGCTATCTACATACAGTAATGATCGACTATTTTCAGAGATTCGCCTCTATCAAAAGACCTTACATCTAAAGGATCCTGGAGCGAAGTCTATGTGGTTAGAGAACCTGAAATTACTGCTACAGGATGCACCGAAGATTTTTCATAATAATGGAATCCTGAATAGAGAGTATCAGGTTATCTTAGAGGAGGCGGCATTTGAACCGACCCTTCGCTTTTCCTATGCCTATACCAGTCTCGAGGATATCTATCGCCACGGAGATATGGATACCTATTATCGTAGGTTAAGAGAATTAACCAAGGACTTAAGCGATATGCAGAAGAATATGCTGAAGGATCCAGATGCATTATTCTTTTCTCCCTTTGAGAGGGACATATCCAATGCCTTTGATCTCTACCTTACACAGAATCTGACGGATGCATATTTAAATCTATTAAAAAATAAGGCCCGCTCTAAGAAGCAGACGAAGCTCTTAATTCTCCTAAGCATTCGTATCGGAGATCATCTGGGCTTTTCAAAACTCATGGAAGAAGAAAGCAGGGACTTTGGACTAGATGAAGTATGGTCTGTTTTTGATTTTCAGGCGAGACTTCGTAATGAGCAGATGGCAGATCTCTTAGACCGTATGCACTCTAAGAGGAAGGTACTAAATCTAGAGAGAGACTTCCATGACAGTATGCTCTTATCACCTCTTCACTATGCCCTGATTCTTAGAGACTTAGAGAGTGTAAGAGGCATGCTTGACGGATATGATTGGACCAAGTGGTCCTATCCGGTGATGCTTCCAGAGGATTGCCAGGATGCAATGAGTTACTTTTTCATTGCAGTGAATTTTATCGATGATCCAGAAATCGCCCGAGATATCTTCTTGGGAAGTTCTAGAAAGGCCCAGTCCCTTCGACGATCCATTCATTCCATGGGCTTCCATAAGGATGTGACCAACATGTCCTCCAATAAATTAATGGAGGCACTTAAAATTGCAAGAGAAGAAGGGGACGTCCAAGAGATTGCGTCAATTCGACGAAAAATCGAAATCAATGCAGAACGCTTAGAAGAATATGAGAAGGAAGAGGGAGAGCTTCGCCGAGGCTTAGAGCAGTTATTCCTGCATCAATACGAAGAGATGCAGATGCTCTATAAGGCACTTAAGAAAAGTGAAAATCCATTTGTACAGACTCTGCTTCAGCTCTATCGAGATCCTGATCTCTTGTATGAATTCTTAGCAGGGACTGTAACAGAACGAAGACTTTACCGCATGGGTAATCTCTTCTTTATAGCTCCTGTGTCCTTGGAATTGGATTACTCTTATATGGTATTTCGCGGAGATCAGATCCTAGAGATGCATATTAAGAATGGTCGAGATGAGATCTATCAAATGGATGATGTGGAGAGACCTCTCGTAGATCATGATAAGAGAGCCAAGGAGGATAGGGAGAGACGAGAAAGAGAAAAGCGGGAAAAGGAGAGAAAAGAAAAACAAAAGAAATGGTATCAAGAGGATGATTATTTCTCTACAAATACCGATATATCTTATGATCGTTTGTGGTTCTCCAAGGAAGCATATCAGGATGAAGAAGAGCTGAAAAGAGAGTATCGTGCTCTTGTGAAGCAATACCATCCAGATGTAATGGGAGATGAATATTCCACAGAGATTCTAAAGCAGATTATTGAGGAGAGAGAAAACATTCTTCACATGATGAATGAGTAGTATAAATAGGAGCAATCGATGCAGAATAGCATACATGTAGATGGGTTTGAATTTATGGACCCTAAGACTGGCGAAGCAGCAAATAGGGAAAGAGAGGCTGTAGAATACCTCCGTTCCTCCATGGATTGGAAGGATGAAGGCAGAGTATTAGATCTCTATGTACAGCTGATTGATACCAAGATGTTTCATACGGAAGTGGGTGTCTCCTTTCTAAAGGAGATTCAGACCATCCTTCTTCATGCCACTTCGATAGATCCCTCTGTTGTCCCTGATATCCCAGTGGAAAAGCGTGAAGAAAAAAGGGTAACAATGATTGCCCCTGAGAGCCAGAAGACATCGGATGCAGCCTTTGATAATGATAAAAAGGAGGAACATATTCGCTTCCTTCTTAAGAAATTGAAGGATATGCGTATTCGCTTACGTAGTTCTAGCATTATTATTATCATTTTAATGGTGGTGATTGGCTTAATGTTTGGTATCTCTCTTACAGGTACTTCTCCAACCATACTGAATTATCGCACCAAGGTGAAGGATGAGTATGCACAGTGGGAAAAGGAACTAACGGAGAGAGAGCGTATCCTTCGACAGAAGGAAAATCAGTTACAGAATAATAATAATTCCTCTACAAGTATTGTGGAGAATGAATCAAGCAATGATAACAGTGGTGCGACAACTGGTACAGGTACAGGTTTAGATGTGAACGCCAAATAAGGGCAGGGTTTACATTTTAGACGAATACATAAAAGGAGCGACATATGGAACAGGGCAAAATCCTCGTGGTTGATGACGAGTCTAGAATCAGAAAGCTGGTAAGGGACTTTTTGACAAGAGAAGGTTACAGCATATATGAAGCTGGAGATGGTGAGGAAGCCATGCAGATCTATCACCAGCAGCATGATTTAAGCCTCATTATTTTAGATGTGATGATGCCAAAAATGGATGGATATGAAGTGCTTCAGAAGATCCGTGAGACATCCCAGATTCCAATTATCATGCTGACAGCTAAGACCTCTGAAGAGGATGAGTTAAATGGCTTTAATCTGGGCGTAGATGAGTATATTGCCAAGCCTTTTAGCCCGAAGATTCTGGTGGCTCGTGTGAATGCGGTGATTCGTCGTGGCGCTATGGACAATGCAAGTGGCAATGGAGAAGTCATGGAAGCAGGCGGTATCCGGGTAGACATCGGTGCACATACGGCAGCAGTTGATGGAAAAGAGATTTTCCTGTCTGTTAAGGAATTCGAATTATTGTCTTATTTCATACAGAATCAGGGAATTGCATTATCTAGAGAAACCATTCTCAATAACGTATGGAATTATGACTACTTTGGAGATGCCAGAACCATTGATACCCATGTAAAAAAGCTTCGTTCTAAGCTTGGAAGTAAGGACGACTATATCAAAACCATTTGGGGTATGGGATATAAATTTGACACCAGTTTGTAATTCTAATCATTAAGGCGAGTGTATGATTCCAAATCGAATGAGAAATAATAGAGATTCTAAGAAAAGTAAGCTCTTTATGCAGATCTTTTGCAGTATTACTGCAATCATTATTCTGACAGTTACTTTGTGCGTTCTTATGAACACCCTGTTTCTTGGAAGAACCTATCTAGAGCATAAGAAAAATGGGATGATCACTACCTATGACGAATTAAATACTGCTGTTCATGGGAATTACCTCTATAAGGCACATTATCGTATTACTTTTGAAAAGCTTGCTTCGGAATCCAATCTATCAATCGTGGTGATGGAACCGGATGGAACCATTCGCCTCTCTACAGAGGGAGAGAATATTACCAGCCGTATGCAGAACCAATTATGGGCGATGCTCTTTCAATCCGACTCTGCAAATAATGTAGAGATCTATTCCACAAACAATTATCGTATTATTCGTCATACGGACTCTCGAATGGATGGAGACTTTATTGTACTCTATGGCAATCTAAGTGACGGTAATACCATCATTATTCGCTGTGCTGTGCAGAGTATCCATGAGAGTGTGAACTTCGCCAATCGATTCCTTTTGATTGCTGGCTTATTATCCATTATGTTTGGCTTATTCGTAGCGACTTTACTTACCAGAAGAATTATACGCCCAATCACTCAGTTGACAGAGATCTCTAAGAAGATGCGTAACCTAGACTTTGAGGCCAGATATGTACCCAGAGAACGTGTAAATGAGATTGATGAATTGGGAGATAACATGAATATGCTATCTCAGAATCTAGAGCGTGCGATTGGTGAATTAAAGCAAGCCAATAATGATCTGCAGCATGACTTGGATATTCGTAGCCAATCGGAAAATATGCGGAAGGAATTCCTATCCAATGTCTCCCATGAATTAAAGACTCCAATTGCCTTGATCCAGGGATATGCAGAGGGACTTGAAGATGGTATCTCTGATAATCCAGAGGACCGAAAGTTCTATTGTGACGTTATCATTGACGAATCGAAGAAGATGAATCGTATGGTGCAGCAGTTGATTGCCTTGAACCAGTTGGAATATGGTCAGGACAACCTGTCAATGGAGCGCTTTGATTTAACCACAGTTGTAAATGCACTGATTCAGAATTCTTCCCTGCCGATTGAGCAGAATGGAATTATTGTAGAATTCGATGGTGAGAAGCCGGTCTATATTTGGGCAGATGAGTTCTTCGTAGAGCAGGCTGTGAATAATTACCTCACCAATGCCATTCATTATGCCAAGTATGATAAGAAGATCAAAATATGGACAGAGGATGCCCATAAGGATAAGGGAACACGTCTCTGTGTATTTAACACTGGAGATCCTATTCCAGAAGAGAATATAAGTCACCTGTGGGAGAAATTCTATAAGGTGGATAAGGCTAGATCCCGTGAATACGGTGGAAGTGGAATCGGCTTATCAGTAGTCAAGGCTGTAGCTGAGAATCTTCATCGGGAATGTGGTGTATATAACCGAGAGGATGGAGTTGTATTTTGGATTGAGTTTGATAGTTAAAACGAGTCTTAAAAAATACAGGAAATTAGCGAATTATTTAGAAAATATTAAGATTTAAAAGGGGGGTTTTTATTGATTCCTTTTTTTAAGAATGATAACATAAACTAATGAATTAATTATATATATCGGAGGAATGCATGAAAAAACTGCATAGATTTCTTCCTGCTGTATTGATATTTTGCTCATTGTTTCTGACAGGATGTGGTACAAAGCTTCTGAAACTTACAGATGAGCAGGAAAAGGCCGTAGTTGCTTATTCTGCAGCAGCTGTATCGAAGTATAATAAAAATCAGGAAAAGGGTATTACTGGCCCACCTGCCACTCCAACAAAAAAGGATGATTCATCTGATAAGGACAAGAAAGACAAGGAAGACAAGTCTACAGATGATAATAAGTCCAGTGCTACAGAGAATCCGGAGCAGACAAGCCCTGAAGGAGATGGGGCAGCAGCCAATAAGGTTAGCCTGAATGATGCATTACAGCTATCTGGAGTAACAATTAAACTTGTGAATTCTGAAGTAAGGAGTGTATTTAATTCTACGAATTATTATTCTCTAATGCCTGAGAAGGGAAAAGAATTCCTGGTTTTAAACTTTGAAATTACAAATACATCTGGTGCAGATCAGCCAGTGGATTTTCTTTCAAAGAATGCTACCTATACGGCAAAGGTAAATGGAGCTACAAGTGCTGAGAATGATAAAACCATTCTTTTAAATGATTTAGCCACATACCAGGGAACTGTTAAGAATGGTGAGACCCAGACATTGGTTTTACTTTTTCAATTTAGTGAAGATACAATTAGTAACCTTACAAGCGTAGGGTTATCTGTAACAGTTAATGGAACAACTACAGAGGTTGCCCAGTAATATACGAATTCTATCGTATAATCAAGGAGGAATATTCATGGATACTAATATTTTGCTGGAGTCAGGAACAAACGAATTAGAGATTCTTGAATTTACAGTTGGTGGAAACCACTATGGAATCAATGTTGCAAAGGTTCTTGAGATTATGCCATACCAGCAGGTAACCCCTGTGCCAAATACACATCCAAATGTTGAAGGCTTATTTATGCCTCGAGATAAGATCATTTCTGTTATCAGCTTGCGTAAGTGCCTGGGCTATCCAACTGATGATTCTCAGAGCGGTTTACTTTTCATCACAAACTTTAATAATCTCGATACTGCATTCCATGTAGATGAAGTACTTGGAATTCATCGTGTGTCTTGGGAACAGATCCATACTCCAGACTCCACCATTAGTTCTGGTACTGGTGAAGCTGGTATTGCTACTGGTGTCTTAAAGATGGATGATCGCTTGATTGTTCTCTTAGACTTCGAGAAGATTATTTCTTGGATTAACCCAGAGACCTCTCTGAGGGTTTCTGATATGGATAATTATGTAACGAAGGATCGTAGCGCTTCTCCAATTCTCCTTGCAGAGGATTCTAAGCTTCTGATGAAGCTAATTCAGGAGTGCTTAACTAAGGCTGGATACACCAACCTGATTCTTTGCGAGAATGGTCAGGAGGCTTGGAACAAGCTTCGTGAATTAAAAGAACAGGGTGATGTATTAGAGTCTGTTCATTGTATTATCACTGATATTGAGATGCCTCAGATGGATGGCCATCGCCTTACCAAGTTAGTGAAGTCTGATGACATCATGAAGAATATCCCTGTAATTATCTTCTCATCTCTGATCAATGATGAGATTCGTCGTAAGGGTGAAGCCCTGGGTGCAGATGCACAGCTTACTAAGCCAGAGGTAGGAAAGCTGGTTGATAATGTAGACCGCCTCGTAGATCAGTATGAGTCTGCTCGTAACGAGAATAAGCGTTGATTTTAGTTTATTGATTGTACATTAAGGGATGTGAAAACTTTCACATCCCTTTTGTCGGGTTCGGAGGAAACAGTTTTGTCAAAGCCAAGCAGTGATGAAGATTATCTCGATAATCTGTTAAATTCAATTACACATGCTCGTACGGATTCGGATAATGCCACCAGTGCGATACGTAAGAGACAGGAAGCGAAGGCAAAGGCTCGGAGGTCTATTGATCCCAATGAAGACTTTATGGAGGCAACAGGAATTGATGGCTTTACATCTAAGCCTGTAAGCCATAATAATCTTCGCCGTGCTTTATCTGAGGACGATTTCCTAAAGCAATTTGAAGAGGAACTTTCAGAGTCTGATTCAGATGATTTCCTTAAGCAATTTGATGAAAAATTAGAGTTAAAACGTACAGATACAGGAGAGAACTTTAATCTATCTGATGTATTTGATGAGGAGACTCCTCAGGATTTTGACTCAGAGGACGACTTAGAAGAAGGAGATTTCAAAGAGGATGAACTTCCACTTTCTTCTCAGGATGAGATTGATCCATCGGTAGAAGAGGTAGGAGATGATTCTAAGGCTTTCAATACTCCTTTAGAGGATTTGTCTGTTGAGACTCCAGAGGAAGAGAAAAAGCCTCAAGATGTATCTAACTTATTACAAAATGCCATGGATAAAATGGGTGGAGTAGCATCAGACTCTGATGCAGATCCATCTGCCACTCAAGGTGAAGTAGAATCCTCTCATGCTGATGCAAGTGAGACTCAGGAAGATTCTATGGATGATGAAGCCACACCATTGGCACCTGAACCAACTGCTGCAGAGGATTTGAGTGAACCAAGTCCAAGTTTAGATGGCGGTTTAAATTTCCCATCCTTCGGTGATGGAGAGGAACCAAATCTCTTAGGAGGAAAGGATGGCGAAGAACCAGACCTCATGTCTCTCCTGAGTGGAGATGATGCTGGACTTGGTGAGATCGGTAATCTCCTTAATGCAGACGAGAGTGAAAGTGTTCTCCCAGATGCACAGGAACAGTTCGATCATAAGGCCAATGCCATGGAGGACTACCAGGAGGATTCTGGGGTATCTCTGGATGAGCCTAGCGCTGAAAAGAAGGCTGGTTTCCTATCCAAACTCTTTGGTGGCTTAGGCAAGAATAAGTCCAAAGAGAAAAAGCCGAAGAAGAAAAAAGAAGCTGCTACCGATAGCACTTCCATGGACCTAGGCTTAGGTGATGCATTTGGATTAGATGGAGGAGAGCAGGAACAAGGGGAGACTCCCATTGATCCAGATGATGATGGCACAGAGATGATCTTCTCCTTTTTCAAGAAAAGGAAAGAAGCTGCTGCCGAAAAGAAGGCAAAGAAGGCAGAAGAGGCTGATAAAAAGCCGAAGAAGGAAAAGAAGGCCAAGCCGAAGAAAGAAAAGAAGCCAAAGAAGGAAAAGAAACCAAAGCCAAAGGATAATTCTCCAGTGATTCCCATGAAGATTCTATTGGTTCACTTCCTGTTTGCAGCATCGGTTATTGCCTTTGTTGTGATCTGTGGATCTCTCTTCTTTGGAAATCAGCGTTATCTCGATGCGAAGGCACTTTATGATAGCGGCCAGTATAACAGTGCTTATCAAAAGCTTGAGGGTGTAAATAAGCTTACCAGTAAGGGTGAGAGATTAAAGACCCAGGCGAAGCTCTTAGCAGATCTAGAGACCAAATTGGATTCCTACCAGAGCATGATGACTGCTAAGAAGTATTCCATGGCACTAAATAGTCTTATTATGGGTTATGGACGCTATAAGGAGCATGCAGCTGAGGCGGAAAAGGATGGTATCTTGGACACCTGGAATGCTTATGGTGCTGAAATTGTACAGGCATTATCCTCTCAATTTAATCTCACAGAGGATCAGGCGGCGGATCTCTACGAGGGTAAGAACCGTGCCAATTATACAATTCGTATGAAAGAGATCCTAGAAGCTCTGAATATGAACGAAGAAAAGTAATACGGGAATAGGAAAGAAAAAGGAAAAAGAAAAATGATTGCCATACTTGATTATGATGCGGGTAATGTCCGCAGCGTCGAAAAGGCGGTTGTCCATCTAGGATACGATGCTATCGTCACAAGGGAACCAAAGGAAATCGCTAAGGCAGACCATGTGATTCTGCCGGGTGTGGGGGCTTTTCGAGATGCCATGGAGCATCTGAATAAGTACCAGTTAGTAGCAGTCATCCATGAATTAGTGGAAAAGGAGATTCCTTTTTTAGGAATCTGCCTAGGACTGCAGGTACTATTTCAATCCAGTGAGGAAGCACCGGGAGTGAAGGGCTTATCTCTCTTAGATGGACATGTTTTTCGTTTTCCTTCGGACTCTGGACAAAAGATTCCTCATATGGGCTGGAACTCTCTATCCTTGAATGGAGGAAGACTGTTTCAGAATATTCCAGAGGAGTCCTATGTCTACTTTGTTCATTCCTATTATCTTAAGGCAGACCATCCAGAAATCGTGAAGGCAAGATGTGACTATGGTCTTACATTTGATGCTTCCATTGAAAAAGGGAATCTATTTGCTTGCCAGTTCCATCCAGAGAAAAGTGGTGAAACTGGTCTAATGATTCTTAAGAATTTCCTGGAGGTGTAGGTATGTATACCAAGAGAATTATTCCATGTCTGGATGTAAAGGATGGACGTGTTGTTAAGGGTGTTAACTTTGTAGATCTTCGTGATGCTGGAGATCCAGTAGAGATTGCTAAGGCTTATGATCAGGCTGGTGCAGATGAAATCACCTTTTTGGATATTACTGCGTCATCCGATCATAGACATACCGTGGTAGATATGGTCCGTGCCGTAGCCAGCAGTGTATTCATTCCATTTACCGTTGGCGGTGGTATCCGAACCGTTGATGACTTCCGAGAGATTCTGCGTGCAGGGGCAGATAAGGTATCTGTGAATTCTGCAGCCATACAGAATCCCAATCTGATTCGTGAAGCTGCTGAAAAGTTTGGTAGCCAGTGTGTGGTAATCGCTATTGATGCCAAGAGAAGAGTAGACTCTACAGGTTGGGATGTATATCAGAATGGTGGTCGTGTAAATACAGGTTTAGATGCACTTGAGTGGGCAAAAAAAGCAGAAGAATTAGGTGCAGGAGAGATTCTTCTCACCAGTATGGACTGCGATGGCACCAAGGCTGGTTATGATCTAGAACTTACCAGAGCGATCTCTACTCAGTCTGGCATTCCCGTAATTGCATCTGGTGGAGCGGGAAGGAAGAAGGATTTCTTAGATGTCTTTACAGACGGAGCAGCGGATGCAGCCCTTGCAGCATCCCTTTTTCACTTTCATGAATTAGAGATTTGGGATTTAAAGTCCTATTTAAGAGAGAATCAGGTATCTGTTCGCCTTTAAATAGTTGTTTTTTGTATTTTTATAGGGGAGTCTCATGTCAGCAATTCAAAATGACTGGTTAGAACCATTACAAAAAGAGTTTCAGAAACCCTATTATCGGGATTTATTTTCTAAGGTGAAGGAGGAATACAATACCACTACGGTTTATCCTCCAGCAGAAGATTTATTCAATGCCTTTCATATGACACCTTTTTCTAAGGTGAAGGTGGTTATCTTAGGACAGGATCCCTATCATGAGCCTGGACAGGCAGAGGGATTATGTTTTTCTGTGAAGCCTGGGGTGAAGATACCACCGTCACTGGTGAATATCTATCAGGAATTACATACAGACCTGGGACTTGAGATTCCTAATAATGGCCATCTTGAAAAATGGGCCAAGCAGGGTGTATTTCTATTAAATACCTTACTTACTGTTCGTGCACATCAGGCTTTCTCCCATAAGGGTATTGGCTGGGAAAAATTCACAGATGCAGCGATTCAGGCCTTAGATAAAAGGACAAGTCCTATTGTATTCTTGCTTTGGGGGAAACCAGCTCAGGAAAAGGAGAAGTTATTAACACCAAATCCGTTACATTTAGTTTTAAAAGCCCCTCATCCAAGTCCATTATCCGCCTATAGAGGCTTCTTTGGATGCAAGCATTTTAGTAAGTGTAATGATTTCTTGATTGCTCATGGAGAGGAACCAATTGATTGGCAGATTGAAAATATATAGCAATATATATTAAAAGTGCTTCTTGAAATATTATCTATTATAAGTTATTCTAATTACAGGTTCATACGACTGGCGGACAGTGGACAAAACCACAGGGAGTATGAATATATTGAATTTGTCGACCGCCTGGGCAGCCCGTCTGAGATCTTTCTTTGATTTTTCTTAGATTCGTTTGCTCAGGCGGTCTTTTTTATTCAGAGGAGGAATCATGGAACTTAAGAGATTAGAAGAAGCAGTTGGTCAGAATCCCTATCCAGGTCGAGGAATTATGGTTGGTCGAACAGCCGATGGTCTTCATGCAGTGACTGCATATTGGATTATGGGACGCTCATCAAACAGTAGAAATCGTGTCTTTGTTGAGGAAAATGAGGGAATCCGTACCCAGGCATTTGACCCGTCCAAACTAGAGGATCCAAGTCTCATTATCTATTCCCCGGTTCGTGTATTAGGAACAGATACCATTGTCACCAATGGCGATCAGACAGATACCATTTATGACAATATGAAGGCTGGTATGACCTTTGAACAGTCCTTAAGAGAGCGCCAGTTTGAGCCAGATGGTCCAAATTATACCCCTCGTATTTCTGCGGTAATGCATATTAAGGATGGTTCCTTTTCCTATGATATGTCGATTCTCAAGTCCTATGAGGGTAATCCGGAGTGTAACGCACGGTATACATTTTCCTATGACCATTCTGTAAAGGGTGAGGCACGTTATATCCATACCTATGTAAATGACGGCAATCCACTTCCTTCCTTTGAGGGGGAGCCTGAGCGCGTGGAATTAACTGGAGATATCGATACCTTCACCGAAAAGCTATGGGCTTTTTTGAACGAGGACAATAAGGTCTCTCTCTTTGTTCGCTACATCGATATTGAGACAGGGAAGTATGAGTCTCGCATTATGAATAAGAATCAATAAGGATTTGTAAGATTTATATATAGGAGTATGAGCATATGAAAGAATTTCAGTTAAAGTATGGATGTAACCCAAATCAGAAGCCTTCCCGCATCTATATGAAGGATGGCTCAGACCTGCCAGTTCAGGTTTTGAATGGTCGTCCAGGATATATCAATTTTCTGGATGCCTTCAATGGTTGGCAACTTGTGAAGGAATTAAAGAAGGCTACTGGAATGCCAGCAGCAACTTCTTTCAAGCATGTTTCCCCGGCTGGTGCAGCTATAGGTCTGCCAATGAGTGATGTGGAGAAGCATATCTACTGGGTAGATGACATGGATATGGAGTTTACTCCACTTGCGAATGCTTATGCGAGAGCACGTGGCGCAGATCGTATGTCCTCTTTCGGTGACTTTATTGCTCTGTCTGATGTGTGCGATGTCTCCACTGCATTAATTATTAAGAGAGAGACATCTGATGGTATAATTGCTCCAGGATATGAGCCAGAAGCATTAGAAATCCTGAAGGCAAAGAAGAAGGGAAACTACGCTGTCATCCAGATCGATCCGGATTATGTGCCAGCTCCAATCGAGTCCAAGGAAGTCTACGGTGTAACCTTTGAGCAGGGCAGAAATGAACTGAATATCGATGAGCATTTCTTCGATCATATTGTTACTGAAAACAAGGAACTAACCGATGCTGCGAAGATTGATCTAGCCATTGCTATGATTACCCTGAAGTACACCCAGTCCAATTCGGTATGCTACGTAAAGGATGGTCAGGCGATTGGTATTGGCGCTGGTCAGCAGTCACGAATCCACTGCACACGTCTGGCTGGAGATAAGGCAGATAAGTGGTGGCTTCGTCAGGCACCTCAGGTTATGTCCCTTCCATTTAAACCAGGCATCCGCCGTGCGGACCGTGATAATGCCATCGATCTCTATACTGGAGAGGACTACTTAGATGTAGTGGCTGATGGAAATTGGCAGAATTTCTTTACAGAGCAGCCAAAGGTATTCACTGCTGAGGAGAAGCGTGCTTGGCTGGATCAGAACTCAGGTGTCAGCCTTGGTTCCGACGCCTTCTTCCCATTCGGTGATAATATCGAGCGTGCTCATCGTTCTGGTGTGGCTTATGTGGCACAGCCAGGTGGATCCATCCGTGACGATCATGTCATTGATACCTGTAATAAGTATGGAATGGTTATGTCCTTCACAGGCATCCGTCTCTTCCATCATTAATATTGATGCAAGAGATGCCCCACAAGGCACCTCCTATATCAAGGAATCGGAATAAAACTCCGGGATACTTCAGGAACCTCTGGTATCCCGGAGTTTTTTTGCCGAAGGAGACGAGCCAGGTTAGAAGCTTCTATGTCCTCTTCTAGTAGAACCCTTTGCTTTGGGTCTAAGAGCCTTCCATCACTTGCAGGATTAACAATAATTGGGAGTCTAGACTCCTTACGGATTCTTCCTAGTAATTCTTTTCCTAGATCAGTGAATCCCAGGACATGTAGATATCCAGGAGAAATGTAAACCATGCGTTTCTTTTCATCCATTGGGTGAGACAACTGCTGCAGTAGGATCCGGCAGAAAAGTCGGGTAATATGAGAATGGGTTACATTTTTCGACTTCACTTGTTCTGCCAATTCAGAAAAATCGGGGTAGGAGAGGTAGACTCTCAATAGACGAGACATTAGTTCCTGATCCGTCTTAGAGTCCCCGATGATTTCTTGAAGTATTTTACGAGACGACTTGGCTTGGCCCTCCATAGGTGAATCATTCGTTAAGCCAGTAGATAGACCACTTGCTGATCCATAGGAAGAAAAAAGCTGCATCAATTGATAGTTTAGTGGCAGAGATAAGTCCTTAGAACTTAGAAGAGTCTTATGATCCAATCCGTCTTGAAGGACTTTTTGGGTATCTTGTGGTAATACATCTGTCAGGCCTTTTAAGGAATGATTCTCTAGAATCTGCTTTCGGATATAAGAGCCTGAAGCAGTAGAATCAACAATTTTCTGATCGAAGTGATCAGCACCTACTCTGTGAAACGGCTTGATCTCTATGGAGGAATTCAGAGAATCGATTGCCTTTTGATACTCTAATCCCAATTGATCATTGGGAGAATGCAGGAAGGAATCTATGGTTTTAGAATCCATGCCTTCACGTATAAGAGCATTCTTTAGGGCCAGTTCTCTCGCCTTCGGGTAGGAATCCCCCTTAGATAGAGCCTGAGTCAGAGTCTCCTGAAAGGAAGAATCTTCATTATTTAAAAGGAGAGATGCCTTTTTATAGAGGGAAGGATCGGTGTGGTTTGCACCAAAGGACAACTGATCTACGACAACCATCTGAGATAGGAGACTGATTCCTCCGTAGGCAAAGCCCTCCGCACTGGATAGAACATAGCGACTAGGGAGTTCCACCACCAGGTCTGCACCATTTTTTAGGGCGAGACCAGCTCTCTTGTATTTATCTAATAGAGAGACTTCTCCCCGTTGCACGAAGTCACCAGACATGATACAGACAATGGCTGCATCTTCTACGGAATTTTTGATTTCATCCAATTGTTTTTTATGTCCATTGTGAAATGGATTGTATTCACAGATGATTCCTGTAACTTGCATAGGGTATCAGCTCCTTTGATTCAATAGGCCTTCTTATAAAATAGCATATTTCCATTGGACTTGGTTCTTATTCTCGTGCTTTTTGATATGTACTTGTAGGACAGTGGCTTTAAGAATATAATATAAATAATTGTGAGTTCAATTTCATGAATAGCATTGTACAAGAAAGGAAACCATAATAATGAAGATCTTAGTTATTAACTGTGGAAGCTCTTCCCTGAAGTATCAGGTTATTGATTCCGAGTCTGAGGACGTATTAGCAAAGGGACTTTGCGAGCGTATCGGTATCGGCGGTGTGTTAGAGTACACTCCAAAGGGCGGTGAGAAGGAAATCACCGAGATGGAACTTCCTACACATACAGAGGCTGTAGCTGCAGTACTGAAGGCTCTGACCAATGAGGCTACTGGTGTATTAAAGAGCCTTGATGAGATCGAAGCTGTTGGACATCGTGTGGTTCATGGCGGAGAGAACTTCTCTGAGGCTGCTTTAATCAACGAAGACATGATCAAGGCTGTTGAGGACTGTAATGACCTGGCCCCTCTTCATAATCCTGCAAATATCATTGGAATTCGTGCATGCCAGGAGGTACTTCCTAATGTACCTATGGTTGGTGTATTTGACACAGCTTTCCATCAGACAATGCCTGCAAAAGCATACCTCTATGGTATTCCTAAGAAGTACTATGATGAGTATAAGGTTCGTCGTTATGGTTTCCATGGAACTTCTCATCAGTTCGTATCCCAGAGAGCAGCTGAGCTAATCGGCAAGCCATTAGAAGAGTCTAAGATTATTGTTTGCCACCTTGGTAACGGTGCTTCTATCTCTGCAGTAGAGAATGGTAAGTCTATTGATACTTCTATGGGTCTTACTCCATTAGAGGGTCTGATCATGGGTACTCGTTCTGGTGACTTAGATCCATCTATCATCCAGTTCATTGCTAAGAAGGAAAATACAGATATCGATGGTGTTATGAATATCCTGAATAAGAAGTCTGGTGTTCTTGGTATGTCTGGTATCTCTTCTGACTTCCGTGATATCACTGCCAAGATGGAAGCGGGCGATAGCCATGCACGTGAAGTATTAGAGACTTATTCTTACAGAGTCGCTAAGTACATCGGTGCTTACATCGCAGCAATGCACGGTGTTGACTGTATCGTATTTACAGCTGGTGTTGGTGAGAATAATAAGTACATTCGTCGGATGGCAATCAGCTACTTCGATTACATGGGAATCAAGATGGATCCAGAGCGAAGCGAAGCAGTTCGTTGTGAGAAGCTTCTGTCAACAGATGATTCTTCTGTACCAGTATGGATGATTCCTACCAATGAAGAGTTAGCAATTGCTCGTCAGACCGTAGAAGTATTAGCAGCAAATAAGCTTGCCTAAATAAATTGTGCCAATAATGTAAAAAACTTTGATAATATACAACATTTAGTATTGACTTACATTTAAGGCATGAGTATAATCAAAAAAGTGTGGATTGGAGAATATCATGCAGTTTGATCTTTCAAGTATTATTCGAGATAAGACCGATGAGCAGATTTCTATTGAATTAGAAATGAGCCAGATATCTGTTAATGATGTGATCTATCCAATTGCAGAGAAGAAGCCATTAGATCTATTCTTATCATGTAAGGATGGACGGAAGCTGGTGATTCGTACAGCAACAGAAGTTGAATTTGATATCCCTTGTGATCGATGTTTAACAGATGTTCATTACGTAATTCCAGTAGAGGTCGATTTTGAGCTTGCAATCGAAGACGGTAAGCTTATGAATGCATCCGATGAGGGAGTAGTTAATTTCGTAGAAGGCAATTGTCTGGACATAGATCAAATGATCCGAGACGAACTTCTTCTTAACTGGCCGACTAAGGTTCTCTGTAAAGAGGATTGCAAGGGCTTATGTCCTATATGCGGTCAGAATTTAAATCAGCAGGAATGTGGCTGTAATAGAGAATCACTGGATCCTCGTATGGCGAAGTTCCTGGATGTCTTCAATCAGTTTAAGGAGGTGTGATCGATGTCTATTTGTCCTAAGAACAAATCTTCCAAGGGAAGAAGAGACAGAAGAAGAGCAAACTGGAAAATGAGCGCTCCGACTCTGGTTCGTTGCAGCAAGTGTGGAGCTTTAATGATGCCTCACAGAGTTTGCAAGAAGTGTGGAACATATAACAAGCGCGAGATCGTTGCTCAGGATTAATTTCCACTACTATTCGTGAACGAAAAAGCCTTCCGGTTTATCCGGGAGGCTTTATTTTTGCCTTCAGTCAGTCTCTGTATTCTTGAATTCTAATAGTACTTATAGTAAAATTTCTTAAGATTGCATATTGTGCTATAAGTAAGAGGTGATTTCATGGAATCCATGATTGTTGCAGTAGATGTAATGGGCGGAGATAATGCTCCAGTTGAACCAATTAAGGGAGCGATTGAAGCCTTAAAGCAAAATGATAATTTAGTAATCCATCTGGTAGGAACAGAGTCTTTGATTCGTGAAGTCTTAGATACCATTCCTGATGCGAATACCTATAAGAATCGTTATTCAATTGTAGCGACTACTGAGGTAATAGCGACTGCAGAGTCACCAACTGTTGCAATTTCTAAGAAGAAGGATTCTTCCCTTGTGGTTGCAATGAAGGAAGTGAAGACTAAAGATGCCCAGGCTATGGTCTCTGCAGGTAATTCTGGAGCGATTCTAGTTGGTGGTCAGGTTCTGGTTGGCAGACTTCCTGGAGTTAAGAGAGCACCACTTGCTCCTTTAATTCCTACAGAAAAGGGTCCAGCTTTATTAATTGACTGTGGTGCGAATCTTGATGCCAGACCGGAACTTTTGGTTCAGTTCGCCGAGATGGGCTCCATCTATATGGAGAAGGTCATGAAGGTTGATCGTCCTCGTGTTGCTATTGTGAATGTTGGCGCCGAGGAAGAGAAGGGAAATAAGCTCGTTAAGGAGACCTTCCCTCTGTTAAAAGCACTGGATGATATCAACTTTATTGGCAGTATCGAAGCAAGAGACATTCCATCTGGTTATGCGGATGTTATTGTGACTGAGGCTTTTGTAGGAAATGTCATTCTAAAGATGTATGAAGGTGTTGGTAAGACATTCTTCAAACTGTTAAAGGAAGCATTTACTGCTAATTTGAAGTCGAAACTCGGTGCAGGACTAGCACTTCCTGTACTGAAGGAGAAATTAAAGGATTTTGATGTAACACGATATGGCGGTGCACCTATGCTTGGTCTGAATGGCTTAGTCGTAAAGACCCATGGTAGTGCGACAGCTAAGGAATTTACAACATCTATTCTTCAATGTATCACCTTCCGTGATCAGAATATTAAAGAATTGATACGTGAAAACCTTTCGAAAGGAGAAAACTAATGGAATTCGAGACATTAAAGAAGATTATTGCAGAAGTTCTTGGTGTTGATCCTAATGAGATTACACTGGATACAACTTTTACAGATGATTTAGGTGCTGATTCACTTGATCTCTACCAGATTATCTTAGAGGTTCAGGAAGAACTGAATATCGAAGTGGACGAGGAAGTTGCTTCTGGAATTAAGACCGTCGGAGACGCAGTAGAACTCTTAGAGAAGTCTGTATCTGACAAATAAGGAATATATAAAAAACCCTTCTAAAAGTGGAAGGGTTTTTTATCGTAATGAAGGCCATGTGGCCAATCATTTGGAGGAAAAAATGACAAATTTAAAGGAATTAGAAGAAGCCATTGGATATCATTTCCATAATCAGGAATTACTGATTCAGGCTTTAACCCACAGCTCCTATGCAAATGAAAAGCATATGAAGCCATTATCCGATAATGAGCGTCTGGAGTTCCTAGGAGATGCTGTATTGGAATTGGTTTCAAGTGAGTTCTTGTACCAGAATTACCCGAACGACAACGAGGGCAAATTAAGTAAGCTCCGGGCAAGTCTGGTATGTGAACCGACACTGAGCTATTGCACCGAAGAGATGGATCTTAAGAAGTATATCCGTCTCAGCTTTGGTGAGGAAAAAACAGGTGGTAGAAATCGTAAGTCCATTCGCTCCGATGCACTTGAAGCTGTGATTGGTGCTATGTTCTTAGATGGTGGATTAGAGCCAGCAAAGGAATTCGTTCTTCGCTTTATCCTTACAGATATTGAGCATAAGAAGCTCTATCATGACTGTAAGACAGCTCTGCAGGAGATTGTACAGGCAGAGCATACAGCACCTCTAACCTATGAACTGATTAAGGAAGAAGGCCCAGATCATGCCAAGGTATTCACTGTGGAAGCGAAGGTTGGAGATTTGGTAATTGGACAGGGCGTAGGATCCTCTAAGAAGGCGGCTGAACAGGAAGCGGCTTATCAGGGAATCCTCTATGCACAGAAACAGAAGGATTCGGTTCGATAATGTATTTAAAAAGTATTGAAATGCAGGGCTTTAAGTCCTTTGCCAATAAAATTGTGTTGGATTTCCATACAGGAATTACTGGCATCGTTGGACCGAATGGTTCTGGTAAGTCCAATGTATCTGATGCGGTGCGCTGGGTACTTGGTGAGCAAAGTGCCAAGCAGCTTCGCTCGGAGAATATGCAGGACGTTATCTTCTCTGGAACGGAAAACCGTCGTCCTTTAGGTTATGCTTATGTATCCATTACCTTGGATAATTCCGATCACGTGCTTCCTGTAGACTTCCAGGAAGTTACCGTCTCTCGTCGTGTTTATCGTTCTGGAGAGAGTGAGTACCTGATCAACGGTGCACCATGCCGTCTTAGAGAAGTAAATGAATTGTTCTACGACACCGGTATCGGTAAGGAAGGCTATTCCATTATCGGACAGGGTCAGATTGAACGAATCCTATCTGGTAAGCCGGAGGAACGCCGTGAACTTTTCGATGAAGCAGTTGGTATCGTTAAGTATAAGAAGAGAAAAGCTGCATCAGAAAAGAGACTAGAGCATGAGCGTGAGAATCTGGTTCGTGTGAATGACATTCTCTCTGAATTAGAAGGACGTGTTGGTCCTCTCGAAAAGCAGTCAGAGACTGCAAAGCGTTATCTCACTCTGAAGGAAAACTTAAAGAAGTTAGACGTCAATATGTATCTGATGGAGATGGATCGAATTGAGAAGGAAACCGACTCTGTCAGCACCAATGCCAATAATGTCCAGAAGGATCTGTCTGACAGTAATGAAGAATTGAATCAGATTCGTAAGAACTATGCGGAATTAGAGGAAAAACTTTCTCATATTGATGAGCGAATCGAGAAAATTCATCAAGAGGAGACAGATACTTCTGATAAGAAGAATCAGTTAGAGAATCAGATCACCCTCTTAGAGGAACAGATTCATTCTGCTGAGAATTCAGATGAGAGTCTGAATGATCGTAAGAAGAATCTCTTAACTGAGCATGAAGAAAAATTGGTACAGAAGGAAGAGACCGAGGCAGAATTGAAGACCCTGTCAGAGTCTCTCTCAAGAGTTCGTGAGCGCTTAACCGAAGCGGATGTGGCCTATAAGGAACTGTCTTTGGCCATCAAAGAGTGCAATGAGACGATTGAGAAGGACCATCAGAAGATTGTTGCTTTACTTAATGAAAAGGCAGAGATTCAGTCTGAACTGCAGAAATTCACTACCATTCGTGAGCAGACCAATATCCGTAAGGCTGAGATTGTCCAGAAGCTTTTATCCCGTAAAACCGAGGATGCCAAGGCTGACGAGGAATTACAGGCAGCCCAGGAGGAGTACCTGTCCTTAGACGATTTCTATAAGAAGTATCAGGAGGATTCTGATAAATATAAGGCGAGCCTAGGCGAAGCCAGAGACCGTAAGAAGGTTACGGAGGAGCGATATCAGAAGGCAAAAAATGCCTCCCATGTGCTTTTGACCAAAAAGGAAACACTGCAGAATCTCTTAGAGCGCTACGAAGGATATGGCAATTCTATTCGCCGTGTCATGGATCAGAAGAAGGATCATCCTGGAATCATCGGTGTTGTATCGGACTTAATTCATGTGGAGAAGCGCTATGAGACTGCAATTGAGACAGCTCTTGGCGGTAATATCCAAAATATCGTTACAGAGGATGAAACAACTGCGAAGGCAATGATTGATTTCTTAAAACGGTCACATGCAGGTAGGGCTACATTTCTACCATTAACAAGTGTGCATCCCAAGGAAAATCAGGTGCCGGAGCATGTCCTCGACGAAAAGGGTGTGCTGGGTCTGGCTAGTGATCTGGTGGATACAGATGACCGCTATCATGACATCATGAAGTATCTATTGGGCCGTGTCGTTGTCATGGAGACTCTAGATAGTGCCCTGGCTTTTGCTAAGAAGACCCACTACCAGAACCATGTGGTTACCCTGGAGGGAGAGTATCTTCGTCCAGGTGGATCCCTTACTGGTGGTGCCTTTAAGAATAGTAATAATCTCTTGGGCCGTAACCGAGAGCTAGAGCAGTTAGAAGAGGATCTAAGTAAGAATGAAGGAGAACTTCGCGAACTTCAGGAAAAACTAGATGCTATTTCTCAGGAGATCCAGGAGCTTCAAAATCAATTTGAAGAGAATCGTAAGTCCTTAGAGGAGACAGCTCTTAAGCGGAATACAGCTATGATCGCTCTGTCCCATGCCAAGGAAAATGTAAACCAGGCCAAGACCAGATATGATGAATTAAATGCCGAGAGCACGAAGATCGAAGAGGAACTTAAGAAGATTGATGAAGAGCAGACCCGGGTACAGGCACGCGTATTCGCATCCGATGACACGGAGAAGGAGCTCCAGGAGGAGATCCATAAGCTGCAGGAGGTTCTCCTCACAAAGACGAAGGAAGAGACCGCTGCATCCCAGAGTGTTTCTGGTATCCAGTTAGAGGAAGCCAATGCTTCCCAGAAGGTTTCCTTCATGCAGGAGAATCTGAATCGTATTGTCTTAGAACTCCAGAAGAATGAAGAGTCCTATGCGTCTCTTGAGGAAGAAAGCTTAAGCACTCGTACAAGCGCAGAACAGAAGAAGTCTCTGATTGAGAAATTAAAGACAGAGATTGCCTCCCTTAAGAAACAGTATGATTCCTTAGAAGAGGAAAGACGAAACAGCATCCTGAAGAAGGAAGAGATGAATCAGGAATACAAGGGATTCTTCGACCGCCGTGAGGAGGTTTCTGACAGAATTAACCGTCTGGATAAGGAACTTTATCGCTTAAATGGTAAGAGACAGAAGTTAGAAGAGGAACTTGAGTACCAGAATAACTACATGTGGGATGAGTATGAACTGACTCTTCATGCGGCTATGGAACTGAAAGACCCTGAGATGGATGACCATGCGGGCATGAAGCGTGAGATCTCTAAGGTGAAGGATGAGATCCGCAGCATGGGTTCTGTTAATGTCAATGCCATTGAAGAGTATAAGGAAGTATTCGAACGCTATTCCTTCCTGAAGAATCAGCATGATGACTTAGTTGAGGCAGAGCAGTCTCTGGTTACCATCATTCAGGAATTGGATGAAGGCATGAGAAAGCAGTTCGCTTCGGGCTTTAAGTCCATTCAGGTGGAATTTGATAAGGCATTTAAGGCACTGTTTGGTGGCGGTAAGGGATCCTTAGAACTGGTTGAGGGAGAGGATCTCCTTGAGACTGGAATCCGTATTATCGCCCAGCCACCTGGAAAGAAGCTGCAGAATATGATGCAGATGTCTGGTGGTGAGAAGTCTCTGACAGCCATTGCCTTATTATTTGCGATTCAGAATCTGAAGCCATCTCCATTCTGTCTCTTAGACGAGATTGAGGCGGCCTTAGATGATTCAAATGTAGACCGATTCGCTAAGTACCTGCATAAATTAACCAAGAATACGCAGTTCATCGTAATTACACACCGTCGTGGAACCATGACTGCAGCAGATCGTCTCTATGGTATTACCATGCAGGAGAAGGGTGTATCCACCCTGGTATCTGTTAACTTGATTGATCAGGAACTGACAGACTAGTTTGCTAGAAAGGATGAGGGGATGGGATTCTTTAAGAAATTAGTAGATGGTTTATCCAAAACCAGAGACAGTTTTGTAAAAAACATGGATTATGTTTTCCGTGGATTCACCAATATTGATGATGACTTCTATGAAGAATTAGAAGAGATCCTTATCATGGGAGATATCGGTGTTCGCACCACAGAAGAACTCCTGGATGAATTAAAGGAACGGGTAAAAGAAGACCATATTAAGGAACCTGTGGATTGCCGAGATGTGCTGATTCAGCTGATTCGGGATCGCATGTTTGTCCCAGAGGATGCCTATGACTTTATGAATCAGAAGTCTGTCATCATGGTAGTTGGTGTCAATGGCGTAGGAAAAACCACCACCATTGGAAAACTTGCGAAGAAGATGAAGGACGAGAATAAAAAGGTACTGATTTCTGCGGCAGATACATTCCGTGCAGCTGCAGGAGACCAGCTGAAGACCTGGGCAGACCGTGCTGGAGTTCCTATGATTGGTGGTGTGGATGGATCGGATCCTGCTGCTGTGGTATACGATTCTATGCAGGCTGCAAAGTCTCGTAATACTGACATTGTTCTCATCGATACGGCAGGACGTCTGCATAATAAAAAGAACCTGATGAATGAGCTGGGCAAGATGAATAAGATTATTGATCGTGAGTATCCAGATTGTCATCGAGAGACTTTTATTGTGTTGGATGCAACCACAGGACAGAATGCTCTGCAACAGGCAAGAGAGTTTGGCGAAGTAGCAGATGTCACAGGCGTCATTTTGACTAAAATGGACGGTACCGCAAAGGGCGGAATTGCAATTGCGGTTCAGGCAGAACTTCATACACCTGTAAAGTACATAGGTGTGGGTGAGACTGCAGAGGATCTGGAGCGTTTTGACCCAGATGACTTTGTGAATGCATTATTCATGCAGACAGAGGAATAAATACGATATGCTTTATCCATGGATTTTTCTTTCGTACATCGAGAGAATCCATGGATTTTTTATTGCAAGGGAAGAAATAATTACCTACAATGAACCATAAAGGAAAAGGAAAGAAAAGAAAGAAGGCAATATTATGTTAACATTGGACAAGTTTGAAGAAGCCAGTAAGGTTGTAAGCCAGGTAACACTTCCAACACCACTTATTTATAGCGAATATCTGAGTAAGAAGTACGATAACGAAGTGTATTTAAAACCTGAAAACATGCAGCGTACTGGTGCTTATAAGGTTCGTGGTGCATATTATAAGATCAGCACTTTAAGTGATGAGCAGCGTAAGAAGGGACTGATTACTGCATCTGCAGGTAACCATGCCCAGGGCGTTGCTTTTGCGGCCCAGAAGTTCGGCGTAAAGGCAGTGATTGTAATGCCTACCACCACACCTCTTATCAAAGTAAATCGTACCAAGGCATTTGGTGCCGAGGTAATTCTCCATGGAGATGTCTTCGACGAATCTGCTGCCTATGCACAGCAATTGGTTGAGGAAAAGGGCTATACTTATATCCCTCCATTTGATGACTTAGCAGTTGCAACTGGCCAGGGAACCATCGCTATGGAAGTATTTAAGGAGCAGCCACTTTTAGACTATATCCTTGTCCCAGTTGGTGGCGGCGGATTAGCAACTGGTGTAGCTACATTTTCTAAACTCTTTCGTCCAGAGACCAAGGTTGTTGGTGTAGAACCAAGTGGAGCGAATTGCTTGCAGGTATCCTTACAGAAGGGATCTGTAACAACTCTTCCTACGGTAAATACCATTGCTGATGGAACTGCAGTTAAGACTCCTGGTAAGGAAATCTTCCCATACCTTCAGACCAATCTGGATGATGTAGTAACTGTAGATGACGATGAGATCATCGGTTCCTTCTTAGATATGGTAGAGAATCATAAGATGATCGCAGAGGGCTCTGGCCTTCTTACAGTAGCAGCCCTTTCTCGATTAAAGTGTAAGGGCAAGAAGATTGTCTGTGTCATCTCTGGCGGTAATATGGATGTCATTACCATGTCCTCCATAATCCAGCAGGGTCTGATTTTCAGAGATCGTATCTTTACTGTCTCTGTACTTCTTCCAGATAAGCCAGGCGAATTGGCATCTGTATCCAATACCATTGCAAGAGTACAGGGGAATGTTATTAAGCTCGAGCATAACCAGTTTGTAACAACTAATCGAAATGTTGCAGTAGAGCTTCGTATTACCTTAGAAGCTTTTGGTACAGAGCATAAGAGACAGATTATGGATGCCCTTGAGAGGGAAGGATATCGCCCTCGTATTGTACAGACATCCCTGTAAAGAAAAAATACTTGACACCCATCACCTCGTTTAGTATATTAGACGAGGTGATTTTTTATGGATGATAAGATTAGACAGGGAGATCTCTATGATTTCTATGGGATGCTCCTGAATGAACATCAGAGATCGATATATGAGGACTACGTACTGAATGACTTGTCCCTTGGAGAGATTGCTGAGAATGAAGGCATCTCTAGACAGGGTGTACATGATTTGGTAAAGCGTTGTACCCAGCAGATGGAATCCTTCGAATCCAAGATGCATTTGATTATGAAGTTTCAGCTGGTCCGGGAGAATGTAAACCGTATCAATCAGTTACTGGATTCTAGCGATGAACTCCCAAGAGATCGAAGACTCGACCTACAAAAGTTGACAAGAGAAATTCTAGAAGAAATCTAGAGCAAGATACAGGAGAATTTGGTTTGGCATTTGACAGTTTATCAGAAAAACTGCAGAACGTTTTTAAAAGCCTTCGCGGTAAGGGTAGATTAACAGAAGATGATGTTAAGACTGCTCTGAAGGAAGTTAAAATGGCCTTACTTGAGGCAGATGTTAACTTTAAGGTAGTTAAGAACTTCACCAAAACAGTACAGGAGAGAGCGATTGGCTCTGATGTCTTAAATGGACTGAATCCTGCACAGACAGTAATTAAGATTGTTCACGAGGAACTTGTGAACATGATGGGTACTGAGGGTGCAGAGATTACCTATCGTCCAGGACAGACGGTTACTGTGATTATGATGGTTGGTCTCCAGGGTGCTGGTAAGACAACCACAACAGCGAAGCTTGCTGGTAAGTTAAAAGAGAAAAGTAAGAAGCCTCTTTTAGCTGCATGTGACGTGTATCGCCCAGCAGCGATTGAACAGCTCCGCATTAATGCAGAGAAGGTTGGCGTAGACTTCTTTTCTATGGGCGACTCTAAGAAGCCAAGCGATATTGCAAGGGCTGCTGTAGAGCATGCACAGAAGAATGGAAATAAAGTTGTATTCTTAGATACCGCTGGTCGTCTTCATATTGATGAAGGCATGATGGAAGAGTTACAAGAGATTAAGGCCAATGTCGATGTGGCTGATACCATTCTTGTAGTTGATGCCATGACTGGTCAGGATGCAGTCAATGTTGCATCTTCTTTCGATGAGAAGGTTGGTATCGACGGCGTTATACTGACGAAGCTAGATGGTGATACCCGTGGTGGTGCAGCCTTATCTATCAGAGCAGTTACTGGTAAACCAATCCTATATGCAGGTATGGGTGAGAAGTTATCCGATTTGGAGCAGTTCTATCCAGACCGTATGGCATCCCGTATTCTTGGCATGGGCGATGTACTTTCTTTGATTGAGAAGGCAGAGAGTGCAATAGATCAGGAAGAAGCGAAGAAATTAACAGAAAAGGTTAAGAAGAAGGGCTTCGACTTTAATGATTATCTGACATCTATGGAGCAGATGAAGAAGATGGGAGGCTTAACAAGCATCCTTGGAATGATGCCTGGCATGAATAAGGCCCAGGTTGATCAGATCACATCTGCTGTTGATGATAAAAAGATGGCTCGTATCTCAGCAATGATTTATTCCATGACACCAGCTGAGAGAGAGAAGCCAGAACTTCTAGACTTGTCTAGAAAACACAGAATTGCAAAGGGCGCTGGCGTTGATATCGCTGAGGTTAATCGCCTGGTGAAGCAGTTCAAGGAAGCTCGGAAAATGATGAAGAAGATGCCGGGCATGATGAAGAATAACAAACGTGGTAGATTTGGAAATTTTAAATTTCCATTCTAAATATAAGTAAATTTTTTTCTAGGAGGAAAAAACAAATGGCAGTTAAGATTCGTTTAAGAAGAATGGGACAGAAGAAGGCACCTTACTATCGTGTAGTAGTAGCTGATTCTAGAAGCCCACGTAACGGCAGATTCATCGCTGAGATCGGTACATACGATCCTTCCCAGGAGCCTGCAGCAGTTAATTTCAACGAAGAAGAGACTAAGAAGTGGCTTGCTAACGGTGCACAGCCTACTGAGACTGTAGCTCGTCTTCTGAAGAATGCCGGCATCGAGAAATAATAATTCTTTTGGAAGGGGTGTGACGAGTGTTGAAGGAACTTGTTGAAGTTATTGCTAAGTCACTTGTCGATTCTCCGGATGAAGTTACCGTTACGGAAAAGGAATCCGGTAGGACCATCATTCTGGAATTGCACGTTGCCCCATCCGATATGGGTAAGGTAATCGGTAAACAGGGAAGAATTGCCAAGGCAATTCGTTCCGTTGTGAAGGCAGCAGCTTCCAAAATGGACAAAAAGGTAATCGTCGACATTGCCGATTGAGTACAAACTGTAGGGAGCAGGTGGTATCACCTGCTCCTTTCATTCTTTTACTAGGGAAGGATTTCATTTATGGCAGATAATAGATTGAGAGTGGGAGTAATTACAACAACTCATGGTATTCGAGGAGAAGTAAAGGTATTCCCAACAACAGATGATCCACATCGCTTTCTGGATTTGGATCAGGTTTACATTTCTCAAAACAGTCAGGAAACAGTCCTTCATATTGAGAAGGTTCGTTTCTTTAAGAAACAGGTCATTGTGAAATTTAAAGAGATTAGTGATATCAATGATGTGGAACAGTATCGTAAGGCAGATATTTTAATTGACCGAGAGTCGGCTGAACCATTAGGGGAAGATGAGTTCTACATTGACGATCTCCTTGGCTTAGAAGTCTATACCGATGAGGACAGATACCTTGGCAAATTAAAGGACGTATATGAAACTGGTGCCAATGATATCTATTCTGTGGTGGATGGTAAGAAGGAATTACTGATCCCTGCAACAAAAGAGTGTGTTTGTGAAGTTAACTTAGAGGACGGTAAGATGGTGGTTCATCTACTTCCAGGATTAGAGGAGCTGAATTCATGAATTTCCATATTTTGACTTTATTCCCCGAGATGGTTATGCAGGGACTAGAGACCAGTATTATCGGTAGAGCCAAGGAGAAAAATTTGCTCTCAATTGAGGCAGTGAATATCCGTGACTTTACCTTAGATAAGCATCATAAGGTAGATGATTACCCCTATGGTGGTGGTGCTGGTATGCTGATGCAGGCGCAGCCTGTATATGACTGTTGGAAATCTGTAGTGGATGGCATTCAAAGTAAGAAGGATGGGAATCTTACAGAGGAAATGAAAAAACCAATTCGTACAGTCTATCTCACTCCTCAGGGTCGTACCTTCACCCAAAAGGATGCCCGGTCTCTGGCAGAGGAAGAGGAGTTGATCCTTCTGTGTGGTCACTACGAAGGAATTGATGAACGTGTCTTAGAGACGATTTGTACAGATTACATCTCTATCGGAGACTATGTATTGACGGGGGGTGAATTACCGGCTATGGTCCTAGTAGATGCTGTTTCCCGTCTGGTTCCTGGGGTACTGCATAATGATGTGTCAGCGGATACGGAGTCCTTTGAAGGAAATCTCTTAGAGTACCCACAGTATTCTAGACCAGAAGAATGGCAGGGGAAAAAAGTGCCTCAGGTACTTTTATCAGGTGATCATAGAAAAATCGACGAATGGCGTCGCATTCAATCCATGATTCGAACCAGAGATCGCCGACCAGACTTGCTTGAAAGAGCAGAACTAGTGAAGCACGATCGTAAGCTGATTGACCGCGTAGATATCTCTGAAGAGGATCGAATTTCTCTTAGAAAAGTATTGCAAGATCACCTGAATTCTGATAAAATGTAACACGTTGTTGAAACCCGACGGTCCGCTGTTGCTATAGTGGCATTAAGAACGTCAGAGAAAAGGAGAACAAAATGAACGCAAGTGAAGTAATTAAGAACATTGAGCAGGCTGAGCTTAAGTCTGACATCGCTGAATTCCATGTTGGTGATACCGTCCGCGTATACAACAAGATTCGCGAGGGTAACCATGAGCGTGTACAGATCTTCGAAGGTACTGTACTGAAGAGACAGGGCGGTTCTAACCGTGAGACTTTCACAGTACGTAAGATTTCTTCTGGTATCGGCGTAGAGAAGACATGGCCTCTTCACACACCAAACATCGAGAAGATTGAAGTTGTACGTTCTGGTAAGGTTAGACGTGCTAAGCTTAATTATCTTCGTGAGAGAGTTGGTAAGGCTGCAAAGGTTCGTGAGAAATAATTCGAATCTAAGTTTTGGAGAACAACCACTTCGGTGGTTGTTCTTTTTTTGCAAATATGTGGTCAATCGTGTATATTTAAGGTTATGAATAAATTAAATAGATTTCTAAGAAACGTTAAGAAAAAAAGAGAAAATTCATTAAACTTTCGACGTAGAAGACGAAAGATTGATATGGGTCGTTATCGTTCCATTGGCTTGGCTGCTCTTGTGGTTTTAGCTGTGATTTTTGCGGCCTATTTACTGATTTATGCATTCTTTATGCAGGTCACTGTTCTAGGGCAGTCTATGGTACATACCATTCAAAATAGAGATACAGTATTGGTGGACCGTGTGTCCTACCGTCTTACTGGTCCCAAGCGTGGAGATATTATCGCCTTTCAGCCAGATGGAAATCGTAATGCTCAGTATAGCGTGAAGCGTGTTATTGGCTTACCAGGAGAGACAATCCAGATTAAAGATGGTGTCATCTATATCAATGGTAGGGTCTATACCGAGGACGTAACCAATGAATCCATCTCCGAAGAGGGGCTTGCTTCGCAAAAGCAAAAACTTGGTAAGGACGAGTATTTTGTCTTAGGGGATAATCGTAATAATAGCGAAGACAGCCGCTATGAGACAATTGGCAATGTAAGTAAAAAAGAGATAACTGGCAAGGTATGGTTCAATGTAACCCTTGGTAACTTTGGTCTGATGGAGTAAGAGATGAATATTGATTGGTATCCTGGTCATATGACCAAAGCAAGACGACAGATGCAAGAGGATCTGAAGCTGATTGATCTCATTGTTGAGATTCGTGATGCTCGTATCCCAGAAAGTAGTAAGAATCCTGACCTGATGCAGATGGGTCAGAATAAGCTGCGTCTCATTATTTTAAATAAAGCAGACTTATCCGATCCTCGTATTACAGAGGAGTGGGCTGAAAAGTATAAGAAGGAGGATGTCTATGTCATTCAGACAGATTCCAAGGCGCAGAAGTCTCGTAACGAGATTTTAAAGGCTTTTGAGGTTGCCAGTGCACCTAAGAGAGAAAGAGATAAAAAGCGTGGCCTACGAAATCGCCCTGTCAGAGCAATGATTGTAGGCATTCCAAATGTTGGAAAGTCCACCTTTATTAATCTTGTTACCAAGAAGTCTCAGGCCAAAACGGGCAATAAGCCAGGCGTCACGAGAGGTAAGCAGTGGATTCATACGTCTTCCCTGATTGATCTCTTAGATACACCGGGAATCCTTTGGCCGAAATTCGAATCCCCTGAGGTTGGTTTACATTTAGCTATGTGTGGTGCCATTTCTGATGAGCGTATCCCTATGGAGGAATTGGGAATTGAGATTATCGATTACCTGAAGAAGAACTATCAGGGACTTTTGGCTGAGCGCTATGAAGTAGATGAAAATCAGGAGAATTACGAGATCCTGAAGCAGGCTGCTCTTTTCCGTAAGGTGATACTCCCTGGTGGAGAAGCGAATACAGAGCGAATGGCTGAGATGCTGGTGAATGAATTTCGTACCGGTAAGCTGGGTCGTATCTCCCTAGAGAGACCAAGTGCGGAAGAGACAAAAGATGAGACTGTAGAAGAATAACTTATAGAAGTTGAGCAAATTCGCTTCTTTCAATAGAAAAGGTATGATAAATGGCAAGTAAGTATCCTATGGATGATTTTGAGGATTTAAATAACCTAGGCGATGAATACCACAATGGAATAGAAGAGGAGGATGAAGAAATCGAACGTACAACCACAATGAAGAAGCTGGTTTCACTGCTTCTATATCTGGTCGTCATCGTACTTCTGGCTATGTTCATTGTGAATTTCATCGGTCAGAGAACCATCGTTAGTGGTTCTTCTATGGAGACCACCCTTAGTAATGGAGATAACCTGATTATCGATAAGGTAAGTTACCGATTTAAGGATCCAGAACGTTTTGACGTGGTGGTTTTCCCAGATCCTGAGAAGCCAAGTGTCTTCTTCATTAAGCGTATCATTGGTTTACCAGGAGAGACCATTCAGATTGGCGATGATGGAACCATTTATATCAATGGTAATGTGTTAGAGGAGTCTTATGGTAGAGAAATCATCCAGGATCCAGGCCAGGCCAAGGAACCAATTACCCTTGGAAAGGATGAGTACTTTGTCATGGGTGATAATCGGAATAACTCTTTGGATAGCCGTTTTACTCAGGTTGGAGCAATCAAAAGAAACGAGATCATTGGACGCGCGATTTGTAGATTCTATCCTTTCAATAAGATTAAGGGCTTGATACCAGAGGAAGACTAAGAATCCAAAGTAAGTAAGGGAAATTATGGAAAAAATTGGTGATATTCAAAATCGATTAAAGCAGGCAATTCAAAGGGATGACCCAGATCAGCTCTTGGATTTTATCCTTCGATACAAATCAGATGATCGTGCTGGTGTTCAGAAGTTAATTAAACGGGCCAATAAGGCAGAGATTGCTTGGCATAAGGAAGAAGAGCGTATCCAGAATCTTAGATTCTTCGAGGATAAGTATAAGGCTGACTATCACCACATTGCAGGCATCGATGAAGTAGGACGCGGCCCTCTGGCTGGCCCTGTAATGACCTGTGCCGTGATTCTCCCAGAGGGATATCATCTTCATGGAATTAATGATTCTAAGAAGCTGTCAGAGAAGAAGAGGGAGGAACTCTTTTTAAGCCTTCAGAGAGATGCAGTGTCCTTTCATGTAGGAGTGAACTCCCCAGAGAGAATTGATGAGATTAATATTCTCCAGGCTACCTATGAGGCAATGCGGATGTCCATCGATGGATTGAATCCCCAGGCGGATCTTCTATTAATCGACGCGGTTCACATTCCTGAAGTGACTATTCCAGAGGTCAGTATCATTAAGGGTGATGCGAAGAGCATCTCTATCGGAGCAGCAAGTATCCTGGCGAAGGTCACCAGAGACCACTATATGGAGGAGATGGATGCCAGGTATCCGGAGTATCACTTCCGTGAGAATAAGGGCTATGGCACCAAGGACCACATCGATGCACTTCGTAAATATGGACCATGCCCAATTCACAGACGAAGCTTTATTACCCATTTCATCTAAGAAGAGGAAATAGAGAGAAAAGTCATTGGCCATGATACATTCGTATAATGAGATTGAAAAGACAGGAGATTTACATGCAGATTCAGAATTTTGTAAATCAATATCATAACAATGTATCTTCTGGAAGTACTGTGTCCAATGGCGTGGAGGGGATGAATCAAGTCCATGACTCCATGAAGCAATTATCCCCAGGACAGGTTTTCGAGGGATCGGTTGTATCTGTAAAAAATGATCAGGTCGTATTAAATCTATCGAATGGACAGAATGTCACTGCAAGAATGGAGGGAGATGTCTCTCTTCTTCTTGGCCAGTCTGTCTTTTTTGAAGTTAAGAATAATGTAGATGGAAAGATTGAAATCAGTCCATTACAAACCCAGTTATCAAATAACCCCACATTGTTAAATGCTTTGGATCAGGCAGGTCTACCACATTCTAGTCGTAATCTAGAAATGGTACAGACCATGATGAAAGAGGAACTGCCCATTGATGTAAAAAGCTTAACGGATATGGCGAGATCGATAGCGCTGAATCCAAACAGTTCTGTGGATACCCTTGTTACCATGAATCGTCTACAGATTCCAACCAGTCCTGAGATGATCTCCCAGTTTGAAAACTATATGAGTGATCAACATGAGATTCTAACGGCAGTAGATCAATTGTCAGATCAGATCTCAACTGCAATTCAGGATGGAAGTATTCCAAAGGATAGCTTACTAGACTTTTCGAAACAGCTCTTACAGGTGGTAAGTGGCGATGAACAGGGGACAAATAGCCCTTCTTTGGAACAAGATATTCAGGCAAATAATGAATTATCACCCCAGTCTTCTTCGAATCAGGTCGCAGATCGTCTAAATGAAAATGGAATGATTCGAACGGAAGAAAAGATACTGTCTGATACAGTAGATACAAGGGCTCTTAATGAAAATATTTCTTCGGAAATAAGAGATGGGGATACTCTAAGGAATCAGACGGTAAGTAATGATGGGGTACAAAAGGGGCTTGCATCTTCAAATTCAAGTGCCATCTCAAGTATCCTAGGAGAGAAGATCAGCCAATTGTCATCGGAACTAAAAGAGAATGGTTTTCTAGCATCCCATCCGGAGTATAGGGATGAAAATGGTAATCTTAAGGCAGAAAGAAAAAATATGGACTTCCTAAGAGATGTGCTAAATCATCTATTTCATCTAGGTGAGAATCAGGAACAGGCCAGTACACGCTTTTTAAGAGGCGATGCATTTCGAAGCCTCTTACAGTCTGTATTAAAGGAGAAAATGTCTCTTACTCCAGAGGACTTACAAAAGTCAGATTCAAAGAATCAAATCAAGGACTTATATGAGAGACTGAATAAGCAGATGGATTCCATCCAACAATTGGCGAAAAACTATGCAGGAGAAGAGAATCCTGTCTCAAATGTGGCTCGAAATATTCAGGATAATGTTTCCTTTATGAATCACTTGAATCAGAACTACTCCTATGTGCAGATTCCCCTACAGTTATCTGGACAAAATGCGACTGGAGATCTCTATGTCTATCGAAATCATAAGGGGGCTAAAAAGGGGGAGAATGAAGAATTAACTGCTTTCTTACATTTTGATTTAGAGCATCTAGGATCTACTGATGTCTCTGTTCGACTGAAGAATAAAGAGGTTTCCACCTCCTTTTACTTTGATAACGATGATTCCTTTCATTTAGTATCAGCCCATATTGATGAATTACAGGAGAAATTAAGAGCCAAGGGCTATAACAGCGAAATTTCTGTAAATCGAGGGAATGAAGACTCGAAGGTTAATTTTATTACCCAGGTAGTGGATAAGGAACTGCCTAAGACTGGGAACCTTCAGCGATATTCTTTTGATGTACGTGCTTAAGAGAGAAATTATGGCAGAGAATACAGAATTAGAAGATAAGAGAAAACTCACAGCGGTTGCTCTTGAATATGACCCAGGAGATACTGCGCCGAAGATCCTTGCAACAGGTACAGGACACGTTGCAGAGAAAATCCTGGAGGAAGCTAAGAAAAATGATGTGCCTCTATATAAGGATTCAAAACTTGCAGAGACTCTATCCGCTTTAGAAATCGGAGATGCAATTCCTCCAGAACTCTACGGTGTGGTAGCTGAGATTTTAGTCTTTGTGGATGGAATGGATAAGGTAAAAGCAAAACTTGAACAAGCAGGTAAGATTCCAACATAAGAATGGGGTGATTGTGATTGGAGAATAAGAGAGCCCTTGGATCGAAATATGAAGACTTGGCTGTAGCTTACTTGGAAGAGTTGGGGTTTGAAATTCTAGAGAGAAACTATCGAACACGTTTTGGCGAGATTGATATCATTGCTAGAGAATATGTAGAGGAAAAGGTATTTCATAAGACCATTGGGTCGGATTATTTATGCTTTATTGAAGTAAAATACCGTAGCAGCAATGGCTCAGGGACACCTTTTGATGCAATTAATTATCATAAGATGAGACAGATCTCTCGATGCGCCCTACATTTCTTAAGAGAGAATAGGATAAGCGATAATCAAAGTATGCGTTTTGATGTGATTGGAATCCAAGGGGATCGTGGGATAGAACTGATTCGAAACGCTTTTCCTTTTTCTGGTTAGATTCCTGATTTTTGACAGTGACTTAGAAAATATAGTATGATATAGAGAATTGTTTCAAAACGAAATGAGTAATGGACCTTATAAAAAGGTCTGGTTTTTATTTCATAAAAATTAATTAGAAATGGACGGTAGAATCAATTGAGTAAACCAGTTGTGGCCATTGTTGGCCGACCGAATGTTGGTAAATCCACATTGTTTAATAGCTTAGCGGGAGAGCGTATCTCCATCGTTAAGGACACCCCAGGCGTAACAAGAGATCGTATCTATGCAGACTGTAACTGGCTTGATCGTGAATTCACCATGATTGATACCGGTGGTATCGAGCCGGATTCACAGGATATCATCCTAAGCCAGATGAGAGACCAGGCGCAGATTGCCATTGATACTGCAGATGTTATCCTATTTGTTACAGATGTCCGTCAGGGTTTACAGGACGCAGACATGAAGGTTTGTGATATGCTGAGACGCTCCCACAAGCCAGTCCTTTTGGTTGTAAATAAGGTGGACGATTTTAAGAAGTTCCAGGCGGATGTCTATGAATTCTATAACTTAGGTATTGGTGATCCAATACCTGTTTCCTCTGTGAACCGTTTGGGATTCGGTGACCTTTTGGACAAGGCGATTTCCTACTTCCCAAATAAGTCTAAGGATGAAGAGGAAGATGATACACCTAAGATTGCAATTATTGGTAAACCAAATGTAGGTAAGTCCTCTCTGGTTAACAGACTGAGCGGATCTGATCGAAGCATCGTATCCAATATCGCAGGTACCACAAGAGATGCGGTTGATACCAGAGTGAAATTCAATGGACGTGAGTATGTCTTCATCGATACCGCTGGACTCCGTCGTAAGAGTAAGGTCAAAGAAGACTTAGAGCGTTATTCTGTAATCCGTGCAGTTGCTGCGGTTGAAAAGGCGGATGTTGTTCTCATTATGATTGATGGAACAGAGGGCGTTACAGAGCAGGATGCGAAGATTGCTGGTATTGCTCATGAACAAGGGAAGGGTATCATCGTCCTGGTTAATAAGTGGGATGCTGTTGAAAAGGATGATAAGACAATTTATCGTCAGACGGAAAAGATTCGTTCCACCTTATCCTTTATGCAGTATGCGTTAATTCTCTTTGTATCTGCAAAGACAGGACTTCGTGTTCATAAGATTTACGATGCCATTGACACAGTTATCTCTAACAGCACACTTCGCGTTCAGACTGGTGTCTTGAATGAGATTGTTGCAGAAGCAGTTGCTATGCAACAGCCTCCAATGGATAAGGGCCGTAGGCTTCGTATCTACTACGCAACTCAGGTTGCTGTTAAGCCACCAACATTTGTATTCTTTGTGAATTACAAGGATTTGATGCATTTCTCTTATGTGCGTTATTTAGAGAATAGAATCCGTGAATCATTCGGATTCGAGGGAACCTCTCTTCGTTTTATTACAAGAGAGCGTAAGGAGGATGAATAATGATATTATTCCGATTCTTAAGCGTTTGTATCGGATATGCTTGCGGTCTGTTTTTATTTGGCTATTTTATTGGCAAGGCCCATCATGTCGATATTCGTAAAAAAGGAAGCGGAAATGTAGGAACAACAAATACTCTTCGCATCTTAGGAGTACGTTCCGGGGCAGTTACACTGGTTTTAGACTGTATGAAGGCAGTGATTGCAGCCCTTATTGTTACGCTCGTATTTTCCCAGGTGGTTGGATTAGATGCGCAAGACTTAAAACTCTTACGTCTCTATGCTGCCTTTGGGGCAGTTTTAGGACATATGTTTCCTGTCTACTTCCGCTTTAAAGGCGGTAAGGGAATTGCTACTGGCATGGGATTCTTAATCATTGCAGAGCCTCGCATTCTTGTGGTTGCTGTTTTGATCTTTGTAGTCTTAGTCGCTATTACGAGATATGTATCCTTAGGATCAGTTATGGCTGCGATTTCCTTACCAGTTCAAGGAATCATTTACTATTGTTGTGGCTTTTTCCAATATGGTGGAAGCCGTAATCTAGAAGCATTCGTGCTTGTGTCTATTGCAGGATGCTTAGCTGTTATCCTACATCATAGTAATATTGGTCGTCTGCTTCATGGGAATGAAAATAAGTTTACATTTCATCCAAAGACAGAGAATCAATAATGGAAATGTAACCAGAGGAGAGATTGAATGGCAGAGATATCTGTATTAGGGGCTGGATCCTGGGGAACTGCACTGGCAGCTCTTTTAGTTTCCAATGGCCACCATGTTGTTCTGTGGTCCTATCGTAAGGAACAGGTAGAGCAATTACAAAGTACCCACAAAAATGAAAGCAAATTGCCGGGAGTAACTCTTCCAGACAAATTACAGTATAGTTCTGACTTAAAGGACTGCGCTTTAGATAAGGATCTGATTGTCTTTGCAGTGCCTTCCAAGGCAACCAGACAAACGGCGGAGAATATAAAGCCATATATTCGTAAGGGGCAAAAGATTATTACCGTAACGAAGGGTATCGAAGAGGATACTCTTATGACCCAGGTAGATATCATCGAGGATGTGTTACCGGATACCGTGGTTGGTATCTTAAGTGGTCCAAGTCATGCGGAAGAGGTGGTTATCGGCATGCCTACTTTGGTTGTTGCTGGTGCAAGAGACCGAGATTTGGCTGTTATGACCCAAGAATTATTCATGAATGAAAACTTCCGCGTTTATACCAGTCCAGATGTCATTGGTATTGAGATCGGTGGATCTCTTAAAAATGTGATTGCACTTGCTGCTGGTATGTCGGATGGGCTTGGCTTTGGCGATAATGCCAAGGCTGCCTTAATTACTCGCGGTATTCGAGAGATCTCTGCCCTTGCTATTGCAATGGGAGGTCAGAGTGAGACCTTATCTGGCTTAACAGGAATGGGCGACCTAATTGTTACCTGCCAGAGCCGTCATAGCCGTAATCGAAGAGCTGGTGTCTATATGGGACAGGGCATGAAGATGAAGGAAGCTATGGAGAAGGTTGCCATGGTTGTAGAGGGTGTTTATTCTGCTAAAGCGGCACTTGCTCTTGGACAGAAGTATCAGGTTGAGCTCCCGATTATTGAAGAAGTGAATCGAGTTCTCTTTGAAAATAAAGATGTGAGAGAAGCAGTTCTCTCTCTAATGACAAGAGATAAGAAAAAAGAAGACGAGAGGTTAGTGTTCGAATGAGAGAAGAGACAATCCGAATTAAGTATCATTCCAATCAGATTGAAAAGTTAACATATATTGAGGGAAAGTCTGATTGGATTGATTTAAGAGTTGCAGAGGATGTGACATTAAAGGCAGGAGAGTTTCGACTGATTAGTATGGGTGTCTCTATGCAGTTACCCCAGGGTTACGAGATGCTCCTTGTTCCAAGAAGCTCTACATTTAAAAACTTTGGGCTGATTCAGACCAATTCCATGGGCGTCATTGATGAGACCTATTGTGGAGATGAGGATATTATCCGCATGCCTGTATATGCAACCAGAGATACAGAGGTGCATGTGAATGACCGGATCTGTCAATTCCGTATCATCCAGCATCAGCCAACCATTCATTTTGATGAAAAAAACTCTCTTGGTAATAAATCTCGTGGCGGTTTTGGTTCAACAGGGGTAAAATAAAAATATAACTTCATAGTTTTGCTAAAAGAAAAGGGGGATTTCCTATGGCACAGACAGACATTGAAGAGAGACTCACGAAGTTTTATGCGAAGAATGATTCCGAAATCACGATTAACGCAGCACCAGGGCATTTTGCAACAAGTCAGTCCCATACCAATTTCTATGTGGACATTACGCGAATCAAGGTGCGTGTTAAAGAGGCCAAGGAATCTGCGAGAGCCTTGAAAGAAAAACTTGAGAGTAATGTGGAAACAGTGGACACCATCGTTTGCTTGGATGGTACATCCGTCCTGGGAGGATTTTTGGCAAACGAATTGGAGCATGGTAACTTTCACATGACCAACAAGCATGAGACTATGTATGTAGTTACTCCAGAGGAGAATTCATTACATCAATTCATGTTTCGTCAAAACAATCGCCTAGCGATTGAGGGGAAGAATGTTCTCCTGCTGGTAGACAGTATTACCACAGGTCAGACCATTCAAAGAGCGCAAGAGTGTATTACTTACTATGGCGGTATTAATGTTGGAATTGCTGCCATCTTTAGTACGAAGTCTGTAATAGATGGAGAGAAGATCTATTCTCTCTTTACAGATGAGGATATTCCAGGGTACCAATCCTTTTTACCTCAGGAATGCCCAATGTGTCAGAAAAAGATTCCGCTTGATGCCATGGTAAATGGATATGGATATGCAAAAATCTAATCTGACAAACTTGTGTTCGAACTACATTTTGTGTTAAAATAAATCTCTGTGTGGATATTTTGTAGAAAGTTCTTCCACACAGAGATTTTTTGGTTATAATCAATTTTTGTAAAGATACATTATTTGTAAATGAGGTAAGTATGGCAACGAATCAGAAATATGATGATAATAGTATTACCGTCCTACAGGGATTAGAGGCTGTCCGTAAGCGTCCAGGTATGTACATCGGCTCTACAACCCGTAAGGGACTGAATCATCTAATCTATGAGATCGTAGATAATTCCGTGGATGAACATCTGGCTGGTTTCTGTGATACCATTGATGTCACTTTAGAGGCAGATGGATCCTGTACCGTTCAGGACAATGGACGAGGCATCCCCGTTGCAAATCATAAATTTGGCATACCAGCCGAGCGTGTGGTTTTTACCACATTACATGCCGGCGGTAAGTTTGATAACAATGCATATAAGACATCTGGTGGTCTCCATGGTGTAGGTTCCTCGGTTGTAAATGCATTATCTGTCTATATGGATGTAGAGATTTCTCGTGATGGAAATGTATACCATGACCACTTTGAACGAGGAAATGCTACCTTGGAGCTGTTGAAGGATAAAACCCTTCCAGTTCTTCGTAAATCTAAGGAAACTGGAACAAAGATTACCTTTCTTCCAGATCCTGAGATCTTTGAGAAGACGAATTTCAATGAGGAAGAGGTTAAGAATAGACTTCAGCAGACCGCTTATCTGAATCCAAATCTTACCATTAATTTCACAGACCTTCGTAAGGAAGAGCCAGATGAAGTGACTTATCATGAGCCAGAAGGAATTGGCGGATTTGTTAAGGATCTGAATGATAATAATGAGGCAGTTACTCCTGTCATCACCTTCGGTGGAGAATTGGATGGAATCCAGGTCTCTGTTGCTTTTCAGTATGTAAATGAATTCCATGAGAATATCCTTGGTTTCTGTAACAATATCTATAATGCTGAGGGTGGTTCTCATATTACCGGTTTTAAGACAGTATTTACCTCTGTTATTAATTCCTATGCAAGAGAGTTAGGTATCTTAAAGGATAAGGATCCGAACTTTACAGGTACCGACGTACGTAATGGTATGACGGCGGTTATCTCTGTAAAGCATCCAGATCCTCGATTCGAAGGACAGACGAAGACCAAATTAGATAACCAGGATGCCGCAAAGGTGGTCTCTCAGATTACAGGTAATGAAATCCAGTTATTCTTCGACCGTAATGTTGAGGTCTTAAAGTCGGTTATTTCCTGCGCAGAAAAGGCAGCTAAGATTCGTAAGACAGAAGAGAGGGCGAAGACCAATCTCTTAACCAAGCAGAAATTCTCTTTTGATCAAAATGGTAAGCTTGCAAACTGTGAGAGCAGAGATTCCTCCAAGTGTGAGATCTTTATCGTAGAGGGAGACTCTGCGGGTGGATCTGCTAAGATGGCTCGTAATCGTATGTATCAGGCGATCATGCCAATCCGCGGTAAGATTCTGAATGTTGAAAAGGCATCCATTGATAAGGTATTAAAGAATGCTGAGATCAAAACCATGATTAATGCCTTTGGATGTGGCTTCTCAGAAGGATATGGTAACGACTTTGATATTAATAAGCTTCGTTACGATAAGATTATTATTATGGCCGATGCCGACGTAGATGGTGCTCATATTTCGACCTTGTTATTGACCTTGTTCTATCGCTTTATGCCAGACCTGATCTATCAGGGCCATGTATATATCGCAATGCCTCCTCTCTATAAGGCAATTCCTTCTAAGGGTAAGGAAGAATACCTCTATGATGATGCGGCTCTTGCCAAGTACCGTAAGAATCATACTGGCAAGTTCACTTTACAGAGATATAAGGGTCTAGGTGAGATGGATCCAGAGCAGCTTTGGGAGACAACTTTGGATCCTGAACAGAGATATCTGAAGAAGGTTTTAATTGAAGATGGTCGTATGGCCAGCGACATTACCGAGATGTTAATGGGGAATGAGGTACCACCACGTCGTGCCTTTATTCATGATCACGCAGTTGACGCTGAGATCGATACTTAAAACACGGTTTACATTTCTATATAACAATCTGTAAAACAGATGCATGAATAGATTCTAAAGGAGATATATTATGGCAACACCTGAGCGTTTGCTTAGTACAGAATATTCTGAGGTCATGCAGAAATCCTATATTGATTATGCGATGAGCGTTATCGTATCTCGTGCCCTTCCAGATGTAAGAGATGGTCTGAAGCCGGTACAGAGACGTACACTATATGATATGTATGAATTAGGTATTCGCTACGATAAGCCTTTCCGTAAGTCTGCTCGTATCGTAGGAGATACCATGGGTAAGTATCATCCACATGGTGATTCCTCGATCTATGATGCCTTAGTTGTAATGGCACAGGACTTTAAGAAGGAATTACCTCTGGTTGATGGTCATGGTAACTTCGGATCCATCGAGGGTGATGGCGCCGCTGCAATGCGTTATACAGAGGCTCGTCTAGCGAAAGTCAGCCAGGAAGTATATTTGCAGGATCTAGATAAGGATGTCATCGACTTTATTCCCAATTTCGATGAGACAGAGAAAGAGCCTGAGGTGCTACCTGTACGTGTACCAAATCTCTTGATCAATGGCGCAGAGGGTATTGCTGTCGGTATGGCCACATCCATTCCTCCTCACAATCTTCGTGAAGTAGTCAATGGTGTCATTGCCTACATGAAGAATCCGAATATGAATACCCAGGAAATGATGTCCTATATCACAGGACCTGACTTTCCTACAGGTGGTATTGTTACCAATAAGGATGACCTGCTTTCTATTTATTCCACCGGTGAAGGAAAGATTAAGATTCGTGGTAAAGCCCATATTGAGAATGCCAAGGGTGGAAAACAGAATATTATTATTACAGAGATTCCTTACCCTATGATTGGTGCGAATATCGGCAAGTTCCTTAACGATGTCTTTGCTCTGGTTGAGAATCATGTAACCAATGACATTACAGATATTTCAAACCAGTCATCTAAGGAAGGTATACGTATTGTAATTGAATTAAAGCGTGGCGCGGATGCGAATAATATCCTTAATCTCCTTTATAAGAAGACTCGTCTTGAGGATACCTTTGGTGTGAATATGCTGGCTGTTGTAAATGGTCGTCCAGAGACAATGGGTATCATCCCAGTTATCCGTCATCATGTGAATTTCCAGTACGAATTATGTACGAGAAAGTACACCTACCTGCTTCAGAAGGAAAATGAGAAGAAGGAGATACAGGAAGGTTTAATTAAGGCGGTTGATGCCATCGATTTGATTATTGAGATTCTTCGTGGATCGAAGGATATGAAGATGGCCAAGGCATGCCTGGTGGATGGAACGACGAAGGGTATTAAGTTTAAGTCAAAACAATCTGAAGTAGATGCTGCCTCCTTACGGTTTACAGAGAGACAGGCAGATGCCATTCTCCAGATGCGTTTATATCGTTTGATTGGTCTGGAATTAGACCAGCTGAAGAAGGAATTTGATGAAACTCTGAAGCGTATTAAGACCTATACTGAGATCCTTTCAAGTAAGTCCTCTATGGCACGTGTTATTATTAAGGATTTACAGAAGATCGCTAAGGACTTCGGCCAGGATCGTCGCACTGTGATTGATAATGTGGCAGAGGCTGTTGTGGAAGAGAAGCCACTTGAGGAAATAGATGTTGCAGTTTTGATCGACCGATTTGCTTATGGACGTGTGGTAGATCAGTCTACGTATGAGCGTAACAAGGATGCTGCAGAAGAGGAGTCTAAGAAGATTATCTTCTGTAAGAATACGGATAAATTACTTCTGTTTACTGACCAGGGACAATTGCATTCTATTAAGGTACTCGATTTACCTATGGGTAAGTTCAGAGATAAGGGTCAGCCTTTAGATAATGTTTCGAATTTTGATAGCTCTAAGGAAAACTTATGCCTTGTTACAAGCATGGGGGAAGTTAGAGGTAAGAAGGTTCTCTTTGTAACCAAGTCCGGTATGCTAAAGGTTGTAAACGGTGAGGAATTTGATGTGACTCGTAAGGCATCCCAGGCGACAAAGCTGAATCCTAAGGATACCCTTATTTGTGTTGCTGTGGTTAATAGTGACGAGGATACCCTGGTACTGCAGTCTGATAAGAACTACTTCCTTCGTATGGCAATCACTGAGGTTCCGGAGAAGAAGAAGGGCGCAATTGGCGTACGAGGAATGCGAGTTGGTGCGAAGGAAGAGATGACTGCTGCTTGGTACCTTGGAAATGGTGAAATGATTACTACGAAGACCGATAAGGGCGAAGTCCACTTAGAGAGACTTCATCTGGCATCTAGAGACACAAGAGGTGTGAAGCATTGATGGAAAGCAATCGTGGAATGACGCGGAGTCGCTTGATTTCAATAGGACTCCCATTTATTCTATATTTCCTTTTATATAATCTTAGCAATCAGATATTTTTGATGCTGTTTCAAGACCGATTCGGTAGGCTGTTCTGCCTGTTTTTGGCTAGCCTTTTAACCACACCTTTTATGTTTTGGACTTATGCCAAGGCGAATGTCCTTAAGGCAAAGCCATGGGTGGATCCGAGGAAGTTACCTAAGGATCTTTTGGCAGTAGTAGGCATTGTATGTATTGGTATATTGTACAATTACCTTGCTACCAAGCTAGGCTTGTTAGGCGACCCTGGATTTCAAGAGGCAAATAGGACTTTGAATAATGGAAGCTTATATCTCAAGGTCTTAACCTCTGCCTTGGTTGTCCCGATTCTAGAAGAATTATTGTTTCGAGGAACGATTGCAGGACAGTTAGAACTGTTTTTAGGCAGGATCCCTGCCATTGTGATTTCCTCTGTACTTTTTGGTGCCATGCATTTTAATGTGGTACAATTTGTCTATGCTTTTTTGATTGGAATGCTTTTGTCCTTGGCTTATTTGAAGAGTCATCGTATTTGGATTCCAATCCTTGCACATGGTTTAACCAATTTACTTGTGATTCTACTTGCAGCCTGACTGAAAGGAAACTGTTATGAACAATGCAAAGGTTCGGAATACGAATTATGCTGGAATTGTCTTTCATATGATGATTTCATTGTTTCTGATTCTTGTAGGAACAATGGAATTGTATTCATCTCTTATGAAGCCACTTTATTACGTGTTTATCATCTGTGGCTTTCTTATGGTATGGGCTGTTTCTATGGTGGTTCGCTATTTTGCCAAGTCAGAATTTCGGATTGCATCCAACTATGATTTTTCCATAGGCTGTACGGTACTACTTGGGTCTATTGGGATTCTCTTTAAGGCAGAGACTGTTTCCATTTATTTTATTGAAATTGTTATTCTGATGATTTTTTATCTTGGCCTTGTTTCCATTCAGCATACTGTTCAGATGAAACAATTGGGAAGCAAGCTTTTTCTTTTGAACTTCTTATTTGCTGCGGCTCTCATCGCTTTTTCTCTTATCACAGGCTTACAGGTGAATGACTGGATTCCTTGGGATAGCCAGTTGTTGCTTATTGGCTTTGCTGTAGCAGGTGGCCTAGGGATTTTATCTCAGATTCTCATTGGACTCCGTGTCTCCAAATATAATCGTGACGAGGAGAAAAATTTCTGGAAGAATGCTTTGGAAGCTGCGAATTTTGATGAAGCAGCAGATATTCCAGAGGAGTATAAAGGAAAAAAGAAGAAATCCAAGAAGAGAAGAATGCCTTTGGAATCAAAGGAAACGGATATGGATACAGATACCATAGAGAATTCTGATGCAGAAAATGTAGACCATTCCATGGATGAATCAACCCTCGAATCAGAAGAGACATCAGAGGTAGTTCAGAATGATGATATTGCTGACTTAACAGAAGAATCAGAAGAAGAAACTACAAAGTAAATGTACAATTGAATTTAATAGTAATACTGATAGGACACTAGAATAGGGGGAGTTATATGTCGAATATTCTTGATTACTTAAAACTAAGAGGAGATGTGCCTATGTCGGTGGATCCTTTTAATGAAGTAGATAATCTAGTGCTTTCAGAAATTGCTTATACCAAGTTGGATGGGATTGTACCAGGTCCGGAGCACCTTTTGAAGAGAATTAATATAAAGGATGCCTCGGATCTTTTTTTTGCTACCCATTCCATGTCGGAATTAGCGCCGGATAATAATGGTGCGACTGCAAATGCACCAAATGTACTAAAAGAAGCAGCCGCATCCAGGCGCTTTGGAAAAACCAAGATCTTTTCCTATGTAAATCACATTGATGTAGATTCAAAGGTACAGTTTTCCGCCATGTCATTTATTCTCCCAGACCATTCTATTTACGTCGCTTATCGGGGAACAGATCATACTATTGTGGGCTGGCAGGAAGATTTCAATATGTCTTACCTGGATGCGACTCCAGGCCAAAAGCAAGCGGCTGACTATCTAAATAGAATTGCAAAATTCACTTTGCGGCCCATTCATGTAGGTGGTCATTCCAAGGGTGGTAATTTTGCTGTGTATGCTGCAGCATTTTCTAGTAATAGAAGCATGAAAAAAATTAGAGATGTCTGGTCCAATGATGGTCCAGGGTTTAATCATTCCATTGCGGATACGGAAGAATACAGAAATATATTGCCTAAAGTTCGCTCCGTTGTTCCTGAGCATTCTATCATTGGAATGATTATGGAAAATGCCTATTCCCATGAGATTGTAAAGAGTGATGCAGCTGGTATCCTTCAGCATGACCCTATGTCTTGGCAGGTGCAAGGTAATCGATTTGAGACAACGGATCAGCTGGATAAGGATTCCATACTGTTTGGAGATATCCTTAGATCCTGGCTGAAGGGCTTGGATAAAGAGACAAGAAAGGAATTTGTATCCATTTTATTTTCCTCCCTTTCCTATGGGGGAAAGCGAACGACAGATGAGTTAGAACTGTCCAAACACCAGACATTACTCAATATGTGGAACGCAATGCGCGAATTACCACCTGAGAAGCAAGAATTATTTCGTGATGTCATGATGAAACTGGCAAAAAGCTGGGGAGAAACCATGTTCCTGAATCTCAAGGAAAAGTGGTTTGGAAATAGATAAAATGTAATTACGAATTCATAAGAAAAATAGAGTATTTGAAAGAATACAAGAGAATAGAACAGGATAGTGAATAAATTTCAACAACGAAAAGTATTGCATTCTGCCTATATGAAAACTATTATATGAATAGTTGATTAGCACTCCATAGAACTGAGTGCTAACAATACGATAAAATGTATTTTAAGGAGGTAATAGATCATGAAATTAGTTCCATTAAGCGACAGAGTTGTATTACAGCAGGTTAAGGCTGAGGAGACAACCAAATCTGGTATTATCCTTGCATCTGCAGCACAGGAGAAGCCTCAGGAGGCAGTTGTTCTGGCAGTTGGCCCTGGCGGACTTGTTGATGGTAAAGAAGTTGCTATGCAGGTTAAGGAAGGCCAGAAGGTTATCTATTCTAAGTATGCTGGTACTGAAGTAAAGCTTGATGGCGAAGAGTATATCATTGTTAAAGAATCTGATATCTTAGCAATTGTAGAATAATTTGGAAGGAAGTGTTTGTTATGGCAAAAGAGATTAAGTACGGTGCAGAAGCTAGAACAGCTCTTCAGAGCGGTGTAGATCAGCTTGCAAATGCAGTTCGTGTAACAATTGGACCTAAGGGTCGTAATGTAGTATTAGATAAGTCTTATGGTGCTCCATTAATTACAAATGATGGTGTATCTATTGCTAAGGAAATTGAACTTGCTGATCCATATGAAAATATGGGTGCCCAGCTGGTTAAGGAAGTAGCAACTAAGACAAATGATGTAGCTGGTGATGGTACAACAACTGCAACAATTTTAGCTCAGGCTATGGTTGATGAGGGTGTTAAGAACCTGGCTGCAGGTGCAAATGCAATGGTACTTCGTCGTGGTATGCAGAAGGCTACAGAGGCTGCCGTAGATGCCATTGTGAAGATGTCTGAGCCTGTTAAGGGTAAGGATCAGATTGCAAAGGTTGCATCAATCTCTGCTTCTAGTGAAGAAGTTGGTGATATGGTTGCGGACGCTATGGAAAAGGTTTCTAACGATGGTGTTATTACAATCGAAGAATCCAAGACCATGCAGACTGAGTTAGACCTGGTTGAGGGTATGCAGTTTGACCGTGGTTATGTATCTTCTTACATGGTAACTGATACCGATAAGATGGAAGCATCTTTAGATGATCCGTATATCTTAATCACTGATAAGAAGATTTCTAATATTCAGGAAATTCTTCCACTCTTAGAGCAGATTGTTCAGCAGGGTGCACGTCTTTTAATTATTGCAGAGGATGTTGAGGGCGAAGCTCTTACAACTCTGATTCTGAATAAGCTTAGAGGAACCTTCAATGTAGTAGCTGTAAAGGCACCAGGCTATGGTGATCGTCGTAAGGAGATGCTTCAGGATATCGCAATCCTTACAGGTGGTCAGGTAATCTCTTCTGAGGTTGGCTTAGAGCTGAAGGATGCTACAATCGATCAGCTTGGTCGTGCTAAGTCTGCTAAGGTAAAGAAGGATACCACTGTTATCGTTGATGGTGCTGGTGATAAGGCAGCAATTGCTGATCGTGTAGCACAGATTCGTAAGCAGATTGAAGAGACAACTTCTACATTCGATAAAGAGAAGCTGCAGGAGCGTCTTGCAAAGTTGGCAGGCGGTGTTGCTGTTATCCGTGTAGGTGCTGCTACTGAGACTGAGATGAAGGAAAAGAAGCTGCGTATGGAGGATGCTTTAAATGCAACTCGTGCTGCAGTTGAAGAGGGTATCATCTCTGGTGGTGGATCTGCTTATATCCATGCTCAGAAGGCTGTTCAGGCTGTAGTTGAGAGCTTAGAAGGTGATGAGAAGACTGGTGCAAGAGTAGTTGAGAAGGCTCTTGAGGCTCCATTATTCTTCATCGCTCAGAATGCTGGATTAGAAGGACCTGTAATCATCAATAAGGTTAGAGAGTCAAAGGATGGCATGGGATACGATGCAGCTAAGGATGAGTATGTAGACATGATAGAGGCTGGTATCCTTGATCCTGTCAAGGTTACAAGAACCGCTCTTTTAAATGCTACATCTGTTGCATCCACACTTCTTACAACAGAGTCTGTTGTTGCTGATATTAAGGAGCCTGCAGCTCAGGTTCCTGCAGCACCTGCTCCAGGAATGATGTAAAAAGACTATTTTATTAAATAGTTTCCTAGTAATCGAGAGGCCTGCTTGGCCTCTCGATTCTTTTTTTGTTTTTTCACGAATGTGAAAGAATCCACTGCTAAGAGTGGACTTCATTATTTACTTGTGTTAAAATTTTTAAGCGTGTGAAAGCAAAATATTCCGAAAGATAGGGGTTTACGATGGGCAAAGTAGCAATACTTACAGATAGTAATAGTGGTATTACATTAGCAGAGGCTAAGGATCTTGGAATCTATGTAATGCCAATGCCTTTTTATATTGATGAGAAGTTATATTATGAAGAGATTGATCTCTCTCAGGATCAGTTCTATGAGAAGCTTCGTGAGCCAAATTGCAAGATTACTACATCAATGCCAATTGTTGGTGATTTAATTGATAAATGGGAAGAATTATTAGAGTCCTATGATGAGGTGGTTTATATCCCTATGTCTAGTGGCTTATCTTCTTCTTGTGCAACAGCCATTGCATTATCTGATGATTATGATGGACGTGTACAGGTAGTGAATAATCAGCGTGTATCTGTTACCCAGAGATTATCTGTTATGGAAGCAATCAAGCTTTCTCAGATGGGTAAAAGTGCTGAGGAAATCAAGAATTTTCTAGATGAGACGAAGTTTGATTCATCTATTTACATTACGGTTGGAACTTTAGACTATCTGAAGAAGGGTGGGCGTCTGACTCCAGCGGTTGCTGCCATTGGTACATTACTTCGTATTAAACCTGTCCTTCAGATTCAGGGTGAGAAGTTAGACTCTTTTGCTAAGGCCCGTACAATGAAGCAGGCGAAGCAGATTATGATGGATCAGATTGCTAAGGATATGAAGGAACGTTATAACGATCCGACTGGCGAGAATACCATTATATCTATTGCACATACACAGGAATCAGAAGCTGCTGAGGAGTTCCGTCAGGAGTTATTAGAGCGCTTCCCAGGACATGATATTATTATTAATCCATTGTCCCTTAGTATTTCCTGTCATATTGGACCAGGCTCACTTGCAGTTACTGCCAGTGTACGCCATGAGTTTATGAAATAATAATCATCCGGATAAGCTATACTTATCCGGAGATTTTCAGTTATTGGGCTATTTTTAAGTTTTAGATGGAGGAAAAAGAATGGTTACAGCAGTTGTAGGAGCAAACTGGGGAGACGAAGGAAAAGGAAAGATTACAGATACTTTAGCTAATCAGGCAGATGTTGTTATTCGTTTTCAGGGTGGCGCTAATGCAGGTCATACCATCGTAAATGAATATGGTAAGTTTGCACTTCATACAATGCCATCTGGTGCATTTCATCAGAATATTATGAATATTATGGGCGCTGGTGTTGCCTTTGATATTGAGAAGTTTATGAATGAAATTGATGCCATTGTATCACGTGGTGTACCAAAGCCAAATATCCTTATTTCCGATCGTGCACAGGTTATGATGCCATATCATGTACTTTTTGATACCCTAGAGGAAGCAAGACTTGCAGGTAAGTCCTTTGGATCTACTAAGTCTGGAATTGCTCCATTTTATTCTGATAAGTATGCAAAGATCGGCTGGCAGTTACAGGAGTTCTATCAGGATGATGACTATCTTGTAGAGAAGATTAATCGTGTCTGTGATATTAAGGATGTGATGCTGGTTCATCTCTACCATGCAGAGCCAATTAATCGTGAGGAATTACTGGCATGGATTAAGACCCAGAGAGAGCGTGTAGCACCATATATCGGTGATGTATCTCTCTACTTAAATGATGCGATTAAAGAAGGTAAGAATATCCTCCTAGAGGGCCAGTTAGGAACCATGAAGGATCCAGATCACGGTATCTATCCAATGGTTACATCCTCCTCTCCATTAGCTGCATTTGGTGCAGTATCTTGTGGCTTTGCTCCATATGAGATTAAGAAGATTGTTGTTGTATCTAAGGCTTATTCCTCTGCCGTAGGAGCAGGTGAGTTTGTATCCGAGATTTTTGGCCATGATGCAGAGCTTTTACGTAACCATGGAGGAGACGGTGGAGAATATGGTGCAACTACAGGTCGTCCTAGACGTGTAGGCTGGTATGACTGTGTTGCAAGTAAGTATGGTTGCCGTGTTCAGGGCTGTACAGATGTTGCCTTTACTGTAGTTGATGACCTTGGCTATTTGGACGAGATCCCTGTATGTATCGGTTATGAATACAAGGGAGAAATCCTGAAGGAGTTCCCTGTTACAACGAAGCTGAAGGATTGTAAGCCAGTTTATAAGACTTTCCCAGGCTGGAAGTGCGATATTCGTGGAATTAAGAATTATGAGGAACTTCCAGAGAAGTGTCGTGATTATATTGAATTTATTGAAGGTGAAATTGGATTCCCTATTACAATGATTTCCAATGGACCTGCTCGTGAGGATATTATCTATCGCGAGTCCCCACTTAAGAAGTAATTCCTAGGTATCATTCATTTGTAATGAAATATAAGGCGTAGTTGTATTTGGGGCATTCCGATACAATTACGCTTTCTTTTTACAAAAAATTCACACTTCATCATGCGAGATTGGGTATACTAAACATTGTTGTATACAGGAAATGAACTCCTATGAGAGATGTTTGGAGGATAGAAGGTTGATTAAAGTAAGCCACCTAACAAAGTCATATGGCACAACCAAAGCGGTAGACGATATTAGCTTTACCATGCAGCCTGGTCATATCTATGGATTACTTGGACCCAATGGTGCAGGTAAGACAACAACTATGAATATGATGACAGGATATCTCGGAACCAGCAGTGGAACAGTGACCATTGATGGGTATGATATTTTTAAGGATCAAAAAAATGCAAAAAAAAGAATTGGATACTTACCAGAAGTTCCACCTTTATATTTAGAGATGACTGTCCTTGAATATTTGGTATTTGTCATAGAATTAAAGGGTATTCCTCGAAAAGAAAGAGAAGAGGAACTGAAGCGGGTAGTAAAAACTGCATCCTTAGAGGATATGGAAAATCGACTGATTCGAAATCTCTCGAAGGGATATCGTCAGCGCGTTGGATTTGCTGCAGCAATTGTGGGTAATCCAAAATTCATTATCCTAGATGAGCCAACCGTTGGTCTCGATCCTCGTCAGCTTAATGAATTCCGCCAGCAGTTAGAGGAGATGAAGAAGGATCATATTATCCTTTTGTCCTCCCATATACTCTCCGAGGTAAATGAAGTCTGTGATTACATCTTTATTATCTCTCAGGGTAAGTTAATTCTGTCAGAGAAGACTTCTGAATTAAGCAGACGCTTTGAGTCTAGACGGCATCTCAATATCCAAGGAATTGGTGATGGAGAAGCAGCTCGCATGGCGCTTTTGGATATTCCAGTTATCTCTGAGGTGAAGGTAATCCAAGAAGCAGGCAAGAAAGAAGCAAATTTGGAAGTGGAATTTGTAGGAAATCAGGATATTCGCCCAAGAGTTTCTGAGCTTCTTATGGAACTACATTTTGCAATTGTAGAGATGAAGGAAGAAGGCCAGTCCTTAGAGGACGTATTCCTTCAGCTGACTGATAATTTTGAACTTAAAAAATGTAAAGAGGTAGATGAAGAGTGATTGCTGTATTTAAAAGAGATTTTCGTTCGTTATTCACGAATGTAGTTGGCTGGCTTTTTGTGGGTATTAACCTAGCTGTGTATGGTCTATATTTCTTCGCTTATAATATCTCAAGAGGTATCCCATCCACTGCTAATACCATCTATGGTGTAACATTTTTATTACTCATTACGGTACCAATTCTCACCATGAGGGCTTTGTCTGAAGAGAGGAAGAATCATGTGGATCAGCTTCTTTTGACCTCTCCCTTATCTGTTGGAAAAATGGTTGTTGGAAAGTTTTTGGCTTTAGCATCATGCTTTACCCTTGTGGTATTAGCAATGGGAATCAGCCCATTATTCCTTCGCTTATTTGGTAAAGTGGCACTTAAAGAGAGTTATACTGCTCTTCTAGGATATTGGCTGTATGGACTTTCTTGTATTGCAATTGGCGTCTTTATGTCTTCCTTAACAGAGAGCCAGATGATTGCGGCAATTCTTGCAATTGCAGTTCTTTTCCTTGGCTACATGATGACTGCGATTACGTCTTTATTTAATAATAAGATCTTATCTCAGGTATTAAATATCTATGACTTAAATACTCCCTTTCAGAACTTTGAAAGTGGAATTATTGATATATCCTCCACGGTCTATTATCTGTCAGTAATTGTTGTAGCTCTGTTTTTAACCATGCAGGTTATTCAAAAGAGAAGGTGGACCATCAGCAGTAAGCACCTTACAACAGGTGCCTTCAGTATTCTGTCCATCCTTATCTGCCTCGCTGCAACATTTCTTTTGAACTTTGGATTAAGCAAGCTGCCTTCTCGTTATACCACCATTGATATGACAAAGCAGAAGTATTACACACTTACTTCTGACTCTAAGAAGTTCTTAAAGAAACTAGATCAAGATATTACAATCTATGTCTTAAATACAAAGAATAAGGAGAATAAGATGGCATCCCTGTCTACATCTTCTTATTCCGTACCATATTCTGGTGCAACAGTGTTAAAGACACTAAATAATTATGATGGCAATAAGCATATAAAAGTGAAGTTCATTAATCCGGATGAGAATCCTTCCTTTGCAAGCCAGTATACAGATGCTCAGTTGAATGAAGGAAGCCTGATTGTTGTCAATGATCAGACAGATAAAGGAAAGGCTATCGATGCCACCAATCTCTTTAAGTATTCTATGGATTCAAGTTATTCATCCTATGCGATTACAGGATATGATGCGGAGGGACAGATCACTGCAGCGATTCAGAATGTCACAAGTGATAGTAGTGATAAAATCTATTATGTAACAGGCCATAGTGAAGCAGACTTAGGCAGTGCATTTACCGAATATATTGATAAGAAAAACTGTAGCAGTGATTCCATTACGCTTCGTACAGCAGATATCCCTGATGACTGCACTCTACTGGTAATCAATGGACCAGTAACTGATTTTGGTACAGATGAAATCGATAAGGTGAAGACTTATATCAATAATGGCGGTAAGATCCTGATTACCTTGAATATCGATGCTCAAGTCAGTGGTGACGGTGTACCTAATTTTCTAGCGATGCTTAAGGAGTACGGTATCTCTACAGCCAAGGGTATGGTAACCGAATCAGACAGTAATTATGCTGCACCGAATTCATCACTTTTACTCTATCCAGATGTGAAGTCCATGAGCCTGACAACAGGTATCTCAGATCGCCCATCCATTATTGTACCTCAGGCACAGGGTATGATTTCTGGCGGCAATGATTCCATGATGTATTCTGACATCATTACATCCTCTGCTACATCGAATCTGATTGATCCAGTGAGTGGCTCAGAGGTAAGTATGGAGAGTGGCATGCCATCTGCACAAAGCTATGTATTAGGTACGGAAGTGGCTACCGATGGCGAGAATAACAATATGGTTGTCCTGGCCTCTACCTATATGATGATCAATGATGTGGAGAGTGTTGCACCTGGTCAGAACACCCGATTGTTTGCTAATATTCTTGATGCTTTCAGTAAAAATGAAGGTGGTACAATATCCATTGCAAGTAAGAATTATTCCTATTCTACATTGCAGTTCACATCCAAGGCTGCTTTGATCTATGGACTCTTCTGGGGGATTGCATTACCTCTAATCCTAATCGTTGTAGGAATTGTAATTTGGGTACTTCGTAGAAGAAAATAACAGAAAATAATACATTATAATAAAAGGCGGATCCGAAAGCCTCCCGGCTTAGGAATCCACCTTTTTCATTTGCCATAAAAATAAAAATCCCAGTCTTTTATTTTGAAGCCTTATTATTTTGTTCTCTGTCATCTTTTCCGATTCGAACGAAGATTCCCAGGACCCAGATTAATACTGGGACAATAATGGAAAGGGCAATGGATGCACCGAGAATATGCATGGTTTCTGGATTATCTGTGAATGCAGCGATTAGTGTAAAGACATACATACCAACCAAAAGGATAATTCCAAGAATTGCAGCGATTTGACGTACTTTTTTCATAGTGAAATCCTTTCTAGAAAACTATATTTAGGGTACCTTATCTCAAAAATAATTTCTATACATAATTCATATCTTCTGATAAAATAAATGAGTTCAGATGCATACTATTATAAAGTGTCTGAGAACATGAATACAGATAAGAGAGGTTTTGCTATGAGTTTACTTGAAGATTGGAGAAACGAGGCATACGACAGAGAAGAGGATCCTAATCAGCTGAAGAAACTTTGGGATAACTATTTCGAGAAGGAGAGAGACATCTATAAGATTCTCCTTACCGATCCTTCTAATGTTGTAACAGGTACAGTTAAGGAATTAGCTGATCGTTTTGGCGTTGAGCTGAAGATCATGGTCGGTTTCTTAGATGGTATCAATGATAGCTTGGTTCAGGCTAATCCAATTGAAACCATGGATGAGAATACAGAGGTTTCTTTAGCTTTTGATAAGGAAAGATTGTACAAGAATATGGTAGATGCAGATGCAGATTGGCTCTATAACCTTCCAGAGTGGGATAAGATCTTCACTAAGGAAGAGCGTAAGAAGCTGTACTTAGAGCAGAAGCAGAGCCACACCGTTCACAGAGCGAAGAAGATTGGACGTAATGATATGTGTCCATGTGGCTCTGGTAAGAAGTATAAGTTCTGCCATGGTAAGAAGGGTGCTGAGCCATTAGATCCTAAGTATTTACAGTAATTTATCATATGACATACGAAGACCTCCTATTGGTGTATTCCGATAGGAGGTCTTTTTAAATGTAAACCAACCTCAAGCTTGGTTTACATTTCTATCATTCCTGTATCAGCGATTGGACCTGTTCATAGAAGTTAGGATAGGAGATATCCACACAATCTGGATGATCTAAAGAGACAGCTCCATCACAGGCTAATCCTGCAATGGTAAAGGCCATTGCGATTCTGTGATCCCAGTGGGTCTGAATAGAGGCACCATGGAGAGGCTTACCACCTCGAATAATCATACCATCCTCAGTTGCTGTGATATCAGCACCCATAGCTAAGAGATTCTCAGTAATAGACTGTATACGGTCAGATTCCTTCACACGTAATTCCTTAGCATCACGAATATAGGTTGTACCTTGGGAAAAAGCTGCGAGGACTGCAATCATAGGTATTTCATCGATTAGGGTTGGAATTAAGTCTCCCTCAATGGTACATCCTGTAAGGGATGAGGTTCTTACGATAAGATCACTTACTTCTTCACCAGAAACAATGTGCTGATTCTCATATTTTATGAAGCCACCCATATCCTGGATGACTTTTAGGATACCGGCTCTTGTAGGATTCGTATTCACATTATGAAGGAGGATCTCACTATTTGGGGTAATCAGTCCTGCTGCCAAAAAGTAAGCGGCGGAGGAGATGTCAGATGGCACCTGAATAGATTGGCCGATCAGGGTCGGATGCCCGATGATACGTGCACTTTTCTCCTTTGCGTTGGATTGAATGTCTGCGCCGAAGCTTCGAAGCATTCGCTCGGTGTGATCTCTAGATATCGCTGGCTCTGTTACAGTGGTCTCTCCCTCTGCATAGAGTCCAGCAAGTAGAACACAGGACTTTACCTGAGCAGATGCAACAGGGGATTGATAGTGAATCCCGTGGAGAGTGGCGGGACGAATTGTTAAGGGAGCGCATTGATTACCACAATCAGATGAGATATTAGCTCCCATTTGTGTTAATGGATCAATGATTCGGCCCATGGGACGCTTTTGAATAGAGGCATCTCCTGTGAGATGACTGGTGAATGACTGTCCTGCTAAGATACCGCTTATCAGTCGAGTGGTAGTTCCGCTATTCCCCATATCTAGGGCGCTACTTGGCTGGCTTAGACCTTCAAGTCCCTTGCCGTAAACTATGACATGATTCTGATCCTTTTCAATGGCGATGCCCATCTTTTGAAATGCAGCGATGGTTGATCTACAGTCTGCACCATCTAGGAAACCTGTAATATCAGTTTTTCCCTTGGATAGGGAGCCGAACATGACAGAACGGTGGGAGATAGACTTATCACCAGGGACAGTGATTTCACCTTTTAAAGGCATTATCTTTTCTGGAAATGGGGATGGATTCATCTTGTCTCCTTATCGTTTCTCACGAATCATAAAGCCGTTTTCTCTTAATAGAGTAAGGGCCTTTTTCTTATCTTCTGCTTCGTAGGTCTCTAAACGAAGAACACCATCCTCGAATTCACGGTTATGGATGATGCTGATATTCTTAATACTAATGGAGTGATCTGCTAATAGTTTTGCCACTTCAGAGATACCACCGACACGGTCCTCGATAAAGAGGTAGATCTCATTGGAAGTTGATAGAACTCCTCGGTCTGTGATAGGTAAGGAGTCACGGTATTCCTTGGCATTAGAAAAAAGAGAAATCAGTCGCTCCGCATCACCTGCTACAATGGCCTCGCGAAACTCCCCTAAGGACTCTAAGTAGAGATCGATTAACTTAATAATCTTCTCCTGATTTGCCAGGGAGATATTCTGCCACATGACAGGAGAGGAGGAAGAGATACGTGTAATATCACGAAATCCACCAGCAGCCAATGTCTTCAGAATCTGATCCTTGGTATCTTCCTTTCGAACCAGATTAACCAGAGAGGCTGAAATCAAGTGTGGAAGATGACTGATTGCAGCAGTTGCAAAGTCATGCTCCTCTGGGGACAAAGCAATAGGTACTGCACCAAAACTCTTCACATAAGCCTGAAACTCGTCTAATTTATTAGAATCCATCTCAGGGTCACAAGTTAGGATATAGAAGGCATTCTGAAGTAGGAATGGATTGGAATTGTCGTATCCTATGGCCTCAGAACCTGCCATTGGGTGACCACCGATAAACTGCTTGGATAGCCCAAGAGAACGAATGGCTTCATGGATGTCCCCCTTTACAGAACCTACATCTGTAATAAGGGTGGTCTCCTTAAGATATGGCAGTAGCTTCTTTAAATAGTTGCAGTTAACCATGACTGGACCGCATAAAAAGATGACATCACACTCTGAGAAATCCTCTATAGGTAGAAAGTCATCATTATGAATTACATGATCTGCATATGCTTTTTCCAAAGTAGAGCGTCTTGACGCATGTCCAATTATTTCCGTGTCAGGATAGAGTCCATGAATTGCCTTGGCAATGGAGCCTCCAATTAATCCCAAACCGATAAAACCAATTTTATGATAGGTCATATGTTTTCCCTCAAAATATATATTTACCAATGAACGAAATCGATTTTAGTCTAAAGGTTTTGAAAGATAAAGTCAACACGTTAATGTGTAAAAGTACTTTAAGGGAATTTGTATCTAGCGGTGAAAAAGTCGAGGCGGAAGTCTTTACCCTATCCCTGTGTTTTGGTATACTTTTGACCGAAAAAGAGCAGTATTTTATCTGTTATTTGAGGTAAGTGATATGAAAAGTGTTGTCATATTCGAGGATAATCCTAGGGATATGCGTGAATTACGCACACTATCTGAATATGTAGATGATCAATTGGTTTTTGTAACGAAACCAGAAGAGGCACTAGCTGAAGTAAGTAATTTATTTCCAGATGTTATGATTTGTCCCTTTGAGACAAGCTACGGTACAAGCTATGATCTCATTGAGGCAATTGCCTACGGATTCCCTATGACAAGAATCATTCTTACGAGTAACTATGATAATATACCTCCACTTTTAGAGTGTATTAATAAGTACCAGATTTTCCGCACGGTTGTGAAGCCTTTTATGAATCTTAGGGATGTCGTGGAAGCTTTACATGATGCATTTCAAGATGAAAGCGGTCTGATGATTGATCCTATGCAGTCCAATCTTAAGGATTCTCTTTTGAGTTCGGATATCTCCACCTATTGGGAGAACCATGACAGACGTTTGGATTGGGATCTGATGAAGACCTATAATTCCATTCGAAGAGGCATTCTCTCGATGAACCCAGAGACTCCCATGCAAGATGAGAATTTCTATCAGGAACTATTCTCCATATTCATGAGCGATTATATCCTGAATCCCAAACCCTTTCCGGAATTTCGAGAGAACTTTTTAGAGAAGATCTCAAGAGATAATAATCGTCGCTTTCGGATTCGTCCAATTTCAGATGAACTCCTAGAATCTGATAGCCTAAATGACACCAAGTTATTCTTTACAATTTATTTATTTTATATATATCTTAAAAATTGTATTACTCCTTTTGAAGCCGAAGTATCCATTCAGGAGAAGGACCATTACTTACTTGTACGAGTTCATGTTTTCGGATTCGATCTGGTTTTTCCTGAATACGAGGCGAATCGAGAGGCTGCAATTAAGATTATGAATGCTTTTTATGATAAGTATGCCCTTGGTACAGGAGAACAGGATAAGGATCTGGCTGTCCTGTTTCAGGAAAAGAATGGAATTCATTTTCCACGTTCTTAGTGTTCGATAATCTTAACAATATTAAGGAAAGAAAAAAGATTAGAAAGAGGTATGAAAAATGGCAAAGATTCAGATGAAAACTCCATTGGTAGAGATGGATGGAGATGAGATGACCCGAATCCTTTGGGGGATGATTAAAGAGCATCTTATACTTCCTTATGTGGACTTAAAGGCTGAGTATTATGACCTTGGCTTAGAGCACAGAAATGAAACAGATGATCAGGTTACCATCGATTCTGCAAATGCGACGAAGAAGTATGGCGTTGCAGTTAAGTGTGCGACTATTACTCCAAATGCAGCTCGTGTAGAAGAATACAATCTGAAGAAGATGTGGAAGAGCCCAAATGGCACAATTCGTGCTATCTTAGATGGAACAGTATTCCGTGCACCTATTATTGTAAAGGGTATTGAGCCGAATGTTCGTACCTGGAAGAAGCCAATCACCATAGCGCGTCATGCTTATGGTGATGTCTATCGTGATGTAGAGATGAAGATCCCAGGCCCTGGTAAGGTTGAATTGGTCTATACTGCCGCAGATGGTCATGAGGAGCGTGTTACTGTTCATGACTTTGATAGCGCTGGTGTGGTGCAGGCCCTTCACAACCTGACTCCTTCCATTGAGTCCTTTGCCGACAGCTGCTTTACATATGCGCTTGAAAAAAAGCAGGATCTATGGTTTGCCACTAAGGATACGATTTCTAAGAAGTATGATCATACCTTTAAGGACATCTTCCAGGAGAAGTATGATGAGAAATATAAACCACTTTTTGAGGCTGCAGGTATCGAATATTTTTATACCTTAATCGATGATGCGGTTGCTCGTGTCATGAAGTCTGAAGGTGGATTCATCTGGGCATGTAAAAACTATGATGGTGATGTCATGAGCGATATGCTGTCTAGTGCATTTGGTTCTCTGGCAATGATGACCTCGGTTTTGGTTTCTCCAAATGGATATTATGAGTATGAGGCCGCACATGGAACTGTACAGAGACACTACTACAAGTACTTAAAAGGCGAGCCTACATCCACCAATTCCGTTGCCACAATTTTCGCATGGACAGGTGCTTTGAGAAAGCGCGGCGAATTGGATCAGATTCCAGAGTTATCTCAATTTGCGGATCGATTAGAGAAGGCAACCATTGATACCATTGAAAAGGGTGAGATGACAGGTGACTTAGCTCGTATTACATCTCTTAAAAACCCTACCGTTTTAAATAGTGAAGAATTTATTCTTGCGATTAAGAATACATTAGATAGTGAGGAATAAGCTTTGGCTTTTGTATTGACCTGTTCGGGACTGACCAAGTCCTTTGGATCAGATGTGATTTTTCATAATATTTCCTTCCAGTTAGAGGAGCGAGAGAAACTTGGTATCTTAGGCTCCAATGGAACAGGAAAGTCAACTCTTTTAAAGACAATTGTAGGTGAATTAGAGCCGGATTCTGGCTCTGTAACACTTGCTAGTGGTAAGAAGTTAGGCTATTTGGCTCAGTATCAGGAAACTGATCGAACTGGCACAATCTATGATATTGTCCTGTCGGCGAGAGAGGATTTGATTCAAAGAGAGCAGGAACTAAGAGACATGGAGGCATCCATGGCGACTCTGACAGGGGATGCATTGGATCAGTTGCTGGTCAATTATCATCGTAAAAGCGAAGATTTTGAAAAGGATGGTGGCTTGGTATTTCGTAGTGAAGTAGCAGGTGTATTAAAGGGCTTAGGATTTGTAGAATCTGATTTTCAGAAGACCTTTTCAATGCTGTCTGGCGGGCAGAAGACCAGAGTGTCTTTGGGACGACTCCTTGTATCGAAGCCAGATGTACTTCTTTTAGATGAGCCGATTAACCATTTGGACTTACACTCAATTGAATGGTTAGAGACATTCTTGGCAAATTATAGCGGAGCTGTTATCATTGTGGCCCACGATCGATACTTCTTAAATCGAACCATCGATCACGCATTGGACTTATCTATGCATCCTGCTCATTTATTTACAGGTAATTACAAGGCCTATACGCAGCAAAGGAGAGACTTACTGGTAACCCTTCAGAGAGAATATGATAAGCAGCAAAAGGAAATCGAACACCAGGAAGCTGTTATTGAAAAATTACAGAGCTTTAACCGAGAAAAGTCCATTAAGCGTGCAGAGAGCCGTAAGAAAGTTCTTGATAAAATGGAACGTGTTGAAATGCCAGTGGTTATCGAAGGTGGTATGAATCTTACCCTTGAACCGAATTTCCGTTCTGGAAATGATGTGTTAGACGTGGATAACCTGGCTAAGGGGTTTGATGGAATCGGACTTTTTGATCATCTTTCCTTCCATGTCTCTAGACAGGATCGAGTTGCCATTCTAGGTGACAATGGAACCGGTAAAACTACAATGCTTAAGATTATTAATGACATAACTAAGGCAGATGCTGGAACCGTGAAGATTGGAAGCAATGTAACGATTGGTTACTATGATCAGGAACAGCAGAATCTAGATGAGTCCAATACCTTATTCCAGGAATTGCAGAATGCATATCCGAATCTAGATAATACCAAGGTCCGTTCCGTCCTAGCAGCTTTCCGCTTTCAGGGAGATGATGTATTTAAGCGGATTTCTGACTTGTCAGGTGGTGAGAGAGGTCGTGTGTCCTTAGCAAAGCTTATGCTGTCAGGGGCTAATTTCCTTATCCTTGACGAGCCTACCAACCATTTGGATATGGAGTCCAAAGAGATCCTTGAAGATGCTCTGAATGCTTATACCGGAACGATTCTCTACGTGTCCCATGATCGATATTTTATCAATCAGACGGCACAGAGAATTCTTGAGATTAATGCCCATGGATTAACAGAATATCTAGGTAATTACGATTACTATATGGAGAAAAAAACAGCCTTATCGGATGCAAATTTGACTACTTCTGTGTCTTCAAATAATGGAAAACTATCTAGTGATTCTACCTCTTCCAATCAGATGAGTGAGGGGGTGATTGATTATGCAGAGCAGAAGAAACGTAAGGCGGCTCGAAAAAAGGTTGAGAAGGCTCTAGCTGATGCTGAAACGAAGATAAGTGACTTTGAAGAAAAGATCACTGTCATTGATTTAAAATTTGAGGATCCAGAGATCCAGAAGAATTCTAGTAAGCTAAATGAATTGACCGCTGAAAGAGAAAAAATCCAGGCGGACTTGGACCAGATTTACAATGAATGGGAAGATTTATCAATGGAATTAGAGAGCCTTCCAGAGTGATTCCGTATCTAATTTTGTTCATATACATTTGTTGACAATTACCCAAATTAAAACTAAGATAAAGTTAGAATGTTTATTTTTTAACGAACTTTTTCTTTTTCAAATAGAGGAGCAGAAAAAATGGCAAAGGGTATATCCAATGCGGTTATTCGTAGATTACCACGATATTATCGATACTTAGATGAATTACTGGAGAGAGGAGTTGATCGTATTTCCTCTGGTGACTTGTCGAATGCAATGCATATTACCGCATCTCAGATTCGCCAGGATCTTAATAATTTCGGCGGATTTGGACAGCAGGGCTATGGCTATAATGTTCAATATCTTCATGATGAGATTGGTAAGATCCTTGGCTTAGACCATACACATAATATTATTGTTATTGGTATGGGTAACTTAGGCCAGGCGATTTCTCGCTATATGCATTTTGATAATTTGGGATTTAAGATGGTTGGTTTCTTCGATGTTAATCCAGACTTAAAGGGTAAGATGATTCGTGATATCCCTGTATCTATGATGGATGAACTGCCTGAATTTGTGAAGACTCATCAGGTGGATATCGCTGCATTGACTCTACCAAGAGCGAATGCGACTCAGGCTGCTGAGATGGTGATTGACTTGGGAATCAAGTCCATTTGGAACTTTGCCCTGGTGGATTTAGATGTACCTGAGGACGTAACTGTTCAGAATGTTCATCTGTCTGATTCTCTTATGCAATTATCCTATAATATCATGCAGAAAAAATGAGGTATGAAGCATGGATGAGGAAGGATTTCGCGATGCAGTTAGTCGAGTCAATGTGCCTGTTCTTGTTCTAGACCAAAAATGGCATCGATTATTTGCACTGACTGGTAAGCCAGCAGAAGTACAGCTTCAAGAACAGATTGTCCGTGATATTTTAAGTAAACAAGGACAGTTAAATAGTGACCTGATCAAATTGAAAAGGGTGAAGGCTGACTTAATGTCTAATATAGTTCAAAACATGGACGATTCAGCTGAGGGACCACAGGATACAGATAAGGCCATGTCAAATGACACGCGTCTCATTAATGAAGCCAATGAGAAAATTGCTGAGATTGAGGATGAGCTCTTAGAACTACCACGGGAATTACAAAAAGAGAATAAGAAGCTCATGCTATTAACCATGAGCTTTTGCTACAGTCGAATTCGGATTAATCAAGAGGAAGAAGAAAAGATTTCCCAGTGGATTGACGAATTCCGTGTAGAACTGAAGAAGAATATTATTCGAAAGCAAAATCGTATCATCAATAATAAGGAAATCTACTCTTACATGCATGACGTATTTGGAAAAGATGTGATGACTCTCTTTGATGTGCGATACGAAGATATCCAAGGTGGTGAAGGCCGTATGGTCATGACACCTCCTAAGGATGAGAATCAGAAAATCATGAAGGCGGAAGGTGAGAAACCAATGGATTTAAAGGATCCGGAATTGTTGCTTTCTCATGAAGAAAAAACGGATCGTCCGATGGAGAATTTTTCTACCAAGGAGAATAACTAATACATAAGATGTAGGAAGATACCTTACCATGTGGCAAGGTATCTTTTGTATTAAAAGTGATCAATTGTTGAATAAATTCGAACTGGAATTGAGGATCAATTATGAGGAATGTGTATACCGGTAAGGAAATGCAAGAAATCGATCGTTACATGATTGAGGAAATTGGTATTCCAAGTGCGTCTCTTATGGAACGTGCTGGATCTAGCCTCTTTGAAGAGATTCTTAGGGTAGTACCTAGTCCGAAAAGGGTTGGTGTCTTAGCTGGCTCAGGAAATAATGGTGGAGATGCTGTCCTGGCTGCTCGTCTTTTTGCCCTGCGTGGGGTGGAGACAAGAGTGTATTACTTAAGTAATCCCATGAACCTTAAAAATGAAGCAAAGAGACAGTATCTCATTGCAGAAAAATGTCATGTTACTTTTACCAATGAAATCGAAGACTTAAAGGATTGTGATGTTTTGATTGATGGTGCTTTTGGCACAGGCTTATCCCGCATGGTTGAAGGAGATGCTGCAGCAATCATCGAAAAGTTTAATGAATTTTCGGGACTTCGATTTGGCGTAGATATCCCAAGTGGTATCTCTTCTTTAGATGGTCATGTTATGGGAACTGCCGTGCGATGCGATTACACCGTGACATTTGCCTATGAGAAGACAGGACTTCTTCTCTATCCAGGCCGTGAATATGCAGGAGAAATAATCCTTCGTGATGTTGGAATTCAGAAGCTGGACAGTGTAGAGAAAACTGGCTGTAGGGTTTTAGAAGATATGGATATTAGCGCTATGCTTCCGCCTCGTTTTGCTGGAAGTAATAAGGGCTCCTATGGACATGTTCTTGTGGTGGCTGGTTCCTATCAGATGGCAGGTGCAGCTTATTTTTCTGCCAAGGCAGCATATCTTTGTGGCGCCGGTCTGGTAAAAGTATTAACGGATGAGAGAAATCGTGAAATTATTCAGAACAAATTGCCAGAAGCTTTAATTGATACCTACGGCAGTAAGCTGATAGAGGATAATTTAAAGGCGGATTTGGAATGGGCAGATGTGGTATTAATGGGGCCAGGTCTTGGAGTAGGTACCTTATCCGAAAAGATATTTGATTATATTTTTGATAATGTCCAGGTGCCTTTGATTTTAGATGCTGACGGATTAAACATCCTTTCCAAGAATCCAATGAGACTTTTAAAGCCTCATATGGGAATCGTAGTCACCCCTCATATTGCAGAGATGGCCCGTTTAAGGAAGGTCTCTAATTCCTATGTTTTAGAGCATATGATCCCCTTGGCACAAGAGTTCTCTAGGGATTATCAAGCCACTGTTGTATTAAAGAATGCAACTTGTGTAACAAGTGTTCCCTATGGTAATACCTATCTAAACCTAACTGGAAATAATGGAATGAGCGTTGGTGGCTCTGGAGATGTTTTATCTGGCATGATCGCAGGATTTATGGCCCAACATGTGAATTCAGAAGTGGCAGCACCTCTTTCTGTATATTTACATGGAAAAGCAGGAGATCTAGCCGTGAGGGATACCTCAGTGTATTCCCTTAGACCAGATGATATCCTTGACTACATTCCTAAAGTGCTACTATAATAAAATGTTAAATTTTGAGAAACATAGGAATTACAAAGGAGTTTCGTAATGGACTATAACCGTGTCTGGGCTGAAATTAATCTAGACAATATACTTGATAACTTGAATGCAATGCGATCCAATATCCCACAGGATACGAAGATTATGGCTGTCGTTAAAACGGATGCCTATGGTCATGGTGCTGTGGAAATCGCTAAGGTATTAGAGAAGGTAGATTATATCTTTGGATATGCTGCAGCCACAGTAGATGAAGCAATGGAATTAAGAGAGAATGGTATAAAGAAGCCAATTTTGATACTTGGCTATACCTTTTCAGAATCCTATGAAGAGATGATTCTGAATGACATCCGACCAACTATTTTTCGCTATGATATGGCAAAGGCTTTTTCAGATACAGCAGTGCGATTAAATAAAGTGGCTCCGGTTCATATTAAGATTGATACGGGAATGGGCCGAATTGGATTTCAGGTGGATCGTGAATCTGTAGAGTGTATTCAGAAGATTTCCCAGTTACCGAATCTCACTTTCGAAGGTATATTTACCCACTTTTCACGCTCCGATGAAGCAGATAAGACATGGGCGAGAGAGCAGTTAGAACTGTTTCGCCAGATGATTCGGGCTTTAGAGGATGTAGGGGTTACATTTCCCATTCACCATGCAGCAAATAGTGCGGCTATTTTAGAGTTTCCAGAGGCTGACTTTGAGATGGTCCGTGCTGGAATTACCATGTATGGTCTTTGGCCTTCTGAGGAGATGGACCATTCCTTTGATTTAAAGCCTGCACTATCACTTTACAGTCGAATCGTTCATATCAAGGAACTTCCTGCTGGACGTCCAATTAGTTATGGCGGAACTTTTGTTACAGAGGATGATTTACGAGTAGCTACCATTCCTGTTGGCTATGGGGATGGCTATTCAAGAGGTCTGTCCAATTGCGGTTATGTGTTAATCCATGGCAAGAAGGCGCCAATCCTTGGTCGTGTTTGCATGGATCAGCTCATGGTAGATATCACATCTATTCCAGAGGCCAAGATGCTTGATAAGGTCACTCTTGTAGGAAGAGATCAGGATCGTGAGATTACACTTGAGGAGCTAGGTGATTTATCCGGTAGATTCAATTACGAGTTTGCCTGTGACCTAGGTAATCGTATTCCACGAATTTATTATCAGAATGGTAGAGAAGTTTCAAGAAAGCATTATTTTGAATGATGGATATTCTTATAGTTTCAGCCATAATAATTCTTAATTTCATAACCATTTTTTGCTCTGCATTCTATTTTTCTGTGATTGAATTACCAGAAAATGTATACCGGGATTTTATGGATCAGGAAAAGCGACGCGGTTCCCTTGTTGAGAGTTATCATCAAAACACAGAGAAGACGAAACGAATCTATCTCATGTTAACCCTGGTAAATGGAGTCCTTTCTCAGATTTTTGGAGCCTTTATTCTCTCCAAGTATCTAGATGGCATAGGCTTTGTATGCTTATTCCTTGTGGCTATATTTCTGGTTTATCTTTGTATAGCAATCTATTTGCCATACTACGTATTTACTGTCCGTCCCCTTGCTGGAGTGAGATACTTTGCCTGGATCTTTCGCTTGGTGCATCTTATTTTATTTCCATGCTTTTTCCTAAGTGATCGCTTGGCATATATCTTATCGATTCTCTTTGTTGGAAAGCAAAAGAATAATATCGATGAGGTAACAGAAGAAGAGATTCTTACCATGGTAAGCGAAGGCAATGAAACAGGAGCGATTCTTCCCTCTGAGGCCCAGATGGTTCAGAATGTTTTTGAATTAGATGATAAATGTGTAAAAGACATTATGATTCATCGAAATGATATCGAATCCTTGGATGGAAATATGGACTTGCATCAGGCGATTCTTCGCTTCCAGTCTTGCCCATATTCCAGATTACCTGTGTATCTGGATTCTCTGGATAATATTATTGGTATTATCCATATCAAGGATATTCTAGATCTCACCATGGATACCAATCGTTTCCACGAAAAGCTTCGGGACATGGATGACTTACTTCGCCCTGCAGAGACAGTTCCAGAGACCCATGGGATTTATACCCTTCTTACAACTATGAAGCTATTAAAAATGCATATGGCAATTGTTGTAGATGAGTATGGACAGACCAGCGGTCTGGTTTCTATGGAGGATATTATCGAAGAGATTGTAGGTAATATCCAGGATGAACATGATAATGATCCAAAGACGGTTCAGAAAATCCGCAAGGATGAGTTCCGAATGGAAGGAAAGACCCCGCTAGAGGAAGTGAATGAGATTTTGCATTCCAATCTTCAGATGGAGGATATTGAAACCCTGAACGGATTCTTGATTAATCGAATCGGACGTATCCCAGAGGAGAATGAGACTTTTACCATTCATTCCGATGGCTATGTCTTTCACGTCTTAGGGGTACATAATCGTATGATTTCTGAGGTTTTGGTTACCCAGGAAGAGCCTAATCAAGAAGTAACCTCATTAGAGGACGATTCTATAGAAATGTAAACCCTGCTTCAATCTTGAAGCACATATATAAAAATGCTAGAATTTAAGCATATAAATGTTAGAAAGGTATTAGAAACATGTCAGGACATTCAAAATTTGCAAACATTAAGCACAAGAAGGAAAAGAACGACGCTGCAAAGGGTAAGTCCTTTACTATTATTGGCCGTCTGATTGCAGTTGCAGTTAAAGAGGGCGGACCAGACCCTAACAATAACTCCAAGCTTCGTGATGTTATTGCTAAGGCTAAGGCAGCAAATATGCCAAACGATACCATTGAGCGTGGTATTAAGAAGGCTGCAGGTGATGCAAACGCCGTTAACTATGAAACTGTAACCTATGAGGGATATGGTCCTGGCGGAACTGCAATTATTGTAGAGTGCCTTACAGATAACCGTAACCGTACAGCTTCTAATGTTCGTAACGCATTTACAAAGGGACATGGAAGCATTGGTACACAGGGTTGTGTATCCTATATGTTTGACCAGAAGGGTCAGATTCTGATCTCTAAGGAAGACTGTGATATGGCAGGCGATGATCTGATGATGATTGCATTAGATGCAGGCGCAGATGATTTCGCTGAGACAGAAGATGGCTTCGAAGTACTTACTGCTCCAGAGGACTTTTCTGTAGTTCGTGAAGCATTAGAGAAGGAAGGCATCGTTATGGCTGAGGCAGAAGTTACTATGCTTCCTCAGACTCGTGTTAGCCTGTCTGATGAAGAGGATATTAAGTGCATCCGTCGTATCTTAGATCTCTTAGATGAGGATGACGATGTACAGAATGTATATCATAACTGGGATGAGCCAGACGAAGAGTAAGGGTTTTTAAAAATTATTTGCATGTGATCATAGGTCTCTTCTAAATTGTTGCGAGGGGGAAGAAGAATGAAGAAAATTCTTTTTGCAGCTAGTGAGTGTGTACCATTCGTTAAAACAGGTGGATTGGCAGACGTTGTAGGTGCTTTGCCTAAGGAATTTGATCCAGATATTTGGGATGTCAGAGTCTTTCTGCCAGATTATACCTGTATTCCACCACAGTTTCGTGATGAGTTTGAGTATGTTACTCACTTTAATATGGGATGTGGCCCATATATTGGAGAAAAGTATGTAGGTGTGATGCAGTATAAGTATCAAGGCATCACATATTACTTTATTGATAATTTAGACTACTTCGATTGCTTCTATCCTTACAGCGAGACTAGAAGAGACATGGAACGGTTTACTTTTTTTGATAAAGCTGTTCTATCTGCTCTACCTGTCATTGGTTTTCGACCAGACTTAATCCACTGCCATGATTGGCAGACGGGACTGATTCCTGTGTATCTGAAGACTGAGTTTCAGGCCAACCCATTTTTCTGGAATATTAAGACCATTATGACCATTCATAATTTGCGTTTCCAAGGCGTATGGGATGTCAAAACCCTGCAGGGTCTGTCAGGCCTTCCAATAGAATTATTCACTCCAGATAAGCTGGAATTTAATAAGTCTGGCAATATGCTAAAGGGCGGCTTGGTCTATGCAGATTATATTACAACCGTGTCCAATACCTATGCAGAGGAGATTCAGACACCATATTATGGCGAGGGATTAGATGGCCTTCTTGCATCGAGACATTTTGATATGCAGGGTATTGTGAATGGTATCGACTATTCTTCTTATGACCCTGAGACAGATGATGCCATCTATAAGAAGTTTAATGTATCTAACTTCCGCCGTAATAAGAAGGTGAATAAGGAAAAACTCCAGGAAGAGTTGGGACTTACTGTTGATCGCAAGAAGTATATGATTGGTCTGGTATCTCGCCTGACAGATCAGAAGGGTCTAGACCTAATTAATTACTGTATCGAGGGCATCTGTGATGAGAACACCCAACTGGTTGTAATCGGAACAGGTGATTCCCAGTATGAGAATATGTTCCGTCATTACGCTTGGAAGTATCCAGATCGAATCTCTGCGAATATTTGTTATTCGGATCAGCTGGCTCGTAAACTTTATGCTGCTGCAGATGCATTTCTCATGCCATCACAGTTTGAGCCATGTGGTCTTACCCAGCTCATATCCTTCCGCTATGGAACAGTACCAATTGTACGTGAGACGGGTGGATTAAAGGACACCGTAGAGCCCTATAATGAGTATGAGCATACTGGAGATGGCTTCTCCTTTGCAAACTATAATGGAGACGAGCTTTTAAAGACAGTTAATTATTCGAAGTTTGTTTTCTTTGAAAAGAAGGTGGACTGGAATAAGATGGTGGAAAGAGGAATGCAAAAGGATTATTCCTGGGGCCATCAGAAGGAAAAATATCAGGAACTATATCATTATTTGATTGGCTGATAAATATGATGAAAAAGAGGCTATTTTTAGCCTCTTTTTTTATGGAATGAAAGAGAGGATTTACTGACACTATAACCCAAATATGCTAATATAATATCGTTTGATATACTAAATATAGTGGATGGATTGTCCCCTTTTGTTTTTTATAAGTAATGGAGATTGTATGGCGTCTAATAAGAATAAAACGTCGAATAAAAAGAAAAATACAAGTCGAAAGAGTAACCCACGAAAGACCACAGCGAATACCAAGGCAAAGAAGAGTGAAAAGAAAGCAGCCACTAAGATGGAAAATCCAAGTGAGCGCCCAGACTTCCTAGTAGATGTGTATCTGATACTCTTCATTGCAGTTACTGTACTTTTATTTATTGGTAATCTGGGACTTGGTGGAGTCATTGGTAATACGATCTGTGGATTTTTCTTTGGATTATTTGGTGTAGTGAATTATTTAGTTCCAGCTGCAATGGTTCTGGGAGTCTTTTATTACATCTCTAATCGTAACAGTGCTTATGCTCTTAGAAAACTAATCTATGCAGGAATGTTTGCGTGGTTTCTTATGATGCTAACGGAATTATTTGTCCATGGACAGGATTCTGTTGGAGCTGGATTCGCATTTATGTATAGCCGAGAGCATCACTTAGGTGGTGGCTTCTTTGGCGGTATCTTTGCAGACTTTTTTACCACTGCTTTTGGTACCATTGGTGCCTATGTGATTGATGTTCTGGCCCTGCTTCTCTTTTTTATCTTGATGTCTGAGAGATCTGGGGTGAAAAAGATCCAGAAGCAAAAGAAAAAATACGAAGCCATGATGGAGCAGAGAGAAAAGGAAGGCCCCAATCTTCTGATCGAGAATCCGAAACGTATCCGTGAAGAGCATCCTGAAGTGGCAAGGGATACTTTTAAAAAAGCTCCTGGCAGACAGAAGGTTGAAGTAAGAGAAAGTAAGATTACTAGAAATGGAGAGGAAGAGGGACTTCGAAGAGACCGTAGAATCCAAGGCGTAACTTTAGATACACAGATTCATTCTGATTTGGCTAGTCCAATCCAAGGCGACTTTGAAAATGGAGATGAGATTAGTGAAGTCCAGTTAGGCATACCTGGTCAGCCCCTTGAAGTGAGCACGGTAGACCGCTATAAACTCCATGCGGATGGTACAGAAGAGAATACCTCTACCAGTCCAAGAATCCATAGTAGTATGGATTCTAGCAGAGGAGAGCTTCCTAGTACTCCGTCATCTAATCCGGTTAGAGAGTCAGTACCTGTAAGGGCTTCAGAGCCAACAGAGGTCAAGCCAAGCCGACCTGTGGCTCCTGCTCCAGGTCCCGTTATAGAGCCAGAGATTCATTCCGAATACACAGAGACAGGTATTCATAAGCCTGCAACTACTATGGGAAGTTCTTTATCAAAAAGAACAACTGTTACGGAAACTACGGATCATGCTCAGAATGTGGATACGCCTTACATTTATCCATCGGTAGAATTACTGAATAAGGTAAAAAATAAGGGCCGAGAAAATGATAGGTTCCTTCATGAGACAGCGCAAAAATTGCAAGAGACACTAAAGAACTTCGGCATTAATGTACAGATTACAGATATCAGTTGTGGACCTGCAGTTACTAGATATGAACTGCAGCCTGAGATGGGTGTGAAGGTTAGCCGAATTGTTAATCTCCAGGATGATATCAAGATGAATCTGGCTGCTACAGACATCCGAATCGAGGCGCCAATTCCTGGGAAGGCTGCGATTGGTATCGAGGTCCCCAATAAGGAAGCATCTATGGTTGCATTCCGTGATGTTGTGGAATCACCGGATTTTCAAAATGCGAAATCCAATATCGCTTTTGCAGTTGGTCGAGATATCGCAGGTAAGGTTGTGGTTTCTGATATTGCAAAGATGCCACACCTTTTGATCGCTGGTGCAACGGGCTCTGGTAAGTCTGTATGTATCAATACTATCATTATGAGTATCCTATACCGGGCGAAGCCAGATGAAGTAAAGTTCATCATGATTGACCCTAAGGTTGTAGAACTATCTGTATATAACGGAATTCCTCATTTATTAATCCCGGTTGTAACAGATCCAAAGAAGGCATCTGCTGCACTGCAGTGGGCTGTTAATGAGATGACTCTTCGCTATAAGAAGTTCGCTGACACCCATGTGCGAGATATGAAGGGATACAACAGCCGAATTAAAAATGGTAAAATGACGGTGTATGACGAAAATGGGGACGAGCAGATTATTGATGCTGAAAAGATGCCTCAGTTGGTTGTCATTGTGGACGAGTTAGCGGATCTTATGATGGTCGCAGCTAAGGAAGTTGAGGAGTCTATTACTAGATTGGCTCAGTTAGCGAGAGCTGCTGGAATTCATCTGATTGTTGCTACACAGCGTCCTTCTGTAAATGTCATTACAGGATTAATTAAGGCCAATATGCCTAGTAGAATCGCCTTCTCCGTTACGTCCGGTGTGGATTCAAGAACCATTTTAGACATGGTTGGAGCGGAGAAACTCTTGGGTAAGGGTGATATGCTTTACTTTCCCCAGGGACTTACCAAGCCTATTCGTGTTCAGGGCTGCTTTGTATCAGATGAAGAAGTTGGCAGGGTTGTGAAGTTCCTTAAGGATAATAATGCCCATAAGGGATATGATCCTCAGATTCAGGAGGAAATGAATAAAACAGAGCAGGACGGTTACTTGTCCATTGATGGAAATGGTGGCGGTTTTACCAATGATAGAGATGAATACTTTGCAGATGCTGCAAGGCTTGTCATCGAAAAGGAAAAAGGATCAATAGGAATGCTGCAGCGTAATTTTAAGATTGGATTCAATCGAGCTGCGCGAATCATGGATCAATTAGAAGACTTCGGAGTTGTCGGCCCTGAAGAGGGTACCAAGCCACGTAGGATTCTATTGACGATAGAGGAGTTTGAACGTTTACTGTCTGAAGAAGGAGTATGAGAAAATGAAAAGCGATATCGAAATTGCACAGGAATGCAAGATGGAACCAATTTGGAAGGTTGCTGAATCATTGGGGATGACCATGGATGATCTTGATCTTTATGGAAAATATAAGGCTAAGATCTCTGAGGAATACCTTAAGAAATTGGATGCAAAAGAAGATGGTAAATTGGTTCTTGTAACTGCTATAAATCCAACACCAGCTGGTGAGGGTAAGACAACAACATCGATTGGTCTAGGCCAGGCCATGTATAAACTGGGCATAAAAGCGGTACTCGCTCTTCGTGAACCATCCTTAGGACCTTGCTTTGGTATTAAGGGTGGTGCCGCAGGCGGTGGAAATGCACAGGTCGTTCCAATGGAAGATTTGAATCTCCACTTTACAGGTGATTTCCATGCCATTACCTCTGCCAATAACCTTCTTGCAGCCATGCTTGATAATCATATTCAGCAGGGCAATAGCTTAGGAATTGATCCGAGACGCGTGGTTTGGAAGCGCTGCTTAGACATGAATGATCGTGTTCTTCGTAATATAGTGGTCGGTCTTGGCGCAAAAGCAGATGGCATGGTTCGTGAGGATCATTTCCAGATTACGGTTGCATCTGAGATCATGGCAATTCTTTGTTTAGCTGATGATATCCATGACTTAAAGGAACGTTTATCGAAGATTATTGTTGCCTATAATTTTTCTGGTGAGCCTGTAACTGCTGCTGACTTACATGCCGTTGGAGCGATGGCAGCCCTTCTAAAGGATGCAATTCGCCCAAATATTATTCAGACATTAGAACATACACCAGCCATTGTTCATGGCGGTCCATTTGCTAATATTGCACATGGCTGTAACAGTGTGAAGGCTACAAAGGCTGCTTTGAAACTTGGCGATATTGCCATTACAGAAGCCGGTTTTGGTGCTGACCTTGGCGCTGAGAAATTCTTCGATATCAAATGCCGTATGGCAGGATTACATCCGGATTGCGTAGTACTCGTAGCGACTGTTCGTTCCTTAAAGTATAACGGCGGAGTTCCAAAGGATCAGTTAACGACTCCAAATATGGAGGCTTTACAAAAGGGGATTGTAAACTTAGAAAAGCACATTGAGAATCTGCAGAAGTTTGGAGTACCTGTAGTAGTTACCCTGAATTCTTTCATTTCTGATACAGAGGAAGAGACTTCTTATATTGAAAATTTCTGTAAAGAGAGAAATTGTGAGTTTGCATTAAGCCGTGTTTGGGAACTTGGCGGCGAAGGTGGTAAAGACCTAGCTGAAAAAGTACTCTATACCTTAGAGAATAAGCCAAGCCATTTTAAGCCATTATACCAAGATGATTTAAGTCTTCAGGAGAAGATGGAAACCATTGCAAAGGAAATCTATGGTGCAAAAAATGTAGAATTTACTGCTGCAGCTTATAAGGAATTACAGCATTTAACCGATCTTGGAATGGGTAATTATCCAATCTGTGTAGCGAAAACCCAGTATTCTCTATCAGATGATGCGAAGAAGTTAGGACGCCCAGAGGGATTCACCCTTCATGTTCGTGAAGTATATGCTGCAGCTGGTGCAGGATTTATTGTATTTGTAACTGGAAGCATCATGACAATGCCAGGCCTTCCTAAGGTTCCAGCAGCTAATAATATTGATGTAACAGATGATGGTAAGATTATCGGATTGTTCTAACTCAGTCGGAGTACAAGCTCCGACTGCGTTAAACGCTCCGCGAGGATGCGAACGGATTCGGACAGGAATTTGTCTGCTGAAGCAGACCCGAATCCGGCGCGCAAGACTCGCGAGCGAGTCTTGACTGGTAGATACTAGAAATATTAGAGGAATGGCATGTCAACTGTAAATGAAATGGATCCTAAGATCATAGATGGGAAGAGATTCTCCAAAGATATTAAAGAGGAGATTCGAGATAAAGTAAGTAAACTTCATAGGGAAGGAAAAGAAGTTGCTTTGGCTGTGATTTTGGTGGGAGAGAATCCTGCATCACAGGTCTATGTACGAAATAAGCAGAAGGCCTGTGAATTCACTGGGATTAAGTCTCTGTCCTATAACTTACCAGAAGATACCAGTGAAGAGGAGCTTCTAGACCTTATCGAAGAATTGAATCATAGAGATGATGTAAATGGTATCTTAGTTCAGTTACCTCTTCCGAAGCAAATTAATGAGGAGAGAATCCTGGATCGAATTGATCCGAAAAAGGATGTGGATGGATTCCATCCCGTTTCTGTAGGGAATCTATCCATTGGTCGCCCTGGATATGTCTCTTGTACTCCAGCAGGTATCATTGAACTTTTAAAGAGATCTGATATTCCTATGGATGGGAAGAATGTAGTAATTGTTGGTCGAAGCAATATTGTTGGAAAGCCAATGGCGATTCTCATGCTTAGAGAGAATGCTACAGTTACCATTTGTCATTCTCACACCAAGAATATGCGTGAGATTACAAGCCAGGCAGATATCTTAGTTGCTGCAATTGGTAAGCCTAAGTTCTTCAAAAAAGAAGATGTAAAAGAAGGTGCAGTAGTGATTGACGTAGGTATGGATCGTGATGAAAACAATAAGCTATGCGGAGATGTAGACTTCGATGATGTATATGATAAGGTTTCACACATTACTCCAGTGCCAGGAGGCGTTGGCCCGATGACAATTGCAATGCTAATGAGTAATGTCCTTCATTCCCTTGAGATTTAGTATAAAGATAAAGGAAAACTTTAACGAATGATCTGTAAGAACTGTAAAACAGAATTTCCAGATGATAAAGTCTACTGTCCAAAATGTGGCACACCTGTTCAGGTTGTGCCTGATTATAATGTTTTGGACGAGGAAGTTTTGTCTTCATATCTGAAAAGATTAGAGGAAACTGGGAAGCTTCCTTCCATTGAGGATGGCCTTCTTTTAAGAAAGAAGATGCCGAGAAAGAGGCTTTTTGTCATCATTGGGGTGATACTAGTCTTAGCATCAGCACTGCTTTTATCTATTGGTCTATATTTCTCTTCCTATTCATACTACTTAGAAAGTGGCAAAGAGGCACTTGAGACGAAGTCCTATGACAGTGCTGTCATGTATTTTACCAAGGCATCTAAGAAAGCACCAGAAGATGGAGATGCCTACTATTATCTGGGCCTAACAGCATCAAAAGAGCAGGATTATGATAAGGCAGAGGACTACTATCAGAAGGCAATTAGAATTGCCCCTACCCATAAGAAAAGCTATGAAGCACTGATACAGTTATATGTAGATCGAAAAGACTATGTGTCTCTAGAGGCATTGAAGGAGAAGGCTCCTAATGATACCATTCGGGGTTTGTTTGACTCCATAGTATCTGGTACAGTTTCCTTTTCTAAGAAGGGCGGTACCTATGAATCTGACCTATCTCTCGTATTATCTACCAATGGAACAGACACCATCTACTATACGCTAGATGGATCTAATCCTAGCAAAAAGAATGGTCATATCTATCGGAAACCAATTGAGATAACTGACGGGGAGACCACCGTTCGAGCTGCTTGCATTAATAGTAAGGGGAAGGTTGGTAAGGTCAGTGAGAATACCTATACCATAAATTATAGTATGCCAGCGGAGCCTACGCTGTCTCCAGAAGGTGGTACCTATACCCAGAATACTGAGATTAGCATTACTTCAGACGAGGATTGCTCCATTTATTATACCTGGGATGGATCAGACCCTACGGTTTCAAGTACTCTGTATACTGGACCGATTACTATGCCAGAGGGTAATAATATCCTCTCTGTGATTTCTGTGAATTCCCATGGGATGAGCAGTCGAGTCATTCGAGTGAATTATATCTATCTCCCTTAATTTTACGCCTATGATTATTAGAATACTATCGATGGAAATATAACTTGGAGATTTATACATGAAGACAGAAGAAACAATGCACATTGACGAAAGTGATTTGTCCAACCTCTTTGGTCACTTGGATCGAAATATTAAGATCATTGAAAAGATGCTTGGTGTAGATGTGGTCTACAGAGGCGAGGAAGTTCATATATCAGGAGATGAGAGAAGAGTTCATTCTGCCAAGAATGTGATTCGTGAACTGGTCTCCATGTCCAAGACCGGTACTTCCATTACAGAGCAAAATGTGAATTACGCTTTATCCTTATCCCAAAAGGACCTAGAAGCATATTCGAAGTCCACACAAAGTAGTGATGACTTAATCTGTCATACTATTTCTGGAAAGCCAGTAAAGCCTAAGACCTTAGGACAGAAGAAATATGTGGATGCCATTCGTAATAACATGATCGTCTTTGGATCCGGTCCTGCTGGAACAGGTAAGACCTATCTGGCCATTGCTATGGCAGTTACAGCTTTTCAAAGGGAAGATGTGAGCCGCATTATTCTAACTCGTCCAGCCATCGAAGCGGGAGAGAAACTTGGATTCTTACCTGGTGATCTCCAACAGAAAATTGATCCATATCTTCGCCCACTTTATGATGCCTTGTACCAAATTATGGGCCAAGAGAGTTTTCAGAGAAATATGGAAAAGGGACTGATCGAGGTGGCACCTCTTGCCTACATGAGAGGTCGAACCTTAGATAATTCCTTTATTATCCTGGATGAAGCTCAGAATACCACACCAGCTCAGATGAAGATGTTCTTAACCCGTATCGGATTTGGATCTAAGGTGGTAGTCACTGGAGATGCTTCACAGAAGGATCTGGCACCAGGAACGAAGTCTGGCCTAGATGTGGCTCGTAAGGTTTTATCCAAGGTCAAGGAGATCTCCTTTATTGATTTAACAGGAAATGATGTCGTTCGACATCCATTAGTACAAAAGATTGTTACCGCTTATGAAGAGTATGAAAAGAAACAGGACAAACAAAAAACCGCAAAATCCAGAAGATCGTAGTATCTCTTTTCCAAGAGTCCTTACCATGATTATTCTTGCCATTATTTCAGCAGCCGCTGTTTCTTTTATGCTAATGACAAGTAATATTCTCTTGGATGATGGAATCATTGCAATTCTTATATCTATCGTTTTCGGTGCTTTGTTTTTAGGAATCACATTATCCAATCGGATTCATAACCAGAGGATCTACTCAGGTACAGGCTATCGCTCCCTCTTATTTTTTATGACCATGCAATGGATTCTTGTGATTTGTCAGAGATTCCTACCAGGGAGAATCAGTATATTTCTTCTCTTACCATTTTTGATTTATCCCTTCTTAAGTGGTGGGATTACCATTGGAATTGGGATTTTTGATGCCTTTATTTTATCCGTTACTAAAGGCCTGGGGCTCTACAGTGTCTATGGCAATATGATTCAGATTCTCTTTGGAACAGCGGTTGCAGCATGGTTATTTGGCCGCCGGTTTGAACCAAGGATCAAGAATCTTCATTTATACATGATGTTATTTGTAACTGGTGCCTTTGTTCCTTATGGGTTCGATTATTTGGCTAATCATGAGAGAAATATAAACCGACTTTTTATTTTTCTGCTTGTTAGCCTAGGGATTACCCTATTCGTTTGTCTATTTTATGGTTGGATTGCAAAAAGACCATTTGTTGAAAGGCAAGTGAATTATGCCAATATTACAGATCATGAGTACTCACTATTAATGGATATGAAGCATTATTCCCTTAGTGAATATGATCATGCACTTCGGGTTTCCTATTTCTCCAAAAGAGCTGCTCGCCTCATTGGTAAGGATGAGAATCTGTGTGAGGCTGCTGGTTTATATTATCGCCTTGGAAAAATCTACGATGGCGAAGGAACCATGAATGCAGTTCGAGAAATGGAGGATCGTCTCTTCCCAGAAGAGGTGATTCGAATTGTCTATGAGTATGAAGGTATTCAGAGAAAGCCTCAGACGATGGAATCCGCCATTGTACAGATGGTGGATGCAGTTGTCACTCGAGTAGAGAGCTTAGATAGAGACTCTATGCATAATGGCTGGAATCAGGATATGGTGGTTTATCAGACCTTGAATGATTACTCCTCCAAGGGGATGTATGATGAGTGTGGTCTAAGTATGAATCAATACTTAGCAGTCCGAGATCTGTTACTAAAAGAAGATATACTTGCATAATAGAGAGGATATCAAATGACAATACGTTTTTCAGATGAAGTGGAAGCAGACTTTCCATTTGATGCAGAGGCAGTTGGTAGAGAGGTAATCGAGACTGCTTTATCCATAGAAGGGTTCCCTTATGAAGCAGAAGTGGATTTGACTTTAACAGATGATGAAGCCATTCATGAATTAAATCGAACCTATCGATCCATTGACCGAGCGACGGATGTTCTGTCTTTTCCTTTAATTGAGTACCCTTCTGCAGGTGACTTTTCCGAATTAGAGGATTGCGATGATTTCTTTTCCCCAGAGAGTGGAGAAGCAATGCTTGGTGATATTGTGATTTCGGTAGATCATGTAAGAGAGCAGGCAGAGTCATTTGGTCATTCTCTGAAAAGAGAATATGCATTTTTAATTTGTCATAGTATGTTACATCTCATGGGATATGATCACATGGAAGATGATGAGAGAATTGAGATGGAAGCAGAACAGAAGCGCATTATGGAAGCACTTCAGATCAACAGAGACACAGTGGAGGATTAAGATGTCTAATCAGAAAAAGAAGAGTAATCAAAAGAATAAGAGAATACTTTTGATTGCATCTTGTCTAGCAGTATTTGTAATTGGCCTGATTCTTGCAATTCTAGTATTGGGTGGCAAGGACACGGAAAAGAAGACAAGAAAGAAAAAAACCGAAGTGAAAAGCACTAATAACGTGGTTGTAGATACTACACCAACCACAACGAGTGTATTAACAGGCTTACCTGTTTCCGACGAAGAAAAGAACATTCGTCCCATGGCGATTATGATTGAGAATACCAAGGCTTGTCTTCCTCAGTATGGAATCGGCCAGGCATCTATTGTTTATGAGTGTCCAACGGAGGGTGGAATTGCTCGTCTGATGGGAATCTATGAGAATTATAATAATCTAGACCGTCTTGGCAATGTTCGCTCTTGCCGTCCTTATTATGTTCATCTGGCTGCAGAATACCATGCAGTTTATGTCCACTTCGGTCAGAGTACACAGGGACAGGAAGAATTAGATAAGGGCTATGTCGATGAATTAAATGGACTGTCTTCCGTTGGAGGAAAGGTCTTTTACCGTACCGAGGATCGTAAGAAGCCTCATAATGCATACACAAGCACATCTGGTCTAATTGCAGGTCTTGACGCACAGGGATTTGAGAAGACCTATAAGGCAGATGATTATAAGCACTTTACTTTTGCTTCACAGGATGCGTTAAATACCCTTTCCGATGGTAGCCCATGTGCTGCAGTCCAGTTGTATTTCTTTGACAATAAGCCTTATTTTACTTACGATGCATCGACAGGACTCTATAGCAGATTTGAGTATGGTCAGCCTCAGGTTGATGCTATTACCAATACACAGTTAACCTATTCCAATATTATCTTAGTGAATGTAGCTGATTCTTATTATGATGACGAGCATTACCGTTTGAATCTTCAGATGGAAGGCAGTGGAACTGGTAAGTACCTCACTCAGGGTAAAGCGATTGACATTACCTGGAAGAAGGATAATGCAACAGCAATTACCCATTACTATGATGCATCTGGTAAGGAGATTACATTGAATCCTGGTAAAACATGGATCTCTGTAATTCAAAATTCATGTGCCGATAAGAATGTATTCTATGGTACTATAGATGAGTTTAATGCACGTTAATTGATTAATTATTAGAAGAGTGATTATGTCTGATCAAAAGAAAGCCAGAAATTCCATAATTGTACAGGGATCAGTCCTAGTGGTAACAGCCTTTGTTACCCGTATCATCGGATTGCTATATCGCTTCCCTCTTACCCAGATTATTGGTAAGACAGGAAATGATTATTATAGTACGGCCTATTCCATCTATAGTATTTTGTTAATTATTTCATCCTATAGCTTACCTACAGCTGTATCTAAGATGATTTCTGAGAGAGAAGCGAAGGGTGAATATGAAAATGCCAGAAGAATTTTCAAGGGCTCAATGATTTTTGCAATTATCGCTGGTGGATTGTCATCTGTAATTTTGTTTTTTGGAGCTGATTTATTCACTAGACAGGTACAGACTCCCCTTGCATCCATAGCCCTTCGTATATTGTCTCCAGTACTTTTGATTGTAGCGGTGCTGGGCGTATTACGTGGATTCTTTCAGGGACTTCGTACCACAGTTCCTACAGCTATTTCTCAGATTATTGAACAGATTTTTAATGCAGTGGTATCTGTAGCCGCTGCATATTACCTCTTCTCATATGGTGCCAAGGTAGGAGGAGTTCTTGGAGATGAGAAGAACTACAGTGCAGCATATGGTGCGGCTGGAGGCACTTTAGGTACAGCTATCGGTGCCTTATCAGCACTTCTATTTATGGGCTTTTTATTTATGATCTATAAGTCCCAAAATGGAAAAAGACATAAGAGACGTAGAGGAGAGTACGTAGAGAGCTATTCTACGATCTTTGCAATTTTAATCACTACAATTATTCCTGTTATCTTTGCAACCACAGTTTATAATATTACTTCCCTTGCAGAGATGATTGTCTTTAAGAATCTCGCTGTTGCCCAGGACTATACCGCACATCAGATTCATGAATGGTGGGGTGTCTATAACGGACAGTACATCGTCTTACAGAATGTGCCAATCTCTGTTGCCTCAGCCCTTGTGGCGCCAAGTGTACCAGCTCTCTCCGCATCATTTGCCAAGAGAGATCACCGAGGAGTACAGAGTAAGATTTCACAGGTGACCCGATTTATCATGGTGATTGCACTTCCTTGCACAGTAGGAATGTTTGTCTTAGCTTCACCAATTATGCAGTTACTATTCGGTGACCCAGATATTCTATCTGCTCGAATCCTTATGATTGGATCTCTTTCCATTCCTTTTTTTGCAGTATCTACTCTTTCAAGTGGTATTCTGCAGGGTATTAACCGTATTCGGATTCCAGTACGAACCTCATTAATTACGCTGTTTGCACATATGGCTCTACTCGCCGTATTAATGGTTGGTTTTCATTTGAATATCTATGCCGTTGTATTGGCCAATTGCTTTGACGGTTTCTTAATGGCTGTTTTAAATGACTATTATGTCCATAAGTACAGCGGTACCAGATACAATTGGAGTAAGGTATTCGTCCTTCCTGCTTTGGCATCTCTTATTATGGGTGCCTTTGTCTATGTGGTTTACCATGTTACCTATGTCATCGTAAGTTCCAATGCGTTTTCATGCGTGATCAGTGTATTTGTTGGAATGCTTGTATACTTTGTAGTAATCCTGAAGATTGGTGGATTGACAGAGGAAGAGCTACGCCGTGTTCCGAAGGGAGCATCTCTGGTTCGCTTAGCGAAGAAGCTACATGCTTTATAAATTGTCTTAGAGGTTTTCTCATAATGAATAAAAAGGTTTATGACACAATTATACTAGGTGCAGGTGCTGCTGGTCTCTACAGCGGCATTTTTGCCGCTATGCATAATGAGTCTGTTTTACTATTAGAGAAAAGCAAAACTCCAGGAAATAAGCTATCGATTACTGGAAATGGGCACTGTAACTTTACCCATGATGAGATCCATGCATCAGATTACACCACCGATGATGTGGATGCGCTTATCTGGTCTTTCAGTGCTTATTCTTTTAAGGATACACTTAGAGATTTTATGGATTTTGGTATCCCATCAGAGTGTAAGAATCATGGATTCTATCCCCTTAGTCAGGATGCGAAGTCTGTGGTCTCTGTCTTTTTAAATTTACTAGATAAATATAAGGCAAACCTTCAATTTGATGAGAATGTTCGTGGTATTGAGAGAACAGAAGATGGATTTCTGATTAAAACAAATCATGATATCTATCATGGCAAACGTGTCATTGTTGCCATGGGAGGCAAATCTTATCCCAAGACCGGATCCAATGGGGATGGCTATTATTATCTTGAAAAATTCGGACATCACATTGAAACTCCATTGCCAAGTTTGACACCATTCATATGTAAGGACTATGATTCTTCTCTATTTGGAGTAAGACAAATGGGCTGTATCCATCTATTGATAGATGGATGTGAAGTGAATCAGGCGCGTGGTGAGATCCAATTTACCAAAACAGGCATCTCTGGAATCTGTGGATTTCAGATGAGTTTATATGCCTCTCGACCTTTAACAGAAGGCCAAGATGTTAGACTTCGTTTATCTATTTTAGATGATATCACCTTGGATTATCTTCTGGATATTTCTAAGAATCAGGGAAGCCATACGACGATTACAGATGCATATTTAGGCATACTGAATCGTAAATTATTGGTTTACATTTTAAATAAAGTGGGAATTAATCCGGAAGCAATGGCTAAGGAGATAAGGAAAGAGGACATCAATCGCTTCTATCAGATGCTCTCCAATCTGGAATTTCAGGTAACTGAATTAGGGGACTTCTCCCAGGCTCAGTCCACATGCGGAGGAGTGCTTTTATCTGAGATTGATCCTATGACTATGGAGTCGAAGATTGTACCAGGGCTCTATTTTGCTGGTGAAATTGTGAATGTGAATGGCCTTTGCGGTGGTTACAACTTGCAATGGGCATGGACCAGCGCTTATCTATCTGGAAGTAATAATAAATATAAAGGATAATCATATGATTGAATTATTGGAATTAAAGGTTCCATATGCCCTTGATCAAAAGCAAGCTCTAAGACAGCTGATTATTAAGAAATTAGGAATCGATGAAAGAGACCTCATCTCATTTGAGATCATTCGTCGTTCTATTGATGCAAGAAAAAAACCAGAGATCTATTTCACTTATTCCTGTGCTGTTCTGCTCCCAGAACAATTGGAAAAAAGGATTCTTAAGAAGTATCTGAATCCAAGTCCCAATAAGAATCGTAAAGGGAAAAGGAAGACCGCTCAAGTAAAACTCAGAAGATATGAACCAGTTACCTATCAGCTTCCTTCTCCAAATAAGGAATTAAAGTCTAATCCTGTAGTTGTTGGAGCTGGTCCAGCTGGACTATTTGCAGCCTATATCCTAGCCCTAAATGGCTTATCTCCAATTCTTATTGAACGAGGAAAGGACATCGAGAGTCGAACAGAGGATGTAGAGGACTTTTTTTTGACAGGAGTATTGAAACCTGATTCCAATGTCCAATTTGGTGAGGGTGGAGCTGGAGCCTTTTCTGATGGGAAGCTGAATACACAGGTTCATGACAAAGAGGGACGTAATGCCTTTGTTTTAAAGACCTTTGTAAACTTTGGCGCAGATCCATTGATTATGTATGATCCAAAGCCACATGTAGGAACTGATAAGTTGGTATCTGTTGTATATAATCTTCGAAAAGAAATTGTTCGATTAGGCGGAGATGTACGATTTGAAACCTGTTTTCTAGACTATGATGAATCGGATGGTTATCTTCAAGGAATCTGGGTGGAGGATTTAAGGAAGTCTTCGGGCGATGCCTCGAATAGAGAGTATCTGCCTTGTGAGGATTTGATTCTAGCAATTGGTCATTCTGCTAGAGATACTTTTGAGATGCTGTATGATAAGGGCCTTCCTATGCGAGCAAAGCAATTTGCTGTTGGATTTCGTGTAGAGCATCCACAGGAATGGTTGAATCTACATCAATATGGCATCTTACATGAGAATCTCCCTACGGCATCTTACAAATTAGCGACCAATCTATCCAATGGACGTGGTGTCTATTCCTTCTGTATGTGTCCAGGAGGATATGTGGAGAATTCTTCTTCTGAGGATGGACACCTTGTGGTAAATGGTATGAGTTATTCCAAGAGAGACTCTAAAAATTGTAATTCCGCAATTGTTGTATCCATTGGAGAGAAGGAATTCGATTTAGATGATCCAATGTCTGCGATTCAATACCAGAGAAGCATTGAAAAGAAGGCGTATGACTTAGGCATGGGCAAGATCCCCCAGCAGTTATTAGGTGATTTTGAAGAAAATCGTGTGTCTACCTCCTACGGCGAGTTTGAATCTGTAACCAGAGGTGAGACTACGCTTACAAATTTAAGGGGCATCTTTAGTCCAGAAATAGAGGAATCCTTCTTAGAAGGTATGAGAGCTTTTGATCGTAAGATTCATGGCTTTTATCGTCCAGATGCAATTTTATCTGGTGTAGAGAGTCGTACATCATCTCCAGTTCGTATTACACGAAATGATTGTGGTATGACCAGTATATATGGTATTTATCCCTGCGGAGAAGGTGCAGGTTATGCAGGTGGAATTATGTCTGCTGCCATGGATGGAATGAAGATGGCAGAGAAGTTAATTGCACGCTATACAGTTCAGTAGTAAGAGGTTTTATTTTTAAATGAGTGACATTTCAGACGTAAATATTAACGATGTAACACCCATGATGCAGCATTATATCAAGATGAAGGCAGAGTATAAGGATGCAATCCTTTTTTATCGTCTTGGTGACTTCTATGAGATGTTTTTTGAGGATGCGAAGATTGTTAGCCGAGAATTAGAACTAACTCTCACAGGAAAGAATTGCGGTTTACCAGAGCGTGCTCCTATGTGTGGTGTTCCATTTCATGCGGCAGATTCTTATATTAATCGTTTGGTGAATAAGGGATATAAGGTAGCAATCTGTGAGCAGTTAGAGGATCCGAAGGACGCCAAGGGCATTGTGAAGCGTGGCGTCATCCGTGTGGTTACTCCTGGAACCAATATTGATGCGGCCAGCCTTGATGAGACGAAGAATAATTATCTTATGAGTGTTGTCTTCGTCTCTGACCGATTTGGAATTGCAATCTCTGATGTAAGTACAGGTGACTTCTATGTAACCGAAGAGTCTTCCTTACGTTCATTTTTAAATGAGATGAACAAATATAAACCAACCGAAATTATCTGTAATGAGGCCTTTCAGATTTCTGGCATCGATATGGATGAATTAAGGGATCATAGACATATCTCTGTATCCGTTTTAGATAACTATTATTTTGAAGAGGATCTAGCGAAGAGACTATTAACCAAGCACTTTAAGGTATCTTCATTAAAGAGTCTTGACTTAGAGGATGAAGCCCTTGGCACTGTTGCCGCAGGAGCAACTTTTCAGTACTTAAAAGAGACCCAAAAGTCCGATCTAAATACCATTACCCATATTGAAGTCTATCGTGATAGTAACTATATGATGATTGACTCATCAAGTAGACGTAATCTCGAACTCACAGAAACTCTTCGAGATAAGGAAAAAAGAGGATCTCTTTTATGGGTACTAGACCATACCCGAACAGCGATGGGAGCTCGTCGATTGCGTAGCGATATTGAGCAACCATTACGTAATAAAGAGGATATAGAGGCACGACTTGATGCAGTAGAGGATTTATTAACTTCTGTTGCAGATCGTGAAGAAATAAGAGAGTATCTTGGACCGGTATATGACCTAGAGAGACTAATGACTCGTATCTCTTATAAGACGGCTAATCCAAGAGATCTGGTTGCTTTTCGTAATTCCATTCAGGTATTACCTGGCATTAAGCAGGTCTTAGAGAACTTTTCTTCTGCTAAGATTCGCGGTATTAATAATCAGTTAGATCCACTGTCAGACTTGTATCAGTTGGTGGAATCTGCAATTGCAGAAGAGCCTCCGATTAGTGTTCATGATGGTGGTATTTTAAGAGAAGGCTATCGGGCTGATGTAGATGAGCTTCGTTCTATGCGAACCAATGGTAAGACATGGCTTGCAAATCTCGAAGAAACAGAGCGTGAGAAGACAGGCATTAAGAATCTTCGCATTCGCTACAATAAGGTATTTGGCTATTTCATTGAAGTAACAAATTCCTACAAGGAACTTGTGCCGGATCGATACATTCGTAAGCAGACACTTACCAATGCAGAGCGTTTCTATACAGATGAATTAAAAGAGATGGAGGATAAGATTCTCGGATCTGAGGATCGACTTACCCATCTTGAGAATCAGATTTATTTTGAGATCCTTTCTGAGATTTCAAGCCAGGTGGAGCGAATCCAAAAGACCGCAAAGGCATTGTCACAGCTGGATGTGTTGATTTCTCTTGCCATTACAGCTGAAAAGAATCACTATTGTAGACCTCGAATCAATGAAAATGGTACCCTAAAAATTGAAAAGGGTCGTCATCCTGTTGTAGAAAAGATGATTCCAGCAGGGACTTTTATTGATAATGACACCATTCTGGATAATAAGGACAATCGAATGGCTATTATTACTGGTCCAAACATGGCTGGTAAGTCGACTTATATGAGACAGACGGCTTTGATTGTTTTAATGGCTCAGATTGGATCCTTTGTCCCAGCGAAGTCTGCCAATATCTCTATTGTAGATCGTATTTTCACACGTGTAGGTGCATCAGATGATCTTGCTAGTGGCCAGAGTACCTTCATGGTAGAGATGAATGAGGTGGCTAATATTCTTATGAATGCCACCAAGGATTCTCTTCTCATTTTGGATGAGATTGGTCGTGGTACAAGTACTTTTGATGGACTTAGTATTGCCTGGGCTGTTGTCGAATACGTATCTAATCCAAAGCTGATTGGTGCGAAGACTTTATTTGCTACCCATTATCATGAATTAACGGAATTAGAGGGCAAGCTTCCTGGCGTTCATAATTATTGTTCTGCTGTGAAGGAAGGAAATGATGGAATCGTATTCCTTCGTAAGATTGTAACTGGCGGCGCAGATCGTAGTTACGGTATTGAAGTAGCAAAGCTTGCTGGACTACCAGAAGCAGTTATTGATCGAGCAACAGAACTGCAAGAGCAGTTAGCTAATAATGACCTGTCACAGATTGCAGAATCCATCGCAGTGTCTTCTCAGAAGAAGGATAAGAAAAAGAAGGAAGAGGATGATTTGGACTTCCAGCAACTGTCCTTCTTTGCTACAGAGACGGATGATGACATTATTCAAGAGATTCGCGATTTAGATCTTAGCAATATGACTCCACTGGATGCATTGAATCAATTAAACCGTATTCAAAATAAGGTAAAGAATAGATGGTAAGAAAAGAGATAAAACTTCTATCGAAGGACACCATTGATAAGATTGCAGCTGGCGAAGTCATTGAGCGTCCCTCATCTGTTGTGAAGGAACTAACAGAAAATTCAATTGATGCTGGGGCGAGTGCTATTTCTGTGGAGATCCAAGATGGTGGTAGTACATTCATCCGTGTAACGGATGATGGAATTGGAATTCCAAGAGATCAGATTTCCCTTGCTTTTTTACGACACTCTACAAGTAAGCTTCGTGAGGCGGAGGATTTATTCCATGTCCAGTCATTGGGCTTTCGAGGGGAGGCTTTAGCGTCCATTGCAGCAGTGTCAGAAGTGGAATTACTAACCAAGTGTAAGGACGAAGAGATTGGATCCTACTTCGCCATTGATGGCGGCTTAGAAGGAGAATTAAAGGATATTGGTGCTCCTGATGGAACCACCTTCTTGATTCACCACTTGTTTTATAACACACCAGCTCGTAAGAAGTTTTTAAAATCCAATCAAACAGAAGCGAACTATATCCAGACATTACTTGAGCATCTTGCTTTAAGTCATCCTGAGATCTCATTTCACCTAAAAGTAAATGGGAAGGAACGCTTGATGACTTCTGGTAATGGGAAACTAAAGGATGCTATTTATGCTGTGTTTGGACGAGAGATTACCAGAAATATCCTGCCTTTTGAAATGGAAAATGATCTATTTAAAGTAAGTGGCTTTATTGGAAAATATACTATTAATCGCGGGAATCGAAACTTTGAGTACTTTTTTGTTAATGGAAGAAGTATAGAAGATAAGATTCTATCTAAGGCAGTAGAAGATGGCTATCATGGCTTCCTAATGCAGCATCAGTTTCCATTTGTCGTCCTCTTTTTAGAATTTCCAGATGGTTCTGTAGATGTAAATGTACATCCTACCAAACGTGAGATTCGTATGGATCATGGGAAGGAAATCTATGATTTATTATCTAAGGGTGTGCATGAGAGACTGACCCAGCGAGAAGATATCCAGTTCGTAAAACTCCATGAGGAAAAAGACTCTAAAACTCCAAAGCAAACAGCAGAACCCTTTGAAAAGAAGATGCTTCATCAGGTGAAAAAGGCGGTGGAGGAGCATGTTCAGGAAGTAGTCCCCAATGTTTTTCATGAAAAAGAAACACCCTATCATGCCAATAAGATCCCGGATCAGAAGACAGAACCAGTACAAAACATCGTTCCATTACAGAAGACAGATCCAGAGCAATTAAGTTTCTTGTCGGAAGAGAGCCGGCCTTATTTTGAAATCGTAGGCCAGATTTTCCAGACCTATTGGATTATCGAATTTCAGGGGAAAGTCTATTTGATTGATCAGCACGCAGCACATGAGAAGGTGAATTACGAGCGCTTTATGGAGCGACTTCGCCTTAGCACCATTCATTCGCAGATGTTGATGCCACCTGTGATTCTGACTCTTGATCCAAAGGAAATTGATGCATTAGAGAAGTATCGCGAAGAATTTGAAGCAACGGGATTTCGATTTGAATCATTTGGCGGTAAGGAGTATAAATTAACAGGACTCCCTTCCAACCTTCCAGATGTAGAGCCGAAGACCTTATTTATGGCGATCCTTTCTGACATGACGGAATTTCATATTCACGATACCTCAGAGATGATTCAGGAGAAAATTGCCTCCATGGCTTGTAAGGCTTCCATTAAGGGCAATCAGAAAATCAGTCAGCGAGAGGCCGAGGAATTGATTACAGAACTCTTGTCTCTAGAGGAACCTTATCATTGTCCACATGGTAGACCAACCATGATTGCAGTGACACGTTCTGAGATTGATAAGTTATTTAAGCGTATTGTTTAAAGTATAGAGGCTAGATCGATGAAAACCAATCCGAAGATTGATTCAAATAATAAAAAAGCACCCCTGATCGTTATTGCAGGTCCTACTGCTGTGGGAAAAAGTGATTTGGCTATAGCTCTTGCTAGAGCAATCGATGGTGAGATTGTCTCCTGTGATTCTATGCAGGTTTACCGAGGCATGGATATTGGATCAGCCAAGGTAAGCAAGGAGGAACAAGCCCTAGCCGTTCATCATCTGATTGATGTCTTAGATCCTAAGGAATCATGTGATGTTCATCGCTTTAAAGAGATGGCAAAGGCATGTGTTTTAGATATTCAGTCACGTGGGAAGACTCCTATTTTATGTGGTGGCACAGGGTTCTATATTCAGTCCATTGTTTACGACATTGATTTTACTGAGCAATCAGAAGACACAAGTTACCGTAAGTCATTAGAAGAATATGGAAGAATAAATGGAGCAGAGAAGCTTCATGAGAGACTAAAGGAGATTGATCCTGTATCCTATGAGACCATTCATCCCAATAATCAAAAAAGAGTGATTCGGGCATTGGAGTTCTATCATAAATCAGGAAAGCCTATTTCCTCCCATAACCAAGAGGAGCATCAGAAGGCATCTCCTTATGATACAAAGTTCTTTGTATTAACCGATGACAGAGGTCTTTTATATGATAGGATCAATGAACGTGTAGATTTAATGATGGAGGAAGGACTTTTAGATGAAGTGAAGTCCCTTCTAGACTATGGATGCCAGGCAAATATGACCTCTATGCAAGGAATTGGCTATAAGCAGTTGATTCCCTATTTGTCTGGAGAGATATCCTTAGAACAGGCGATTTATGACATTAAAATTGAGAGCCGTCATTATGCGAAAAGACAGCTTACCTGGTTTCGTAGAGAAAGAGATGCAATCTGGCTAGATCGTCAGGAATATCCCAAAACAGAAGATTTGTTGAAGCGAATTCTAATAGAAATAGGAAGTAATGAAAATGAATGCAAATGAAAAGATGTTTGAAGCCCTTGGAATTAGTTCTGAAGTATATTCCTTTGGGGAAAAGATTATCGGTGACTTAAGACCTCGCTTTTTAGAGATTGATGAGAGAGCAGAGAGAAATCAGCTGAAGGTGATTAAGGCAATGCAGGAATCAAGAATCGATGCAGAGTGCTTTAATGCATCCAGCGGATATGGATATGACGACGTAGGTCGCGAGAAATTAGAACAGGTATATGCGAACACCTTCCATGGTGAAGATGCTCTGGTTCGTCCTCAGATTACCTGTGGAACTCACGCTTTAGCTCTTGCATTGATGAGTAATCTACGCCCTGGGGATGAGCTTTTATCCCCAGTTGGTAAGCCATATGACACACTTGAAGAGGTAATTGGAATTCGTCCATCCAAGGGCTCTCTTAAGGAGTATGGCGTAAGCTATCGCCAGGTAGACTTGTTAGAGGATGAGTCCTTTGACTATGATGGTATTTGTGCTGCAATCAATGAGAAAACTGCCCTGGTTACCATTCAGCGATCTAAGGGCTATCAGACGAGACATACCTTCTCTGTTCAGGAAATCGGAGAGCTGATTTCATTTATTAAGAAATGTAAACCAGACGTAAAAGTGATGGTTGATAACTGTTATGGTGAGTTCGTCGAAGATATTGAGCCACTGGATGTGGGAGCAGATATGATGGTTGGTTCCCTAATTAAAAATCCAGGCGGCGGTTTAGCGCCAATTGGTGGTTATATCGTTGGAAAAAAAGAGTGCGTAGAAAATGCAGCATATCGCCTGACTTCTCCAGGTCTTGGAAAGGAAGTTGGTGCTTCCTTAGGATTAAATCGCTCCTTTATTCAGGGCTTCTTTATGGCACCAATTGTTACATCCGCTGCTTTAAAAAGTGCTATATTTGCAGCGAATATCTATGAGCGCCTTGGTTTTCCTTGTGTACCTACTAAGGATGAGGATCGCCATGATATTATTCAGGCGATTACTTTTGGAGAGGCTGATAAGTTAATTGCTTTTTGTCAAGGTATCCAGGCTGGTTCTCCAGTTGATTCCTATGTTGCACCAGAGCCATGGGCTATGCCTGGCTATGATAGTGATGTCATTATGGCTGCTGGAGCATTTATCCAGGGTTCCTCCATCGAATTATCTGCAGATGGTCCATTGAGAGAACCTTATGCAGCATATTTACAAGGCGGACTTACCTGGCCTTCTGCAAAACTTGGTATTTTAATGTCTCTGCAGAAATTGTATGAAAAGAAGCTTGTGACGATTCCAGAAATCTAATAGAGATAGACCAGTCTTCGGATTGGTCTATTTTTTGAAGTAATTCTTGTTGCAAACACTTGATTATGCTAGAATTTAACCGAGTATGTGATTGGCTAACTTTCATGTTTAGAAGAGAGTGAAAGGTTGTCAATGATAAAAGATAATAGTTGTTCACTCCGTATGCAGGAATATCCAGAAGGTCCTTATGAGAAGGCGCTTCGCTACGGAGTTCTTTGTCTGTCCGATGAAGAGTTGCTTGCAATCCTAATTCGAGCAGGCTATAAGGATCAGAATGCATTGTCTATCGCTCACCAATTAATGCAATTGGATCGAAATGGTCTTCGCAATATTCAGGAGAAGTCCATTGAAGAATTAACCAGAATTAAGGGTGTTGGTTCCATTAAAGCACTTACTTTAAAAGCTGCTTGTGAACTAGGTAAGAGGATATCTAAGGCAGAACGATTTCAAAGAATGGAGATGAATTCTTCTGACTCCATAGCTATGTACTACATGGAAGAGATGAAGAATGAAGACGTTGAGATTGTTCGATTGGTATTTTTTAATCATCGTTTTGGACTTCTTACAGAGCAACTACTGTCCAGGGGAACCCTGGATGCATCCCTAGTTAGCATACGGTCTATATTTCGCGAAGGAATTCGGGCGAATGCCTCTTATGTAGTGATTCTACATAATCATCCATCTGGTGATCCAAATCCAAGTAGAGAAGACTATTTGGTTACTGAAAAAGTAAAAAAAGCAGGTGAACTCTTAGAAATACCCCTGATTGATCACATCATAATTGGTGACAATTATTATTACAGTTTTAAGGAGCATGAGGAGTTATCTCCCAGGGAAGGAACGTAAAGTATGACAAATAATGCCTATGGAATTGATCTTGGTACATTCAATTTAAAAATCTATAACCGTTCAACAAATGATGTAACGAACGTTAAAAATACCATTGCAGTTATTAATAAGGATCAGATTTATGCTTATGGAGACGATGCATATTCTATGTATGAAAAGGCTCCAGACACCATTGAAGTCTCATTTCCTATTGTGAATGGTGTGATTGCTGACTTTGATCATATGCAGTCTATGCTGCTTGAGGTGTTAACTCAGAATATGAAGGCTCATCTCAAGGGGGCAGATATCACTTTAGCTGTACCAAATGATATTACCGAGGTTGAGAAGAAGGCCTTCAAGGATATGTTTGAAAAGACAAAGCTGAAGCTTCACTCCATCACTCTCTGCGAGAAACCTCTTGCAGATGCACTTGGTATGGGATTAGATATTACCCAGCCTACTGGTGTCATGGTGGTTGATATGGGTGCAGATACCACTGAAATTTCTGTTATTTCACTTGGTGGTTTAGTTCTCTCAGAACTGTTACCAGTTGGCGGAAATCGTCTAGATGATGCGATTGTTACCCATCTGAAGCGTAAGTTTAATCTTTTGATTGGACGTAAGACTGCAAGAGAGCTAAAGGAAAAGATTGGTTCTAGTTCTTTAGGACGCACTGATTCTCTTGAAATCGTTGGAAGAGATGTTGTCAGTGGACTTCCTGTTCCAATGACAATTACTGCAGATATTATCTACGAAGGTATGAAGGACGAATTAACCAATATCTGTACTTCGATTAAGCGTATTTTGGAGAATGTACCACCTGAATTAGCTAAGGATATCGTTTATTCTGGTATCTATGTAACAGGCGGTAGCTCTCAGATTGAAGGATTAGATGCATTCTTTACCAATGTGACAAATATAAAGACCAATATTGCTGAGAACGGTGAGGAGACAGTAGCCTATGGGCTGGGTAAGGTTTTATCTGATGAGAAGTATCGTCGTTTTGGTTATACAATGAAGTCTCGTATTTTTAGTTAAGAGGAAATCATCCTATGAAGCGTAAGAAAAACAGCATTACCAGCGGGGCATTATTAATTATCTTATCCCTTGTCTGCGTCATGATTCTGTTTATTAGTTATGTAACAGATTTTAATGGTGGATTAATTAGTTCTGTATCTGACTACGTCTTTGTCCCAATGCAGAAGGGATTTACCTATGTAGAATCTTCCTTTGAGAGAGATAAGACAGATGCCCACACCCTTGCTTCTTTAAAGTCTGAAAATGAGAAGCTTACCAAGCAGGTCAATGACTTAACTACACAGCTTAATAATGTGCAATTACAGCAGTCAGAGTTAGAGGACTTACAGAAATTATATAAATTAGACCAGCAGTATTCTGGATTTAAGAAAACTGGCGCCCGTGTAATCGCACGTGGTTCTAGTAATTGGTTTAATACCTTTACGATTAATAAGGGAAGCCAGGATGGTATCAAAGTAGATATGAATGTTATCGCTGGAGATGGATTAGTAGGTATTGTTACAAAGGTTGGTAAGAATTATGCCATTGTTCGTTCCATCATTGATGACACATCCAATGTATCTGCCATGTCATTAAATACAGGCGACTTATGTATCGCATCTGGATCGCTTGAGAGAATGACCAGCGAAAATATGATTGAGTTTAATTCTTTGGAAGACCCTAAGGATGCTATTAACCAAGGCGAGCCAATTGTTACATCGAATATTTCTGATAAGTATTTACCTGGAATTCTTATTGGTTATGTAAATGAGCTGAAAAAGGACTCCAATGATATTACGAAATCAGGAACCATTACGCCTGCTGTAGATTTTAAGCATTTACAAAATGTACTTGTTATTCTACAGACAAAGGAGAAGACGGAAGAATGAAATTACAGTTTATTATAAGAAGAACAATGATTTGTATTCTTATGATTGCCTTATTATTTATCGTACAGACCTCCATCTTTTCTCATCTTGAATTAGCAGGGGTTGTACCGAATTTACTTTTGGCATTTACAGCGCTGGTTGGATTTATGCGTGGAAGAAAAGAGGGAATGCTGGTTGGACTATTCGCTGGCTTTATTCTGGATAGCTTTTCCGGCCAGTTGTTTGGAATCTATGCCTTTACCTTTTTATTCTTAGGATTCTTGAATGGATTTCTTCGAAAGTTATTTTTCGGAGACGACATAAAATTACCTGTTTTGTTTGTAGGATTTACAGACTTGGTTTATGGATTTGTAGTCTATCTTGTTTCCTTTGCATTGCGTGGCAGGACAGATTTTAAGTTTTACTTTATGAATATTATGTTACCTGAAGCTGTGTATACAGTTCTTGTATCCTTTGTTCTCTATTTTATTCTGAACTGGATCGTGGTACGAGTAGATAAGGAAGAAAAGAAAGGGGAACGAAGATTTTGAGAGAAAAATTCAAAGATTTTCACGAGAAGCTTTTTAGTGATCGACTTCGCGTGGTCATGTTCGTAATGATTGCCTTTTCTTTGGTCCTGGCAATTCGCCTTTTTGTACTTCAAATTATTCATGGAAAGAGTTACCAGTCTAGCTATAACCTCTTAGTTGAAAAGAAAGAGACGGTAGAGGCTACTCGTGGTAAGATCTATGACCGAAATGGTAAACTTCTTGCTTATAACGATTTGGCCTATGAAGTTACGATTCAGGATACCTATTCAAACTATTCTAAGAAAGAGCGAAATTCTTTATTAAATAAAGAACTTGCTACACTAATTCCTAATATTGAAAAGAATGGAGATACTGTTGCAGGTGATTTCTATATCCAAATAGACAGTCAGGGAAAGTTCTTCTTTACTGTAGATGGAACAACCTTACAACGTTTCCGTGCAGATATTTTTGGACGTAAGAAAATCAGTGATTTGTCTTACAAAAATAGTAATGGAATCAATGAAACAGATGCATCTGCTGAAACCATCATGAATTACTTGATGGGAGATAAAAAGTATAATGTTTCAAAAAAATTCGATAAGAATCTTCGTTATAAAATAGCTGTTATCCGATATAAGATGGGTCTCAATTCCTATCAGAAATATGTTGCTACAACGATTGCGACGAATGTTAGTGATAATACCGTTGCATACGTGAAGGAAAATATTAACGATTTGCCTGGAGTAGAGATTTCAGAGACAACCATTCGTAAATATAATGATGCCAATGCATTTGCGTCCATCATTGGTTACACCGGTACCATTTCAACAACAGAATATTCAGAATTAAAAAAGACAGATAAGACAGCAACCATGAATGATGTGATTGGTAAGTCTGGGATGGAGCAGTATATGGACTCCACACTTCGTGGTAAGAAGGGTTCGGATACTTTATATGTTGATAATGTAGGTAATCTCATCAAAGAAACCAATCATAAGAATCCTGTTTCTGGAAATGATGTTTACCTTTCTATTGATCGTGATTTGCAGGTTCGTACCTACAACCTTCTGGAAAAGGAAATCGCCGGTATTTTGTCTCAGAAGATGGTCAATGCAAAATCTGTTGCAGTTACTACAGACACATCAGATATGTCTGTAGCTGTCTATGACGCGTATGCAGCGCTTATTACAAATGGAGTTGTGAATAGTAATAAGTTTAAAAATACGGATGCAACGGATCTTGAAAAACTAGTGTATAGTGAATTTTTAACAAAGCAGGATTCTGTATTACAGCAGTTGAGTGGGGAGTTAAGTTCTGGCAGTACAGGATTTGGTTCTTTAGATGATGAAATGCAGTCCTATGACAATTATGTAATTCGTTATCTTAAGAGCACGGATCTATTAAAATCTGATTCCATTGATACCTCAGATGATAAATATAAGGCATGGGCGAATGGTAGCCTATCCATTAGTGATTACCTAAAGTATGGAATTGAGAAGAATTGGATTAATACAGATTCTATTAAATCTAGTTCCAAATATGTAGATACGGATGAGATCTATAATGCACTGGTGAAAAGTATCGTAGAACAGTTAAAGGATAATTCTGATTTCAATAAGTTGGTTTATCGGTATGCTGTTTTGCAGGATGTTATTTCTCCAGGACAGGTATGTGCCTTACTCTATGATCAGGGGGTTTTGCCTCAGGATGATGCCACAAGAAATGGTCTTCTAAGTGGAAGTGTTGGTACATATAACTTTATTATCTCTAAAATCAATAACCTGGAAATTACTCCTGGTATGCTGGGCTTAAAGCCTTGCTCCGGATCATGTGTTATTACTGATACCACGACTGGTGCTGTACTTGCCTGTGTTTCTTATCCGGGCTATGACAATAACCGCTTAGCAAATTCTGTTGATTCGGATTACTACAGTTACTTGAATTCAAGTAGTAGTAAGCCACTCTATAATTTTGCAACACAGCAGAGAACAGCCCCAGGTTCTACCTTTAAGCCGCTAAGTTCTGCTGCAGGATTAGCAGAGGGAGTTATTACAACATCCTCTACGATTCAAGATTTGGGTGTATTTGAAAAGGTTTCAAATAAGCCTCGTTGTTGGATCTATACGCAGTCTCATGCTACCCATGGTGTAATTAATGTCTCTGAGGCCATTCGTGATTCATGTAACTACTTCTTTTATGAAGTTGGTTACCGATTAGCTGGTGGAGATGGTAATTATAATGATTCTGTTGGTATAGAGAAGATTCAAAAATATGCAAATATGTTTGGATTGGATCAAAAAACTGGAGTTGAGATCGAAGAGAATACATCTACCATTGCTACAGAGTATCCTGTAATGGCAGCTATTGGTCAGTCCAATAATAATATTACAACCATTGCCCTCGCTCGCTATGTAACCGCTATAGCCAATAGAGGTACGGTTTATAATCTATCTCTTCTTGATCATACAGCTACTCCTAAGGGAGAAACTATTAATACATATGGTTCAACGGAGAAGAATAAAGTAACAGTTCTGGGTGAAGCTGAATGGACTTCCATTCAGACAGGTATGCGTATGGTAGTTGAGAATCTATCTGTATTTAAGGACTTTTCAGTTGCTGTATCTGGTAAAACAGGAACTGCGCAGGAATCGAAAAAAGAACCACCACATGCGTTATTTATGGGATTCGCTCCAAGCGATAACCCACATTATGCAGTTGCTACTCGAATTGCAAATGGTTATACATCTCATAATGCAGCGGATGTTTCGAAGGACATTATTGGATGCATCTTTGGAGATCAAAACTCCATAGCTGTTGCAGATTCCGTTGGAGCTAAGACGGCATCAAATGAAGCATCAAACGATTAAAAGGAGTTCGTAGTTTCATGAAGGAAAATTGTATTCTGAAAAGTGGAGCATACGGAGTGACATTGATTATGAATCCTACCGCTCCCATAGAAGATGTTCTTAGAGAGATATGCATGAAATTTGCTACTCAGCGGAAGTTCTTCGGAAAAACAAATCTAATTTTAACAATTACAGGCCGACAGTTATCTACTGAGGAACTTGAAGCTGTAATTCAGTCCATTGAGTATAATACGGATGTTAAAATTGATTTAATTGCAGAGAAAAACCAGGCTCGTGATAAGCGTACTTTGGATATGAGAGATCGTTTTTATAGAGATGAAATCCGAAAGAATGCGAAGATTATTCTTGGACCCGTTCGTGAGGGAGAAACCATTCGATCTGATGCTTCTGTTATTGTCTTAGGCAATGTAGAGGAGGGTAGTGAGATCATTGCTTCTGGTAATATCATTGTAACTGGCTTCCTTGAAGGATATGCATCTTGTGGCATGCCAAATCATAATGATTGCTTTATTTATGCAGGAGAATTCCTATCTGAGTCATTGACCATTGGCGAGCATGAGGGCGAATTGCCTCCTAAGAAGGGCGGATTATTCCATAAGAAAAATAAGAGAGCTGAGGGAGAAGTTCTTTTATATAGACAGGATCATTTTATTATTACGAATTTGAATGATGAGATTATTACCAATCATTTTGCGAAAAAGTATAACGAGTAAGGATAATTAGAATGTTTCGTAATTATAAGTTTAAAAATTTTAATTTCACATTAGTTCTTTCAGTGGTAGCCCTAACAATCGTTGGTATTATGATTATCGGTAGTGCCAATGCGGATTATCAGAATAAGCAGATTATTGGTTTGGTACTTGGAATGATCGTTATGACGATTGTTTCTTTCATCGACTTTGAATTTTTACTTCAATTCCATTGGGTTTTCTATGGATTAACAATTGTTTTGTTATTAGCAGTGCTTCTATTCGGAGATTCCTCCTTAGGAGCACAGCGTTGGATTAATGTAGGTGTGCGTTTTCAGCCTTCCGAGATCGCTAAGATTTTATTAGTACTATTTTTCGCTTGGTTCTTTACGCAATATGCAGAGGATTTAAATACCAGAAAGCGAATTCTTCTCACTTTAGCACTGATGGGAATTCCTCTACTATTAATTTTAAAGGAACCTGACCTATCTACAACCATTGTTACCTTTATGGTTATTGCAACTTTATTCTATTGTGCTGGTTTAAGTTCTAAGGTTGTAATTCCGACTTTGTTAATTACGATTCCGACCATAGCAATCTATATTTTGATTGTTATCCAGACGGGTAATACTCCATTTTTGAAGAAGTATCAGTCCAAGAGAATTTTGGCCTGGCTTCGACCGAATGAGTATACAGAGTCTTCTTATCAGCAACAGAATTCTATTATGGCCATTGGCTCTGGTCAGTTATTCGGTAAGGGCCTGAATAATAAGGACTGGAATTCCGTTAAAAATGGTAACTATATTTCAGAGCCCCAGACAGACTTCATCTTTGCTGTCTCTGGAGAGGAAATTGGTTTCATCGGATCTGTAATTTTAATTGCACTGATCTTTTTCATTGTTATACAATGTTTACGTATAGCAAAGAGGGCCAAAAATGATGCAGGAAAACTGATTTGCATTGGAATTGCATCTATTCTTGGATATCAGAGCTTTGTTAATATCTGTGTAGTTACTGGATTAATGCCAAATACTGGTCTGACCTTACCATTTGTAAGCTATGGATTGACATCCTTAGTCACTATGTATATGGGTATTGGCCTTGTTTTAAATGTTGGATTGCAAGCGAAAAAGTTTTATGAGAGATAATGGAGGCTGCTAATGAATATCGGACTTGTTGCTCATGATTCAAAAAAGAAATTGATGCAGAATTTCTGTATTGCTTATCGTGGTATCCTTGCGAAAAATGATCTATATGCTACAGGTACTACAGGTCGTCTTGTTGAAGAAGTCACCAATTTAAATGTACATAAGTATCTTGCAGGACATCTGGGTGGCACTCAGCAGTTGGGTGCTCAGATTGAGCATAATAATATTGACTTGGTAATTTTCTTAAGAGATCCTTTAAAGGTGAAGTCAAATGAGCCAGATGTTAATAATATTGTTCGTATCTGTGATGCAAATAATATTCCATTAGCAACGAATTTAGCTACTGCAGAGCTCTTGATTAAATCTCTTGATAGAGGAGACCTTGACTGGCGTGAAATGTATAAATAATTCCCTGAAAGACAAACGCATCTTAGCAATATTTCTGACTCTATGCCTTTTGTTTTCTTTTACCGCTTGTGGGAAAAAGTCAAATGCTTCCTACAATGTCTATAAGACGACAGATGAACTTAGGATATCATCTTCTTATGATGCCAAAAGTAATATCCAATTGATGGGGCAGAATCTCTGTACTCCAACGGATCAGAATTCTGAACAGGAAGCAGCGAATGATATTGGAACCTCAAAATCTGCAGCGGTTTATGATATTACAGATAATAAGGTCCTGTATTCCTACAATATGCTAGATCAGGTATATCCAGCTAGTACCACAAAGGTAATGACTGCTTTAATCGCTTTTAAATATGGCAATCTGGATCAGGAAGTCACAGTAGGAGACGATATTCTTAACTTAGAAACAGGTTCTTCTGTTGCACATTTAAACCCTGGTGATGTCTTAACCCTTCGCCAATTGATTTATGGTCTTATGCTTCCAAGTGGTAATGATGCAGCCATTGCTATTGCTGACGCTGTGGGCGGTTCTGTAGATGGCTTTGCCGATATGATGAATAAAGAAGCTCTTCAATTAGGTGCTACACAGACACATTATGTGAATGCAAATGGACTTCATGACGAATCCCATTACACTACAGTGTATGATATGTATCTGATCTTCCAGGAAGCATGTAAGTATGATGAGTTTGTTCAGGTAATTAGTTCTCTTAGTTATAATGCATATTATCGAAATGGGTCTGGTGCAGCTGTCCAAAATACTTGGACCAATTCCTGCAGATATATCAACGGTAAGAAAAAGTCTCCGGAGGGAGTTTCTGTAATTGGCGGTAAGACAGGCACAACAGGTGAGGCAAAGTATTGCTTGGTGCTTTTATCTACATCTAGTAATGGACATCAGTTGATCTCCTTAGTGTATGGTGCAGACACAGTATATAATCTGTACTTAGATATGAATGAGATTCTTTCGTCTTCTCAAGCAAAATTAATAGGACAGTAGTGCCCATATTTCTTTTTCATTGTTTTTATTGATTGTTTTACTTTGTATAGGCGGTGTATATTTTGGCGAAAAATAAGAAAATCGTAAAATTTAAACCGCTATATCATTTGAATATAGCAGTCATAGTAAGTGCGATTCTTTTAATCTATTTAGGATTTCATGTGATTTCCTATTTGACACGAAAAAATATCCCAATCTATGAGGTTCAGGCTGGAACCATTGCACAGAATAATCATTATCAAGCTCTAGCCATTCGATCAGAGAGTGTAATTAATACTGATCACAAGGGGAAACCTTTTTATTATGCACAAAATGGTACAACCGTTGGTGTGATGTCAGATGCTTATGCTCTAGATGACACAGGCACTTTAGTTGATAAGATGAATAGTGCAAGTACTTCTCTATCCGATGTAAATGACAAGGATTTATCTTCTTTACAGGAATCATTATCATCCTTTGTCCAAAATTATGATCCCAATACTTTTAGTAAAGCATATACGTTTTATTCAGATCTTTCCGATTCAATGAATCAAACTTTTCACCTCAATACAGCAGCTCAATTTGAAGATCAAATTCAGTCTGCAGAAAATGCCGGGACATATCATAAGTATAAGTCTGCTGGTACTGGTTATTTGCTGTTCTCTCTAGACGGTGGGGAAGGACTTACTGTAGATAATTTTACTGAAGATTCCTTGAATGGCGCGTATAAAGTTGTAGATCTTAGAACAACAGAGGAAGTAGAAGAAGGAAAACCAATCTATAAACTTGTAACATCAGATAACTGGAACTTAATTATGAAAATTAATGATGCTACAAAGCAAAGGATTGGCGACTCAAAGAATATCCGCATTCGATTCGATGATGATCAAGCTGAAACCATTTGCGGTGTTAATTACATCGAAAAAGACGGCAATACTTATTTGAATCTTGAACTAAATGATAGTGTTGAACGATATGCTGCAGAGAGATTGGTTTCTATTGAACTGATATTAGATAAACAAAACGGTTTGAAGATTCCAAATTCTGCAATTACAGAAAAGGATTTCTTTGTAATACCGAAGGAGTACTTTTTACAGGGGAATGATTCGGATAAGCGAGGACTTATGGTGGTTTCAGGTGATACAGATACCTTTGTTACCCCTACAATCTTCTACGAAACAGAGGATTCCCTATATATAGACAATGAAAGTGTGAAAGCGGATGATGAGATTCGCTTACCAGACTCTATAAAACGCTATCGAGTTGGTACAAAAACTGGCAAGTTAAAAGGCGTATTTAATGTAAATAAAGGATATGCGATTTTCAATCGTGTAGAAGTCTTATTTCAAAATAATGATTACAGTGTAATTTCATCCGGAACAGCATATGGCATTAGTCTGTATGATCATATTGCACTGGATGGAAAAGATGTTTCTGAAAATGAAATAATTCATTAGACAATTGGAGGATTTAGAATGAGTGATATTTCTAGGAATTTAGAATTAGTAAAAAAGAATATTGTAGATGCATGTGCTCGCGTTGGTAGAGATGCAAATGAGGTAACACTTATCGCTGTCAGCAAAACAAAACCTATTGAAGCACTAAAAGAAGCCTATGATGCTGGTGCTAGAGATTTTGGCGAGAATAAGGTACAGGAATTATCTGATAAGATTGATAAGATGCCTGAAGACATCACATGGCATATGATTGGTCATCTCCAGAGAAATAAGGTGAAGTATATTGCAGGAAGAGTTGGTCTAATTCATTCCGTTGATAGCTATCGTTTGGCTGAGGAAATCAATATTCAAGCAAAAAAGAAAAACTGCGTAATTCCAATTCTGATCGAAGTAAATTATGCAGGAGAAGAATCCAAATTCGGCATTCCAAAAGATGAGACTTTGGAATTGATTAAAGAGATTAGTGAACTCGACTCAGTTCATATTGTTGGATTAATGACTATTGCCCCATTTGTGGAGAATCCAGAAGAAAACCGTGCTATATTCCGCGGAATGAAGCAGTTATCGGTTGACATAAATCAGGAAAACATTGATAATGTAGAGATGAAAATATTGTCAATGGGTATGACAAATGACTATATTGTAGCTGTTGAAGAAGGTGCAACCCATGTACGTGTTGGTACAGGTATATTTGGTGCACGAGATTATTCTAAGAAAAATTAACGGAGATTAAAAAATGGGATTATTTGATAAGTTCCTTGATGTGATGAATCTTGGTGGTGCTGAAGAGGATGACTTTGACGAAGAGTTTGATGATGAGGTTGAAGAGCCAAAGCAAGAAAGAACTTCATTATTTTCCCATAAGCCTGCTGATGAAGAAATCGAAGAAGAGGATGCTACGATTGACCGTAAGGTGACTAGCAATCGTTCTGGTTCTAAGATTACTCCACTTCATGCAAGAAGAGGAAATGGTGAATTAGCAGTTTGTGTTTTTAAGCCTACATCTTTTGAAGATGCTAGGGAAATCGGTGAAACTCTTTTAGCAAAGCAGACCGTTATCATCAACATGGAAGGTGTTGATGTGGGGCTGGCTCAGAGAATCATTGATTTTGCTTCAGGCGCAACCTACGCATTAGATGGTAATCTTCAGAAAATAAGTAATTTTATTTTTATTGTTACTCCTGCAAATGTATCAATTTCTGGAGACTTACAGGATATTGTGAATGCTTTTGATTTTTCAGGTATTCAGACAGGTTTCTAATCTGTAATTAAAAATATCATTTATAAGGCGACAGGATTTTTATCCGGTCGCTTTTCATTTTATTAAGGATGGGGGAGCATCAGTGGAAAAGAAAAAAGATTTGACTGTAAATAATAATGGCAAGCCTTGCTATAAAATTGTATTCCGTGATTCTTTTCAATTTTTATTAGATGAACTGGATGAAATCAGTGGCAACGATTATAGCAAAATTATGATTGTTACGGATACCAATGTATCCGGTCTCTATTTACAGGAAATAGAAGACATCCTGATCGGTGGTGGTTACGATGTAATGCATCATATCTTTCAAGCTGGAGAAGAAAGTAAAAATCTTAATACCGTAGCCTCGCTGTATCGGGATCTTGTGGAGAATCATTATGATCGAAGAACATTACTGATTGCACTTGGTGGTGGTGTTGTTGGTGATTTAACCGGATATGCAGCGGCTACTTATCTAAGAGGTGTGGATTTTATCCAGATTCCTACCACATTATTAAGCCAGGTGGATTCATCTGTAGGTGGTAAAACAGGAGTCGATTTCGATAATTATAAAAATATGATTGGTGCATTCTATATGCCTAAGCTTGTATATATGAATGCAAATACACTACATACATTACCTGAGGATCAGTTCCTCTCAGGTCTCGGGGAAGTCGTAAAGTATGGATACATCTGCGATGGAAGTTTCTTAGAATGGTTAGATAGCAATCGCGATCAGGTTTTCCAAAGAGACATTAAGAGTTTAAATCATATCATTCGTTCCTGTTGTGCTATGAAGCAGCGTGTTGTAGAGGAGGATCCGACGGAAAAAGGAATCCGCGCCTATCTTAATTTTGGACATACCATTGGTCATGCAGTTGAGAAACTAATGAACTTTCAAATTCATCATGGACAGTGCGTATCTATAGGAATGGCCGCCGCCTTATATCTCTCTATGAAAAAGGGGTATATTAAGGAAGAGGAATACCAGAGAGAACTTGCTTTTATTAAGGGAATGAATCTTCCTGTATTCGTTGAAAAGCCTGATTTTACAGCGGAAGATGTTTTAGAAGCAACCAAGTCAGATAAAAAGAGAAATGGAAACAGAATTAAATTTGTTTTAATAAAGCCCATAGGATCTGCATTGATTGATGAAAGCTTAAATGATTCGGACTTGCTTCTAGGAATTCAGTCAATAATTAAGGAATAAAGTAGGAGAGTAATAAGGGGATGTCTAAGAATATCAATATTAAAAAAATAGTAATTTCAGTTGCAGTCATTCTGTTACTTGTGATTTTAGACCAGTTTACTAAGGCTTTAGCTCAGTCTGCTTTGCAATACAAAGAAAACCTGGTTCTAATTCCAGGAGTTCTAGAATTAACCTACCTAGAAAATACTGGTGCAGCCTTTAGCTTCATGGCAACAAAGGGCATCTTTCAGATCATTATGACCATCATTACACCAATTATATTACTTCTTGTGCTCTATTATTTGATTCGATCCTTTCAATTTGATGATCAAAAGAGATATAAATGGCTTCAAATTGTTATGGTTTTCCTATTTGCTGGAGCACTGGGCAATTATATTGATCGAATCCTAAATCACTATGTTATTGATTTTATTTATTTTTCTTTGATTAATTTTCCGGTGTTTAATGTAGCAGATATATATGTTACCTGTACTGTTATTTTGCTATTTGTATTACTTCTTTTTTACTATAAAGAAGATGAGTTGAGCCAATTCTTCCACTTGGGTAAGAAATAATCTTTCCAAATTATTTTTTTTAAAATAGAAAGCTATTGAGGAGCTTCTTGTATGCAAGAAATTGCTTTTGAAATTACAGAAAATGAAAATGGAATAAGATTGGATAAGGCTTTATCCCTTTTATTCCCTGACAAATCAAGATCATACTTTCAAAAACTTATTCAAGATGGTCATGTCAAAATAGATGGGAAGATAGCTAAAGCGAAAAATAGTGTATCGACAGGTCAAAGTGGGCTCATTGAAGAACCTGACTTAGAAGAATTATCTGTAGAACCGGAAGATATTCCTTTAGACATTCTCTATGAAGATGATGATGTTTTAATTGTAAATAAACCCAAGGGGATGGTTGTTCATCCGGCTCCTGGCCATCCAAATCATACACTGGTAAATGCCATTATGTTCCATTGTAGGGAAGACTTAAGCGGAATTAATGGAGTAATTCGTCCTGGTATCGTACATCGTATCGATCAGGATACCACAGGATCCTTAATCATCTGTAAAAATGATACATCTCATAATAAAATTGCTGAGCAGATTGCAGAACATTCAGTTAATCGTAGATACCTAGGCATCGTACAAGGCAATTTAAAGGACGATACAGGCGTTATAGATGCACCGATAGGGAGAAACCCTAAGGATCGTAAAAAGATGGCTGTGACGCCAAATAATAGCAAAACAGCTATAACACATTATAAAGTTTTAGAACGCTTTAAGAATTACACCTATTGTGAGTTTAAATTAGAGACTGGTAGAACCCATCAGATTCGTGTACATATGGCGTCCATCGGCCACCCAATCTTAGGAGATCCATTATATGGCCCTAAGAAGTGTCCAATTGCTCATTTACAGGGTCAGACCTTACATGCTTGGAAGATTGGCTTTATACATCCAAAAACAGGAGAGTATATGGAGTTTGAGGCTCCATTACCAGAGTATTTTAATAAATTGTTACGTACGCTGCCTTTACAGTAACATTATATATACAATCTTAAGACTTATTATGGCGACGCATTTCCTCTTTGTTTAATTGAGAATAATTCACAGCATCTGCAGCCTCTCTTTTATGTTCATCCTCAATTGCAGCATAGTAGTCTATGGTTGTATTAATGTTCTCATGGCCAAGTACATCGGCTACCAGGCGAATATCGCCAGTTTCTCTATATAATGCGGTACCATAAGTGCTTCGAAGCTTATGAGGGGTAATATGTTTACTTGGAACAGCCATTTTCGCGTACTTTTTAACGAGATTTTCAATAGCATCAACGCTCATTCTTTTTCCTTGCATAGACAGGAAAAAAGCCTTTTCGTGGCCTTTAACAGGGAGTATCGTTTTCCTCTCTGTTAAAAGATATTCCGTTAACACATCATGTACCTGAGGGCCAAAGTATAAGACATCCTGGCCACCACCTTTTCGAACAATGACCATGGAATTAACTTTTAAATCCACATCATCCAAATCTAGTCCATTACATTCTGAAACCCGTATTCCTGTATTTAGCATCAATGTAAGGATTGCTAGATCTCTGTTTCGTGTTTTAAATAAAAATTGTTGTTGATGTTTGGACATCGTGGCATTTCCAGTTTCAATTAATTGAAGAATGGATTGCACTTCATATGCATTCATTCGAACAATGTTTTTATCCTTTTTTAAACGTGGTAAATCAACTAATTCAGTAGGGTTTTCATCGATATCCTTATTTCTGACAAGATACCTATACATTCCACGTAAAGGAGCCATTTTTCTAGCAATAGATTTTTTTCCATTCTCATGATAATGCAAGGAATCGATATTCAGCTCTAAATATCTCTGATATTCCTCGATATCTTTGGGTTGGATAGCTGCAATGGTATCGATTCGAATATCTTTGATATTTTTATTTTTTAATGTGGGATTATTATCAACCAGAAATTGAAAGAATGTAATCAAATCATAAGAATACTGTATCAGTGTACTGGTTTGAGCAGTAACTTGTTTTGCTTGAATAAAATCCTTTGCAGAAGGAGGCAATTGATCAAGTAATTCACGTAGACGTATGGTTTGCTGTTTTTGCTTATCCTTATAGTATTCTGAATTTTTTCCCATAATGGTTGCTTCCTTTATAAGCTGTTATATATATAGACTTTTATATCCTATCTATCGGAAAAACAGATATTTTTCCGATAGATATATTTTACTATATTACTACTTCTATAATCAAGTGTTCATCTATATTTGCATTCCAGAAATAAAAAACCAAGCCTAAGCGGTATAGACTTGGTTTTTTGAAATGATAGGAATTATATTGCTCTATTCATCCTTATTTCCATTGATTCCAAAACAGGCCATCTCATCGATGATTCGCTGGCGAACAATGGATGCAATTTCTGGAGTTTTCATATCTTTGTATTCTTCATAATAAAGAGGCTTTAAGAAAGAAACTTTGGTAACCACAGGACCAACTGTCAATGTATTGAATGGTTTATAACTATCAATGAGACATACAGGAACAATGGGAGCCTTGGCTCTAACAGCAGCTTTAAAACTACCTGGCTTAAAGTCCTGTACCTTATTTCTGTTATTATGATATCCACCTTCAGAAAAGAGGATAAAGCGCTTTCCTTCCTGAACTTCCTGGGTGATTTCCTTAATAATCTGTAATCCTTGTTTTAGATTGGTTAATTCTAATCTCTTAGCACCAAGCATGTTAACCATTTCACGTACAAAGAACTGATAAGACTTCGCTTTATCCATAACAAATGTACATGGTAAATTATGTGCGTAAATAATACTTGTAGCATCATACTTGCCCTGATGATTTGGATACATAACATAGCCACAGTCTTTGGGGAGATTATCTTGACCATAGACTTCAGTTTCAATCTTTCCAGCATGATTCATACACAAAACTTCATGTTGGGCAAATTTATATCGATCAAATTCGGTAAACTGGTCGGAGTGTTTTGCCATATAACGCATACGTATAACCATATAGGGTATACGATATAGATTCCAAAAAATTATTACAATCAGTCGAAACATAGTAATCCTCATTTTTTCATCATTACTTCTCTTCTATTATACCTAAAAGGGAAGCATGTGACAAAAATGAATTCCACCTTTATTTCAGGTCACTACTATAATAAGGAATGGTTAAATGCTCTCCAGCATGTACCTGTGAAGGATTAGAAATATGATTTAAGTTCATAACTTCCTTCATATAAGCATTTCTATCCTTATACTGGTCTGTAATATAGTCTCCAGCAATGGACCATAGGCTGTCACCTTCTTGAATGGTGATGCTTGTATAATACTTATAAGAAGGCGCGGACTCTTCTGCCATTGCCTTATTGGTGGCTATTTTACTAATAATGATAATTCCTACTGTTAATAAAAGAATTGTAAAAACGATGATTTGAATTTTCTTTGTATTTTTTAAAGCAGTCATTTTGAATCCCTCTTTTCATATAAGTATAAAAACATTTGTTTAGAACACATATTCGAAACCTTTGTTCGATATGATATTACAACCCGAACAAAAGTTTGTCAATAGAAAATGCAAACATATTTTCGGAATATATGTTTGCGCTATTGTGTTCTTTGTGTTAGTATAATTTATATAAATTTTGAAAACCTATTTGGAGGAATTATATGGCATACGGCAAGATTACACCCAAGCAGCAAGAGATTCTTGACTACTTGAAAAATGAGATTCTGAGTAAGGGTTATCCACCTTCTGTTCGTGAGATTTGTGAAGCTGTTGGTTTAAAATCTACTTCTTCTGTATTCTCTCATCTTGAGAAGTTAGAGAAAAATGGCTACATTCGTCGAGATCCAACCAAGCCTAGAGCTATTGAGATTATTGATGAAAACTTTAATCTTACTCGTAGAGAAGTTGTAAATGTACCTATTTTAGGCAATGTGGCTGCTGGAGAACCGATTCTTGCAATTCAGAATATCGATAACTACTTTCCTATTCCTTCTGAATATATGCCAAATGAGCAGTCCTTTTTATTAAAGGTTAAGGGCGAGTCAATGATTAATGCTGGTATCTTTGATGGAGATCTGATTCTAGTTAAGGAACAGCACGTATGCAATAATGGTGATATGGTTGTTGCTTTGGTTGAAGATTCTGCTACAGTAAAGACCTTCTACAAAGAAGATGGTCATATTCGTCTACAACCAGAGAATGATACCATGGACCCTATAATTGTTAGTGATTGCCAGATTCTTGGTAAGGTATTTGGTGTATTTCGCTTCTTTAAATAATAAAAAAGAACTATCCCTTTCCAGGCGACTTGTCTACCTGATGTGGGATAGTTCTTATATTTTTACGCTTCTACTTCAATTCCATCTTTCCAGATTCGATCTAAATCGTAGAATTCACGATCTTCCTTTGAGAAGAGGTGTACAACGATATTACCATAATCTAAAAGAATCCAAGAGGACTGTCTTGTCCCTTCAACCTGCTTCTGGTGGTATCCATTCTTATACATTACTTCATCTACAGCATCCTCCATAGCCTGGAGCTGGTTTACATTATTACCAGATGCAATAACAAAATAATCACCAAGAACGGAAATCTTATGAATGTCTAAGATTTTAATATCTTCTGCTTTTTTATCGCTTAGTGCATCATTTAATAACTTTATAATTTCTAAATCGTTCAAAGTCTTTCCTCCGTAATATTTTTATAATAATTGTATGTTTCTAATGTGGTCTGATCAATGTGCATCTGACTATTCTCTAGATAAGTTAAGGTGTCATGGAGAATCATCTCACAGGTCTCATCCAAATTCATGAAGGCATGAGCTCGTATTTCGTACAATCTAGGGGCTTGATCACGTCCTGGCTCTATATAGTCAGCGATGAATAATATCTGGTCTAATAGGCTCATTTCAGGCTTACCAGTGGTATGTACGCGAATGGCTTCTAGAATTTGCTCGTCCCTTATCTCATATCGATGATTTGCATAGTAAGCACCAACTTTTGCATGTAATAAATGTGGTGCCAATTCCTCTGCGTCTGTGATTGAGATATTATGATTCTTCGCGAAGTCTAATAGTTCGCTTCCGCTCATATACTTGGCACAATCATGAAGTAGACCTGCATATAGAGCTGTTTCCATTGGATAGTCATAGCGCATTGCAAGTGAAGCTGCCGTATACATGACTCCCATGGTATGTTCATATCGATGTGGATTTAGACGAGTCTTCAGATCGTCTTTGATATCTTGTATTGTCATTTCTTTTCTTTCAATCCCATTGATTTCATGGTCTTCAAATAATCTGTGTTTAAAAATGTAAACCAATTCGTCATTTGAGATATAGAGTTCTTTACTGATTCGAAGCAGTTGATCCTCATGAAGGAGAAAATCTCTACGCTCTTCCATTGAATAGTGATGCAATTTGTTTCGAATATCTGTAGATGATATTGGAACAAGATTCATATGAACAGCGATGAAGGATGCTTGATACTTCATAGAGTAGGACTTACACTTTTCATCTAAGCTTTTAAAATCACTACTTGATCTACCACAGACAACAATCCTACAGTTTTTAACTATGATTTCTGGCTTACGCCATTCATCAAAGTAATCGATGGAGTCTTCACCAATGATAAAATACAATTCATAATCAGGATATTTTTCATGAAAATACGATAATGTCTCATAACTATATTGAAAACTCGACTTACGTACTTCATAGTCACATATTTTCATATATGGATAGAACTTAATCATTGCTTGAATTAAAGCAAGTCTGGATAAGACACTAATCTCTTCTGTTACCCTTTTGTATGGTGGTATTCCATTGGGAAGAATCCATATTTCATCCAAATTCAACTCATGATAGGCCGTATTGGCCATCTCTATATGACCATTGTGAATCGGCATAAAGGAACCGCCAAGAATTCCTATTTTTTTCATCTTTTACTCCGGAAGAACAATCTTTGGCTTCTTTGCCTGCTTGTATAATACGATTTTACGTCCAATAACACGTACAACCTGAGAACGAGTACGCTCAGCAAGCATCTCTCCTAGGTCACGTGGATCATCAGCACAATTCTTCAATACAGATACCTTTACCAATTCTCTTGCATCTAAAGCTTCTGCAACTGCAGCAACTACTTCTGGTGTCAGGCTGCTTTTTCCAATCTGAAAAATAGCATTTTCAGTTGAAGCCAGTCCAGAAAGATAGGATCTTTGTTTGTTATTCATTCTATTTTCCTTCCATCTATTGTAAATTTAGCAAAATTCTTATATTGTATTATGAATCGTAATACTCGAATGCCAGGTCACCTACCCAAACAGTATCGCCTTCTTCAATGCCCTGATCCTTAAGCATCTTATTAATGCCCTGATCTCTTAGGAACTTCTGGAAGAATACGAATCCCTTTTCGGAGTCTAAGTTGGTGTACCCCAACATCTTATCAATCTTAGTACCCTCTACGATAAAGGTTCCATCTGGCTTTCTATATACAGCCAGGGTTCCTTCAGATAGATCAGCATGATCTGGATCAACTTCAGATTCATAAATTTTCGTCTCACGAGGGAACTTTTCAAGTGTTTCATTTATGGCGAATAATAGTTCTTTTAAGCCCTCTCCTGTAACAGCTGAAATGGCATAAACAGGATACTTTTCTTCAGAAAAAGCTTCTTTTACCTTTTTAACAAGGGCTTCCTTTTCATCTGGAGTGACATCCATTTTATTTAAAGCAATAATTTGAGGCTTACTTAAAAGATCCCCGTCATATTTAGCTAATTCTGCATTAATTGCCTTGATATCATCTACAGGATCACGTCCCTCAACAGATGCACCATCAACTAAATGCACCAGGACCTTCGTTCTCTGAATATGGCGCAGGAACTCGTGTCCAAGTCCGATTCCATCAGCAGCTCCTTCAATAAGTCCAGGAATATCTGCGATAACAAATTCAGGTACATTTGGATAATTTACAACACCTAAGATTGGGTTTAATGTTGTGAAGTGATAATTGGCAATTTTAGGCTGTGCATTGGTCACACGAGATAAGAACGTAGACTTTCCAACATTTGGAAATCCAATCAGACCTACATCAGCGATAACTTTTAATTCTAAGATTACCTCGATCTGTCTTGACTTTCCGCCTGGCTTTGCATACTTAGGTGCCTGCATGGTACTGGTTGCAAAGTGCTGATTACCCAGTCCGCCTTGTCCTCCGGTTAAAATTGTATATCTGGTTGTGTCACCAGACATATCCATAATTACCTTACCAGACTCTGCTTCACGAATAATGGTTCCCTCTGGCACCTTCAGGATTAAGTCCTGACCTTTTTTGCCATGGCAGTTTTTCTTACCGCCTTCTTCACCATTCTGTGCAGCAAATTTGTGACAGTGACGGTAATCAGATAAGGTATTCATGGACTTATCAACTACGATGATTACATCGCCGCCTTTTCCACCATCTCCACCATCTGGACCACCATCTGGTACATACTTTTCACGACGGAAGGATACATGACCATCTCCGCCTTTGCCGGAGCATAATAAGACTTTTGCTCGATCTGCAAACATTTTCTTTCCTTTCTACAGGGATATCCCACCAGAGTTTTTATTCTTTCAGCAAGAATCTTCCAGTCTTCCCTGCGGGGGGTAAATAATAAAATGAATAAGTTCAAAAAGAGCCCGACTGAAGAAACAGTCAGGCCCAATTCAACTTCGTATTAGTTTTCCTCAGCTACAGGATATACAGAAGCGATCTTCTTATCTCTACCCTTACGCTCGAAACGAAGAATACCATCAGATGTTGCGAAAAGTGTATCATCTCCACCTTTCATAACGTTCTGACCAGGATGGATCTTAGTTCCACGCTGACGATAAATGATGTTGCCGGCCTTTACGAACTGACCGTCTGCTCTCTTGGCACCAAGACGCTTGGACTCAGAATCACGTCCGTTCTTGGTGGAACCCATTCCCTTCTTATGAGCGAAAAACTGAAGGTTTAAATTTAACATTGTTCTACCTCCTGAATCGATAGATTCAAATAACGTTTACCATAGTTATCTCTGATTTGTTCTAGCCCGAAAACCATAGAATCTATTAAAACACTACCATCATGAGATAAACCCTCATTAAAAGTAACTCGGATATATCCACCCTCTTGATTGGAATCACTTTGGAACTTGTCCTTTGTGATGACTTCAAGACTGTTGATTGTATTTATAACAAGAATACTAACTGCAGAACATACGATGTCTTTTCCGTAGGAATCGAATAAAGCATGTCCATCGCATTCAATACTCTTATATTTTCCATGAACTTTTTGGACTGTAACACGGATCATTTGGTTACCCCAGATTAACCGTTAATCTTTTCAATCTTAACCTGAGTGAAAGCCTGTCTGTGACCATTCTTCTTGTGATAGCCAGTCTTTCTCTTATACTTATAAACGATAATCTTCTTGCCCTTACCGTTCTTAAGTACGGAACCCTCTACAGTTGCACCAGCAACTACAGGATTACCAACCTTCAGATCATCTCCGCCAACAAGGAGAACCTGGTCGAAAGAAACCTTTGCTCCTTCTTCAACGTTAAGCTTCTCAACTTTAATGATATCGCCTTCAGATACTTTGTACTGCTTGCCACCAGTCTGAATAACTGCGTACATATGTGGCACCTCCTAAATTCTATTCTCGCTGGATATGGCGCTGTCCGTTATGGGCAGTCTTCTAACCTCTCCAAGCGGCATACCTCAGTATAATATCATGCAGATATTATAAAGTCAACTGTTCTTTTAGTGTGGCATATTCCTTATTTCTAGTCATTTCCATAAGGCCAAGCCGGGTTAATCCGTAGACCTTAGTCGGAGTTGGATCCAACTGGGATAATCGGGACATTTCTTTTACAATGGTTTCGTTTTCCCTTAAATCTTTCATCTTAAGAAAATCGATTACAATAATCCCTGACAGATTTCGAATACGAATCTGTCGAGCTAATTCTTTGCATGCTTCCATATTAATCTGAAAAGGAGTTAGCTTTGATGACTTTCCTGAATTAATATCGATGACATACATGGCTTCTGTTTTTTCAATCACAAGGGATGCACCACTTCTTAGATACACCGTTGTGTGAAGAGCTTCATCCAGTTTACTTGTTAAGGAATATAGATTTGAAATAGGAAAATTATCTGTATAGTAGTCGATTTTCTCTAGGTCAAATTTAATTTCATGGGCCATTTCAACGAATTCATGATATACATCTTCTAGATCTGTTCGAATATAATCGAATTCCTCTTGATTATGTAGGAGTCGATCCAGATAATGAGCCTTCGCCTTTTTTATTAACATTGGCCCTTTTTTATGACTATAATTTTCTATGGACTCTTCAATAGATCTAAGGAAGGTCTGATATTCTGCGTACAAATCCGCAGTATCTATTCCTTTACCATTGCTTCGAAAAGCAATGGAACCCATTTTCGGGAGTATAGAATTCCTTTGAATCAGATCCGTCAATTCCTGCTTTTCCCTCTTACGGAAGCTTTTTGGAAAATGTAAACCACGTCGTCCATATGTATAAATCAAATGATTACTTTCCATCGTAAACTGGGTGGTTAGCACAGGTTCCTTACTTCGAACAGCTGCTTTTTCAATCATTACAAGCAAACTATCCCCTTGACATAATCCCTGTCCCTGATAAAAGTCCTTTTTGGATGGCTTATCCGTATAGAATAAGGGCATCTTGTCCTTCACTCTTAGGTATCCCCTTTGTGTCTCACCATCTAGATCACAGAGGGATAAAAAGGCAGCATTGGGATGACGAATCACAGAATCAATACGAGCTATATATAAGTCACCAACCCGTAAGGCATTGTCCTTGGGCTGACAGAAGATATCAACAAGGTTTTTATTTTCATCTAATAAAAACTCCATACGATACAGGGCATTATGATAATTCATGTCTGTAACAATAAGAATTCTTGAATTGGATGGAATCTCTTTTTTTTGAAAGGGTTTAATCGGCTGATAACTCATTTACGTTTCTAATTACTCTTCTTCATATACTGGATGAAAGAAACAACTGCGATTTCCAGTGTGACATGCAATATTACCAATCTGCTCGACTTCTGCCAGCAGGGTGTCATAATCACAGTCAGCAGTAAGAGACTTCACATATTGTAAATGACCAGAGGTTAATCCTTTGGTCCACAATTCATCTCGACTTCTGCTCCAATAGGTCATTTTACCAGTTTTTAGAGTGGTATCAAAGGCCTCTTTATTCATGTAAGCAAGCATTAGAATGGCATGATCATGCACATCCTGGACAATGACTGGTACCATTCCATCAGAATTCGGTTTCAGGTCTTCAAAAGATATAAATTTTTTCATCGTTTTAGAAATATAGGCCTTTCTTTACTTTGGTGTTCTCTTCTTATATGGTACCCTTTGTGGAAAGTACGTCTGTAATACGTGGGTCATAGGATACAGCTTGATCTAAGGCCTTTCCAAAGGCTTTAAACATAGCTTCAATGATGTGGTGAGCATTGGTGCCAGACAGAACTTGTATATGGATATTCATCTCTGCAGCATAGGAAAGGGCATAGAAGAATTCATGAACCAGCTGAGTTTCAAAGTCCCCGCAGCGCTCTACTTTAAAATCATAATCAAATCCTAAATAAGGTCTACCAGATAGATCAAGGGCACATAAAACGAGAGCATCATCCATAGGCAAAATGAAATTGCCATAACGCTTTATTCCCTTTTTATCACCAACGGCTTTTTTAATAGCTTGTCCTATTACGATTCCTACATCTTCTACTGTGTGATGACCGTCTACTTCTAAGTCGCCCTTACATTTCACATCTAAGTCAAAGAAGCCGTGTCTAGCAAAGCCAGAAAGCATGTGATCAAAAAAACCAATTCCAGTTCCTATGGAATACTTGCTTCCATCTCCATCTAGATTCAAGGATACAGTGATGGCAGTTTCTTTTGTATTACGTTCTACTCTAGAAAGTCTCTCACTCATTTACGAATCCTCCTCTTCAAAACGAACACGAATGGAGTTGGCATGTGCAGTTAACTTCTCACATTCAGCAAATTGAATGACATCCTGATAGACTTCTTTTAATGCTTCCTTAGAGTAGGAAATAATACTAGACTTTTTAATAAAATCATCTACAGACAGTGCAGAGAAGAACTTGGCTGTACCATTGGTAGGAAGAACGTGGTTTGGTCCGGCAAAATAATCTCCCAGAGGTTCACTAGAATACTCACCTAGGAACATGGCACCTGCATTATTGATATGCGTCATGGTCTCAAATGGATTTTTAGTTACAATTTCTAGATGCTCAGATGCAATCTCATTCACAACATCATATGCATCATGCATGGTATCAGCGATTAACAGGTAGCCATAATTATCCAGGGACTTCTCAATAATCTCTCGACGAGACAGTTTTGGCAGGTAAGCTTCAATCTCTTTTTCTACCTGATCTGCTACTTTCTCACTTGTTGTTACAAGAATAGCAGATGCTAACTGATCATGCTCTGCCTGAGATAAGAGATCTGCAGCCACAAAATGAGGATTACAAGTCTCATCGCACAGAACCATAACCTCAGAAGGACCAGCAATGGAGTCGATACTTACATAACCGAATACTGCTTTCTTTGCCAGGGCTACATAGATATTACCAGGGCCAACGATTTTATCTACTTTTGGAATAGATTCTGTTCCAAAGGCCAAGGCAGCGATGGCCTGGGCACCACCTGACTTAAAGATTCGAGTGACACCAGCCTCTTTTGCAGCGACAAGTGTAGATGGGTATACCTTCCCATCTGGTCCACATGGTGTAGTCATTATGATTTCTTTAACACCAGCAACTTTGGCAGGAATTACATTCATTAGTACGGAGGATGGATAGACAGCCTTTCCACCTGGGACATATACACCAGCACGTGTTACCGGTGTTACCTTCTGGCCTAGGATAATACCATCTTCAGATGTGAACCAGCTATTCTGCTTTTCCTTCTCGTGGAATTTTAGAATATTTTTCATTGCCTTACGAATAACTGATAAAAGCTTGGGATCCACGGCCTGATATGCTTCCTCGATCTCAGCCTCAGTGACTTCGATGGTATCCTTGGTTAGTTCTACATGATCAAATTCCTTGGCATAGGAAAATAAGGCAGAATCACCATTCTCCCTTACATTATCTACAATTGCCTGTACAGTTGATTCGTAGGAACTATAACTTGCAGGACTTCTTTTCAATAGATTCTCTAGTATGTTTTTCTTGCTTTCTTGATCCAGTTTTATTTTTTTCATCTTTTTCCTTCCTTCGATTCCTATGGTTTTCATTTCCATATAAATGATTGCTATGAATTATTCTCCCTGTGCCAATCTATAACATGGTCTATATTTACATATCCGTAGTTGTGGACTTCAAGCCGCGAATAATCTCAGTAATCCGTTCATTTTCCATTCGCATGCTAACCTGATTCACAACAACTCTCGCTGATAGAGGACAAACCTCTTCTAAAACCAAGAGTCCATTCTCCTTTAAGGTTGTACCTGTCTCTACAATATCGCAAATCACTTCAGATAAGCCTACAATCGGCGCTAGTTCAATGGAACCATTCAGCTTAATAATTTCTACGGTTTGATGCTTCTGATTGTAGAAGTAATCCTTAGCAATCCTAGGATACTTGGTTGCTACCCGAATGACTTCTCTTCCTTGTAATAGCTTCCGAGAACTCTCAGGTCCAGCAATACACATCCTGCACTTACCAAAGCCAAGGTCTAGAACTTCATAGATATTACGGCCTTCTTCTAAGATGGTATCCTCTCCCACAATACCGATATCTGCGGCACCGTATTCTACATATGTGGGTACATCAGGGCCTTTCGCCAGGAAGAATCGAATCTTTTTTTCTTCATTTACAAAAATCAGTTTACGAGTATCTTTATCCTTCATTTCATCACATGGAATACCGATTTTTTCAAAGGCTTCCATAGCTTTCTTAGCAAGGCGCCCCTTACCAAGAGCAACAGTCAAATATCCTTGTACCATTTAATTTCCTTCCCTTAAATCAATGATTGTGTAATCTGGATACTCCTTTTTTAACTGAGAATCTGTGGAGTCAGAGGAATAATACAATTCACAGATTCTACCGCCTTCACGGATACCAAGTGCACGTGAAATGGCCTTGATTCGAGATTTATTATCATATACAATCACAGTTCTCTCACGATGTGGCATGAGGTCGATATCCTGTCGGGTTAGGGCTTGAATCAATTCATCAATATCAAACCCAAACCCAATGGCGGGTGTTTGCTTTCCGAAATTTGACAAAAGGGAGTCATATCGTCCGCCCTTTACAAGAGGCTCCCCACTACCAAAGGTAAATCCGGAAAAAATAATCCCGGTATAGTAGCGGAAGGAACTTATAGTTCCAAGATCAAGAGCGACATATTGAGATACTCCGTAATAATCTAGCCGTTCGATTAATTCCTTAAGATAAAGGAGGTCCCTTTGAATGGATGGATACTTAGAAGCTAATTGAATGGCATCTTCTGTAGAATCCTTCCTTAGATAATCTGGCCCCATAAGTAAAAATAGATTCTTTAAATCTTCTTCTAGATTTCGTTCCTCTAGATACTCTTCTAATCCGAAGTAATTTCGATTGGAAATCAGATCTCTTAATCGGATCTCATCCTCTTCCGTCAAGTTCGATTCATTGATTAGAGATTTAAAGAAATCGGAATGGGTTAGACTAATTTTAAATTCATTGATTCCTACGGAACGGAAAATATTACATACCAAAGATATAACTTCCGCATCAGCATCCATAGAGGAATCACCAATAAGCTCCCCGCCTAATTGGGTACTTTCTCTAAGTCTGCCTCTAAGAGACTGATTATTGACAAAGGTTTTTCCCTGGTAATATAGGCGTAATGGCTTCTTTACATCAGTAAAGTATGTCGATGCCGCACGAGCTACGGATGGCGTAAAGTCAGGACGCAATACGACTGTATTTCCGTCTCGATCGAAAAACTTATAGAGTTCCTTTGAGGGAGTTGTCCCAATATCTGTTCCAAAGATGTCGAAAAACTCAACCGTAGGAGTTTCAATCTGATCATATCCATAGGATTGGATGATTCCAATTAACTTGGTAAGTACATGATTTCGTTTCAGACATTCATCTCGGTAGATGTCACGAAATCCCTCTGGTGTATGTTGTAATCTATTCACTTTTTCCTCCTGCTATGAAACACTTTAGCATAGTAACGCATTACTACATTAAATTAATTGTTATTATAACAGAACATATTTTGGTGTCAAAGATTATTTTCTCGATCATCCATATCTTTTTGAATCATTTCAAGGTAAGGAACGAGAAGCATTCGATTACTTGTAAAAAAGTAGCCTTCCTGTAATTCTTCAATACGGAAACTCTTTCTTCCGCCTTCCTTCATTCCTCGGTTCCAGAACTGTAATGCCTCACGGAAACTGAGATAATAATACTTCTGGTACTTGGTGTAATAGATGAGGAAAAAAGAGATCCCTTTCTGTTCCTCAAAATCCGACATGAATTGCATCTGGTGTTCATGAATATTTTGCAGTGGAAACGTATCCGTATTACACTCTTTGGCATCGAAGCAAACAGGAATCCCCTGAACCACACCGATGTAATCCACAGTACTCTTTTTATCGAAATAAGCCAGAGTAATATGCCTCGTCTTCTTATCAATATCAATTGGTGTGATTGGAGTTGGAATCTTTTGTATTAAAGCCAATTGATTAGTGAGGTAGATCTCATTGGTTCGATTGATAAAATCCTCAAAAGTGGAACCTCGTAAACCTCTGGAGTTCCATGTACCCATCTTAACCTCTTTTCTTTTTCATTAAAGCATCGAATTCCACAGGATCGGGACAAGTCACAAGGGTATTGTCTGTAAGCTGTATACTACTTGCGTGTAAATATTGACCAATTCGTTCATTGGGTAGTAACTTGCCACCATACTTTTTATCGTTGACGATTGGACAGCCATAAAATGCAAGAGAAGAACGAATTTGATGAGATCGTCCGGTATATAGAACTACTTCAAGTAGAGAATAGTTACCAGATTGATCCAATAAAAGAACCTCTTCTTCCATATATAAGGAGTTTGGTTTTTTTTGTTTATAGAAAGTCACAATATTTTTTCCTGAATTTTTTTTGAGGTAACCTTTTATGATCGTTTTCTCAGTGAATTCTTTGGTGTCCCCTGTAACGATACAATGGTAGGTTTTATTACCACTATGAGACTTCATTAAGTCTGAACCATAATGTAGTCCAGCCATAGTCTTTCCAAAAAGTAAAATCCCAGAGGTGTTTCGATCTAAGCGATTGACTACAGATGGTCGAAAACGATTTAAATCTTCTAAATCCAATTGATTATTATCTAATAAATATCGAATCAGGTATTCATTCATAGATGGATGACTTGCATCGTCCTTTTGAGACAAAGCACCAAATGGCTTATTAACACAAATGAGATTCTCGTCTTCATATACAATCTCTAATGGAAAAGGAGCTTTAGGAAACTGAGAGATAGATACATCTGTCTTTACAGAACCAGCCATTTTTTCAAAGGTATCATCAGAGAAAAAAATCTTAATAGAATCTCCGGACTGAAGCTTCTCATTACCAGTTGCCTTTTTTCCATTTAAGACGATATTTTTCTTACGTAACATTTTGTATAAAAAACTCATGTTAGCGTTTTTAAGTATCTTTTCTAAAAAGCGGAGTAACTTTTGTCCTTCCTCTTCTTTTTTTATTGTAAATTCCTTCATATCATTCCTTTTTATAGTAAGAGATCGATCTCAGTAAAATCAGAGATTACTCCATCTGACAAATTCCTTTTCTCATCTAAATGTTCTCTAGAATATGGATCGTCTATGGCATAGACTTTCATACCTGCATTGCGAGCTGCCTGTACACCTTGAATTACATCTTCAAAGACAATACAAGTTCTTGGATCAACGGATATTTTTCTCGCACAGGTGAGATATACATCGGGCGCTGGCTTTCCGTTTTTTACTTCGTCTGCAGAAACCACTGCATCTAAGTACTTTCCTAAACCGGTTCCTTCAAAACATGCTTGTACCAAATCATAAGAATTTGATGTGGCAAGTCCCGTTTTGATTCCCTTATCTTTCAGTGATTGCAAAAACTCAAAGGCCCCCGGTTTTACTTCTACATGATGACGATAGCTCTCTCTCGCCATCTCATTCCAGAGATCCATTAAATCTTCTGGTTGATCCTCCAATTCAAACTCTCGAATAAAATAGAGAGCCGTTTCATACATACTCATGCCTGCAATATCCATCTGCAGTGATTCAGGCATAGCTAAGTCTCTATCTTTCATAAATTGAATGTCAATTTCTTTCCATAAACCCATAGAGTCTACAAGTGTTCCATCCAAATCAAAGAGTACTGCTTTTGGCCTTCTTCCTGACTGAAGGTCTAGAACCATTACATATCTCCTTCCAAAATAAAACAGCATCCGGCAAAAGAAACCGGATGCTGAAAAGTAACCATTAAAATATTAATCACGACGGAAAAACTGTTCCGGTACGTCAATTGCTGCTTTCTCTGGGGAATCAGTATTCTCTTCAGATGAAACAGGAGCGCTTGTCTCTTCTTCGGTAACAGGCTCTTCTTCGATAGCTGGCTGAGCAGAAGCTGGAGCTTCTGTTTCAACCTCTGGTTCAGGTGCAAGCTCATTACGATTCTCGACAACCTGATTTAAGATATCCTGTAATTTATCGATAAAATTCTGATTACGAAGTCGAGCGACATCTAAAGAATTAGATAATACTGACTGGACAGAACTAAGAAGATCATCCGTATAAGTAATCGCACCAGTTTTGATGTCATTGGCTTCCATTGTTGCCTTATCTAACATCTCCTGCGCATTCTTTGTAGCAATCATAACTACCTGATTTGCCTGGGCATAAGCCTGCTGCATAATCTGGTGCTCGCTAACCAACTCATCTGTTTTTACCTGAGCCTGCTCAATGATTTGCTCAGCCTTTCTTCTAGCATCAGCAATAATTGCATCTCGGTTATTAATAATCTTCTGATAGCGACGAATCTCGTCCGGAGTCGTAGCTCGAAGTTCCTCGAGATATCCCTGTAATTCATCCTTATTCAGTGTAATTTTATTAGAAGAAAATGGAGTTGGCTTGCCCTTCTCCTCAATAAAATTTTCCATCTCTTCGATTACTTGTTCAATATCGCTAGCCATTCAAACTACTCCTTTTTATCCGTATGATACTTGTCCATAATCTTAGGAATAATGGATGCCGGAACAAAATGAGAAATGTCCCCACCATAGGAAGCAAATTCTCTTACAATTGTAGAACTGAGGTATGAATAATGAATATCCGTTGTTAAAAAGATTGTTTCTAATTCTGGATATTGGATTTTATTAGATTGGGCAATCTGTAATTCATATTCGAAATCAGTAACTGCTCTTAGACCACGAATTACTGCAGTGGCATGAATCTCACGTGCATAATCAACCATCAGCCCATCAAAGGACTCTACCCTTAGATTTGGTATATCCTTGGTTAATTCCTTAATCATATTAACACGTTCATTTATTGAAAACAACGCATTTTTTTGACGGTTGTTGAGTACGCCAACCACCAATTCATCAAACACTCCAGCGGATCGATGGATGATATCTAAGTGTCCAAAAGTTACTGGATCAAAACTGCCTGGATACAATGCAATTTTCATAATCTCGTCCCTTTACAGTAATAAATTACTGCTCCTATATAATGAGTTATTAAATACGAGTGACTTATATGACATCAGTTTTTCTTAAGAGAAAGAAAAATATGCTGATTGGTCTTATATTTTTTAATCCGTTCTATTTGATATCCTAACCCTTCAACAAAGGAAAAATCACGATGTAAGTCTGCTTCAATAACAATCAGGCTATTTTCATGCAGACAATTCTTCGCTAAGAGAGACTTCAGAATCTCGTCTTCTTTTTCATCCTTATATGGTGGATCCATGAATACAAGATCAAATGTCATATCACTTGGAAAAGACGCTATTGCTGAAAGGCAATCACGATTCAGAAAAGTGCATTCTTCTTGAATCTTTAATGTATTCATGTTGCTTTCAATTGCAGACTTTGCATCCCTACTAGAATCAACAAGACAAACATGTTTCGCCCCTCTACTCAGGGCTTCGATTCCAATCTGACCAGATCCTGCATATAAATCTAAGAAATTAGATCCAGGGACATGGTTTTGCAGAATATTAAATATAGTTTCTTTAATTCGATCTGTTGTAGGACGTGTGGCTAATCCCTTAGGCGTTACCAAATTACGACCTCGAAAACGACCAGCTATTACTCGCATGAATGAAATCCTTCTACAATAGTATTGGCAAGTTCGATTGCTTTCAGAGATGCCTGGATTCGAACCAGATTACGTGTTCCCTTAAAATGGAACTTCTGTACTTTGATTAGATTCCTATAGGATACGGCTAAGTAAACAGTACCCTGAAGAATATCCCCATCATTACCAGGTCCAGCTACACCAGTAGATGCAATTGCTAAGTCACACTGGTACTTTTCTCTCAAGCCTCGAACCATTGCTTCTGCTGTATTATAACTTACCACACCATGTCTTTGAATTTGGAATAGATCAATATCTAAAAGTGAGCTCTTTGTCTCTTCGGCATATGTAACAAAAGATTCTTTGATTACATCTGATGTGCCAGGAATGGAAATCAATAAGGAAGCAATCATTCCACCTGTACAAGATTCAGCTGTAGCAAGAATCTCTTGTCTATTTTTCAAAAGCTTTATAAGGCTCTTTCGTCTATCTACCAGACCTACGCGCATCTTATTTCTGCTCCTTAAGGACATCCTTATTCTTAACCAAGTAATCAATCAAAGAAATAACTGTCAAAGCGGTTGCAACATAGATTAATACCAGACCCAGAAGATCAAACATCTGATTCTGGAATACTGGAGCGATAATTAATACAATTACCATCGCCATCTGAGAAACAGTCTTTGTCTTACCCCACCAAGATGCAGCGATGACAACACCATTATCAGAAGCAATCAAACGGAATCCACTAATAATGAATTCTCTTGCAACAATGATAATAACAGCAATTGTAGGAAGCTGTCCGATGGATAAGAGACAGATCATTGCAGAACAAACAAGCAGTTTATCTGCTAATGGATCCATGAATTTTCCAAAGTTTGTAACCAAGTGATACTTTCTTGCAATTTTACCATCTAACATATCTGTTAAGGATGCAATGCAGAAAATAACCAAAGCAATTACACGATAGATTGCACTATCTGGCTGAAACAACATAAAGAAAATAAAAAATGGAATCATAAATACACGTAAAAGTGTCAGTTTGTTAGGTAAGTTCATAGAATAACCTCTCCAATCAAATCGTATTCATTTACACCTGTAATCTGAACCGGAACAATCGTACCGCTAATTAATTCCTTCTCACAGCTAAAGAATACCAAACCATCTACACCTGGTGCGTCTCTGTAGGTACGGCCTACATATACGTCTTCTTCCGTCATGTAGCCTTCAACAAATACATCAAATTGCTTTCCAACCAGGCTACGGTTGGTACGAAATACCAGACCCTGCTGAAGAGTCATGATTTCATCTCTCCATTTTTCCTTGGTTTCCTCTGATAGCTGATTTTCGAATGTAGCTGCTGGTGTACCATCTTCCTTGGAATAAGTAAATACACCAACACGGTCTAAATTCATATCCTTTAAGAAGGTAAGCATCTCTTGATGCATCTCTTCTGTCTCACCAGGGAAGCCTGCAATTAAGGAAGTACGAATAGCAATATCTGGCATTGCTTCCCTTAACGCATTGATCTTATTACGAATGTCCGCATTGGATGTACGGCGTCCCATACGACGTAAAACGAAATCATCTGCATGCTGAATTGGCATGTCAATATAGTGACATACCTTTTCATTACGCTTCATTGCAGCGATAAGAGCATCATCAATCTCTTCTGGATAAGAATAGAGAATACGAATCCACTTAAGCTCTGGGATGTCGTTTAAGCAATCTAATAACTCTGGAAGTTTCTTCTCACCATATAGATCTATACCATAAAGGGTTGTCTCTTGAGCCACAAGAATCAGTTCTTGAATACCGTTTTTCGCCAAATCCCTTGCTTCTTCAAGCAACTGCTCCATAGGAACAGAACGATAATTTCCACGAAGAGATGGAATAATACAGTAGGTGCAATGCTTATCACAACCTTCTGCAATCTTAAGATAATCGTAGACACCACCAGTTGCATTTACACGACCTACAGACTCATCAGGTAAGCCAGTGAGAGGCTTTACGATGGAGATGTTCTTCTCTTTACCGATTCTCTCTATAGCTTCCACAACGGAATCATAAGAATTGGTACCAATAATACCATCTACTTCTGGTAAATCGGACTTAATCTCATCGGCATATCGTTCACTCATACAACCAGCAACCAATAAGCCCTTCAGGTTACCTTCGGTTTTATATTTTGCAACTTCAAGAATTGTATCAATACTCTCTTGAAGGGCAGACTCAATAAAGCAGCAGGTATTCACGACTGCTACATCAGCGTCCTTCTCATCTGCGACAAGTTCCATGCCGGCTTTTTGAAGTCGATAAAGCATGTGCTCGGAATCAGAGAGATTCTTGTCACAGCCTAATGATACAAATGCTACTTTCATTCCTCTTCTTCTCCAAGGTCAAGAACAACTTCTTCCTTCATTGCTGCTTCAATCTTGTCCTCTGTTTCCTTCTTCTCCTCGGCTGTCTGAATCTTCAGAAGGCTCTTATCCATTTCCTCTACAGCAATAGAGAGAGGCTTTTTCTTCTCATAATCATAGTACTCAACAAGAGGCTCATCTCCATCAATGATCTGACGAGCGCGCTTAGCTGTTGCACATACAATGCTATAACGAGAGTTAACTACTGGCTCATCACCGATATCAACATTCTCATTAATCTTTTCCATAAGCTCATTATAAGATGGGTGTAACATTATTCATTTTCTCCTTTCGAAAATACGGACAGTTCATTTTGGATTTTATTGATGAAATCAGTATTACGTATTGCCCGTTCATGTTCTGCCTGAATTAAATGATGAACTGAATGAACAGCTCGATCCAGGTCATCATTAACAATTATATAATCGTACTGCTCCATGAGCAGAGATTCACGTGATGCAATAGCAAGGCGCTGTAAGACAACTTCTGCCTCTTCTGTGCCTCGTCCTTCTAAACGCTCTTTTAAAGTAGCACCATCTGGTGGTGTCACAAAAAGTAGTAAAGCCTGTGGGAAGATTTTTTTAATCTGTAAAGCACCCTGGACTTCAATTTCAAGAATTACGTCCTTACCCTCAGATAACAGTTGATCCACATATGCTTTTGGTGTTCCATAGTAATTCTGGTTAAAGGAAGCATATTCTAATAACTCATGATTACGAATCATATCTTCAAATTGTTCTCTGGTTTTGAAGAAGTATTCTCTTCCATCCTCCTCACCCTGTCTCTTACCACGTGTTGTAGCAGAAACGGAAAGGTGATACTTCTCAGGATAATCAGATAAAAGATGTTTCATGATTGTTCCTTTACCAGCACCTGAGAATCCGGACAAGACAATTACCATACCAGATTTATTCATGTATATCACGCTCCTTTGTTAGGTTCGTATTGTCAAAACGAGCAGCAATTGTATCAGGATTTAAAGCAGATAATACTACCTGACCATTGGTTAATAGAATAACGCCTCTGGTCTTTCTTCCCTGTGATGCATCGATTAATTTATCTTCTTCTCTTGCATGTTGCACCAATCGTTTCATTGGTGCAGAATCTGGCAAAACCATACAAGTAATTTTGTCAGAGGAAATCATATTACCGAATCCAATATTGATAAATGTCATAATTACTCGATATTCTGAACCTGTTCTCTAATCTTCTCAACCAATGTCTTCATATGAATACCTAGGTCTGCAGTATCCTTATCCAAAGATTTGGAAAGTATTGTGTTACTCTCTCGATTCATTTCTTGAATCAAGAAGTCTAATTTACGGCCAACTGGTTCCTTTTTCAGAAGATCCTTGTGGAGCTCAACCACATGACTTCTTAAGCGTACCAATTCTTCATCAATACAGATTTTATCTGCATAGATTGTAACCTCTGAGGCGATACGATTGTCATCAATCTCGATTTTTTCATTATGAATGACATCCATCACCTTGGTATAGAGTTTGGTACGATATGCATCAATGAGAAGAGGTGCTTTTCTCTCAATCTGATCTACATAAGTAGAAAGTTCGTCTGCCTTCTGAAGCAAGTCAGCCTTTAATCTTTCCCCTTCACTTAGGCGGGAAGTATGGAAATTCAAAAGTGCTTCTTCGACAACTGGCTTTACTTCTAAAAACAGTTCATCTAAGTCTTCTTCCTCACAGGAATACTTGATAACATCCGGCAAGTGAAGCAATTCTGTTGCAGTCAGATCAAATGGAATCTGATACTCTTCAGCAATTTCCTTAGCTGCCTGATAATAGAAACCAGCAGTGCCCCTATCCCAAGTCAGATTTGGATTCGCATCCTTACTCTTATGGATTTGAATCGTGAGATCTGTCTTACCACGAGTCACAGAATCTCTTACAAGACTTCGAATCTTTGGATCCAATGGAGCCAGAGAATCGGGTAATCTTGTCTGTAATTCAAGATATCGATGATTAACTGAACGTATTTCAACAGTTATTTGTTTTTGCCCAATTTCTTTTGTCGCACGGCCAAAACCCGTCATACTTTCCACGTCTCAACACCTCGTCATCTACAAAAAGCCATAAGCAACAATTATTATATGATTTTTGTATACCATCGTCAAACAATTTCACTTTATGTTATGATGTAAACATGAATTAGATTGGAGTATTTCTATGGCATTTGATGGAATAACAATACACGCTTTAGTAGATGAATTACAAAAGGAACTGATTGGGAAACGTATTAGTAAAATTGCCCAGCCCGAATCTGAAGAATTATTATTTACCATAAAACAACCTAAGGGAAACATTCGTCTTTTAATCTCTGCGAATGCGTCTCTTCCGCTGGTTTATCTAACCAATGAGAATAAAAAGGCACCTGATACGGCCCCTAACTTTTGCATGGTATTAAGAAAACATATTGCAAATGGACGAATTACAGACATCCAGCAAATGGGCTTTGAAAGAGTTATTCGATTCACCGTTGAACATCTAGATGAATTAGGTGATACAAGAGAAAAGTATTTATATGTTGAGATTATGGGAAAACACAGTAATATTATTTTCTGTAATCACGAGAATCGTATCATTGATTCCATTAAGCACATCTCCTTCCAGGTAAGTTCCGTTCGTGAGGTATTACCAGGAAAGGAATACTTTATCCCGAAACAGGAAGGTCGTTTTGATCCATTAACCATCCAAAAGACAAGCTTTTATTCCCTTATACAAGGGAAGGCGCAGCCTTTGTTTAAAGCCATCTATTCTTCCTTTACAGGCTTTTCTCCCTTAGTAGCTAATGAATTATGCTACAGGGCCAATTTAGACGGTGATCAGTCCACTGCTTCCTTAGATGAAACAGCTCTGCAACGCTTATGGGAAGAGTTTGATTGTTTGTTAAAGGATGTCAGAGACAATCGTTATACATTTACCATTGTCTATAGTAAGCTTGATAACCGTCCGCTAGAGTACGCTCCGATTTCTCTTGGCATCTACCAAGATGAGAACTGTACCTCCATGGATAGCCTCTCTCAGCTTTTAGAGACCTATTACGCCGAGAAGAATGCTTATACGAATATGCATCAAAAAACGGCGGACTTAAGAAAAATTGTCCAGACCCTTCTACAACGTAATCGAAAAAAGAAAATGCTACAGGACAAGCAATTAAAGGATACAGAGAAGATGGATGGATATCGTTTGAAGGGTGAATTACTTCAGGCCTACGCCTATTCCATTCCAAAGGATGTTAAGGAAGTAGAACTTTTTAATTGGTATGATAATACCAAGGTTAAGGTCACATTAGACACGGATTTTACACCCATGGAGAATGCCAATCGATTCTTTGACAAGTATCAAAAATTAAAGCGTACCCGTGACGAATTATCGATTTACATTAAAGAAACTGAAAATACCATTCAGCATCTAGAGTCTATTCAGACATCTCTTGACCTATGTGAAAATGCAGCGGACTTACAAGAGATTCGAACAGAAATGGAAAATGCATCCTTTGTTCATCGTAAAGTTACAAAAAAGAAAAAGAAGCAAGAAAAAACAGCACCACTTCATTTTGTCACTAAGGATGGCTTTCATATTTACGTAGGAAAGAATAACTTCCAAAATGATGAATTAACTTTCCACTTTGCCACAGGTAATGATCTCTGGTTCCACGCAAAGCAGATGACAGGCTCTCATGTCATCCTTAAGACAGAGGGAAAAGAAGTCCCAGATCACGTCTATGAAATTGCGGCTCAAATTGCAGGCTACTACTCTAGTGGTAGAGACAATGATAAGTTAGAAATCGATTATCTACGTAGGAAGAATGTGAAAAAGCCCAATGGATCCGCCCCTGGATTTGTAGTGTATTACACCAATTATTCTATTACCATTCATCCATGCTTAGATGAAGTCGAAGAAATTAAAGAATCATAGAAAATATAAACCCTCCAGTACATTGGTAGAAACCCAAAGTCTGGAGGGTATCTTTATAGGTTCGTATAGGTTTCTTCTGACTTTTCTATCACCAAATCTCTTAGTAAAGAAAATTTATCAGATGTAAGCTCTTGATCTTCATCTAGTATCGAATAAGCATCCTCAGATGCCATAGCTAACAAATCACTGTCTTTATAGACATCTGCAAAAGTAAATGGAGAATCACCACTTTGTCTAATTCCACGAGCATCACCAGGGCCGCGAAGCTTTAGATCTTCCTCCGCGATTTCGAATCCATTGTAACAATGATTCATAATATCAAGTCTCTTATTCGACGTTTCCTTATTTTTCTTTTGACTATTCATAAGGATACAGTAGGATTGCCACTGGCCACGTCCCACACGTCCACGTAACTGATGTAATTGAGCCAGGCCAAAGCGATCTGCATTTTCGATCATAATTAAAGTTGCGTTTGGAACATTTACTCCCACTTCGACAACAGTTGTAGATACCAGGACTTGGATTTCATTTTTTTGAAATGCTTGCATGACCTTATCTTTCTCCTCTGGACGCATTCTTCCATGGAGAATTCCAACGGTGGCAATCCCCTTCAACTGCTTCTGTAGATTTTTGCCGTAGTCTGTAACGTTCTCTTGGTCTAAATTTTCGCTCTCCTCAACCAAAGGGCAGATCACATAGGCCTGATGCCCCTCCTGTACCTGCTTCATGATAAAATTCCACGCACTATCTCTCTTACTGTCTGGTATTACTGCAGTCTTTACCCGGAGGCGCTCACTTGGAACGTCTCGAATGCTACTGACATTCATGCCGTCATAGAGAATTAGAGCCAGGGTTCTAGGAATCGGTGTCGCACTCATAACCACTGAAAATGGATGGATTCCTTTTTTGGAAAAACGATCTCTTTGCTTCACACCGAAACGATGCTGCTCATCCGTAATGACTAAGGATAGATTCTTATAATCCACTGCATCCTGAATCAAAGCATGGGTTCCAATGATAAAATCAGCCTCTCCAGAACGAATACTTTCATAGGCAGCTCTTTTTTCAGACGCCTTCAAGGAACCAGATAAAAAAGTAACATGAAAGGGAAGATCATAATCCGAAATATATTTTAAAAAAGTGCGATGATGCTGTTCGGCTAGTACTTCCGTAGGGGCCATAATCGCAGATTGATACCCATTCTCAGCCATATAAACCATAGCAAGAAAAGCGATAATGGTCTTACCGCTACCTACATCTCCCTGGATCAGACGCTCCTCAATCGTATTGGAGTGAAAATCATGGAGTAGATCATCTAAGGCATCCCTTTGTCCCTTCGTAAGTTGAAAAGGTAGGCAATCCATCACATGATGCATCTGACTTTCCTTAGTGAACAGAAAATGATTCAACTCCTTCGTCAGACCATTTTCTTCCATTCGAAGTGCCAGAAAAAAAACAAGAAATTCCTGGTAGCTAAAGCGACGGACTCCATTGGACAAGCCATCATAGGTATCTGGTGAATGCATGGTATGGATAGCTTCGGTGTAATCTAATAATCCTCTTTTTGAAAGAATCTCCTTAGGCAATGGATCTGGAAGAGGAACACAGAGGTCATAGGCCTGTTTCATGGTTTTTCGAATGAGATTATTGGATAGTCCCTTGGTCAAGCTATAGACCGGCTGCAATTCCTTTGTCATATGGATATATGCTTCTGGCACATGGAGGGAAGGCTGTTCTACTCTTAATTTATTGTTCTTCTCTCCGATTCTTCCATAGATAGTATAAGGAATTCCTATTTGTATATTTTTTGAAATATAAGGCATCCGATACCAAATCACATCGATTTCCTCATGACCTGTATCTAGGGATGCAATAGTAATATCCATGGATCGGAAATGCCGATTCACAGGTCGCAGACGAAAGATTCCTGTGATGGCGGCATTTTGTCCTACGACCAATTGGGATGTATGATCTACAGGCATAGGAAAGGATTGATAATCCCTTGGAAAATACATAAGAAGATCCATTAGATTATCAATATGTAAATGCTGAAATAACTCTTCCGTTTTATTTCCCACACCCTTTAAGGTATGTAAAGGTAATTTCAAGTTGGACATACCACTTCTCCCGATAAAAAAAGCCGGCACCCAAAAGACTTTGAATGCCGGCTTATTCATTTAAAACCATGTATTATTCAACACTGAATACGTAATAGTAAACAGGCTGATCACCCTTTTCAAGCTCCACTTCTAAAGTAGGGAAGCTTTCCTGAACAGAGGAAAGAATTTTATTTGCTTCTTCTTCCTTAACATCCTGTCCATAGTAAATACTGATTAATGCTGAGTCCTCATCAACCATAGCCTGAAGAGTCTCAAGCATAACAGCTGTCATATCATTACCAACAGAAAGTAAGCCAGCATCTCCCATACCCATAAGGTTACCCTTTTCAATCTGCTTGTCATCAATGACTGTGTCACGAACAGCATAAGTAATCTGACCTGTCTTAACAAAGCCGATTTCTTCGTTCATGTGATCACGATTCTCTTCTGCTGTCTGATCTGGAACAAAGTTAATTAATGCAGTAATACCCTGAGGAACAGTCTTTGTAGGAATAACAATTAACTTCTTATTCTTCTCTAATTCAACAGCCTGATTTGCAGCTAAGATAATATTCTTATTATTAGGAAGGATAAATACAGTGTCAGCATTTACCTTCTCAACTGCCTGGAGAATATCATCCGTACTTGGATTCATCGTCTGTCCACCAGAAATCACATAGTCTGCACCAATATTCTTGAAGATCTCTGCCATGCCGTCACCAGCACACACAGATACGAATCCCATTGCCTTACGCTCAGCAGGAGCTTCACAAAGTGGAGCCTCTTCTGCTACAGGAGCAGTTTCTGCAGTAGACTGTTCTGGAGCCATATCTCCATTGGTCTTAATCTCTACATTTGTAATAATACCAAGTCCAGTTGCACGAGAAATAACATCACCAGGAGCATTGGTCTCCATCGAAGTTGTAATGGTATCTCCATTGGTTGTATTAACCACATCAGCACCAGCTGCAGTAAGGTAAGACTTATACTTTTCTCTCTCAGCCTCGGTTGCTGGCTTAGTAATTGTAAGCTTGAATGCAACATGATACTGGAAGGACTGCTTCTTAACAACATCCTTGTTCTCTGCATTGGTGTTCTCGATGGTGATATCAATATCCTTGCCATTCAGGATGTCTAATCCGCCCTGAAGAACCATAAGAAGGCCAGCTCCACCGGAATCAACTACACCAGCCTGCTTTAATACAGGAAGCATATCTGGAGTCTTCTGTAATACCGCATCAGCTTCTGCTACAACTTCAGTTACCAGCTCTAAAACATCATCTGTTTTATCAGCAAGCTCTACAGCCTTATCGGCAACAGCTCGTGCTACAGTAAGAATTGTACCTTCCTTTGGCTTCATAACAGCCTTATAAGCAGTCTCAGCTGCACGATTACAAGCAGCAGCTAAAATAGGTACCGTTAGCTCTTCTTCTGTTTTAACGGCCTTAGAAAAACCACGGAATAACTGAGACAGGATTACACCAGAGTTACCACGAGCACCTCTGAGAGATCCAGACGAAATTGCCTTAGCAACAGCCTTCATCTCAAGAGCATCTCCTAAGCCAGCCACTTCTCTTGCTGCTGACATAATTGTCATTGTCATATTGGTACCTGTATCACCATCAGGTACAGGGAATACATTCAGCTCATTGATCTCATCCTTATGAGCTTCAAGTGTCTTAGCTCCCGCAAGAAACATTTTTGCAAGAGTTTTAGCGTCAATTGAATTAATTGCCACGAAGAACCTCCTCAGTCAATAACGCGTACACCTTCGATGTACACGTGGATATCATTTACCTTAAGTCCGGTATATTCTTCTACCTTATACTTAACGGTTTCCATCAGGTTTTCACAAACTGTCTTAATGCTTACTCCATAAGATACGATTACATGGAAATCCAAGGAAATATCATTATTATCGCCAGTATGTACTGTAATACCATGGCTTAAGTAATCCTTCTTCAGAAGCTTAACCAAACCATCTTTCATATTAACGGCTGCCATACCTACGATTCCAAAACATTCAACAGCAACTGAGCCAGCATAGGTAGCAATCACTTCATTATCAATGATAACTTTGCCGAACTTCGTTTCCATCTGCCCCTGCATAAGAACCTCCAAACTTTTATTTTTATGTTAATATAATAAGTGTAGATTTATTATAAGGCATTTTCAATCAAATTCAAATATACAATTTATTAAATTTAATTTTTCCCTCTTGCAATTTATATATCCCTTTGATAGAATAAACCCGTTGTGAATCTGTGGAAGAATTGTCCCAGGTTTAATTACGAATTCAATCCGAGGAGGTGTAAAGCAATGGCAAAGTGTGCAGTTTGCGGAAAAGGAGCTCATTTTGGAATTAAAGTGAGCCATTCTCATAGAAGATCAAACAAGATGTGGAAGTCAAATGTAAAGTCTGTTAAGTGTTTGGTTAATGGCACCCCTAAGAAACTTTATGTTTGTGCATCCTGTCTTCGTTCTGGCGCTGTAGAGCGCGCATAATTAATTTTATGTGACCTTGTATGGAAGATAAAAAAGAACCGTGTATGCGGTTCTTTTTTTGTTGCACAAGACCGGCAAGTGAATGAATGCTTGCATACAAATGCTTCTGCAACAAATAGATCTCAATCCTATAAATAGATGAAAAAAGTTCCTGCAAGATAAGGTATACGCCCTATCCTACAGGAACTATTTATTACATATAAGAGTAAAGAATAATTATTCCTCACCAAGATCCTTAGATGATTTACTCTCCTTGGCCTTCTTTATGCCTAGGTCTGCGAATTTGCTAACGATACCAGGTACCATATCCAAAAGCTTATTTACTCCATCCTCTTCATCAACACGAATCATACGAGGATTACCATCTTGGATTACGATGACAGCATTCGGAGTCATCTTTCCACCTAGGCCACCACCTCCATTATTAGACTTTTCTTTTTCAAAAGCACCTGCTGCTACACCAAAGGATACATTCACCAATGGAAGAATAATTGTATTACCTACTGTGACAGGCTCACCCACAACTGTTTTGGATGTGAGGAAAGATTCCATACCAGAAAATAAGGTCTCTACCGTATTCTTAAATTCATTGTTTTGATTAGCCATTAATTCTTACCCCCTGAAAAGCTATGAATCAATCTTCGAACGTCCTTATGAAGTAATAATTTCACAACAACGATTATGATATCAAGTATTATTATATGTCCTTTTAAGGAGCCATGTCCACGGAAATATCCCTGATCTGATGAAAAATCAGGATAAATATCTAAGCCCTTTTCATAAGAAAAAGGAAATTGAGAGATGACTCCTACAACCATACCCGTTTGATCAGGTGATGGCATGGAAAATTCAACTTTTGTACGTACAAAATGTAAATGGAATCGCTTAATAAGCCATAGAACCTGTCGAAGGATTTCCTTTAAAGCATTTTTCCCGTATGTACTGCTTAGCGTTTTCATCTTACTTCTTATATCCGCTAACTTGTTATGATCTGATGAAGCAGTTTCCCTAGTCTCTTGATTCAAATTCTTGTTTTGGTCACTCGTCCTATCATCTGATGAAGAAGTTTCCTTAGTCTCTTGATTCAAATTCTTGTTTTGGTCACTCGTCCTATCATCTGATGAAGCAGCTTTCCCAGTCTCTTGATTCAAATCCTTGTTTTGGTCACTCGTCTTATTATCTGAAACCTTGTTTCCCTTACCAGGTTCATGATCTAAGACTTTTTTTGACTTACTGCTCTTCTTCTTAGGTAAAATTTGAAGGAATCCCCAGAATAAATAAATACCCCAGGAGAAATCCTCTTCTGATTCCGATTGGTACTTTACTTGGATTCTTAGAAAAGAAGAAAAACTATGTAGTTTCAATCGAGCCATCTTCTCATGATCTGTCACCTTAAACTTTCCTCGAATTCGAAGAGGCGCTAGACATAAATAAATGAGAATACAAAGCAAAGCCAATAGAATCCAAAGGACCCATTTTAATATGACAAAAATCATAGGGCCTCCTTCGTATGTTCCTGATTTAATATATAGGATTTTATATAGAGGGAACCGTTCTCCCTATATGTGGCTTTTGCTAGTTCAAATACATAATCCTGGCATTCTCTAAGGGTTAATCTGCTTGCAAGAATATATCCTTCTCTTAGATACAATTTCCGAAGCAGGTATTCTCGCATAGTATAGATCTCCACTTGTTCTTTGGAATCCATAAATAATACAAGGATATATCCATGACGATTCTTATAAAGTTTTCTTTTGAGAGGCTTTTTTTCCAGGTCACGAATCTGTCGTAATCCCAAGGCACCTTCTCCCTGGTCAAAATTCCGATAAAACTTCATATCAAATCCTTAAAAAAAACTCTAAGTCCTACTTCATTATTGTAATCAAATTGTAAGTAGATAAAAAGTCTAATTTTCTAAAGTAGAAAAGGTATCAAATACCTTCTTTGCCACTGGCACTGCATAGGAACTACCATAACCTTGTCCTTCTGCAATCACTGCAATGGCAAGCTTTCTTCCATTTACATTGCAGTAACCAACAAACCAGGAATGGGTATCCTTGGATCCTGTTTCATACTCTGCTGATCCAGTTTTTCCATAGGCTGTATAAGCATCTGTATAAAGCTTTGTAGCAGTTCCCTCTGTAACAACAGAGCGCATCAAAGACTGCATGACAGAGGCTTCTTCCTTGGACATAAGGGTCTTATGCTTTGTTTTGTCTATGGTTTTGGTAACAGATGAATCGGCACTTCGTATGGAATCCACAAGAGTTGGTTCCATAAGAACGCCATCATTTGCAATGGCTGATGTAAGTAACAGCATATGTGCAGGACTCACAATGGTTTTCCCCTGACCGAAAGCGGTTGCCATAACAGTCGCCTGATCGGCATTTCCATCGATAGCAAAGGAACTTTTCTTACTTGTTCCTAAGGACTTCGGTAGATTCGTATTAAATAAAAGTTCTTCTGCGGTGGTCTTCCATTTCTTCTGATCTAGAGTTAAGCCCATCTGAGAAAAGGCCACATTACAGGAATTAGCAAATGCGCTTTCTGTGGTTTCCTCTCCATGCTTTTCATTAGCAGCACAGTGAACGGTATAACCATCATTGGTATAAGAGCCCTTACAGGTAAAGGAGTCCTCAAGAGAATGGCCTTCTCTTAAGTACTCTAGTGCTGTAACAATCTTAAATGTAGACCCAGGGGCATATTGGCCCTGAGTTGCACGATTCAATAAAGCTGATGATGTGGAATCTTCACTGGTAAGTTCTTCCCAATTAGAAGCTAAGGTATTGGGATTAAAATCTGGCTTAGACACCATGGACAAGATCTTTCCTGTAGAAGGATCCATGGTAATTACTGCTCCATCAGAATCTCCTAATGCATTGTAGGACACTTCCTGCAGCTTACTATGAAGCGTACTTACAACAGTATCTCCAGTATTCTTTTTCCCTTCCAAGTCATTTTGAATCTGTAAAAGAAAGGAACTATGGCACTCAAGTAAGCTAAAATTTTCAGTTTTCTCTAGACCGCTCATACCTTTAATGGTATATCCTACCGCGTGAGCATATAGGTCATTATAGGGATAATTTCTCTCCACACTACCATCTGCATTTACTTTGGACTGGGCAATTACTTTTCCGTCAGAAGTCTCAATACTTCCTCGAATTAATTTGGATGCTTGAGCCGTCATTCTAGGGTTATAGGAGCTTGCAATAAAAGAATCACTTTTTAGAGACATAAAGTAGACGAAATACAGTATCATTCCCAAAAACATTAGTAAAAACAAATAGGTAATGATGGATGCTTCCCGAATACTAGTGGGATTTTTTATGTCCTTTGTATTTCTAGAAGACATTTTTCTTTTCGAATTGCTTTTCCTATTGCGATAATCCCCTCTAGAAGAGTTAACATTGGAATCTTCCCCCTGGTTTACATTTCTACTAGAAGAATCCCGTCCGTTTCGAGACAAATCATGGATATCTACTTCTGGTAAGTCGTCAAACAAGTCTGGATCATATCTCATAAAGCCTCCTCCTCACTAGATCTGCGGATGGTAATTCCCTGGAAAATGGAGAACATCATCATTGTGGATAATAGGGAGCTTCCGCCATAGCTAATAAACTGCATGGTGACACCGGTAGATGGAATGAACTTCACAACCCCTCCAATAGATAAGAAGACCTGAAATCCAAAACAAACCGCAAAGCCAATGGCGATATAACGAGGAAATTCATCTCGAACCTGCATGGCTGTATTCATCATCATGAGAATGCATGCCAAGTAGATAAAGATTAGGATAATAGCAAAAATCCCGCCAAACTCTTCACCGATGGCAGCAAAAACAAAGTCCTTCGTAACGACTGGAATCTTATTCGGCATGCCCTGGAACAGTCCAGATCCAAACCAGCCACCTGTGCCTAAGGCAAAAAGAGACTGAGCTACTTGATAACCCTGATGATCGATGACAGACATAGGGTCTAGCCATGCCAGAACACGGGAATGTACATGGGAAAATACGAAATAAGAAAGCACTAGGAATGCAGACACCGACAGAAAGCCTACTAGTAAAATTCGTATATCTCTCTTGTAGTAGTAAGTCATAATGAGTAGCACAACAAACAAGATGGATGCGCTTCCCAAATCCTTACAAAGGACAAGGATCCCAATGTGTATTAGAGCCACAATGAGAACGATTCGAAAAATCCGCTCACTATTATTCGATTGACTGGCCTCATATAAACCACTGGCAAGAAAGAGAACGAATAAGAGCTTTACAAACTCTGTTGGTTGGATGGATACCACACCAAAATTGAGAGAAAGTTTCGCTCCATACTCGGTAGATCCTAATACAAATACGGAAGCCAAAAGACCAATTCCAAGAACCCCGTAGAGTAATTCAAAGCGAGAAAAATCATCAATAGATCGAATTACAAGTGGGATAAATGCCGTAATCACAAGGGATACTGATGCAATTATAAACTGTCGAATTGCAGTCTTCGTACTAAGCCTTGACTGAATTACAAAGCCAACACAGAGCAAAAATGCCATGTGATTCACAAGGGTTCGTTCTATCCCTCGATATAATTTCGTATAGATAAAAAACAATACTTGGAAAAAGGCAAATTCACATACCATTAAAATAAGGTAGGTAATATCCTGGGTATTCAAAAAGAGAACAAAACCTGCATTTATCATAAAAATAAGGATCGTGATTCTCTGCTTGTAATAGAGATAATTTTCTCTCCAAGGTCGTATGTTTCGCTTCATTAAGCCAAAGGAATCTAGCATATAGATTCCGGCCCATATTAATAGCGTAAATCGAGAAATTGTTGTTACGATAGAAACCATTTATTGCACACCCTTTTTGTAATGCCCTCTGGTAAAATCATCTATAGCATCCATTGTATGATTGCAATATGAATAGAGGACCTGCTTCACTTCTCTCTCATCTTCAAGAGTAAAGGTAATCAAGTGACCCTTTACGCCAAGATGATTTTCCCCTATCAGATCTAGAATACTGTAAGGTCTACTATTATAAATATAATTCATGCAGATTGAGCAACGATTCCAAACAGGAAAGTCCACATCTTTTCGATCATTTAGATATAGTATCTCTGACTTCTTATCACAGCCTTTCACATTCTGGTGGGTACAGTCCGCCTTAATCATAAGGGTTGTACGACCATAAACAGGCAGAATCGACTGCTGATTATTGCGATGCATAAGTTCCTTCTCCGTTAATTCCACAGGAATCTCATTCATCACATATCCCAATTCTCTGTAATGCTGAATGGTCAGGTTCGACCAGGTATACACACGAGAGGATAGAAGAATTCTTTCACGAGAGATTCCAAAAGAATCCAGTAATCCAAGTCCATCTACAGAGTGGGCACGGAACCCATCAAAAGCATTGATATTTTCCTTAAATCCATGATTCAGTAAGTCATCAATGGTACACTTTCGAAGAACTTCTGGTAGATCAAAGATTAACTTAGAATCGGAATCAATCGTCTTTACTTTCTCTAAGAGAGGCATCCACTGATCTTTATCATACAAAGCCTCAAAGGGAATGATATAGGTGGCACCCAGGAGTCCATAGGCTAGCATTGCCTTCATCTGTTCTATGGTACGGATGGAAATGTAAACCGACGGGATATCTCTTGGCTTACTCTTCTCATATAGTGCATCAGATGTATAGGCCTCCTTAAAAGGCAACGCCTGTCGTCCATCTACACCGCTGGTCTCATAAATCAGCTGATCAACTGCTTTTCTACGTAATTCATTTAAGGACTTCACACTAAGAAAGGCATCTTCAGAAATTGTAATCATAGGTTCTGAGCAGATAAATGGTGTAGAGCCAAGTTTCTTAAGTTGTTTTTGTACAGTGGCCTTTTCAAGAGGATTTTTCTGGGCTTTTTCAACCATATCACCTTCTACAGAAACCACAACATCCTTATAAAATACACTTAACTGTGCAGGCATGCCTGTTTCTAGATATGCAGACATCTCAATTGGAAGCTTTGGAATCTCTTTCTCAATAGAAAGCGTATTCTTTTCATGACTAGAATCCTTAAAGCTCATCATCTCCTTACCATTTTTCTTCGTAAGATAGAGACTGGTGAAGCCATTTCTAGAACCTGCATCCAAAAGTAATTCATGCTCTCGGTCAGTAACTTTATAGTTCTCTTTTCCATCAGATAAATAGCGATCAAAAACCTCTCTATAGATAGAAACAACTGTGGATGCATACTCAACAGATTTCATTCGGCCTTCAATTTTAAAAGAATATACTCCTGCTTCATCCATTTCGGGGAGATAATCTATGAGACAGTAATCCTTTGGACTTAACATGTACGGTCCCGGTTGGTTTACATTTGTCCGATTGCCATCACATACAGAGTACTCCAAGCGACAGGGCTGGGCACAGCGACCACGGTTACCAGAACGACCGCCTAGGAAACTACTCATAAGACACTGGCCAGAATAGCAAACACATAGAGCCCCATGAACAAAGGCTTCAATTTCCATGCCTGTAGTGTCATAGATATGCTTCAATTCCTTTAGGGATAATTCTCTAGCTGCGACGACTCTCTCTACGCCCTGATCTAATAAGAATTTACTTCCATAGGAAGACACTGTAGATAGCTGTGTGGATGCATGAATGGCCATATTCGGGAAGAAATCCTTCACCATTTTTAAAACGCCAAGATCCTGTACTAAGACACCGTCTAATCCCATCTCATAATAGCGACGCAAGTACTCATAAAGGACATCCATCTCACGATTTTTAATAAGAGTATTTACAGTTAAATAAGTTTTCACTCCATTCAGGTGGGCATAGGAAATCGCCTCTTCGCTTTCTTCGAAACTTAAATTACCTGCATATGCTCGTGCACCGAATGCATTTCCGCCAAAATATACTGCATCTGCGCCCTGGGCAACAACATTTTTAAATACTTCTAAAGTGCCTGCTGGGGCTAGTAATTCCAATCCTTTTTTACTCATATTTTTAAACCTATTAAAAAACAAGGACAAATCCAAATCTGGATCTGTCCCCCTTACATACAAAATTATAATTACGTAGCTGTGGAATCTGTAGGTGTGTTTGAACCTAAAAGGGCATCCTCAAGAGATGCTTCTAATCTTGTCTTATTCAGACGAAGCTCACGATTCTCGTCCTGAAGCGCTCTTAACTGTTTCTCTAAATCAGCTGTACGAAGCTGATTCTGAACCAACTCGTGCTTCAGATTAGTAATCTCCTGGTCCTTATACTTCATATTCTCATCTGTGCTAAGTACACGCTCACGAGCCTTGAAGTAATCGTCTGCAATATTTAATTCTAATAGAACAGTACGCATATCACTAGAAAGTCTCTTATAGTAATCTAGCTGCTTATTCTCATCAATCTTACCATTGATGTAGGATGCAACCTGCTCTAAATATTCCTTTTCTTCATAGCCACTAAGAGTGTAGAGTTTGTCTCCGATGACTACATTGACGCTTTTTTTCGCTGACATGTAGACGAATCCTCCTCGAATGTCCGTTATTTATTGTTTTATTATAACCTTATTCTTCTGATTTTGAAATATGAAAATGTTCAAAAGCTAAGTCCGTGGCTACTCTTCCCTTTGGTGTACGGTTAATCAAACCATTCTTAACCAAATATGGCTCATAGACTTCCTCAATGGTACCAGAATCTTCGCTTAATGCAGCAGCCAAGGTATCTAATCCTACTGGACCACCGCCGAATTTCTCAATAATTGTAAGAAGGAGATTTCTATCATTGGTATCAAGACCTAAGCTATCTACATCTAGTAATTCAAGAGCTTCATTGGCAACATTCTTAGAGATCAAACCATCATAACGAACCTGGGCGTAATCTCTAACTCTCTTCAGTAAGCGGTTGGCGATTCGAGGTGTACCACGTGAGCGTCTAGCCATCTCATAAGCACCATCTTCATCAATATCAACACCTAACTTACCAGCGGATCTCTTAATAATGGTACATAACTCATCTGGAGTATAGAATTCCAAATGAGAAATAACACCAAATCGATCACGTAAAGGCGCAGACAAAAGTCCTGCACGAGTTGTGGCGCCAACCAAAGTAAAATGTGGTAGTTCGAGACGAATCGAGCGAGCAGTCTGACCCTTACCAATCATAATATCAATGGCAAAGTCTTCCATGGCAGGATATAAAACCTCTTCAACCTGTCGATTCAATCGGTGAATCTCATCAACAAACAAGAGATCTCCCTCCTGTAGATTCGATAGAATAGCCGCCATATCTCCAGGCTTTTGTATTGCAGGTCCAGAGGTGATCTTAATATGAACGCCCATTTCGTGCGCAATGATTTCAGATAAGGTGGTTTTACCCAGTCCTGGAGGGCCATATAAAAGTACATGGTCTAAGGACTCGTTTCTCTCCTTTGCAGCACGAATATAGATTTCCATATTCCGCTTGGTTTTTTCCTGTCCAATATATTCATCTAAGGTTTGTGGACGGAGTGTATTTTCAATTCTTTCATCTTCCACTTGTACTGAGGTGGATATTACTCTATGTTCCATGAAAATCCTTTTCTAGAAAAGCTGATTAAGTATCAATAGGAATAAAAGGTGGAGACAAGAACCTTTAAAGATTTAAGCCAATACGCTTTAATACTTCTTTAATCCATCCTTCTGTATCTAAGTCTCCTCCATTTGGAATATCACTCATTGCACGAAGGATCTCAGAAGAGCCATAACCTAAGGACTCCAATGCTAAAATTGCATCATTTTTATTCTTATCATTCCCTGTATTCATTGGGATTTCGTCAGAAATAGAATCACTTGTAGAATCCAGCATCTCTTCAAGAGAAATCTTATCCTTTAAATCCAAGATTACACGCTGTGCAGTTTTTGCTCCAACTCCTGGAGCTTTGGAAATGGATTTGGAATCTCCTGCAGCAATTGCGAATTTCAAATCATTGGGTGGTAAAACAGATAGAATTGAGATAGCAGCCTTGGGGCCAACGCCATTTACTGTAATTAATAGTTCAAAACACTGCTTTTCTTCTTTTGTTAAAAAGCCAAACAATTGGAAGGCATCTTCACGTACCTGAAAGTAGGTGTATATTTTCACTTCAGCACTGCTCTTAGATATCCGTTCAAGATCAATGCTAGGCATAATCAACTGATATCCAATCCCTTGATGATCCAAGACAATGGAATCCGTATGAATTTCCTCAATGGTACCCTTCATATAAGAAATCATAAATAATCTCCAGTTCTAAATGGGAGTCTATGTAACAACTCCAATGCAATATATCCAATAAAAAAACCTGTCACCATTCCTCCAAAACCTAAGATTGGAAAATAAAAGAACAAACCTGTATTTCCAACAACAATGGAGGCAATTAGTATTTGACCAAGATTATGGAAAAAACCACCTGCAATGCTAACCGTGATTAACTGGAACTGCTTGGTCTTCTTGAGAAGAAGCATAACCAGAAAACTAAGTAATCCACCACCCAGGCTGTATAGAATGCTAAATGGATTTCCAAAAAGGATTCCACTTAATATAATCCTAATTAAAGAAACGGATATAGCGCCGTATGTGTCATTGTTATAAAGCATGATTACAACAATCAGATTGGTAAGTCCTAATTTCAAGCCAGGAAGGCCAAAAGAAAATGGAATCATAGACTCTGCATAACTAAGAATTAGAGCAAGGCCTAGATACACCCCATATTCAATTGTTTTATTTCTAGGCTTCACTATATTAATCTCCAAAATTCTAGGAATTAATTTACAATAGAATCATACTTAGGATCACTATCTCCAATGATCTCCACCATTATTTCATTGGGTAGACAAATAATGGTAGCATCCTTCGAGGAAATCCAACCCATTTTCACGCAAAGATGATCTGGACAATCTGCGTCCTTCATTCGAATCTTATGATCTTTAATCTCCAATAGACCAATACGGTGTTTTTTAGAATCATAAATCGTGATGGTCTCATCCTTTTCAAGAGAATATTCTCCAAAGATTTTTCCATTGACAGTAACCTTTGCTAGGTTCCCTTTATGGAAGCTTCTACGAATATTAATTCCAAATATAATTAACGTACATATAATAAGAGTTAATATCAATAATATATCTTTTTTATGAAAATAGTGTCTCAACATAAGATATTTAAATTCTCTAATTATTCAGATACCATCTCACCGAAGTAATAGAATCCTCTACACTCTGTAAGCTTTACTGTAACAATAGAACCAATCAGGCTGGCATCCCCAGGAAAATGAACGACGGAATTATTCTCTAATCTACCAGTTACCAGGTTTTCATCCTCTCGATTCATGGACTCTACCAATACTTTGCCCACACTTCCTTCTAATTCCTTTGCTTTTTCACGTCCGTATTTCTGGACTTCCTTTAAAAGACGGTCAAAACGAGCCTTTACAACATCAGCCGGAACCTGATCTGGTCTAGATGCTGCAGGTGTACCAGTTCTTGGAGAATACTCAAAAGTGAATGCGCTATCATACTTTACTTTACGAACCACATCCATTGTTTCTTCAAAGTCCTCTTCTTTTTCACCAGGATAACCAACAATAATATCTGTTGTTAATGCCACATCAGGAATTGCCTTACGGATACGGTCTACTAGATCCAAATAAGATTCCTTTGTATAATGACGATTCATATCCTTTAACAGTCGAGAGGATCCAGACTGTAATGGAAGGTGAATATGATGACATACATGTTTAGATACAGCAATTTCATCAATCAATTCCTGTGACAGATCCTTGGGATGGGAAGTCATGAATCGAATTCTCTCTAAACCAGGAATCTGATCAATCTCATGTAGAAGTTCAGAGAAAGTCATAACAGGATCCAAATCCTTACCAAAGGAATTAACATTCTGGCCTAGAAGCATAATCTCCTTCACACCATCTTGAACCATACGCTCAATCTCATTAATAATTGCCTTAGGCTCTCTAGAGCGTTCTCTACCACGAACATATGGAACGATACAGTAACTACAGAAATTATTGCATCCAAACATGATATTAATTCCTGTTTTAAATTTATACTCACGATCAATAGGAAGATTCTCAACTGGATTTTGGCCATGATCAAGAATATGTACTGTCATTGCATTGGTCTGTAAATTAGCAACTACTAGTTCAGCTAATTCATGAATATTGTGGGTTCCAAACATGATGTCCACAAAGGAATAGCTCTCTTTAATCTTACGGACAACATTTTCTTCCTGCATCATGCAGCCACAAAGTGCGATTCTCATAAATGGATTCTTTTTCTTATATCCATTTAAAATTCCAAGTCTACCATATACTCTGTTATCAGCATTCTCACGAACCGTACAGGTATTATATACTACAAAATCAGCCTTTTCAGACTCTTCTTTGATGTAACCAATTCGTTCTAAGATTCCACTTAACTTTTCAGAATCACGCGCATTCATCTGACAGCCAAAGGTAGTTACATGGAAGGTCAATTTTCTTCCTGCTTTTTCTTCTTCTTTTTTTAGAAGATCCTTCGCTATATCGATAAAATAGTACTGTCTCTCCGGCTCGGTTTGTGGTGCATTTTCAAAAATATTCATTTAAATTATATTTCCTCTAACTATATAACAATAAATTTGGTTACTGATACTAAAACTTATAGATTCTTTTTTCTGTAGCGAGATAATCTAAGGGCATATCCCATGGATTAGGCATAAGATTTAACTCAACTTGATTTCCATAAGAAACCCCAACTCTTAAGACCATGGGATGGCTTGCAAAAAATCGATCATAAAATCCACCACCATATCCAATACGATCACCCTTACGATTAAATACAAGTCCAGGAGTGACCGCAATTCCCTCTGCTCCATGAAAAGCGAGGCCATCTTCTCTATCAATTGGTTCTGGTATATTCATGGTACCTAAAGCAAAATCCTGTATGGAACGAATACGGTAAAAATCCAGTCTATGATTTTTTAGATCCGTAACTGGAAAATATAAGTCTCTCTTTTGATTTAGCCACTCTTTATATAAAGGGATTAAATCAATTTCGTTTTTGATAGGATAAAAACACAGAATTGGTAGATTAGAATCTAATCTTGCCACCAGTTTTCGTAGATTTCGTCGTACATAAGTGGAATGATACTTCACAGCTTCATCCGTCATCCGATTACGTAATACTCTATGAAAAGACCGAATCTCTGATGTAACTACTTGGGATTCTTGTCCAATCATCCAATATCCTCCTCTAAGAAATCAATAATATCAAAATCCTCATTGAAGTGTGGCACAAATACAGTACCATCAAATTCGGAATCAAAGATTCGATGTAATACACCCATATGCTCTGCATTTGCAATTAGCATACCAATCCCTGAATTCACCACAATTTTTGCCGCACGAATCTTTGTTGCCATTCCACCCGTTCCTACATTACTTCCTGGAGCTGATGACCCCATATTTTCTATGGACTCATCTAGTTTCTCTACGATTGGAATTAACTTCGCATTGGGATCTGTCTTCGGATCAGAAGAATATAGCCCATCAATGTCAGATAATAGGATTAATAAGTCTGCACCTGTTAGATTAGCTACCATAGCTGATAAGGTATCATTATCGCCAAACTGAATCTCATAGGTAGAAATTGTATCATTTTCATTGACAATAGGAATAATGCCTTCACGAAATAATTCTTCAAAAGTATTTTGTGCATTCTTACGAGAAACATTATCTACCATTGTAGCCTTCGTCATTAATACCTGGCCTGTATTTTGACCATATTCACGAAAGAAATTAGAGTAGATACTCATAAGACGAGCCTGTCCTACTGCAGCTAGAGCCTGTTTCTCAGGCAATCTACTGGGGCGCTCTTTAATCCCCATGATTTGTCTCCCAACAGCCTGTGCACCTGAGGATACCAGGCAGACATCCAATCCTCGATTCTTAAGATCAGACAGTTCTCTCACCAGATGCTCAATTTTGACATAATCCAAGTGTCCGGTTTCTTTATGAGTTAATGAATTTGAACCAATTTTAACAATGACACGATGTACATTTGAAAAATCATAAATCATTAGAATAAATCCTTCCTAAACCATTTTAGAGTACCATATTTTAAGACAAAATAAAACCTCTCAAGCCCTATCAAAATAGGCTTGAGAGGTATATTTTCTAATCCCTCTAATAAGAATTTCATTTAGATAAATGATTATACAAATGAAAGATCACTATTCCATTCAAAAATAATAATCCTTACTCCTCATTAGAAGCTGCCATGCGAACTTCACCTGGCTGTAATAAAATAATCTTCTTAGGACACTTGTCAGCGCAGATACCACAGCCAACACACTTATCCTGATCAATTTCAGCAATATTATTATTTACAGTAATTGCATGCTCAGGACAATTCTTCTCACAGATGTGACAAGCGATACATCCTATGGAGCATTCCTTCATGACATCTTTACCCTTTTCTTCATTTCTGCAGGATACGATGTATGCAGCATCATAAGAAACCATAGAGATAATGTGCTGTGGACATGCAGCAATACATTTTCCACAAGCTTTACATTTTTCCTTATCTACCTTAGCAATGCCGTCAATGACATGAATTGCATCAAATTCACAGGCCTTTACGCAAGAGCCAAATCCCATACAACCAAAGCTACAAGCCTTATGTGATCCACCAGGAACAAATTTAGCAGCGTTACAATCCTGTACACCACTATAGATGTATTTATCTTTTGCTTTGGTACAATCACCAGAACAACGAACATAAGCAATCATTCTAGTTTCGTCACCAGCATCAACGCCCATAATAGATGCAATTTCTTGTGCAACTGGAGCACCACCAACCGGGCACTGAGTTACAGCTGCTTTGCCTTCAGCAATGGCCTTAGCACAATCAGCACATCCAGCGAATCCGCATCCGCCACAGTTATTACCAGGCAGAGCTTCTAAAATTGCTGTCTCTTTGGGATCAACTTCAACCTCGAACTTCTTAGCGGAAAAGGTGAGGAAGAAACCGATCAGGCAGCCTACTGCACCGATTAAGACGGTTGCAATTACAATACCAAACATAGTCTACGCTCCTCCCTATACACCAGAAATCATTCCAGAGAATCCCATGAAGGCAATAGCCATCAAACCAGCTGTAACAACTACGATTGCAGATCCCTGGAAAGCTTTAGGTACATTGTTGAATTCAATTTTCTCACGGATACCAGCCATGATTACAATAGCAATTGCAAAACCAACTGCTGTACCAAAGCCGTAAATAGTACCAGTTAAAATATTGTAATCATATTTAACAATATTTAATGCAGCACCAAGAACACAGCAGTTTGTAGTAATCAGTGGCAGATAAATACCAAGAGCCTTGTATAAACTCTGTACATTTTTCTTCAAGAACATTTCAATGAACTGCACCAATGCAGCAATAACCAAAATGAATACAATGGTATTCATATAGTCTAAGTTCATTGGCTTAAGGATAAATTCATGAATAATGCTTGTAACAAAAGATGCAATTGTAACAACGAAGATAACTGCGCCACCCATTCCAGCTGCAGTATTTACCTTCTTTGATACACCAAAGAAAGGACAAATACCAAGGAACTGGCTAAGAACGACGTTATTTACAATAGAAGAAGAAATCAAAATTAAAAGTAATGTCTTCATTATTTGTTATCCTCCTTCTCTTCTTTACTATCTTTTGCAAGTTCTGGATTCATACCATGGCAAGATGCAAAGAGTGTACATCCCTCACAAGTTCCAGTGTAGATACAGCCCTGTGCTGGAGCGATTTTCTTACCCTTCGCTTCTGCTTTTTCTCTAACTGTCTTCATAATTGCAATCAGAGTTGCAAGAATGAAGAAAGCACCAGGTGCTAATCCAAAAATGGTAATTGGTGTGTAACCAATTTTACCAGTAGAAGGATCTGCCAGAGGTAAAATCTGAATACCAAGAATCTGACCAGATGCAAGAATCTCACGTACAGCAGAAATCAGGATTAATCCAAGTGTAAATCCTAAGCCCATTCCTAATCCATCGAAGAGTGAAGATAATACACTATGCTTATTGGCATATGCTTCTGCACGGCCTAAGATAATACAGTTAACTACAATCAGAGGAATAAAAATTCCAAGAGATTCATATAAAGCAGGGACAAATCCCTGAACCAAAAACTGAACGATTGTTACTAAGGTTGCAACAACCACAATGTAAGCCGGCATACGTACGGAACTTGGAATAAAGTTACGTAAAGCGGAAATAACTACATTCGACATTACCAATACAGCTGTAGCAGATAAGCCCATTCCAATCGCGTTGGAAACAGAAGTTGTAATGGCAAGTGTAGAACACATACCTAGCATCAAAACTACAATTGGGTTTTCCTTTAGAATACCGTTATAGAGTCTCTCTAAAGGGGAATCTTTTTTCAGCTTCATTATTTTGCGCCTCCCTTCAGTTGACTCTCATAGTAAGCAAAACCAGCATCAACACCATTTGTCATAGCACGACTCGTAATGGTTGCGCCACTAATACCCTCTATCTCATTTTCCTTAACTGTTGTTCCATTTTTTACAACGGAATAGTTACCAGAAGCTAAGCCCTTAAACTGATCGACGAAATCCTTCTTGCTAGATGGATCATCTGTTTTCGCCTTCATACCAAGACCAGCTGTCTCACTAATAGATGTAATAGAATAGGTTGTCATCTTTCCTTCAGAAGAGATACCCATTGAGAAAGTAATATCTCCGCCATAACCACCACCAGCGGTAATGGTTAATACATAACCTATTTCCTTACCGGAAGCATTCTTAGCAACTAAGGCATCATTGATCGTGTCATTGGCAAATCCAGCCTTTTTTGCAATGGCTGTAGCCTGGTCACTATCAAATCCCTTCACCTCTGTAAAGGTCTTGCCCTCAGGCATAACCTCCTGATAAGCCTTTTTGGTTGCTTCAGCCTGAGCATTTTCAATTGGCTTTTCTGTAACTTCATGAGCTACACCAAGTGCACAGCCTGAAACCAAAGTGATAAGGGTAAGAATTAATGCATCATGAACCATTTTATTCATTACTGCGATCCCCCTTTCTTCTCAGGAACAATTCCAAATGCACGAGGAACTGTTACTCTCTCAATCAGTGGAACTAACAGGTTAGAGATAATAATTGCATAGGAAACACCCTCTGCAGAAGATCCAAAGATTCGAATCAATCCTGTCAAAACACCAAGGCAAATACCATACAGAATCTGGCCATTTGGAGTAATTGGACTGGTTACATAGTCCGTTGCCATGAAGAAGGCACCGAGAATCAGTCCACCACCACATAATTCCTCAATTAGGAATGTGATGTCAAAGCCATGTCCACCAAAAAGGAGGATAAATACAGCAAATGTAATGATATAAGTTGCAGGAATGCGAAGATTAATAATTCCCATAATCAAGAGAATAATTGCACCAATCAATAAGGCAATAACAGATGTCTCACCGATGGTACCAGCTTCAGTACCAAGAAGCATCTTCACTGGATCTACAGACTCACCAGCCTTCAGAGAAGCCAGTGGAGTCGCACCTGTCACTCCATCATAAGTAAAGCTTGTCATTGGCTGTGCAAAGGAAAGAAGCAAGAAGCATCTTGCACCAAGTGCAGGATTCATGAAGTTCTGTCCAAGGCCACCAAATAGCATCTTCACAACGATAATTGCGAATACACCGCCAAGAACTGGGATGAACCACTGTACTGTATGTGGAAGATTTAAGCCTAATAATAAACCAGTAACAACTGCTGATAAGTCAGTTATAGTGTTTTTCTTATGAAGAATTTTGTCATATAAATACTCTGAAATCACGCAAGATACAATAGATAAAACCAATACCAGTAATGCGCGAAGACCAAAATTAAAGATACCGAAGATTGAAGCAGGGAGAAGGGAAATAATCACCCAAAGCATTATCTTCTGTGTATCCATCTTCTCTCTCACATGAGGAGAAGAAGTAACATGAACTAAATCACTCACGGTAATTCACCTCTTCCTATTTCTTATTTCTCTTTTCAGTAAGTATTGTCTTCTTTGTTGCTTTAATATTCTGTGCAAGTGGTCTTCTAGCTGGGCATACATAAGAACAGCTTCCGCATTCAATACACTCAAGACCATACCACTCTTCAAATAGATCCTTCTGCTGTGTTTCAGAGAACTTAGAAAGACGAGATGGAATCAGTCTTTCCGGACAAGCCTCAACGCAACGACCGCAATTAATGCAAGGGGTTGTCTCATACATAGATGCTTCATCCTTTGTAAAGCACAGTAAGGCTCCTGTTGTCTTAGTAACAGGAACATCCAAATCAAATAATGCAAATCCCATCATAGGACCGCCAGCAATCATCTTCTCTGGAGTGCTCTTCAGCCCATCTGCAGCCTCAAGTATTTCCTTAAAGGAAGTACCTGTCTTAACTCTAAAGTTACGAGGTTCGCAAACAGCATCACCAGAAACCGTAAAGATACGATCCATAACTGGCTTGCCTTCCTTAACGGCATCATAAATTGCAGAAATCGTTGCTACATTATCAACAATGCATCCTGCATCTGCAGGTAACATCTTAGAATAGATATCTCTACCTGTAACAGCGTGGATTATCTGACGCTCACCACCCTGAGGATACTTTGTCTGTAATTCACAAACAGAGATACGAGGCTCCTTCTCTACAAGGGAACGAATCCGTAAGATACAGTCCGGCTTATTATTCTCAATTGCAATGATGCCCTTTGCATGAGGGAATAGCTGGAGAATAATCTTCATACCTTCAATGAGTTTCTCAGGATATTCCATCATTAAGCGATAATCGCATGTCAAATAAGGCTCACACTCTGCACAGTTTGCAATAATGTAATCAATCTTATCTGGTTCCTTTGGTGCAAGCTTTACGTGAGTTGGAAATCCTGCTCCACCCATACCAACAATGCCGGCATCCTTGACTTTCTGAAGAATTTCTTCATTTGAAAGAACGGTATAATCTTCTACTTCATCGAATTCGACTTCCTTATACTCTCCGTCGTTTTCAACAATAATAGCATCCATCATATCGCCTGTAGCAGTACGTCTCTTCTCGATTTTCTTAACTGTTCCAGATACGGAACTAAAAATCGGAGCGGAAACAAAACCGCCTGCTTCAGCCAATAACTGCCCCCGGAGTACTGTATCGCCAGCAGAGACAACCGGTTTAGCCGGAGCTCCAATATGCTGTGAAACCAAATATGCCAGATCTCCCTTTGGAAGCAATTCCTTTATTGGCTTGTCTTTTGAAAGGTCCTTCCCTTCAACTGGGTGGACTCCCCCCTTAAAAGTATGTAAGCCCATGAATTGTGTCCTCCTTTGTATTTCGCATACAATACAAATAACAATGTTTATTATACCATGAAACCAGAATTTTCGACCTCAATTGAGAATATTTTTTCATATTTTTCTATATATTTTTACTAGAATGTATAAACGAGTTAAAAAATTAACGTGCAGTCTGCTATACTGTTTCAAGGAATCATATGAAGGAGTTTCTATGAAAAGAATTATTTATCCTAGTTATATCTACCCAGGGGAATCCTCTGATTTAAGCAGTCTATCCCAGGATGATTTATTCCTAGATATCGAGACAACAGGCTTATCTAAGCATTACAATCACATCTACCTAATAGGTCTTGGAAAATATATACCGAGTTCAAACCAGGTGCATGTATGGCAATACTTTGCACAAACAGAAGATGAAGAAATTTTGATACTACAGGAATTTCAAAAGGAACTAGATCAATATAAATCCATCATCACCTTTAATGGAAATCGATTTGATATCCCCTTCATTATTGAACGAATGAAGCATTATGGCCTATCCACTGAATCCTCAGAAAAAATTAATAAAAGAGATCTCTATTTCGACTTTAAAAAAGCAAAGCAAAAGTTTCAATTGCCAAGTTTAAAGCAAAAAAGTATTGAGTCCTTCTTAGGAATTACTCGAATAGACGAAATGGATGGAGGGAGTCTGATTCCTGTCTATAACTCCTATACAAAAGAGTTTCATTCCGATAGTGAGAAACTACTTCTACTTCATAATGAGGATGATGTAAAGGGGATGTTTCCCCTCTTTCAGATGTATCGCTATCTAAATCTCACTGAGCTAAAATGCAATATAAGGAAAATTGAGATTGAAGGCGAAAATCATATTTTATTCTGGGGTGATATAAATACGTCATTCCCCTCAGAGATTACTTATAGAAGCCCTCAATATTTAATTCGGATTAATGAAAATAAGATAAAAGGATGGATTATTCCTAAGAAAAAGGATCTCTATTTTGAATTAGACAATCCTTCGGATTACGTCTATCTACTTGCCGAGAACACCATTTTGCCAAAACTTTTGGCTTCTACTCTTCCCAAGGAACGCTATCGAAAGGCAAAAAAGGCAGAGTGTATTCAAAATATCTCAGGTTATTTCATAGAAACGGATTATAAAAAGGCTGATGCCAAAAATATCTCGATTCGCTTTTATTATAGTAAGGACAATGAAAACAAAGTCTATTTCAAAATGGACCCCGAGACAGTTACTCCAGATCTAATAAATGAATTTATCAATAACTACATGAAAAAAATCCTCTCCTAATGGAGAGGACTTGCTTTTTAATTCTGTGAAGATTTTTCATAGAAGAAGGAATCTCTTCTCGTAAATCCAATCTCCTTATAGTTCATTACCTGCTCAGTGCTTCCAATAAAGAGGACACCATCAGGAACAAGAGACTTATAGAATTTCTTATAGATATCATTCTTGGCTTCATCTGTAAAGTAGATTAAAACGTTACGACATACAATCATATTGCAATTTGTTGGATAGGGATCTCTTAGTAGATTCATCTCCTTAAACTCAACACAGCGCTTAATCTCATCAGAAATCTGAAATGACTCACCCACCTGGGTAAAATACTTCTTCTTTAAATCATCTGGTACATTAGCAATAGACTTTTTATTGTACAATCCAGTCTTTGCCTGAGCTAATACCTGATGGTCAATATCCGTAGCAAGAATATGAATATTGCTAAGAGGCATATGGCGAGACATAGCCATCACCAATGAGTATGGCTCGTCACCTGTAGAGCAAGCAGAACTCCAAATCTTTAAACGATTACCAAAACGCTTAATCAGACCTGGGAAATACTCCTGATCTAAAAGCTTCCACTGATCAGGATTACGATAAAACTCAGATACATTAATTGTAAGGAAGTTTACAAATTCATCAAAGACCTTCTTATCCGCATTTAATAATTTCAAGTACTCTTCATATGTCTTACAATTATTTCTAGTTACAAGAGAATCAATACGTCTGCGCATCTGCTTCTCCTTATAACTAGACAAATCAATCTTTGTTAATTGAAATACTTTTGTTTTAAACTCTTCGTAATGATCCATATACTTTACCACCGATACAAAAAGACCACAATCACATTTCATGTCGAAGTGAGATTGTGGTCCACTTTATAAGCTACAAGAGATTACTCGTTGTCACCTTCAACAGTTTCAACTTCTGCATCGTCTTCGCTCTGATCCATAGCCTTGATGCTCAGAGAGATCTTATGCTCGTTCTCACGAAGTTCAACAACCTTTGCTGTTACTTCCATACCAGTCTTCAGTACATCTGAAGGCTTCTCAACATGATCTCTAGAAATCTGAGATACATGAAGAAGAGCATCGATACCTGGCTCAAGCTCGATGAAAGCACCGAAATCAGTCATACGTGCAACTGTACCTGTTACAATAGTACCTACTGCGTACTTTTCAGAAGCACCGTTCCATGGATTTGCATCATCAAACTTGCAAGAAAGTGCAATCTTATGACCATTAATGTTCTTGATGAATACCTTAACCTTATCATCTACATGATAAAGCTTCTTAGGATTATCAACGTGTCCCCAGCTCATCTCAGAGATGTGAAGCAGGCCGTCTACGCCGCCAAGATCAATGAAAGCACCGAAATCAGTAACATTCTTAACTGTACCTTCGATGATATCACCAACGTGGATATTATCGAAGAATTCCTTCTGGATTTCTTCCTTCTTAGCAACAAGAAGCTGCTTACGATCACCGATGATTCTTCTCTTTCTAGGATTGAACTCAGTAATTACGAACTGAATCTCCTGTCCGTCGTACTGATGAAGATCCTTAACATAAGAATCTGCAACAAGGCTAGCAGGTACGAATACGCGAGCGTCATCAACAACAACGGAAAGACCACCGTTTAATACCTTAGTAACCTTACCGGTAAGCACTTCGTGATTCTCGAATGCTTCCTTAAGCTTTTCATTGCCCTTCTCCTGAGCAAGTCTTCTGTAAGAAAGAACAACCATATTATCGTCATTGGATGTCTTCACAACGATAGCTTCCATTGTGTCGCCAACCTTTGCAACGGTAGTAAGATCCAAGTTGGAATCCTCTGAATACTCGTTACGAGTGATGACTCCATCGGACTTATAACCGATATTTAAGTCGATCTCATCAGGCTTTACCGCAATAACGGTTCCCTCTACGATTTCCCCATTGTGAATAGTTTTGAACGTTTCGTTCAGCATTTCCTCAAAGCTCTGTTCTGGCATGTTTCCTGAACCTCCTGAATAATTTTTTGTGGGGTTGATGCCCCTGCTGTTATGCCTACGGTGTTAATGGATTCCAGGACGGACAGATCCAAGTCGGCCTGAGACTGTATAAAGAAAGTTTGGGGATTAATCTCTTTACAAATCTCATAGAGCTTCTGTGAATTTGAACTGTGTTTACCGCCTATAACGATCATCACATCAACTTTATCTGCGACTGCGGCTGCTTCATTTTGTCTCTCAGCCGTAGCACTGCAAATCGTATTCAAACAAAATATATCATAACCTTTTTTTTCGATGATTTCAACAAGTTCTTCAAATTTCTTATAGTTGAAGGTAGTTTGTGAAACAAGACAGACTTTTTTGTCCTTTGGAAGTTGGATTGCCATGGCTTCTTCCTTAGAAGAAATCACATCATAGTCCTCATTTTGAATCCAGCCGATGATGCCCTCTACTTCTGGATGCTGTCTATTTCCTGTGATTATAATGTGGTATCCCTTATTGGCATACTCTTCTACAACCCGGTGAATCTTAAGGACAAAGGGACAGGTTGCATCAATCACTCTAAAGTCATGGCTCCTCAACTCATCCATCGTATTCTTTGATACGCCATGGGAGCGAATGACTATAGTTCCCTTTTGATAAGAATCCAAGTCTTTACCTTCTTCAAGTACGTCCACTCCTTGTTCTTTTAAATCATCCACAACAATTTCATTATGAATAATTGGCCCATAGGTATAAATCGGTCCATCCGTCTCTTGGATTTCTCGATTTACCGTTTCAAGAGCTCTCTTAACTCCAAAGCAGAATCCTGCGCTTTTCGCCAGAATTACCTTCATGCCATCTCCTTCTTCTGAACCAAGTCTACAATGGTCTGAACCACTTCATCAATGGTCATATATGAGGAATCTACCAGTACCGCATCCCAAGCTTGCTTTAGTGGAGCAGTTTTACGATTCATGTCCTGCTCATCTCTTTTGATGACATCCTGAATGATTTCAGATAGTTCAGCCTTCTCTCCACGCTGAATCATCTCGTCATATCTTCTCTTACCACGAATTTCTGCGCTAGCAGTAAGGAAAATCTTCACATCAGCATTTGGTAATACTACTGTTCCGATATCTCTTCCGTCCATTAATACAGAGTTTTTCTTAGCCATTTCTTTCTGCAGATCTAAGAGACATGCTCTTACTACAGGATATGCACTTATCTTAGATGCAGCTGCACTTACTTCTGGTGTACGAATCACCCCATTTACATTCTGATCATTGACTAGTACAACCTGTTCCTCATTCTGATAAGAGATTGTGATATGAACCTTCTTAGCTTCCTCAGAAACCGCATTTTCGTCTAAGAGATCAATACCTTTTTCCACCATATGATAGGCCATGCCACGGTACATAGCACCTGTGTCTACATAAATGTAACCCAATTCCTTAGCTGCCCGTTTTGCAATTGTACTTTTACCAGCACCAGCAGGTCCATCAATTGCAACATTCATTACTTTACTCATTATAAATACCTCAACAACTTTCTAAATGATGGACTTATCGATTGATAAGTAATTCATCATGTAAAACAATATAAAACGTTAACGATCTTCTTTCAAAATCAATGATCGATTACGGATTGTCCAGCTAAGAATCCCGTAGAAAACGCAGCCTGTAGATTAAATCCACCGGTAAATCCATCGATATCTAGGACTTCTCCCGCAAAGTAAAGATTCTTAATGGTTTTTATTTCCATTGTATTGGGAGATACTTCCTTTACTGAGACACCACCCTGAGTCACAATGGCTTGCTGAAAGCCTTCTGTGCCATTAATTGTAATGGTAAAGTGCTTCAAAATAAAAACCAGAGCCAGTCTTTCTTTCCTGGTGATATCATGTGCCTTTTTATCCCCTTGGATTCCAACTCTATTCAATACAATAGGAATCATTTTTGCAGGAAGCAGTCCGCCTAAAATGGTATGAATATTTTTATTAATCTCTTTGGTAAAGTCTCTTAGGATTCTCTGATCTAATTGATCTACAGATAAAGCAGGCTTTAGATCAATCTCCGCCTGTAATTCTTTACTTTCTTCCAAAGACTTTCCAACAATGGCTGATGCACGTAGGCATAAGGGACCTGTAATACCAAAGTGGGTGAACATCATTTCACCCTGTTCTTCATACTTCTTCTTTTTTCCATAAGGAATACGAAGGGTCACATTTTTAAGGGATAATCCCTGTAATTCAAAGATATCTGTATCCTTTGTAGTAAGTGGTACTAAGGACGGACGAATATCCGTAACCTTAAGTCCTAAATCCTTTGCAAAGCGATAGCCATCTCCTGTGGATCCAGTGGTCTGATAGGAATAACCTCCAGTACATACAATCACTGCATCACATTCTTCGATGGTTCCATCGTCCAAAAGGACACCAGCGACACGGTCGGTATACTTTTCTCCATCAATTGGAAGATAATCATCTCCCAGGGTAAGCACTTTCTTTACCCCAGTATTCAAATAGACCTGGACATGATTCTTCTTTAATTCACGCTCAAAAGCACGGGTAACATCTGATGCATGATCCGACACAGGGAATACACGATTGCCGCGCTCCACCTTCAGATGGGTACCTCGCTCCTCTAAAAAAGACATCAAATTCTCATTGGTAAAGGAATGAAATGCGCTATATAAAAATCTGGGATTGGAAATAAAATTAGAAAAGAACTCCTCAATCGGCGCACTATTTGTACAGTTACATCTGCCCTTTCCTGTGATATAGATCTTCTTACCCAGCTTCTCATTTCGCTCAAACAGAAGGACCTTATGATTGTTTTTTGCAGCTTCAATTGCAGCCATCATACCAGCTGCTCCGCCACCAATAACAACAACTTTCATTTTTACTCCTTAGTTCTTGGGTACTTCATCTTCACAGAGTCATCTACCCGATCGATTTCATCTCTCTCATAGACCTGGTACTCATCCCAGATATTCTCTAAGACTTCTAGTGTAGACGCAACTTCGTCCTGCTTCTTCATGCAAAGAGATACAATTAATGCATTGATAACAGATAGTGGTGCAACCAGAGAATCAACAATTGATGCCATGTCGCTTCTGGCAATCAGATTGCAAGAAGAATACAGATTCATAGGTGAATTAACGCTATCTGTTAAGGTAATTACCTTGGCATTACGATTGTTGGCAAATTCAAGGGCCTTTAAGGTACGCATAGAATAACGAGGAAAACTAATTCCGATGATTACATCCTTAGAATTAATACGAATCATCTGCTCAAAAATCTCGCTGGAATTATTGGTATTCAGTAGTACCACATTCTCAAAAATCAGATTCAAGTAGAATGCCAAGAAGGAAGCCAGAGATGCACAGGAGCGAATTCCAATGACATAAACCTTATCTGCATTCAGAATCGTATCCACTGCCATCTCAAAGGCACGATCATCGATATTCTGCAGAGTTTCCTTAATCTTCTCCTCATCTGAGCGAAGTACAGACTCTAGGATCTTAGACTGACTGATTCGGCCGTAGGTGACTTCCATACGCTGGATTGAATTCAGCTTATTCCGCACCATCTCCTCAAGAGCCTTTTGAAAATCTGGATAGCCCTTATAGCCAAGAGTCATGGCAAATCGAACTACTGTAGACTCGGAAACACCCACTGTCTCTCCTAGCTTTGCTGCAGTTAAAAACACTGCTTTATCGTAATAATCAGCAATATAATTGGCTAGTAATTTTTGTCCCTTGGACATAGAACCATAGTATCGATTGATTCGATTCATTAAATCGTTATTTGTATTCATTTCATCCTCTTATAGATATATTTACAACGAATTAATTATAACAAACGAGGCAAAAGAAACAAGAAAAAAGAAGCCCTTCGGTCTACCCACTTACCGAAGGACTTCATATTTTTGAAATGTAAACCTATTTGTAATTAAACAGGATAGGCCTTATTTGCTACATCAGCAGCTTTTGCATCAACGCCAGTTTCCTGGGCATCACGATACTTAAAGAACTCAGTAGCTACCTGAGGGAACAATGCATAGGATAATACATCCTCATCCTGCTTCTTCCAAGGTGCCACAGCCTTCTCCATCTCTGGAAGCTGAGGAGCTAAGAGATCAGCTGGTCTGCAAGTAATTGCCTCAGACTTACGATCGCCAAGAGCCTTCTCAACAACCTCTGGATTGAAAGGCTTAACAGTTGATCCGTACTTGCCAAGAAGTAAATCCTTGGTCTGATCAGTAACAACCTTATATCTCTCGCCCATAAGAACGTTAAATACAGCCTGCGTACCTACGATCTGGGAAGAAGGTGTAACCAATGGAGGCTCACCTAAGTCCTTACGAACTCTTGGAACTTCCTCAAGAACATCACGAAGCTTATCTTCCTTGCCCTGTTCCTTTAACTGGGAGATCAGGTTAGAAAGCATACCACCTGGTACCTGGTAAAGGAGAGTCTTAATATTAACTCCAAGAACCTTTGTAGAGATACGACCATTGTCAATATACTTCTGACGAATTGGAGCAAAGTAATCTGCAACCTCAGCCAGTAACTTCTGATCCAGACCAGTGTCGAATTCAGTACCCTTGAATGCCTCAACCATAACCTCAGTTGCTGGCTGGCTGGTTCCCATAGCAAATGGAGAAATTGCAGTATCAATGATATCGCATCCAGCCTCTACAGCCTTCATAGCAGTCATAGAAGCCACACCAGATGTGTAGTGATTATGAAGTTCAAGTGGAAGGCTTGTAGCAGAACGAAGTGCTGTAAACAGTTCCTTAGATGCTTTTGGTACAAGAAGACCAGACATATCCTTGATACAGATAGAATCAGCACCCATCTCTTCGATGGCCTTCGCCTTCTCCATCCAATAATCAAGTGTATATGCATCTCCTAAAGTATAGGAAAGAGCGACCTGAGCATGTCCACCTTCCTTCTTAGATGCCTTCACCGCTGTCTCTAAGTTACGAAGATCATTTAAGCAATCAAAGATACGAATGATATCAATACCATTTGCAATAGACTTCTGAACGAAATACTCAACAACATCATCTGCGTAAGGCTTATAGCCTAAGATATTCTGTCCGCGGAAAAGCATCTGGAGCTTTGTATTCTTGAATCCATCACGAAGAGCTCTCAGTCTCTCCCATGGATCCTCATGCAGGAAACGAAGGCAAGCATCAAATGTAGCACCACCCCAGCACTCAACAGCGTTATAACCAATCTTATCCATTGTTGGAATGATTGGAAGCATCTCTTCTGTCGTCATACGAGTTGCCATCAGAGACTGATGTGCATCACGAAGGACAGTTTCTGTAATTTTTAATGGTTTCTTATCTGCCATTTTCACATTCTCCTTCTCTTTTTATACCCCGAAGATAGCCATAAATACACCAGCTGCAACAGCCGTTCCGATAACACCAGCTACATTCGGTCCCATAGCATGCATCAGAAGGAAGTTTGTAGGATCTGCCTCAGCACCTACCTTCTGAGATACACGGGCACTCATAGGAACCGCAGATACACCAGCGGAACCAATCAGTGGATTAATCTTACCCTTTGTAACTAAGCATAGAAGGTTACCCAGAATCAATCCTGCCGCAGTCGCAACCATGAATGCAATCAAACCAAGGGCAACAATTTTCAGTGTAGAAACATTTAAGAATGCTTCTGCAGATGTAGATGCACCAACAGATGTACCAAGTAAGATAACAACGATATACATCATTGCGTTACTTGCAGTCTCAGTTAACTGACGTACAACTCCACATTCCTTGAAGAGGTTACCCAGCATCAGCATACCAACCAGTGGAGCTGTTGTAGGCAAGATCAAACATACGACTACTGTAACAACGATCGGGAAGAGAATCTTCTCAAGCTTTGAGACTGGACGTAACTGAGCCATGTGGATCTTTCTTGTCTTCTCAGTAGTTAACAGTTTCATAATAGGTGGCTGAATAATTGGCACCAGTGACATATAGGAATATGCTGCTACAGCAATAGGTCCCATAAGAGCACTCTGTCCCAACTTACCTGCTAAGAAAATAGATGTAGGGCCATCTGCTCCACCAATAATAGAAATTGCAGCAGCAGCCTCATCATTGAATCCCATCAGGATTGCCATTAAGTAGGCCATATAGATACCGAACTGAGCGCCAGCACCCATAAGGAAAGAAATTGGATTTGCAATCAGTGGACTGAAGTCGGTCATTGCACCAACACCCATGAAAATAAGGGAAGGAAGAATAGACCATTCATCCAACTGATAGAAATAATAAAGTAGACCACCTACTCCGTTAGAGGTTTCTGCCGGAGATGCAATGATATCCGGATAAATATTAACCAGTAACATACCAAATGCGATTGGAACCAAAAGTAAAGGTTCAAAATCTTTTGCAATAGCCAGATACAGGAAGACACCTGCAATGGCGATCATAAGGAAATTGCCCAATGTAAGGTTAGCAAACGCAGTCTGATGGAGAAGGTTACCTAACGTATTAGCAACGTAACTCATGTAAATTCCTCCTGAATTAATCAGATTACTCGTTCATTGTAGCAAGAAGATTTCCAGCCTCTACCATCTGACCCTCGGAAACTTCAATACTTGCAACTGTTCCAGCCTTAGGAGCTACAACAGGTGTTTCCATCTTCATAACTTCAAGAGTGACAATTGCATCACCAGGCTTTACAACATCGCCAGGCTTAGCATTAATCTTAAATACCTTACCAGATGCACCAGCTTCAATCTTTACAGAACCTGCTGCGCCAGAAGCTGCCTTCTTGACAGGCGCCTTCTTAGCAGGGGTAGCTGCTACAGGAGCGCTTGCTGCGCTTCCAGTCTCTTCTACAGTTACATCATATGCTGTACCATTTACAGTAATTGTATAGCTTTTCATTTATATTACCTCCAAATTAATATCTTCTCTTAATAGAGCGAACAACAAAGTCATCCGTGCTTGCGCCAGTAGATGCTGCAATTGCTGCTGCAATAACTGCAATCAGTTCTGTATCATCCACCAACTCTTCTACAGTATCCTGAGTTTCAACTGCTTTCTTAACTTCCTTAGTATCCTCTCCAGAAAACTTCTTCTGTAGATAAGGAATAATATTGAAGGCATAAATAATCAGGGAAATCAGAATCAGAATCGAAAATACAACTGCCATACCCATAAGAACATTCAATGCAGCCTTACCCATGGTTTCACCAAGGGTATAGTTTACATTAACATTCATAGCTTTCAGCTTCATACGGTCACCGATTACTGTATAGCTGTATACCATCTGACCACTACGTTTTGAGAATTCAACTTGCTGTGTGCAGGTGACTGTCTTACCTGCCTTCTCAACTTTGAAATCACCAAAGTCTTCAAACTTACCAAGAGTCTCTACATTATCTGCCCAGTTTTCAAATGTACTCTGAAACATAACAGATTGAGTTTTCTCTTCTCCAGTCTGCAGCATAGATGACTCTTTATACTTTTTCGCTTGTGCTTCTGCAGCAGCCTTAGAAACACCGCTCAGTGCCTGAACAGAGGCCTGCATATCCTGCTGGATATAATCCTTATCAATTCCATAGATTGTAGTCTGGTTATTTAAGTCAGCTCCACATCCTACGAAAGAGAACATCATTACACATGCGCAAGCGAAAAGCATTAATCTTTTCTTAATCTTCATAAAGAACCTCGCTTACTTTGTGCCGTGCTTTTTAAATGCCTCATCAACCTGCTTCGTGCAAAGCATTTCAAATCCTGCAATCAGGTACTTTCTAGCATCTGCTGGATTTACAACACGATCAATATAACCATGACGAAGTGCATTATTAATTCCAGACTGCTTCTCCTCAAAGAGATTTGCAGCTTCATTTAAGTCTGCACTATCATCTCCTGCATACATCAACTTTGCTGCAAGGCTTGCATCCATAATGCCCATATCAGCATCAGGAAGTGACAGAACAAGGTCAGCACCTGTAGCCTTTGAATTCATAAGGACATAAGCTGTGCCAAATGCATTCTTAGTAATCAGATTGATCTTAGGCACACTTGCTTCAGATAAAGCAAATACGAAAGAAGCTAATGCCTTAGGAAGAGTCTTCTCTGCATGTACAGAAGCCTCATACCCCTTAACATTTGTAAGTGTAAGTACCGGGATCTCATATGCGTCACAGTAACGAACAAAATCAGCTGCTTTTCTGCATCCTTTTGCTGTAAGGCTTGTCTTCTGATTTCCAAGAAAACCTACTGTCTGACCATCTAATTTGATGAAGCCTGTAACCATTTCAGTTGCATAGCCCTTCTTTGTTTCAACAAAGAACTTATCATCCGACAGCTCCTTGGCAACAAAAAGAGCATCTTCAACATTGCCTTCGATTTCAGATGCACGATTCAAATCATCATTTGCTTCATCGAATCTGCCATCTTCCAGATTAGAACCAGGTAAAATGGTAACTAATTCACGAACTGCATCTGCAATCTCATCCTCAGAACCAATGGCATCAACTAAACCAGTGCTCTCATACTGGAACTTTGCAGAAGCTGTATCACAATCATCTACACTATTACCAGGAATGGTATCAGGTGCATTAACAAAAAGCTTTGCTTCATTTGTCATAAATACAAAATCACTAACGCCTGTTAATACAGACATTCCGCCGCCACACTTACCACAAACTACAGTAATTTCAGGTACTACACCAGAAGCCTTAACTGCTTCCTGGTATATGGAGCCGATGCTCTCTAGCGCATCAAAAGATTCCTGTAAGCGGACACCGCCACAATCCAGGAAACCAATGACAGGAGCCCCCATCTTCACTGCCATGCGATAAATATTCGCAATTTTTCTTGCATGCATCTCTCCGATGGTACCACCAAGTACAGAATTATCCTGGCTATAGATGAAAACAAGATTTCCATCAATAAGACCATGACCTGTAATTACACCATCAGAGGGTGTATTCTCTTGACTCAGATTGAAGTCCGTATTACGAGCTGTAATACCTGCGCCCAATTCGACAAAACTATTGTCGTCAAGGACACGCTGGATTCTCTGAGCTGCAAGACTGTTCTTACGTTCACTCATGCTGCTATTCCTCCATAAAAATCATAAAAATTTCATACGGTTTTCATTTTAATGCAACATGATTGACAAAACAACATCAAAACTGTTAAATTTATAACAATTTTGATGTTGTTTCCTATAGATAATATCTAAAAAAGATCTGTATTTCCCTTGGTTTTTCGTAAAAAATACCACCTCGGTTTTCGGCCGAAGTGGTATTTTTAAAATTTTTAATAGAACCTATTACTCATTGTCCATTGGATTCGCATTAAAGAGGCTCTCTTCCGCCTCTTCTTCCGCTTCCATCTTGAACTCTTCTAACTGAGTCGCATTTAATACAGGCAATTCCTCTACACTGGAAATACCGAATGCTCTTAGGAAGTCATCGGTTGTACCAAATAGCATTGGGCGACCTGGGGCATCCAAACGACCCAATTCTTGAACAAGCCCAAATTCAACAAGACGATTCACTGCATGATCACTAGACACACCTCGAATCTTCTCAATCTCTGCCTTCGTAACTGGTTGCTTATAAGCAACAATAGACAGAGTCTCAAGTAAGACCTCCGTTAATACATACTTCTTAGGCTGCTTCGCCAGTTTAATCAAATACTCGTATACTTCCTTAGAGGTACACATCTGATAACCATCATTGATCTTAATAATCTGAATTCCCCGATTCTCTTCCTTGTATTGCTGTGCCAGAGACTCCACAATAGCCTTACATTCCTCTGCAGGTAGATCTAAGGCCTTGGATAATTCTTCGACTGTAACCGCATCTCCCATGGCAAATAGAATGCCCTCAATTCCAGAGATTATATTTTGATTTTCCATGTACAAATAACTCCTAAGCCGCTGTTTTCGAGGTAATCAGAATATCGTCAAATGCCTTTTTTTGAACGGTAGTGATCTCTCCTGTTTTCATTAATTCTAAAATCGAAAGGAAAGTCACAATCACCTGCATCTTGGAAGACTGGCTATTCAGCAATTGGCGGAAGGAAAACTTCTTATGCTTCTTGGCATAAGAAGAGACTTCTGCAATCTTATCATCCAAAGAGATCTCCTCCTTGGTAATGGTACCGAAGGATGCACGAATAGGATCTACTCGTTCCTCTTTCCTCTTCAAGACGGATTCAAAGATTCTACCTAGATCAGACAGAGTCAAATCCTCTGTTAATTCATCCAAATCAACAGGTTCTTCGTATGCACGAACCTCCTTGGGGATATCCTTCTCTCGAAAGTAGACCTGGTCCGCATGATCCTGCATATCAGCTAGTTCTTCTGAGATGTAACGGAACATCTTATACTCTAAAAGCTGAGCCACCAATTCTGTACGAGGGTCAATCTCCTGCCCCTCTTCATTCTTTTCCTTAGGAAGAAGAAGTCTAGACTTGATATCCAAAAGAGTAGCAGCCATGACTAAAAACTCACTCATTATATCCAGATTCGCTTCACGCATCTGATTGATATAATCGAGATATTGTTCTGTGATCTCTGCAATAGGAATATCATAAATATTTACTTTATTCTTATCAATTAAGTGTAAGAGGAGATCCAAAGGTCCCTCAAACGCCTCGAGATGCACATTTAATTCCATGACTGCCTTATATTCTATTCTCTTATTCTATTTGTTACAGAGGAATTATTTTTCCTCAGCTGGAACATCCTTAATGCTGAAGGACATACGACCCATCTTATCCTTGCCAAGGCAGATTACCTTAACTACATCGCCAAGGGTAAGTACATCTTCAACATGATCGATACGCTGAGCAGCAATCTTAGAAATGTGAACCATTCCTTCTTTGCCAGGAGCGAATTCTACGAATGCACCAAACTCTTTAATATTTACAACCTTACCAGAAAGGATCTGCCCCTTGAAGTAATCTGTTGTAATGATTTCAATCATCTTCTTTGCTTCGTTAATAGCATCAGAATCATTGCCACACAGATCTACGCGGCCGTCATCTGTGATATCAATCTTAACACCAGTACGATCGATAATCTCATTAATGGTCTTACCTCTCTGACCAACAACATCGCCAATCTTCTGAGGATCGATCATCATAGAAACAATCTTAGGAGCATACTTAGAAAGTTCTGTACGAGGTGCAGCAATTGCCTTGCTCATACATGTATCCATGATGAAGTTACGTGCCTCATGTGCACGACGAATAGCCTCTTCAACGATTGGACGAGTCAAACCATGAATCTTAATATCCATCTGGATTGCAGAGATCCCCTCGTGAGTACCAGTTACCTTAAAGTCCATGTCTCCGAAGAAGTCCTCAAGGCCCTGGATATCGGTAAGCACCAGATAATCATCATCTGTATCACCAGTTACAAGACCACAAGAAATACCAGCAACCATATCCTTCAGTGGAACACCAGCAGACATAAGAGACATGCAAGATGCACATGTAGATGCCATAGATGTAGAACCGTTAGACTCAAATGTCTCGGATACAGCACGGATTGCGTAAGGGAAATCCTCAACGCTTGGAAGTACTGGAAGCAATGCTCTCTCAGCAAGTGCACCGTGACCGATCTCACGACGTCCTGGTCCTCTAGAAGGCTTGGTCTCACCTACAGAGTAGGATGGGAAATTATACTGGTGAATATATCTCTTCTCAGTGATGTTCGGATCTAATCCATCAATCTTCTGAACCTCAGACAGAGGAGCTAAAGTTACAACGTCGCAGATCTGAGTCTGTCCACGAGTAAACATAGCAGAACCATGTACACGAGGAATTAAATCAATCTCTGCAGACAGGGGACGAATCTGATCGATTGCACGACCATCTGGACGCTTATGATCCTTTAAAATCATCTTACGTACAGTCTTCTTCTCATACTGATATACAGCTTCGCCAACAAGTGGTAACCACTCTTCCTTCTCAGCAAAAGCTTCAACAATTCGCTCGGTAACCTTTTTAACGTTAGCCTCACGAACTTCCTTCTCATCTGTGAAAACTGCCTCTTCCATTTCAGCTGGAGGAACAATCTTCTTCATCTCTTCGAACATCTCAGCAGGAATTGCACAGCTTGCGTATGTGAACTTCTTCTTACCTACTGTAGCAACCATTTCATCAATCAGAGCGATGATTGTCTGGTTAACTTCATGAGCCTTATAGATTGCCTCAATCATCTTCTCATCAGAAATCAGATTCGCACCAGCTTCGATCATGATAACCTTATCACGAGTAGATGCAACAGTAAGCTCAAGGTCTCCATTATCCCACTCCTTCTGGGATGGATTGATAATGAACTCTCCATCAATCATTCCAACCTGGGTCATGGCACATGGGCCATCAAAAGGAATATCAGAAATTGATGTAGCCATTGCAGTACCGATCATAGCTACGATTTCTGGACGACATTTTGGATCAACAGACATAACCATGTTGTTCAGTGTAACATCATTTCTGAAATCCTTAGGGAACAGAGGACGCATAGGACGGTCGATAACACGTGCTGTTAATACAGAGTTATCTGATGCCTTACCTTCTCTCTTCTTAAATCCACCAGGGAACTTACCTACAGAGTAGAACTTCTCCTCGAACTCTACAGAAAGAGGGAAGAAATCAATACCTTCTCTAGGTGAATCTGATGCAGTTGCGGTACATAAAAGTGTGGTCTCACCATACTGAATAAATACAGCTCCATTAGCCTGCTTTGCAACCTTACCCACTTCAACCTTCAGTGGTCGTCCTGCCAGTTCCATTTCGAATGTCTTTACCATTTCACGTCTCCTAACATATTTCATGTTCTACCATAAGAGGGGAATCCTCTTAAACACCAAAATAGAGCGGAACCGCAATATGCAGCAATTCCGCTCCAAAAGAACCTAATTATTTTCTGAGGCCAAGACGCTCAATCAGAGATCTATATCTCTCGATGTCTACACCCTTTAAGTAAGCAAGAAGGTTTCTTCTCTTACCTACCATCTTCAGAAGTCCACGACGGGAATGATGATCCTTCTGGTTCTTCTTCAAATGCTCAGTGAGGTCTGCAATACGTGCAGTAAGAACTGCAATCTGAACCTCAGGTGAACCTGTATCACCAGGAGTTCTTGCATACTCGTTAATAATAGCTGTCTTCTGTTCCTTTGTAATCATGGTTAATTCCTCCATAATAATATTTACAGCCTGAATTAAGCCGAGGCCGGAAATTCCATCAACTGAACTCAGGTTAGCACCGTGTTCTAATATACCATAGGCGTATAGAAATGTAAACCAAATTCAAGAATTAAAAAAGTCTAAAGCACATTTGGTGTCCATCTTAATTTGGGCTTTTAATTCGTCTAAAGAATCAAATTTCCTCTCTGGGCGAATATAATCCAAAAATAAAACCTTAGCTTCCTTTTCGTATACATCCCCTTGGAAGTCTAAGATGTGGGTTTCTACGCCTACAGGACCCATATCCTGTACGGTAGGCTTCTTACCCACATTGGTGATTCCATGGAAAAGGCGATGGTCAATCTCTACTTCTGTAATATAGACTCCATTTGGTGGCAATAGTTTTTCCTTAGGTGGAATCTGATTAATTGTAGGGATTCCCATTTTTGTCCCAATATGATTTCCATGGATAATCTGGCCCCAAATGAAGTATGGATACCCTAATAAGGTATTGGCTTCTTTAATTTTACCAAGGGAAATATCTTCCCGGATAAAAGTACTACTAATGTCACGGTTGTGATATTGGATCTTTGGAATCTCATCAAAAGTAAATCCATACTTTTTAGACAGTTCACGAATCACTGCTGGTGTTCCTTGACCTTTATAGCCAAAGCGAAAGTCAGATCCAACCGCCATATAACTCATATGAAAGTTACGGACTAGATTTTCTACAAACTCCTCAGGAGATAGATGCATAAAACGTTCTGAAAATTGGCATTCTGCAAGGTAGTCTAAACCCTGCTTTTCCAATTCGAAATGTCTCTCCTCCCTGGTAATCAGGCTACCATTAGATTCCCCATGTAAAATGGTTCGAGGAGATGTTTCAAAGGTAATCATGCAAGCCTTTTCTTCAGGTTTTCTTGAAAGTATGCGATTCATCAAAAGCTCATGTCCACGATGCATTCCATCAAACTTTCCTACGGTTATAGCCGTTGCCTCATTAATTTTCGTGTCAAAAAAATCATGTATTGTAATCATAATTCATCTCATGATAGAAACATTTTATATGGTTTCCAAAGATTATCTTTCTTGCGAAAGAGTCCGCAAAACTCTCCTGTGGAAAAATACATCCGAATCTTTTCTTCTGGGTCATCTGGATCCATTGTTCCAGACTCAGGAAGAACATCTACCTCGGAAGTATAGATGGGATTACCATTTCTTAAATAACGATCTCCTTTGGGCTCAGAAATTCCCTTTGGAAAAGAAAACATTTCCTCCAATGGAATCAAAACCTTTTCCAACTGGTCCTTAGCTACAAGTTCTTCTAGTTCCGACAGTGTAACAGCATTATCAATGCTTAATGTACCAATTTCTGTTCGACGAAGTTCGGACATACATGCACCTGTTTGTAGAATATCCCCTAGATCATGACAAATGGTTCGGATATAAGTTCCTTTTGATACATGGGCTAAGAAACGAATTCTTGGAAGATCAATTTCTAGGATTTCTAAACGATAAATCTTAATCAAAGAAGGCTTACGTTCTATGGTCTTACCTTCTCTTGCCAGTTCGTATAGCTTCTTTCCATTAATCTTTTTTGCAGAATACATAGGTGGAATCTGCTGGGTGCGAGACTTTGCCACACAAAAAGCAGCTACAATCTCTTCTACCGTTAGATTTAAGGCAGCCTCTTTATTTTCAGATAAAACCTGTCCTGAGATATCATCTGTATCTGTGGTTATTCCTAATGTCACTTCTGCTTCATAGGTCTTATCATGCTCAGGAAGAATAGCAATTGCCTTCGTTCCCTGACCAACGAATATCTGAAGTAAGCCTGTCGCATCTGGATCTAGTGTTCCATTATGTCCGATTTTTCTCTCGTGTAAGATACCTCGCATCTTCGCAACAACATCAAAAGAAGTAAAACCTTTTTCCTTATCAATCAGTATGGATCCGCTGATCATTTAAAAAAACCGCCCTCTCTTAACTGTTCATCAATCATACGAGAAATATCATCTATTACCTGATTTGGATCCTGGTCTACATTGACACGAAACCCAGCCGCCATCGCATGTCCACCACCTTGATAATGACTTGCGATCTCAGCTACATTTAAGATATGTCCCTTGGCTCTTAGACTGCCCTTGTAGGATCCATCCGGATTCTGATGTAAGAAAAGGGAGGCCTGTGCACCCTTGGTGACACGAAGCTGAGATACGATACCCTCCATATCATTACTAGCAGCACCATACTTTTCTAATTCCTGGCTTGTTAAAATCGAAGAAACCAGTGTTTTATTCTCGCTTAATCTAGCATTGATCAATGCTTGTCCTAGAATCTGATTCTGGACAAAGGTCTTTTCATTAAAGACTGTGTCCACAATCACAGGATAATCGATTCCTAAGTCCATTAAGAAACCAGCACATTCCATAGTAGAGTGATGGGTACAAGAATACTGAAAAAGACCAGTATCTGTCACAATTCCGGTATAGATACACTCTGCAATATCCTTAGAGATGTCATCCTTCACCAATAAGTCAAACACCAATTCGCAGGTACTTGATGCTTCCGGGAAGACATAGTTCTCATTACAAAAAGTAACATTGGATAAATGATGATCGATACATAGTGTCTTCTTTGCAGGATGAAAATATAAGTCCGATTTACCGATACGGCTCAGGTCACCACAATCCAAAATAATAAATAGATCAAATGGATCCTGTTCTACCCCAGGAGTCTCAATTCGGTCAGCATTTTTTAAAAAGGAAAAACAAGACGGAATTTCCTCAAGAAAAATATGCAGATCCAAAGTAGGATATTTTTTCTGAATATAGTTATACATTGCAAGGGTTGAACCTACGCAATCACCATCTGGTCGTACATGACCGGTAATTCCAACACGGTTTACATTTTCAAATAAAGATAATAGATCAAAGGACATGGTCTCAGCTCCTCTCAGGAGATTCATCGGATAAGTCAGAGACTTTCAATCCATGATTAACCTCATCAATCATATGACTCATGTGTACACCATATGCAATGGAAGTATCTAAAAGGAATGTAATCTCTGGAGTATTACGAAGATTAACTGTACGAGCAAGCTCATGACGGATGTACTTCTTAGAACTATTGAGACCTGCCATGGTCTTCTTCTCTGACTCTTCATCTCCTAATACACTAATCCACACCTTACAAGTCTTCAAATCTGGTGCTACCTCAACATCCGTTACAGATGTCACAGGAGCGATTCGAGGATCCTTCACCTTATTACGAATAATGTCAGAAAGTTCTCTCATAACCTCTTCATTGATTCGAATGTTTTTAATGCTATTTTTACGCATATATAATTCTCCTAATAATGCTGCAATTGCCACACCCTAAAGTCCGAAGGCTAAAGAATGTGGCTTTATTACAGTCAATATAACTTATTAATCACGTGGTACTTCAACCATCTTGTATGCTTCCATGATATCACCTTCCGCAATATCAGAAGTATAATCGGTCAGAACAATACCACATTCGTATCCGGACTTAACTTCCTTCACGTCATCCTTGAATCTCTTCAGGGAGCCAAGATCGCCGTCAAAGAGCTGCTTATTGCCACGCTTGAGACGAATCTTACATCCACGCTCAATCACACCGTCAGTAACGAAAGATCCTGCAATGATACCAATGCCAGAAGCCTTGAAGGTCTGACGAACCTCAGCATGACCAATAATACGCTCTTCGTAAATTGGATCAAGCATGCCCTTCATAGCAGACTCTACATCCTCAATTGCATTGTAGATAACAGAGTAAAGATGAACATCAACGTGCTCTCTCTCTGCTGTATCCTTAGCAACAGCATCTGGGCGAACATTAAATCCAATGATAATTGCGTTGGAAGCAGAAGCAAGTACTACATCAGACTCAGTGATAGCACCAACACCACCATGGATGATTTTAACAACAACTTCATCATTAGAAAGCTTCTCAAGTGAAGACTTAACCGCCTCAACAGAACCCTGAACATCAGCCTTAACAATGATATCCAGTTCCTTCAGGCTACCAGACTTGATCTGATCAGATAGATTCTCAAGAGACATTCTAGAACGGCTCTCTTCAACCAACTTATTCTTCTCTTCATTGACAAATTCCTGAGCGAAGGTACGAGCATCACGATCAGAATCATGAACAATGAAGATCTCACCAGCGTTCGGTACAGAGTTCAGACCCTGAATCTCAACTGGAACACTAGGGCCAGCTGCCTTGACGCGCTTACCATTCTCATCCACCATGGCACGAACCTTACCATAAGAAGAACCTGCAGAAATTGCATCTCCTACATGAAGCGTACCATTCTGAACCAGAATTGTAGATACAACACCACGTCCCTTATCCAACTGTGCCTCGATGACAATACCACGTGCCTGACGCTTTGCATTAGCCTTAAGCTCTAATACATCAGCAGTTAAGAGAATCATCTCAAGGAGATTATCAATTCCCTCATGTGTCTTAGCAGATACAGGACAGAAAATAGTGCTTCCACCCCAATCCTCAGGAATCAGTTCGTATTCAGAAAGCTCTTGCTTAACACGATCTAAGTTAGCATTTGGCTTATCGATCTTATTAACTGCAACAATAACTTCTACACCAGCAGCCTTGGCATGATTAATGGACTCTACAGTCTGAGGCATTACACCATCATCTGCAGCAACTACAAGTACAGCGATATCTGTAGACTTAGCACCACGCATACGCATTGCAGTGAAGGCTTCATGTCCAGGTGTATCTAAGAATGTAATCTTACGTCCATTAGACTCAACCACATAAGCACCAATCTTCTGTGTAATGCCACCAGCCTCACGGTTTGCAATTGATGTATCACGAATGGCATCCAGAAGGGATGTCTTACCATGATCGACGTGACCCATAACAGATACTACAGGTGGACGTGGTGTGAGATCCTTAGGATCATCCTCTTCATTCTTCAGAAAGTCCTTAATGATATCAACCTTCTCCTCGTGCTCACAAAGGATATCGTACTCTAATGCAATCTCCTCAGCCTTCTCATAGTCCAGGCTGCTATTTAGAGTAATCATTACACCCTGAAGGAAAAGCTTCTTAATAATCTGTGATGCTTCTACATGCATACGCTCAGCAAGCTCACGAAGAGTGATATGATCAGGCACCTTGATGCTCTTGATTACTTCTTCTTCCTTTGGCTTCTGTGGCTGAGGCTTACGAGGCTTCTTACCACCATTTTTCTCCAGATTTATGAAGCGCTCCTGATTCTTATCATTGTAAGAATCCTTGCCTCTACGATTATCATTCTTACGGCGGCTATTCTTACGAGACTCCTTGTTTGGATTCTGCTCGTTAGAAGGAGCTATCGAACGATTATTGTTACGATCATTTCTCTTGAAGTCGTTACGATTGTCACCATTTGGCCGGCCATTACGATTATTACCGTTTGGACGACCGCCTGGCATATTATCGTAGATATTTGGTCTACGGATTGGCTTCTTCTCTACACGAGATTCAGAAGCTGTATTCTCTACAGGACTGGCCTTTTCCTTCGTCTTTGGAGTAGGAGCACTTGCTGCCTTCTTCTCCTCCTCATGAGAACGCTTTGCTTCCTCTGCAGCACGCATCTTCTGCTGTTCTGCTAAGGTTGGTTCACCCTTACGAGTGCCATCTGCACGAATTGGACCAGATCCAGAACGAGGCTTGATCAGTGGTCTAGACTGTCCCTGAGAATTCTGATTGGAGCGAGACTTATGGTCATTACGATCACCGTTAGGTCTTCTCTGACCGTCTTTACGCTGTCCATCCTTGCGCTGACCATCACGTCTCTGGCCATTATGGCTAGAGTACTGTGTATTAAATACAGCAGTAATGGTAGACTTCTTTTTCTTAGGAGCCTCAGACTTAGATTCGTCAGACTTCACTTCCGCGCGCTTTACTTCTTCCTTTGTCTTAGCAACTGCATTTGTTTTCTCTGTATTCAAAGACTTCTGCTCTTCTTTCTTGATTTCAGGATTAGAAGCAGGCTTATTGGAATGGTTAAAGTGAGCCTCCACCTTATGTACCATATCCTCTTCAATTCCTGACTGTGGGCTCTTTACTTCCAATCCGGTTGAATTCAGATACTCAAGTACATCTTTGCTAGATTTTCCTAGCGACTTTGCAAGTTCATGAACTCTCATTTTTGCCATGCTTCGTCCTCCGTTTTTTTATCTACATCAATCAGTTTTTTAATCGTCTCAGCAAAATTCTCATCAGTGATGCAGATTGCACCACGATTGACTTTACCAATCGCCTGACTGATTTCATCTTTTGTTCCATCTATATAAAAGCAGACATGATAATACTTACACATATCTGTATAGGATTTAATAGAACGGTCCGAACTGTCCTGAGATATAAGAACCAGATAGCCCTTACCAGACTTTACTGCTTCTTCTACCTGATAGTTACCACTTTGAAGTTTTCCAGCCTTGTGGGCCATTCCAAGCATCGATTTTAGTTTTTGATTCATTTCTCTAGCTCTTTTCCAATAACCTCTTTGATTTCAGGAGGAATATTACACTTCAATGTACGTTCAAATCCCTTTGAGCGAATGGCCCGCTCAAAGCAATTTATATTTTTGCATAAATAAGCACCGCGGCCATTCCTTTTACCGGAAAAATCAATCATAACTTCTTGCTCTGGCGTACGCACGACTCTAAGTAAACTATGTACTTCAAAGGATTGTCCGCATCCAACGCATCTACGTAGCGATTTATTTTTCTTAGTCATGTGATTATTCGTTCACTTTCTCATCAGCAGTCTCATCAACAAATTCCTCATCATAGATCATGTCCTCGGAATTCATCTCATCGCCTACATACTCTTCATTCTCTTCATCAAAGTACTCATCTTCATCCATATCGAAGAAGTCACCAGCCTCACGTGCCTGTGTCTCACTCTTGATATCAATCTTGTAGCTTGTTAAGCGAGCTGCAAGTCTTGCATTCTGTCCCTCACGACCAATAGCAAGTGAAAGCTGATAATCAGGAACTACAACTTTTGCAGTCTTCTCTTCAGAATCAGCGATAACAGAGATAACTTTTGCTGGAGAAAGAGCATTCTCAATCAAACGAGCTGGATTCTCATCCCAGTTAATGATATCGATCTTCTCATTGTGCAGTTCATCTACTACAGCGTTTACACGAGTACCGTTCATACCTACACATGCGCCAACTGGATCTACATTTTCATCATTCGACCAAACTGCCATCTTAGTACGGTTACCAGCTTCACGAGCGATATTCTTGATTTCAACAATACCATCACGGATTTCAGTAACTTCCTGCTCAAACAGGCAACGAACTAAATCAGGATGTGTACGAGAAACATAAATCTTAGTTCCGCGCTTAGAGTCCTTAACATCAAGTACATAGAACTTATAACGATCATTTGGATGATAGCTCTCGCCGTGGATCTGCTCACGCTCTGTAAGGATTGCATCTGCATTACCAAGGTTAATGCTATAAGACTTACCAATCTTACGCTGAACGATACCAGTAATAATGGTGTGATTCAGACGTGTGTACTCCTCAAGGATAATCTTATGCTCTTCCTCATGGATATCCTGCATCATTACACCACGTGCTGCAGATGCTGCGATACGGCCAAACTTCTTAGAGTCGATTTCCTCAGTGAATACCTCACCGATCTTATAGCTACCGTCAACAGACTGCGCTTCCTCTAAAGAGATCTCGGTTTCAGGATCATTTACTTCCTCTACTACATTCTTAGAAGAACGTACATGGTACTCACAAGTATCTGGGTTGATATCTACAGTAATATTATCGATATGAGCATAGGTATTCTTACAAGCGGTAATAATAGCACTACGAATCGCATGGAATACGATTTCTCTTGGAATATTCTTTTCCTCTTCAAGCATGTCGATTGCCTTACGCATGATGGCATTACGGCCAGCATTCTCAGCAACCATCTCTATATTAGAGAATTCTACTTCTTCCTTAACCTCATCACCGATGTCATGATTCTTACGATCAATCATCTTAGCCTCTGCAGGAGTTACCTGTGTGGTACGATCGGTTACAGGTGCTGCAACCGTAAGGGTACGAATCACATGATAATCGCAAGTCTTAGGGTCTAAAAGAACCTCAACGTTCTCATCTGTACCGAAACGAATCTCGCACTTTCTCATGAGCTCGCGCTTAACACCCTCAAGCATGATTTCTCTTGGGAGTCCCTCTTCTCTCTCAAACTCCTTAGCTGCGTTCAGAAGTTCCTTCTTGTTTTTTGCTGCTTTTAATTTAGCCATTTTGTCCTCCGCTAAAATTGAATAACAATACAATCAATCAACAAATGCCTGGTTTATTTTTGAAATATCACTTCTTTTAATCTCTAGGATATCATCGCCAATTTCTAATGTAATCATATCCTCAGTAAAGGCCTTCAGATTACCCACAAAGAACTTTTCACCATTATATGCCTGGTAGGTATGAACCTCGATTGGTTTATCGATATTTCTGGTATAGTCCTTTTCCTTCTTTAATGGACGTGTCAGTCCTGGGGAACTGACTTCAAAGGTATAAATCTCACTGATGTAATCCTCTCGGTCAAGGATCTCATTCATCTCATTACTTACCAGTACGCAGTCATCCAGTTCAATTCCGCCTGGCTTATCAATATAGGCTCTCAGGTAGTACTCACCGAATTCCTTCACAAATTCTACATCAACCAGTTCAAAGCCATGGGCTTCTACTATAGGAAGTAAGAACTGTTCTGTTTTCTGTTCGTAAAGTTCCGTTCGTTTACTCATAGAAAAAAACTCCCACATAAACAGATGAGAGCAGGCAAATGCCCGCTCTCAACTACATGCTACGAGACTAGGTTACCACACTATCCAGCTAATTACAAGCAAAAAATAAGTACCGGTAAAACCGGTACCTTAGGGTTGGGCTTTATAAAAGCGTAGTTCGTAGGGGAGTCGAACCCCTGTTTCCGCCGTGAGAGGGCGGCGTCTTAGCCACTTGACCAACGAACCATGTGTTACTTGAGAACTTATCTCGCGTCAACAATAAATACTATACAGGAGAAATAGATTCAATGCAAGCACTATTTTACTATTTTCAAAAAGTTAGACAATTAGATATTTACAAAGAAAATGGCAGGCAGTTCTCACTGCCTACCACGATATAATCTTAAGACAGATTAGTCCTCATAACCATTTGGGTTATTCTTCTGCCAGTTCCAAGAGTCACGGCACATCTCAAGGATTCCGTACTGAGCCTTCCAGCCAAGTTCCCTCTCTGCCTTCTCTGCATTGGAGTAGCAGGTAGAGATATCACCAGCACGACGAGGTCCGATTACATATGGAATCTTAATGCCATTGGCCTTCTCAAAGTTCTTAACGATATCAAGAACACTATATCCAACTCCAGTTCCTAGATTATAAATAGAAAGTCCAGAGCCTGGAACAAGCTTCTGCAGTGCCTTTACATGGCCATTGGCAAGATCCATTACGTGAATATAATCTCTTACGCCAGTACCGTCTGGTGTATCGTAATCATTACCGAATACATGCAGCTTCTCTAACTTGCCAATTGCAACCTGTGTAATATAAGGCATCAGGTTATTTGGAATTCCATTTGGGTTCTCTCCCATCTTTCCTGATGGATGTGCTCCAATTGGGTTAAAGTAACGAAGTAATACAACATTCCATTCTGGATCTGCCTTCTGAATATCAGTTAAAATCTGCTCGATCATCCACTTTGTCCAACCATAAGGATTGGTACATGTTCCCTTTGGGCAATTCTCTGTAATAGGAATCTCAGCAGGGTTACCATAGATGGTAGCGGAGGAGGAGAAAATAATATTCTTTACATTTGCCTTACGCATCTCATCTACTAAGGTGATTGTTCCATTGATATTGTTATCATAATATTCTAAAGGCTTCTGTACAGACTCACCAACAGCCTTTAAGCCAGCGAAGTGAATGACACTTTCAATCTCATTCTCACGGAAAATCTTCTGGAGGATGTCGCGATCACGAATATCTCCTTCATAAAACTTAAGAGTCTTACCAGTCAGTTCCTGAACTCTATCTAAGGATTTTGGATTTGCATTGCACAAGTTGTCTAATACAACTACTTCCTTATCTGCATCAAGTAATTCAACACAAGTATGGCTACCAATAAATCCAGCGCCACCCGTTACTAAAATTGCCATAATCACACCTCTTCTAGTACTAAGATTACACAAAAAAATGGTGACAACAAAGAATAGACTTCATTGCCACCACCTATTATATTAAGCTAACTTCTCTTTTGCAAGGTCACAAAGCTTTGCAAAACCTGCAGAATCGCTTACTGCAAGATCAGCAAGCATCTTACGGTTCATCTCAACACCAGCCAGCTTCAAGCCATGCATCAGCTTGCTATAAGAAAGATCATTCATTCTTGCTGCAGCGTTGATACGAGCAATCCAGAGAGTACGGAACTGTCTCTTTCTCTCCTTACGTCCTGCATAGGAGGATGTAAGTGCTCTCATAACAGACTGCTTAGCTACACGATACTGCTTAGATCTAGCTCCACGGTATCCCTTTGCCATCTTCAGTACACGATTATGTTTTTTCTTGGCGTTCATGCCGCCCTTAACTCTTGCCATTTTATATGTCCTCCAATCAGATTAAAGATAAGGTAAAATCTTCTTCATATTCTTTACGTTAGTAGAATCTGCGTAAGCAGCCTTACGAAGATTTCTCTTACGCTTTGTTGTCTTCTTAGTAAGAATATGGCTCTTGAAGGCCTTGCTTCTCTTAAGATTTCCGTTTGCTGTTTTCTTGAAGCGCTTTGCAGCTGCTCTCTTTGTCTTGGTCTTAGGCATAACCTATTCCTCCTTAGTTCTTCTTCTGTGACAAAACCATGCTGATACTTCTGCCTTCCATCTTCGGCTTCTTCTCAACGGTTGCTGTCTCCTCAAGGGCTGCAGCAAAATCGTCAAGGATGTGCTGTGAGCTAGACACATGTGCCATCTCACGGCCACGAAAACGAAGTGTCACTTTTACTTTGTTACCCTTCTCCAAGAACTTACGCGCTGCGTTGATCTTGGTGGTTAAATCGTTGGTATCAATATTCGGAGACATACGAATCTCTTTTACTTCGATTGTCTTCTGCTTCTTCTTAGCTTCCTTTTCCTTTCTTGCAAGCTCATAGCGGTACTTACCGTAGTCGATAATCTTGCAAACAGGTGGCTTTGCATTTGGAGCAACCTTAACCAAGTCAAGATTCTCATCCTGTGCAAGCTTATAAGCATCCCTTGCAGACATAATTCCCAGCTGTTCGCCGTGGGAACCGATCAGTCGAACTTCTTTATCTCTGATCTTTTCGTTAATCATTAATTCGCTAATGACCGATACCTCCAATTTGAAACATAAAAAAAGTGGATAGGCAGACTATCCACAATCATACATCTCTCTGAAACAGATCAAAGAAAACATAATAAACACTGAGTCGAATCTTTCATCGCTCAGGTGAGAGTGGATATACTCTGCTTTGTTTACGACTTAAACAGATTAACACAAGAGGGAATGGTCGTCAAGAAGAAATATTATATTTTCGATAATTTCCTCTTATTGGCTAATCACCAATCAGCCGATTGGTTTATATTTTACATGAAATCATGAAAAACTACCAGCAATATAATCTATAAATTGCTGTGCAGTTCTGCCAGACAAGCCACCGTGGCTAATCTCCCACTTATTGGCTTCCTGAAGGATCTCTTCATCCGACATATCAATAGACGCACGATCCCGAAGGGTTAGTACAATGTCCTTAAACTCCTTCGGACTAGGTGACTCATAGTAGATCTTCACTCCAAAGCGATAAGACAGGGATAATTTCTCCTGGACGGTATCATTCTTATGCATATCATCATAATCCTTCTTGTCTCCAGTGCTTTCACGGACCAGATGACGACGATTGCTTGTGGCATAGATTAGAATATTATCTGGTTTCTTCTCTAGACCGCCCTCAATCACAGCCTTCAGATACTTATAATCTGTCTCGAACTCCTCAAAGGACAAGTCATCCATATAGATAATGAAGCGATAATTTCGATTCTTAATCTGAGAAATCACTTTATTCAAGTCCTTGAACTGGTGCTTGAAAATTTCAATAACACGAAGTCCATCTGTATAGTACTCATTCACAATTGCCTTAATGGATGTAGACTTACCAGTGCCTGCATCTCCAAAAAGCAAGGCATTGTTAGCAGGCTTCTTCTCTAAAAATGCGCGGGTATTATCTACCAACTGCTTCTTCTGGTACTCATAACCTACCAGATCATCTAGATGCACATGCTTAATCCTTGTAATTGGAACCACCTGGCCAGAATCTGATACGCGAAATGCCTTATGGAGTCCGAAACTACCAACGCCATACGCCTTATAGAAGTCCGTCACAGCGGTCTTAAAATCAGACACATCTTGGGCCTTCTCTAACTTCTCACAGAGGTCCATAATGCAATCTCTGATACGACGATTGAAAATGTAGCCCGCTTCCTCAATTGGTGTATATGCCAAGAACATCTCCACATCGCTATCAGATAAGCCTGAAGGAAAAGACAAATCCATCTGAAACAAATTCATAAATAGCTGAAAATCATGAGATGCTGCCTGAGACAGAGAACCACCGCAATCTCCTCTCATCTCGCAAGCCATGGAGAATTCATTCTCATGATTAACAATGTAATCGGTAAGGATAGCATGATAAAGATTCCCGGATAATCCCCTGGAGGAGGCATAATCTACCATTTCATGAATACGCTGGAATTTCTCGCATTCCTCTAAGTTCACTCCATCTTCTGAAAATAATTCTGTTAAACGAAGAGCTGTATCTTCTTTCCCGTGATATAGGAACATCTGATTCATTGCGTTCATATTCATTCCTCCTTACTTTAGTAATTTCCAAGAATCTGAATGGAATTGGCTTCCTCATGCAAGCCAACTAGGGCATTTTGCACAGCTTCATTATTCAGATTCCCCGATAGATCCACGAAGAAACGATATGCCCAAGGTCGCTCCTTCACTGGGCGGGACTCAATGCGAGACATATTCAGCCCATTGTAAGTAAAATTCGACAGAATATGGTAGAGAGATCCCATATCATCATTTAATTCAAAGGAAATCGACAGCTTATTTGCATCTTCCAAGAAGTTCTTTTGAGAGGATACAATCAGGAATCGAGTGGCATTGGTTTTATCATCCTGAATCTTCTCATCTAGAATCTTCAGTCCATAGATCTCTGCATTAATTTTTCCTGCAATGGCAGCCTGAGAAACCAAGCCATCTTCTTTTACCTTTTTAGCTGACATGGCAGTGTTTAATAGAGATCTTCGATCAAATTCTGGATGATTTTCATTCAGATAATTGCTGCACTGCATCAAGGCCTGAGGATGAGAATAAACCGTTTTAATATCCTGGATATTCGCCTCAGGAAGTCCTAATAAAGCATGATTAATTCGTATAATCTGCTCTCCGATAATAGCGCAATCATACTCTGTCATGAGATCGAAATTCTCATCAATCATACCGGCGGTAGAATTCTCAATAGGAAGAACCGCATAGTCAGCCTTATGGTTTTTCAGTTCCTCAAATGCTTCACGCCAGGTCTGAACCGAGTGAGTATTATGGTCCTTACCAAAGAACTTAACCAAAGCCGCCTCACTATAAGCGCCCTCTACTCCCTGAAAGGCAATCTTACAATCGGAAAAGTCGAAGGACTTCACACAATTGTAGCCAAAGTCCTTCAGGATTCCGTGCTCTGACAGAATCCGATACTGCTTTTTACGACTGCCAGACATCACTGATGTGAATAATTCCCGGATGCCCTGTCTGGTAAAGGGATCCTCTGTCATCATGGATAAGGTGGTTAGCTTCTCCTGCTCCCTTTCCTTATCATAGACAGGCATATGATTGGCAATCTTATAGCTTGCCACATCATCCGCTAATGCCATCCGCTTCTCATATAGTGTAATGATTTCTGCATCAATGGCATCGATATCCTTACGGATTTCCTTTAAGTCTCTCATTTCGTTTTCTCTTTTCTTTTCCATTTTCCTTAAGGGATACTGATTCCTAGGTCATCTATCAAATGTAAACCAATCGATAGCTTAGTTTATATTTACTGAACTTTCATATAATCGAAGAAGGATAACTGATCATCCTCTGGAAGTCCCTGAATAATACCAAGGCGCTCCATATTCTCAATGATGGTAGAAGAAACCTTCCCTCGATTCTTCAGATCATTTTTCGATGTGAATTCGGACTGAGATGCTGCAATCTGCAGGGACTCAGCCGCTGTGTCACCCATTCCGTCAAGGGAATTAAATGGTGGCAAAAGCTTTCCATCCACAATCTGGAAGTAACGGGCATCTGAGCGATAGAGATCCATTGGTAAAAATTCAAAGCCACGGGCATACATCTCTTGTACTAAGCGCATATCATCATAGGTTCCCTTTTCCTTGGCAGATAATCCATCGCCCTTCGCATCGTAGGATGCCATAACTTCCTCTAGGTGATCCTTACCAAGACACATCAGTTCATAGTTGAAATCGGTAGCTCGGATGGAGAAATAGGAAGCATAATAAGCAAGTGGATAATACACCTTACAATAAGCTACACGCCATCCCATCATTACGTAAGCTGCCGCATGGGCCTTAGGGAACATGTACTTAATCTTCTCACATGACTTAATATACCACTCTGGCACGCCATGTTCACGCATATCCTGACACCACTCTGGCCACTGATCACATTTACCCTTGGCCACAATACCCTTACGAACTCTCTCCATAATGGTAAAGCTCTCTTCAGAGTCTAAGCCCTGATGTATCAGGTATACCATAATATCATCTCGACAGGCAATACATGTGGAAATGGTGGCAGTACCTTCCTTGATTAATACTTCCGCATTCCCCTGCCATACATCGGTTCCATGGGACAGGCCGGAGATACGAATCAGGTCCGAGAATTCTGTTGGCTTGGCGTCCTTTAAAAGTCCCATAGCGAAATTGGTACCAAACTCAGGGATGCCAAGGGTTCCTAATGGACAATCGCCCCACAGATCCTCAGGCATAACCCCAAGGGCTTCTGTATTCTTAAAGAGGCTCATAACTACCTTATCGTCCAAAGGAATCTCTGTTGCATGGAGACCAGTTAAGTCCTCAAGCATACGGATCATGGTTGGATCCTGATGTCCCAGGATATCCAGTTTTAATAGGTTCGAATCAATGGAATGGTAATCAAAGTGGGTGGTAATCACATCACTACTCATATCATTGGCTGGATGCTGGACTGGTGTAAAGGTATTAATCTCTTCTCCCATTGGTAGAACGATAATACCACCTGGATGCTGTCCGGTGGTTCGGTGTACTCCGACACATCCCTTAAGGATACGATTGATCTCACATCCTCTCTTATGTACTCCATGGTCCTCAAAGTAATTCTTCACATAACCATAAGCCGTTTTATCTGCAAGGGTACCAATGGTTCCTGCCTTAAAGGTCTGGCCTTCACCGAAAATAACTTCTGTATAACGATGGGCTTTCGCCTGATAGTCTCCGGAGAAATTCAGATCGATATCTGGCTCCTTATTCCCCTTGAATCCCAAGAAGGTCTCAAATGGAATATCAAATCCCTGCTTCGTTAAGTAATGGCCGCATTTCGGGCACTTCTTATCCGGCATATCACAACCGCTTCGTCCAGAAAACGCCTGCACTTCCTCTGAGTCAAAGTCAACATAATGGCAATGCGGGCAGAGATAATGTGCAGGGAGAGGATTTACCTCTGTAATACCAGACATGGTAGCTACAAAGGAGGATCCTACAGATCCTCTAGATCCAACCAGATAACCATCTTCATTGGACTTCCATACCAGTTTCTGGGCAATGATATACATTACGGCGTATCCATTACTAATAATGGAGTTCAGCTCACGGTCTAGTCTTGACTTCACCTGCACAGGTAATTCTTCACCGTACATCTCATGGGCCTTGTCATAGCAGATCTTACGAAGCATACCATCAGAGTTCTCAATCACCGGAGGACACTTATCTGGTCGAACCGGCTGAATTGGCTCACACATATCTGTAATGAGGTTCGGATTATGAATTACCACATCCTCAGCCACTTCTGATCCAAGATAAGAAAACTCATCTAGCATCTCCTGAGTGGTGTGTAGATACAATGGTGGCTGCTTATCTGCATCATCAAAGTGCTGACCTGCCATTAGGATGCGCCGATAGATTTCATCCTCTGGATTAAGGAAATGAACATCACAGGTTGCGCAAACAGGTTTGTTTAAAGCCTTACCCAGTGCTACGATCTGTCGGTTTATATTTCTCAAATCCTCAACGGAATTCACCACACTATCCCTTGGATCATCAATCATATACTGATCATTGCCAACTGGCTGGATCTCTAAGTAATCATAAAAGGATGCAATTCGCTCTAGTTCTGCCTCTGGACGGCCATCATGAACGGCTCCATACAGTTCACCAGCAGAACATGCTGAGCCAAGTAAGATGCCCTCTCGATACTTATTAATGAGGGACCGAGGCATCAAAGGTCTACGACGGAAATAGGTTAAGTGGGATTCAGAAATCAATCGATAGAGATTGATTCGTCCCAAATCGTTTTTCGCAATCAAAATAATATGATTGGAATGAAGCTTACGAATGGAATTCACATCCAGTTTATTTGCTTTTTGGACATCCACTAACCGCTCCAAGCCCTGCGCTTTAAACTTACTTGCTAAGGAATCAAAAATCCAAGCGGTGCACTCTGCATCATCGACTGCACGATGGTGATGCTCTAAGGAAATAGATAAGGCCTTTGCAACGGTATCCAACTTATAATTATTAAGCTGCGGTAAGAGAACACGGGCCATCTCCACGGTATCCATATAGGTTACAGGAGACTCTAAGCCTAGGCGCTTACAATTCGCCTTAATAAAGCCCATATCAAAGTCTGCATTATGGCCAACCATAATAGCTCCAGCAGAAAACTCTAAAAAGCGCGGCAACAAATCCTCAATTGTCCCAGCGTCTCGTACCATATCATCTCGGATGCTGGTTATCTCTGTAATTCGATATGGGATCGGCACTTCAGGATTCACAAATTCAGAAAATCTGCCAGTGACTTCTCCATGTTCAAAACGAACTGCACCGATTTCAATGATACGGTTTTTCTCCGCAGAAAAACCTGTGGTCTCTAAGTCAAAGACAACAAAGGTATCATCTAAGGTCTGGTCTTCTCCAACAGGATCTGTCACCAAACGTCTGATATCATCTACCAGATATCCCTCTACACCATAGAGAATCTGTGGTGCATCCGGATCTCTCTGCACGGCATGGAAAGCATCCGTAAAGCCCTGTACATCACCATGATCTGTAATGGCAATGGCACGATGTCCCCATTTCTTAGCCTGCTTAATAATGTCACCTGCTGTAGAGACGGCATCCATATCACTCATCTTGGTATGACAATGAAGTTCGACACGCTTCAAAGGTGCTGTATCCATTCGACTAACCCTAAAGTCAGAGATCGTCATCATTCCAACCAAGCGAGTCATAACCAGGTCATGATCAAAGGTATCTAGGGTCGGTGTACCACGAAGCTTAATAAAGGCACCTTCTTGAAGCTTTCCTGAAGTAAGCACCTTGGCCTGCTCATTGGTAACAAAGAGCTTACAGGTAATGGAATCGGTAAAGTCTGTAATAGAGAAAATCAGAATGGTTCTCTCATTACGAATCTCCTTTGCTTCTAAATCAAAGACCTGACCTCGAACCGTAATGGTACCAATCTCCCCTTGTACATCCTTTAAGTCGATTGGTTCATCCTCGATATCACGTCCATAGAATACATCCGGATTATTGGAACGAACCAGAGGTTTCTCACCTCGCTTAAATTCAGGCTTTCTTTTTGCTTGTCCCTCAACTCCAAGGGAGATACTTCCAGTGGAAGACTTGCTTTCTGGCTTCTCATAAGGATTTTTTCCAGCCTGATTGGATGACTTTTCAGCTTTCTTAGCAGCACTTGCCTTAGAATCACCAGGCGCTCCAAGCATTTCAGGCTCATTGGCATTCGCTCGTTTTAGATTCTCATAATTACTGGTAATATATGAGATCTCATTTTGAATCTGCACTTCACTGTTTTGTCTTGATACATTTTTCTGTGGTGTTTTATAGTCCACATCAATTACAAGATTCATGCCGCATCGCTCACATAGAATCTTTGTAAAAATATGAAGAATACGTTCCTCATACATATGTGATACTCCCGTATCCTCTAAGGTGATGGTCATATGAGAATCATCTGTGAAGGCAAGACTTCCCTTATGAATCAACTCATAGATCACCTTATCATGCTGGTAAAGTTCAGACAGGATACTATCCTGATACATATCAAAAAGGGACTTGGGGGTATACTGATCTGATAATTTAAACTTTTCAATGATATGTACCTTCACATCACTTTTCGGAAAGTAGAAATCCTGAATTGTTTTTTCAAGAGCCCAAATTCGATTCTTAGGAACCAAAAGTGACGTCTGCAGATAGACACGCATCACATCATGGGATGCATTAGTGGCCACCTTAGTAACCACCGCATCCTTCAGCTGCGTATCTACTCTGTCAGACGTCAATAATTCAGGAAATACATCTGTAAAAATACGTTCCAAAAATACACCCCTTTACTTTCGTTCCTTTAAAAGTCGATCCAATTCAAGCTTTAATTCAGATAAAAGTTGATTCTCCGGAACTTTCCTTAGAATCTGTCCATGCTGGAGGATTAAGCCCTCTCCATTTCCTCCGGCAATACCAAGATCTGCTTCCATTGCTTCCCCTGGGCCATTTACCACACAGCCCATAACAGCAACTTTAAGGTCCAACGGAATATCCTTAACCATATCCTCCACCTGAGCAGCCAAACCAATCAAATCAATCTGGGTACGGCCACAGGTAGGACAAGATACAACCTCTACTCCACCCTGACGAAGTCCAAGGGTCTTTAGAATCTGCTTTGCAGACCGCACTTCCTCCTCAGGATCACCAGTGAGAGAAACACGAATGGTATCACCGATTCCTTGATGGAGAATCAGAGATAGACCAATCGCTGATTTGATGTTACCAGCGGTTACAGAACCCGCTTCCGTTATTCCAACATGAAGGGGTAAATCCGTCTGATTAGAAATCAATTCATGCGCCTTCACACACATCAATACATCTGAAGACTTAATGGAGATTACCAGGTTGTTGTAGCCCATATCCTGGATGATACCAACCTTATCCAATGCCGATTCTACAAGGCCCTCTGCAGTCACTCCACCGTATTTTTCCACCAGATCCTTTTCAAGTGAACCAGAATTCACGCCAACACGAATTGGAATATTCTTCTCCTTGCAAGCATCAACAACCGCCTGAATACGATCCTTCGATCCAATATTACCCGGGTTGATTCGAATCTTATCTGCACCATTTTCAATTGCTAATAGAGCCAAGCGATAATCAAAATGAATATCTGCAACCAATGGAATATGAATCCGCTTTTTGATCTCTGGAATGGCTAAGGCAGCTTCCTTTGTAGGAATTGCACAACGAATAATGTCGCAACCAGCTTTTTCGAGACGAAGAATCTGAGCTACGGTCTGGTCTACATTTTCAGTATGTGTATTCGTCATCGACTGGATTAGAATCGGATGATTCCCACCAATAACACGATTTCCAATATGCACTTCTCTAGATAGTCTTCTCTCCATCTTTAAGCCTCCGCGTAAAAATTAGAACAACTTACCAATATCGCTAATCATAACAACTACCATCAATCCCATGAGTAGAGCAAATCCCACCATGTTCACAGCCGCTTCGATCTTCTCAGGAACCTTTTTCTTAGTAATCATCTCAACAATTAAGAATACCAAACGTCCGCCATCTAAAGCAGGAAATGGTAAGAGATTCATGACACCAAGGTTTGCTGATAATAAAACAGTTAGATTCAGCATCTCCATCACTGCAAAGAAAACACTGACTGCAAGACTCTGTTCGTATGCATCCCCAATGGTTTTAACGATTCCTACTGGACCAGACATATCATTCACGCTTAATTGTCCTGTGACAAGCATCTTTAAGGAACCAACAGTGACATACACCAGATATTTCATCTGGAAGAAGCCATATTCTAACATCTCTATGGTGTTCGCCTTCCGGGTATCTGTACCACCTTGGATACCAATCAGGAAGCCTTTTGCCTCCTCATTGTACTGAGGAACTAAGGTGACTTCCTTCATCTTACCATCTCTATTTAAACGGATATGAAGGGTTTCCCCTGTATGCATCATAGTATATGCGCGAATCTCCTGATAGAAGTGCACATGATAGCCATTTATTTCCTTAATTTCATCTCCTGCTTGGATTCCTGCTTGCTCGGCAGGATAATCAGCCATCACATCAGATACCGTTGCTGGTGCATATCCTGTAAATCCAATAATAATAACAGCTAAAATATAAGCAAGAATAAAGTTAAAAACTGGGCCTGCCAAGACCACAAGGAATCTCTGCCAAGCCGGCTTCTTCAAAAAGGATCGGTCATCATCTGTATCTGTATCCTCTCCCTCCATGACACAAGCGCCACCAAATGGAAGTAAATGTACAGAGAAAAGAGTCTCTCCCCTCTGAAAGCCAAACAGTCTAGGTCCAAGTCCCAACATGAATTCATTGACACGGACATTGCATTTTTTTGCTACGATATAATGTCCGAATTCATGAAACAGAACAATAAAACTAAAAATTAGAATCGAAACAATAATTTTCAATGAAATTCCCTCAAATAATCGAACCCTTTACAATATCTGACGCTTCCTTCTCTGTCATAAGAATCTCATCAAGATTAGGATTCGCGATAAAGCCTACATCCTCCATTGCTCTCTCTATCAGATCTGGAATCTGAATGAAAGAAATTTTACCCTCTTGTAATAGCTTTACAGCAGCTTCATTGGCTGCATTGAAAACGGTAGGAATGTTACCTCCCAAATCCATTGCTTTATAGGCCAGTCCTAGACCACGAAAGGTATCTAAATCCGGCTTTTGGAATGTCAGTTGACCAACAGAAAATAAATCCAGTGGCTTCAAATTCAAAGGCATACGCTCTGGATAACTCAAGGCGTATGCAATTGGAATTCGCATATCTGGAATACCTAATTGGCCCATTACTGCACCGTCTTCATACTCCACTGCAGAGTGAAGGATACTTTCTGGATGAACCAATACCAGAATATCCTCTCTCTTAACATCAAAAAGCCAACCTGCTTCCATGACTTCCAGGCCTTTATTAATCATGCCTGCAGAGTCAATGGTAACCTTCGCTCCCATGTCCCAATTTGGATTCTTCAGTACATCCTGAAGTGTGACATGCATGAGATCCTCTCTAGATTTTCCTCGAAAAGGACCACCTGATGCTGTGAGATAAAGGCGATGAATTTTATTCTGCTGATTACCCTGTAATGACTGAAAGATTGCACTATGCTCACTATCTACTGGGAGAATCTGTACATTATTCTCACGAGCCAGTTTCATAATCATATGACCAGCTGTAACAAGGGTCTCTTTATTGGCTAATCCAATATTCTTACCCGCCTTAATAGCGGCGATGGTTGGACGAATACCAAGCATTCCTACAATCGCTGTAATCAGGATCTCAGACTCTGGATCCTCGGCTGTCTGAATGAGACCATCCATACCATAGTAGACAGGTACAGATAGATCCGAAAGACGAGTTTTTAGATCTAAGGCATCCTTTTCTTCCCAAACAGCGACGAAGGAAGGATGAAATTCTCTAACCTGTTTTTCCAATAGATCTATATTCTTACCACATGATAATGAGGTCACTTGATACTTCTCTGGATGCTGTCGAATGACATCTAGCGTCTGTGTACCAATGGAACCAGTTGAACCTAAAATCGAAACCTTCATAAAAGTCCTCTACATGAATTAAATCAAGTATACCGCAAGGTAATAAATAATCGGAGCTGTAATAATAACACTGTCAAAGCGATCAAGAATACCGCCATGGCCAGGAATCAACTTTCCATAGTCCTTAATCTCATAGTTTCTCTTAATAGCAGATGCAGCCAAATCTCCTACCATAGAAATCAAACCACCCACTGCTGATATGCCACCAAGGATAAACACCTGTGTCAAATCAATACTCATCTGAGCCTGGAATACAAGTGCATAAATCACTGTAAGTAGGAATGCTCCACAGACACCACCGATTGCTCCCTCAATGGACTTCTTGGGGCTAAGAACTGGTGCCATCTTATGCTTACCAAATAAAACGCCAACGCAATATGCCGAGGTATCGCATCCCCAAGAACAGAGGAATATCAGCCATACGATGTACTCTCCATTACTGATGCTTCTGGTCTGGTAGATAAAGGAAAGCATTACAGATACATAAAATACGCCAAAGAAGGCTGCCATGACCTGTGAGGAATGGTACTTTGGATAGAAAAATACAAAACAAGCCAGAATCAAAATCAAGAATCCGATAATCAGAATCTCTACATCTAGAAGGAAATGAAAACTGAGATTCAAGTAGTACAGTGCTGTGAAAGCAAATCCGATGCCACCTAAAAGGGACTTGTTGATTTTAAATACCCGGTAGAGCTCCATCAAGCCAATCATAGAAATTACGGCTGTAGAGCAAAGTAACACATTGCCACCTGTGATAATTAGAAGTAAAGCAGCTGCTACAAGAACAATTCCGCTTAATAGTCTAGTACGAAACATAATAGTATCCTCTCAAATAAATTAAATGCCACCAAAACGACGATTTCTACGATCGTATTCCTGGATAGCAAGTTCTAGAGCCTCACGATTAAAGTCCGGCCATGGAGTTGGAGTAAAGTAAAACTCTGCATACGCTAGTTGCCACAAAAGGAAATTAGACAATCTCTCTTCTCCACTGGTACGAATCATAAGGTCTGGATCAGGAATCTCTCCAGTGTCTAACATGGAAGAAATCATATCCTCTGTAAGCTCATCAATCTCTTTACCCTCATCCTGTAATCTCTTATAGGCCTTCTTGGTTGCACGTAGAATCTCATCACGACCACCATAGTTAATAGCAATCTGAAGTTGTAATCCTGTAAAGTCCTTAGAGGTCTCTTCTAAGAGATGAATTGCCTCATTTAATTTCTGAGGAATTCCTGATAAATCACCGATAAAACGAACACGCATATTATTCTCAACGGATAACTTCATACACTTCTTAACATAATTGCCAAGTAGTTTCATTAGAGTACTTACCTCTTCCTTTGGGCGTTTCCAGTTTTCCGTAGAAAAAGCATATAAGGTAAGGTATTTAATTCCTAGATCGTATGCAGCACGACAAATAGGTTCTACATTTTTCGCACCTGCCGCATGGCCATAGGTACGAGGCATACCCTTTGCCTTCGCCCATCTGCCATTACCATCTAGAATAATTGCCACATGATTTGGAACATTCATTCCCAATCTCCTCCCATGTATCGAAATACAATAGAAAAGGGCACAAGAAATCCTGTGCCCCCATTAACAGTATATATATGAATTACACTGTCATAATTTCTTTTGATTTATCGTCGATCATTGAATCAATTTTCTTAATGAACTCATCAGTCATCTTCTGAACTTCATCTTCCTGATCCTTCTCCTCATCCTCGGAGATTTCAGATGCTTTCAGTGCCTTCTTCAACTGATCATTGGCATCACGACGGATATTACGGATAGCTACCTTAGCATCCTCACCCTTCTTCTTAATATCCTTTGCCAGTTCCTTACGATGTTCCTCTGTCAGATCTGGGAATACCAGACGGATTACCTTACCATCATTGGTAGGATTGATTCCTACATCAGAAATCATAATGGCCTTTTCGATATCCTTTAAGAGACTAGGCTCCCATGGCTGAATCTGAATCATACGTGGCTCAGGAACAGTGACATTAGCCACCTGCTGTAAAGGTGTGTCAGCACCGTAATAATTAACCATAACCTTATCCAGTACATGTGGATTGGCGCGGCCAGCACGAATAGAATTCAGTTCATCTCTCAGATTATCAAGGCTCTTTTGCATGCGTGCCTTATCGTCTGCTAAATTTGCCATACATTTCTCCTTATACGGTAATACGAGTACCATCAAAATCCTTATCCATAGCAGCCCTAAGAATACCATCCTCTTCAGAAAGTGCGAATACCTTCAGAGGCATCTTATTCTCCAAGCACATAATAGATGCGGTTAAGTCAATTACGCCAAGCTTCTGATCTACTACATCCTGAATAGAAATACTGTCGTATTTCTTCGCTTCTGGATTAACCTTAGGATCAGAATCATATACTCCATCGATAGCCTTAGCCAGAAGAATCTGCTCAGCTTCAATCTCAACTGCTCTAAGCACAGTAGCGGTATCTGTGGAGAAGTATGGATGACCAGTTCCTCCAGCGAAAAATGTAACCTTACCGCTATCCAGTGAAGCATTCACTGCATCAATTGAATACAAATTTGAGAATGCACCACAAACGAATGGTGTAAAAATCTCAGTATCCATTCCCTCTGAGCGGAAAATATCAGATACATAGATACAGTTCATAACGGTTGCTAGCATTCCAATCTGGTCCGCCTTAGAGCGAGTTAACTCGTCTCCTGTACGACCGCGCCAGAAATTACCACCGCCAATAACTATTCCAAGATGAAAGCCGTTATCTACAAGCTTCTTAACTTCTTTTGCGACTCCACGAACAGTTGCTTCATCAAAGCCTGTATGCTTTTCTCCAGCAAGTGCTTCGCCACTTAACTTTAAAAGTACGCGCTTATACTGCATCTGTAAACACGCTTTCTACATCAACATCTGCATAAGCCTGTGAGCAGAAACCTTCAATTACAGCGCCGTTATTAATCTGTACGGAACGAGACTTGATATTACCCATAACAACTGCGGAAGTATCAACTACAACAGGTCCCTGTACATCGATATCACCCTTAACAGCACCAGCGATTACTGCAGAAGCAGCTGTAATATTACCAATAATAACAGCGCCAGCTCCTACCTTAGCAGTACCAGATGTAACAACTTCACCCTCAACCTTAGCAGCATCAGCGAAGAACTCGCTAGAAGCACTGTTACCATGAATTGTACCAGTTACAACCAGCTTACCATTACACTTAACATTTCCCTTAACGGTTCCCTCTACATTGATAGAACCAGTGGACTCTAAGTCACCAGTAATGGTCATTCCAGCAGTGATTTCAGCAGTCTCATCAGAAACCTCACCATTATTGGTAAGGTCGAAATCAGCCTTTGTATTTACAGTATCAACAGTATTTGTGATTCTTGGTTCTTCAGCAGCCATTGTTTTCTTATCCTCGCTCTTTACAGTAGTAACAGGTGTTTCAACTACAACTTTGCCAACAATATCATCCTTCTTATCAGAAACATTCTCTTCATTATTTGAAACAGTTTTATCGGTATCAACCTTCTTCGCTACTGTTTCAAGAAGGCCATCTAATTTAGACAGTTCAGAGTCAACATCTACATCATCATCTAATGTGTTAACCATCACATCGTCTGCATTCTGGTCCTTCACAGTTTCCTCTTGCTGATCTGGAACGATTTCATCGACAGCGTCACTGAAATCTTCTTTGAATTCTTTAAAAAATCCCATTCTTATGTGCTCCTCCATTATATTATGTCACTTATCAAGTGTAACATGCTGTATCAATTTAGTTTCGTCAGTTATTGGAAGAATAATTGCGCCTTCTGCCCGTAATCTCTCAATTAGACGAGGCAGTGCCTCTACTGTTGCATTCTTCGTATTGGCATCATGCATCAATACAACTGACGTTTTATATCTTACCACATCTTTCATCACGTTTTCAATAACATCGTCGGCGGTATATTGGGAAGAAGAAGCATCTCCACTAGATACATTCCAATCCATATATCTAATATGATTGTCATTAAGATATGCGATATATTGAGACATGTCTGTATCACTCACCTGATTCGATGAGCCACCAGGAAAACGGTACAATTTGCAATCCTGACCTGTAGTATCAAGAATCAATTGATGAATACGATTTGTATCCTCTATAAAAGAATCCAGAGATTTGTATAGATCCTTATATTTATGGGAATAGGAATGCATTCCAATACTATGACCCTCATCAGCAATTCTCTTATATACAGCGAGGCTATTTTCATCCTCTCTCCCATTTACAAAAAAAGTTGCCTTCACATTGTAGTCATCTAAGATATCTAAAATCTGATTGGAATTATTGCTAGGACCATCATCAAAGGTCAAATAGACCTTCAACACATCATCGGGAGCTCTAAGATTCTCTTCATCAGCCCCAGAATTACCCTGTACCAATCTACTATCTATATTCTTTACGGATGAACTGCTCAAAGATGTGGTTTTGGTACCATTTAGAATGGAATTCATCTGCTTTTGTAAGGAATATACTTTATATACCAAAAATGACATCACGATTGTGGAAATCAGAACCCATATCAAAAGGAAACCCATGATTCCGGACTTCATCTTTTTCACACGTTTTCTCTTATTTCGATAACGTTCCAAATCTAATTCATTTGCTTCATTCATGACCTTTTCTATCCTTTATATTTTTCTATTATTATAAAGTAAGAAAAGAAAAAATGATACTGCTATACAAAGTTTTTGACTTTTTTCAATAAAAAATAAGTGCAGATGTCAGAGTTAATTACGCTCTAACAACTACACTTTTATAGTACTACAAAGAGAATCACCGAAGTGATTCTCTTTGTATATTCTTACGAATCTATGGTTAAGAAAATTAGCCGTTGATCTGAGCTGCAACTTCAGCTGCGAAATCTTCGTTCTTCTTCTCCATACCTTCACCAGTCTCGAAACGTACGAACTTCTTAAGAGTAAGAGGCGCACCGATCTGCTTAGAAACTTCCTCGATGTACTTAGCAACGTTCTGCTTACCATCAGTAGCCTTAACGTATGGCTGATCCAGAAGACATACTTCCTTCAGCTCCTTGTTAATTCTACCCTTGATCATGCCTTCCTTAACCTTCTCAGGCTTCTGGGACTCCTTAGGATCGTTCTCGATCTGAGCCTTGATAATCTCAGTCTCATGAGCGATGAATTCCTGATCAACATCCTTATCAGAAAGGTACTTAGGATTCAGAGCTGCAATCTGCATAGCGATGTTATGAACAGCTTCCTTAGCTTCGTCATTAACAACAGCACACTCTGCATCAACAAGTACAGAGATACGTCCATTACCATGAGTATAAGATACAACGAAACCATTCTCTTCACAAACGCGCTCAAAACGACGGATAGACAGTTTCTCACCGATAACAGAGATTTCTTCAACAAGCTGCTCCTGTACAGTCTTCGCATCATCCCACTTCTCAGCCAAGAATCCGTCGATATCTGCAGCAGAGCTGTTCAGTGCATGAGCTGCAACTTCCTTAACGTAAGTCTGGAACTTCTCATTAGATGCAACGAAATCAGTCTCAGAGTTAACCTCAACAACAACAGCCTTCTTGTCACCATCGTTTGCTACAAGGCAAAGACCCTCAGCAGCAATACGGCTAGCCTTCTTCTCAGCCTTAGCCTGACCATTCTTACGAAGGAACTCAATTGCCTCCTCAATGTTACCGTTGGTCTCAGCAAGTGCCTTCTTGCACTCCATCATTCCTGCACCAGTCTCTTCACGAAGTTCTTTTACCATCTTTGCTGTAATAGCCATCTTATATATCCTCCGAAAATTTAAAATAGTTATTGTATAACCCCATTCGACATGAAAAGGGTCTATAAGTCACAATATAGACCCAGGCCCTCTTCAATCAACCGAACGGTTCGTATTTAAATATTACTCAGCGTCCTCAGCCTCAGGTGCTGCATTCTCAGCGCCCTGCTTAGCCTCAACAACAGCATCAGCCATAGTTGCAGTCAGAAGCTTTACAGCACGGATAGCATCATCGTTACCAGGAATTACGAAGTCAAGATCATCTGGATCACAGTTAGTATCAGCGATACCGATTACAGTGATTCCAAGAGACTGAGCTTCTCTAATGCAAAGATGTTCCTTCTTAGGATCGATAACGAAGATTGCATCAGGAATTCTCTTCATTTCCTTGATACCGCCAAGGTTCTTCTGAAGCTTATCAAGTTCTTTCTTCAGCTCCATAACTTCCTTCTTAGGAAGAACATCGAAAGTACCATCTTCCTGCATACGCTCAATCTTCTTCAGACGATCGATACGAGACTGGATTGTCTTCCAGTTAGTAAGCATACCACCAAGCCAACGCTCGTTGATGTAGAACATACCACAACGCTCAGCTTCGTCACGTACAGCATCCTGTGCCTGCTTCTTAGTACCAACGAAAAGAATGGTACCACCCTGTGCAGCGATGTCGTATACTGCGTTGTAAGCAGTGTCGATCATGCCTACAGTCTTCTGCAGATCGATGATGTAGATACCATTACGCTCTGTGAAGATGTAAGGAGCCATCTTAGGGTTCCATCTTCTAGTCTGGTGACCGAAGTGTACGCCTGCCTCAAGTAACTGTTTCATTGATAAAACACTCATTTGATAACCTCCATTGGTTAAACTTCCATATTGGATCCTATCTGAAATCGACCTAATCTAAGGCACCAGATTTCGAATCCCCAATATGTGTAAACTACAAAACATAAAAATGTTACCATACCCTTACAGGAATTGCAACATTTTTCATTTATATTCCTATTTTGATAAAAGCCTTCGAAATGTCATGCTTACTTGTCAGATCATTTCTTTCGAGTAGTAATAATATCAGCAATTTGGGCGTAGGTACTGCCCTCTGGAATCTCATAGGTTCCTGGCCGAATAGAATTATCCTTTCCAGTACTTTCTATATATTTATCAAATTCCGCATTATCTGATACCAGACCTTTATGAAATAGATCTAAGCTTACAGCCGCTGAGTTCTCACCCCCTGCAACAGAGATTACGATATTCTTTCCTGAATTTGTTGTAGCTGACTTATCTCCTAGTTTAGATACATCCCCAGGGATACTGGTGGTAGTTGTTGTACTGCCATCAGGATTCGTTACGGTATTCGTAACTACCCCATTGTCGTCTGTCTTAGACTCTGTTGTAGTAGTATCAAGAGAATTTGAATCATCCTTTGAATCTGTATCCGACTCTGACTTTTTCTTATCCGAATCCTTTTTATCTGTACTCTGGTTCGATGAATTCTTATTATCGGTAGATTCAACCATTCCAAGTGCTTTTGCCTGCTTCTTTATCTCCGACTCCGATAGAGTTGGTTTATAGAAGATGAATGCAAAGGCAAACATCAAGCTTGCTGTTATCAGGCCAAGCCCAAGACCTCTTAAAAAATATTTTCTCTTCATCTATTTAGTGCTCCTTACATATTGCTTTGGAACAATCCTAAAACAAGTTTTACTTCGCCTAAACCCTTGCCAAGTTTCTTAGCAATTTCTACTTCAGAGTATCCTTGCTTCTTTAATTCAAGAATCTTTTGGTTCGCATTACTTCCATTACTTTCTTCTGAAGTAGGCGCGTAGTTCTTAACAAATTCCTCCTCTAAAGAAGGTTCAACAGGAGTATTGGACTCAATGATTTCAGAGGATGTCATTGCAGGCACTTTTCTCTCATCCAGTTCTACCTGAAGATTCTGTAGTTCCATCTTCTTTTGATCAATTGTTTCAATCAGGCCTCGAGAAACAGATTCTAACTCCTGTACTTCTTTGGTTAATTCCGTGACTTTCTTCTGCTTATCATTGAGCATGTCATACATAAACATAATCTCTTTATGAGACTTGTTCATAGAATCTAAAACCGAATCAGAGAATTCACTGATTTCCTTTATTTTATCATTGGTTTCCTTATCTGTTTTTCGATCCAATTCCTCATAGGAATCATCAATTCTCTGATTGATAGTATCATGAATTTCCTTTTCTGCAGAACTAAGTTCCCGCTTGATTAATGCACGGATTTCATCCTTACTAAGCTTTTCGATTTCTTCTAAGTCAGATGGTGTCAGTTTATCTTGCAAGAAAAAACTCATCAGCAAAAACAATACGCCAACCAATAGAACTCCAATTTCAAGTCCTGTCATGTTCATACTCCTCAATTACTATTTCAAACACACTTTTTTGATTATAACAAAATATTTCATCAAACAGACATATCAAAATGAGGATGACTATTTTTATCAACCACTTTTCCTACTACCTTTTGTTTTTTCTTTCTATTTTTTTCTTCTTTGTCCTTTTGTTTCTGATATCCGCTTCCATCACCATCACGATTAGGATCAAAAGTCTCCTTATCTGTGTTGATATCACCTTTCACTTCATGAATCTGTTCATTTGCAGTCTCATTTGCAATACTTTGCAGCGCAGATTGCTGGAGCAAGGCCTTCGCATCCTCGCTTTGCTTTGAATGAGCAATTTCCGCGGAACTTTGGATAATCCCATTGTATTCCACTGGATGAATTATCATTTCTAAAATCCTCCTCATAACTAATTATAGTAATTGTGGTTTAATCTCCCCGCCCACATTCGAAAAATATATATGTGAATATTTCTTCCTCAATGTAATTGAAAGAGCACCTAGTACAATCGTTGTCCCTGGATATATGGTTCTTGCCACAGACACACGGGCCATCTCAGAGGCTGCCATTTTCGTCTGGCATTCCTGATATTCCGCTTCATTGGCATGGATTATTTCCTGTGCCTCTTCCACAGCGGTCATTAATTTTCGGAAATAAATCGCCTGTTTTCCTTCCATACGATTGCCTCTTTCAATGGAAAGCTTCATTTTCTGCAATTCCGGAACAGACTCTTCGATGGTTTTCGATGCACTAGAAAGTATGCCTTCAAGCTCTTTATATCTCTTTTTCGTTTCAAAGTCAGGACCAATCTCCACTCGTGTGGCTGTCTCTACATCTGAGCCAATCACCTGGGCGCAAATATTGCCTCCGGAGCGAAGCTTTCCTCCTGTAATAGAGCCCTTCTTTTCTTCGATATTAATGTCTCCTTCTGCAGAAACCTCGCTCATAATAAGAGAGCCAGCCTCCACATATCCGCCAACTGTAGCATTGCCTGACTCAATAAACTTACAAATCAGATTTCCCTGTGCTCGGATGTTCCCCTTATGTCTTCCCTGGATGCCGTGTTTCACAATGATATCGCCGCCAGATACAAGGGTTGCATCCTCTACGACACCATCTACTTCTATATTACCATCACATTCAATGCGAAATCCACCTCGGACAGAACCTTTTACATGTACACTACCTGGGAATTTGATGTCGCCTGTGGACGTATCTACATCACCAGAAACCAGATATACTTTTGACACTTCCACCTTACCCTGATTTAGTCGTACATATCCATCCACATCAGAATAAATGTGAACCCTGTCCTCATCTAGCTGGATATCCCTTCCATAGGACAGCATCAGTTGTTTCACTGGCAATGGATGAAGTTTATGGCCAAATACATCTGAGCCAATTTGACCTAAATCAGCAGGATAAAGTGTTGCTAACAGATCCCCCTTGGCTATTGGATTCATTATCTCCAAGTCATGATAATCGACAGATCCATCCTCATTCAGGTTCGGACGACGACTTGGATTCGCATTAAAGTGATACTCAATGGATGCATCTTTTCCTTCCACTTCTCTTTCTCCAAGAGCAAAAGGAATATCTGTAAAATATACAGGTTTCTTCAGAAATTCCTCTATAGTATCATCTTGAATTCCATAGCGAACCCCAACCTTTTTAAGACCATTCACCATATCTGCCCGGCTAAGTTCTGATCCATTCAAGGATGGGGGATATACCTTACCGAAACAGGTCATATCATCCTCAGCTATGGTTGTCTCTAAAATTGCAGAAAAAGCAGGAAATGAATAAGGTCCTAGGTAAAGGACCCCTTCATTTCCTGCTTGTATAAAGGAACGAAATTCGGTTTTGTCATAATTATAAATACCTGCAACAAATAAATAGTGCTCAGCCTCTTTAATATCAAGGCGTGCCCCACCATCCTTTGCTGCAAATAATTTACAATATGCTTTCCCTTGATGTATTGCTATTCTTAAGCAAGCATTATTTTGTTCCATATCCCCTCAATATCATTTATTAAGCAAGATTCCCATGTAAGTGCCTAATTTCGTTCGCATTTTATTAAGAGCTTTGGTGTGAAGCTGAGACACTCTGGACTCAGACACTTCCATAATTGCACTAATCTCCTTAAGAGTTAATTCTTCATAGTAATAGAGAAGAATTACCTTTCTCTCTTTCTCTGTTAGTAAAGATAAGGCCTCTGAAAGCTTTTCCTTTAATTCCTCTTGAGACACCTCATCTTCCGGCTGAATAAAATGGGAATTACCCACGGTATCCATTGCAGGCTCAGACCCCTGTTCCATGAATTCATTCAAGGACATTAAATTGGTAATATTCAGTTGAGACTGCCAAACCATTAGTTCATCACTAGAAATCTCTAGTTCTTCACATAATAATTCATCTGTGGCAGGATGACCTGTCCTCATCTCAATGTTCTTCGTTGCTTCATCAATTTTCTTTTGCTTTTGACGAACCGTACGTGGAATCCAATCCATTCGACGAATCTGGTCTAGAATAGAGCCTCGAATTCTCAGGGATGCATAGGTCTCGAATTTAACATCCTTACCAGCGTCATATTTATCAATCGCATCAATCAGTCCAAAGACTCCATATCCTACTAGATCATCATATTCCACATTATTACCTAGATAGATTGATAATCTACCTGCAATAATTTTAACCAGAGGCGCATATTCCACAATAATCTGTTCGCGGAGAGAATCGGTCGGGTTCTTAAGGTATTCCACCCATAGTTTTTCTTTATCGACACTTTTCATTGGCTACTCCTGCTTACAAATCACGCCGTCCCATTACAGTCTAATACACATTAAGAATCCAATTCTTTATCCGATGATTCCTCATCAGATTCGGCAGCATCTGACTCTGCTTCTAGTTCTTCCTGCTCTTTTAATTCCTTCTTACCAGTTTTCAAGGTGTAATTCAACACCATGGTAATCACTCCACCTATGATATAAAAAATCAAGGCAGTTAATGCAAAGCGAAGAACAAAAACTGAAAAATCTACTTTTTGATAAATCGAAATAATGCATGCAGTACCAGAAGCCGCAAGTGCAATTGCAATTGGTAACGGTTTTGTATTCATATTGATTTCACCGGTTTTCCGACAGACTTAATCACGTATCTACCATCTTCTGACATAATTTCTACAGTACGACCATAGTTCAAACCACAGTCTTCTGATACGAGACGAACTCCCAATTCCTTTAGCTTTTTTCTACTAGCTTGGGCATTACGATCGCCAACATTAATCGTATTACTTGCGCCACTAGAGATGGCAAACATCTTAGCACCTCCTGCAATCTTAGCAACCAGTCGTGCTCGGTTTGCACCTTTTTTTATCATCTGATCATATAGTTCCTGGATTCCTGTATCTGCAAATTTTGCAATATTCGTATTATTACGAATCGCAGTAGAATCTGGGAGCATAATATGAGCTAGACCTGTAACTTTTGTGGACGGATCATACATTGCAATTCCGATACAAGAGCCCAGACCAATTGTTGTAAGATTATCTGGATATTTACAGACCTTTAGGTCTGCCATTCCTACCTTGATCATTTCACCCATTTGAAAGCTCCTGTGAATGATTACAATGAAATGCCTAGAGAAGTAAGAATCTTCTCATAGGAGTCTTCCTCCGGCATCAAAATATAGTAACCACTTAATTTTTTGTCATCGCCGAACTCAGTTTCAATTAAAAGTGCCTGATCACCCATCATACCAAACTGGACAGCTGGAACACTAAGAATTGCAGCGGCCATGTCTACAGCTAAGAAAGGAACTGTTGGAGAGATATACAAACCAGTTAATCCTGATAATGCTGATAAATAAGAGCTTGCGATGATATTACCAATCTCACGTATTGCGGATTGATCCATCTCATCAAAATCGCCAGCATAATCCGGGTCTCTCATCATAAGACGATTTACCATCTGGCGAGCTGAAGTCATATCCATAAGGAACATCATACTTCCATTGATGTCTCCCTCAACTCCCAAAAAGATACCGACAATCGTCTGTTCCTCGTCGCCCATTACAGAACCAATTTCTTCGACTGGAAGTAACTTAACGATTGGAACATTCATTTCAATCTTTGTATTTAGCATCTGAGAAACTGCAGTTGTGGCATTGCCTGCGCCGATATTTCCAATCTCCCGCAGGACGTCAACATACATTTCATTCAACTGCTGAAGGTTATACTCTGCCATAATTGCTCTCCTAACAAAAAAGCATATTACTGTACATTATCCTCTGCTGTGATCTTATTAATATCCAAGATAGAGATTAACTGATCACCATTTTTACCAACACCAGAAATAAAATCTAAGTCATTTTTATTTGCAGACTGTACATTCTTTTCAATCTGGCTATCGCCCAAAGAAACAACCTCAGATACAGCATCTACAACGACACCAACCAGGCCAAGTTCCTCCAGCTTTAAAATAATAATACGTGTTGATTTCTCAAAGACATCTTCAGATAAGTGCATCTTACGACGGACGCTCATAACCGGCACTACCTCACCACGAAGATTGATTACTCCAATATAGCAAGGTAATGTCTTAGGTACTCTTGTAATACTCTGCATACGTACAATGTTATCAATGTAAGCAATATTGATTCCGTACTGCTCATCTCCAATACGAACAACAATGTACTGGATCTTCTCCTCTACGGCAGGTTCAAGTTCATTTCTGCTCATGATTTTCTCCTCCTATCAGAATAAGGTGTTGACATCAAGAATCAGAGCAACTTCACCATCACCAAGGATAGTCGCGCCGCTGATATATTTATTGTTCTCAATTACTTTACCAAGTGACTTAATTACGATTTCCTGCTGGCCAATCAGATTATCAATGATAATACCAATCTGATTATCGCCCTTCTTAACAATAACAACCGTAATATGGTCAGGCTTATCTTCCTTAGGCTCACAATCTAAGAGTTTGTCCAAGTGAACCAGAGGGATAACAGTACCACGAAGGTAGATCACTTCACGATTCTGTACATACTTAATATCAGTTACTGGGATAAACTCAATATTCTGAATAGAAGCAAGTGCAATCGCATACTTTTCTTCACGAACCTCAACCATCAGAGCCTGGATAATAGCCAGAGTCAGAGGAAGACGTACCGTGAAAGTAGATCCAACTCCAAGCTCGGATTTGACCTCAACATCACCGCCAAGTGCCTCAACATTTGACTTAACAACATCAAGACCAACACCTCGGCCGGAGATATCAGTAATCTTCTTAGCCATTGAAAAGCTTGGCATGAAGAGGAAGTTAATGATTTCCTTCGGTGTAAGCTTTTCTCCTTCTTCTGGAGTTGTAATACCGCGCTCAATTGCCTTCTTCAAGATTGCGTCGGTATCCATTCCGGCACCATCATCAGAAACCTTGATGATAACATTATTGCCTTCCTGGTAAGCATCCAGCTTAATTGTTCCCTTTTCAGGCTTACCAGCCTTCTTACGGGTCTCAGGATCCTCAATACCATGGTCAGCCGAGTTACGAAGTAAGTGCTGTAATGGATCACCAATCTGATCTACTACGGTACGATCTAACTCTGTATCTTCACCAGTCATGTAGAGTTCCATAGGCTTATTCAGCTTACGAGACAGGTCTCTAATCATTCTTGGGAACTTGTTAACTGTGCTCTCAATAGGAACCATTCGAACCTTCATGACAGATTCATGAAGTGTTGTAGTGATTCTCTCAAGGTATTCAATCTGCTCATTCAGATTGATACCACTCTCTGTATTTTCACTTGCAGTTGTACGAGCAACCAGAGAATTCTTCGCAATAATAAGCTCGGATACCTGATTCATTAAGGCATCTAACTTTTCGATGTCCACACGAACAGTTCTTGCAACAACTGGCTTACCAGCCTTCTTGCTATTGTTAGAAGCTGAAGGAGATTTTGCCTTAGTCTTCTGAGCTACAGGCGCTGGAGCTGCCTCAGCAGGAACTTCCTCAACTACCTTAGGTGCTGGAGCATCTTCTGCGATTGTCTTTTCAGGATACATATCAACAGTCAGCTCACCAATTTCAACCTTCTCAATTTCAGATACAGATTCTACTTCCTTCTTCAAATCTTCAAGAGAAGCATCTGTACGGACAAGGATATTGAATGTGAGATCGAATTTTTCATCCTCTACATCCTGAGAAGATGGACTATAAACAATAATCTCACCCTCTTCTTCACAAGCCTTATATACAAGAAATGCACGAGCAGCCTTCAGAAGGCACTCTTTAACAAGATGCACAGTGATACCTACTACACGGTTACCGCCATCAAGCGCTTCACGAACCTTCTCATGATCCTCAGGGGATAATTCAAGATTCTTATACTGATCCGCACGATTTGGATCGCTTAAGTCAACTTCATCAGAAGGAGTCTCTGTAGCTGCTGCTTCCTGTGAAGCTTCTGCCACTTCTTCAGTAGCAACTTCCTGTCCTTCAGCTACAGCTAGGAAATCATTCAGTTTCTTAATAAGAACTGCATTGTCCTCATCACCTTCGTTGGAAGTCTCCTTAATGACATCTACATACTGTTCAATCGCACCTAAGCAGTCAAACAGGATATCAATCAGCGCAGAATTAACTTTAACTGTACCATTTCTTACTTCCTGGAATACATTCTCCATATCATGGGTCAAGTGCTGCATCTTCTTGAATCCCATGGTTCCAGCCATACCCTTTAAGGAGTGAGCTGCACGGAAAATTTCATTAATTGTGTCACTGTTTTCAGGTTCTTTCTCAAGAATCATAATGTTATCAGAAAGGGCCTGAATGTGTTCATTTGATTCGTCAATAAAAACGTCGAGATACTGGCTTACGTCCATTATTTTACCCCCAGTTCTTTTGCGATTGCGTCTGCAATCTTGTCAATCGGAACAGATTCATCGGTAAGGCCTCGCTGGTCAACTCCCTTGGGCATCCCGTATACAACGCAGGTTTCCTGGCTTTGCGAGATGACATGAACACGACGGCTTCTCTTCAGGCGGCCAATACCATCCGAACCATCATGTCCCATACCTGTGAGTACTACACAGACCAGATTGTCATAGGAACAATTTGCAAGAGAATAATAAGTAACATCCGCACATGGGCGAAGATTATTTACAGGTGGGGCATCATATACATGACACACACCACGTCCATTTTTGTCTTGGATCTCAAGATGTCTACCACCTGGGGCAATGTAAACCACATTAGGCATTAGCACCTCTCCGTCCTCAGCTTCCTTAACTCGAAGCTTGCTAGACTGATTGATACGATCCGCTAGAGAAAATGTAAATCCCTTAGGCATATGCTGAACCACCACAATTGGTACCCCAACATTTGCTGGTAACATAGGAATCATTCGATGCAAGGCTTGTGGTCCTCCCGTAGAGGAAGCGATTGCCACAATTCTTTTTGCATTGGAAGATACCCTTCTCTCTGTCCGCTGTTCTCTCGGCTGATTCACCTGAGTAGAGCTACGGTCTACATTTCTCACAGATAGGACTCGAGACGGCTGGGAACTGCTTGTGCCAGGGCTAGTGGCTGGAGTCCTTGAAGCTGCAACCGGAGTGCTTATTGTGGTAGGACGTTCGCTGATCTGTTTCTTACCAGTACGTCTCATTAAAGCATCTGCTTCTCTGAGAATCGTCTCACCGAAAGCCACGGATTGCTCTCCAAAAATACGAAAAGGACGAACGACATATGAAATCTCATTCATCCCCGCCACTAAACTACCGGCATCTGTATCCTCTATTACGGAGGAACCGATCAGGATCATTGGCACCATCGTGTCATATTCCTGCATCTGGGCGACAATCTCTGAAGCATTCATCTTGGGTAAATACAAGTCGATAATCGCAAGATCCGGCCTATTCTCGATAATCTTCCTGCAGGCATTATCACCATCCATACAGGTATCAATCTCTATATTCTCTGTTTGTTGTGATGTGATTATATCACATAGAGTCTTTCTCATGAGTGCAGAGTCATCTGCGATTAAAATCTTCTTCATACTACCTGTCTCTCTGTCTTCGTAATCGCTCTACTTCAAAGATATAGCGAATAATCTTCTCTTGACGATTCATATTACTAAACAGGAACTGAACACGATGAGAATACTGTGTTGTTCCTCGCAGCTGATCTGACTCAACTAATTTTCCAATTAAGGTAAGATTCTCCTCTTTTTCATTCGCATAAAGAGATAGTCTAACAAATAAATAATTCACCCCGGTAAGCGGTGATGCGGAAGTAAATCGAATACCACCACCACTAATATCTACACAGATTCCAACATTGCGCTTACTCTGATTCAGCACCAGTTGATTATTCTCTGCTCGATAAATTAAGTCCATATGAACCTCACTATCACTGTAGGGAAGTTCATAGAATTCCACAGGCATCATACAGTCCATGCGGTAGAACTCTCTCCTCTGATACTTGCACAGAGAATCAAGTAATTCTACTTTCAAAAGGTGAAAATTATCCTTCTGGTAACGATCAACAATCTTACCTGGAGCTCTCTCCACACCTGCATCTGTAATAAACATAAATGCATATTCTTCTCCTTCATGAAGAGGAATTAGTGTCATCTTCTCCATAGGGACACTCACCTCAATGAGATGCTCATCCAATACGCTGTAGAGACTACTTTTATAGGTCTTATAGTCTGTAACACCGGTTTCAGAATTTTTTGTTTCTTTTACAATGTCTAATCTACATCCTGGTGTAACATCTTCAAGTTTCATGGTTTTCTCCCTGTTTATTTTACAAAATAGTGGAACAACTGTGAGATACCCCACTTATAGCGGCTGGCATCATCTTCACCCATTAGCTTCTGCGCCACTTCTTCATAGGCTCTCGAAGCGTGGGAACTTGGGTTTTCCATAGAGATAATCTTCTGGCTACGAACAGCCTTTTCAAGATTGGCATCCTGTGGAATCTGGCCAATCAATTCGATATGACCATCTAGGAATTTCTCAACTATAGATTTTAGTTTATTGTATACTGCGTCTCCCTCTTGACGTGAAGTGACACGATTGGCAAGTAGATGAATATTGGTACCATCTTTAATAAATTTCGGGCTCTTATAGAGAGCCTTCATCAGGGAATAAGAATCTGTAATAGAACCTGGGTCTGGTGTAACCACCAAAAGAACTTCAGGACTAGCTAACACAAATTCTAATACATTGTCTGATATTCCAGCACCTGTATCAATAATTAATACATCACATAAATCATTTAACAAGGTGAGACTATGTATCAAATAATTAATTTGTTCCTTATTTAGGTTATTAAGACTGACAATGCCTGATCCACCAGAGATAAAACCTATATCCATTGGTCCTCGAGTAATAATGTCTCGAATATCCTTATCTCCATAGATTAGATCCGATAGATTGTATTGAGGCATGGCACCAAACATTACTTCTACATTCGCCAAGCCAAAATCCGCGTCAAATATGATGACGCGTTTTCCCATCTTACGAAACCACACAGCCAAGTTAACTGCTGTATTGGACTTTCCTACGCCGCCTTTACCACTGGTAACAGTAATAACACGGGCATTCGGTACTAGGAGCTGGTTTCGCTTTTTTACAACATTGCGTAAACGTTCCGCCTGATCCATTAATGACCTCCAAGTAATTTCTTAACCATGTGTTGAATATCAATGACAGAAATATCATCCGGCACATTCTGACCCGTACTGATATAGGATAATTCAGCTCCTGAATACATCTTGCAGTTCAAAATATTGCCATAAGTATCGGTCTCATCAAGCTTTGTAAATAATAAATTGAAGTCTGTAAACTGCTTGTAGGTATCAATAATATTCTTAAGATCCCTGAACTTCGTAGTTGCAGAAAGCACCAGATAGACATCCAAATTACAATCCGCACTGATGCTCTTACGAATAACCTCCATGTTATCCTTCTGCTCAGCATTCTTATGAGAAAAGCCTGAGGTATCAATCAGAATTAAATCCTTATCACCATGCTTTCCAATAAAGGAATTGATATTATCCCCTTCCATGACAACCTCACATGGAACTTCTAGGATATTGGCATAGGTCTGCAACTGTTCGGTGGCTGCAATACGATAGGTATCGGTAGTTAATAAGGCAATGTTTTTCCCTTCAACTAACTTAAAGCGAGATGCAAGCTTAGCAATTGTTGTGGTCTTGCCTACACCAGTTGGTCCAATAAACATAATGACCTTTGGCTTCGTCCCCTCGATTTGAATCTCCTTTGGTTTTCCAAGCATAAGAATCATCTTCTGATAGACATTGGATAAGAGATAATCCAGATTATTTCCATTCTGAATAACCCTTACCATATCCTTAAGAATCTGATTTACATAATGCTCTTCTACCTCATTCTCCAAGAGAACATTATAGAGCATCTTCACAAAATGTCTGTTGTCACGTGAACTCTTCTGGTTCTCTTCATTAACTATTTCGACACGATTTTCAAATTGTGTAGGGGGCTCTATGGATTGCTCCGTAAGTTCTGATTTCCGATAAATCGGAGAAGGATTTAACCTACGATTAGAGTCCTTTACCTTTTGTACCGGCATCTCACCGTTCTGAATCACTTCATTTACAGCGCGAAAAGCACTTTTTAGAGAAAGGGAATCCACTTCTTCCTTCGGAGCAGAATAATCTACTTCCACAGGATTACTCTTTTTCTCATTGGAAATAGAGGATAGACTACCTGTATTAGCGTCAAGATTGGTATCGAGACTTTTTCTTACAAAGCCTCTCTCTCCTGCAACTGCATCAAAGTGATTGCCCTCTGTCTGTAGATTTGATCGATCCAGTGAGCGATTCTCTTCTAAAGCAGCCGTTACCTCATAGGTAGCTTTCTTAAAGATTCCAAGGACACCACTCGAACGCACTTCTTTCACGTTCATAATGACAACAGAATCGCCTAACTCTGCCTTTGCCTTTTCAATTGCTTCTTCTTTTGTATTCCCCTGAAACTTTTTAATCGTCATCCAAGTTCACCATTCATTGTCAAGTCAAAAAATATTCTACTCTGCTTCCGTTTTGTCTAAGGACACCATACCAATGGAACGAAGTTCTACATCAGATTCAATTTCATTAAATGATACAACAATCAAATCTTTATAATAATCCTCTGTCAACTTCTTAAAATACATACGGACGATTGGTGAGCAAACCACAATCGGTACTCTGCCAGTGTCTTCAAATTCCTTAATGTAGATTCCGAGTTTCTCCATAATCTGTCGAATTCTCTCAGGATCTAAGTTCAAATATGCTCCCTGCTCCGTTTGCTTTACAGATCCCATAATCTCCTGCTCTAATTTTGGATCTAATGTAATTACATCAGACTTCTCATTTGCCGGGAAGTATTTACTTGAAATTGCACGCTTCAAGCCCTGACGTACATACTCGGTAAGTACATCTGTGTCTCTTGTTGTGGCTGCGTGATCCGCAAGAATTTCAAATATAGATAAGAGATCTCGAATAGAGATTCCCTCTGCCAAGAGATTCTGGAGGACCTTCTGTACCTCTCCAAGTCCCATAAGCTTTGGAATAAGCTCGTCCACGAGGGCAGGATTGGACTTCTTCAGATTGTCTACGAGATTCTGTGTATCCTGACGAGTCAGAAGTTCTGCAATATGGCTTCGAATCACTTCCGTTAAATGGGTCGCAATAATAGAAGGAGGGTCCACAACGGTATAACCCAAGGACTCCGCTCTCTCTCTCTGGCTCTCTGTAATCCAAATAGCTGGCAAATGGAAAGACGGTTCAAAGGTAGGAATACCTGTAATCTCCTCCTCCACGTAGCCTGGATTCATCGCCATATAGTGATCAAAGAGAATCTCGCCTTCAGCGACCTGTATGCCCTTGATTTTAATAATATATTGATTGGGATTCAGCTGAATATTATCTCGAAGTCGGATGATTGGAACCACTGTACCAAGTTCTAGCGCAATCTGACGTCGAATCATAACCACACGATCCAAGAGATCTCCGCCCTGATTTGCATCAGCAAGTGGGATGATTCCGTATCCAAATTCCAACTCAATAGGATCTACCTGCAAAAGAGAAACCACATTCTCAGGCTTACGAATCTCTTCTGCCTGGGACTCTTCCTCTGCCACTTCCGAAACAGTTTCCTCTATATGACTATCCTTCTCAACCTTACGACCAGAAAGGATTAAGATAAAGCCAAAGCCCACAAACAGTACAATATTCAATGGGGTAAATATGCCTAGAATAATCATAACTGTACCAACGATATAAAGTACTCGAGGAATGCCAAAAAGCTGTGAAACTACAGTATTACCAAAGTCTCGATTGGTAGAACCCTTAGACACAAGAATACCTGTTGATAGAGAAATTAAAAGAGATGGAATATTAGAAGACAATCCATCGCCGATGGTCAACTGTCCATAAGTAGTCAGTGCATCCTGGGCACTCATACCACTACGAGTAATACCCATAATAACACCGCCAATAATATTGACTGCCGTAATAATTAGACCCGCTGTAGCATCTCCCTTTACATACTTGGTAGCACCATCCATGTTACCAAAGAATGAGGACTCATCCTGTAATTCCTTTCGTTTTGCCTTCGCCTCTTCATCGGTAATTGCACCAGTATTCAAGTCTGCATCAATCGCCATCTGCTTACCAGGCATAGCATCCAGAGAGAATCGAGCAGATACCTCGGCGATACGTTCAGAACCCTTATTGATGACAACGAATTCAATAATCAAAATAATAGCGAATACAATGGTACCGATAATCAGATCACCGCCACCGACGAAGGAACCGAAGGTGCGTACAACATTACCTGGATCTCCAGTAGTAAGAATCAAACGAGTGGAACTTACATTTAAAGAGATTCGAAAAATCGTAGTAAATAATAGAAGTGTCGGGAAAAAGGACATATCTAGAATTCTCTTTACAAAGATGGTATTTAAAAGAATAACCAAAGCTACAGCAATATTGAAAGCCAAAAAGAAGTCCAATAAGAAAGATGGCAATGGAATAATGAAAAAGAGGACTGCGGCGAGCATATAAGCAACAACTGCCATATCCATAGGTGAAATGCCGATTTTATCTAACAGTTTTTGCATAGCCTACTCCTCCTTTCCATAAAATCATATATATTTGCATTATTTATTAGTATATACCACTGCCAGAATCTCCGCTACTGCTTCATAGAGTTCTGGAGGGATTTCCTGTCCAATATCAACAGTTGCATAAAGGGCACGGGCTAAAGGCTTATTCTCCATAATTGGAATATTATTCTCTTTCGCCTCATCCTTAATCTTCTTCGCCAGATAATCTTCACCCTTTGCTAAGACAACAGGAGCCTTATGCTTAAGATCATCCTTATTATAGACAATAGCTACTGCAATATGAGTAGGGTTGGTGATGACAACGTCCGCCTTAGGCACATCTCTCATCATTCTTCTCTGAGAAGCTTCTCTCATTCTCTGCCTCTGCCTACCCTTGATTTCAGGATCTCCTTCGGAATCTTTGTATTCATCCTTGATTTCCTGCTTGGTCATCTTCATTTCTTCATTGAACTTACGCTTCTGGAAGATAAAATCCGCAATACCAATCGCTAAATAGACCACGCTGATTCTTATTCCCGTATCAATTATGATATTTCCAATCAAAGCGATTGCCTTATTCAAGCTGATCTCATAGAGGATAAATAGATCATTCTGATGATCCTTGATACTCAAATATGCGATATAGATGATTAAAACCACCTTCACAATGGACTTCACCAATTCGAATAATTGCTGCTTCGAAAACATTCGTTTGAAGCCATTAATGGGATTCATCTTGCCAAGGCTCGGCTTCATTGGTTCGGTAGAGACCTTCCATTTCACCTGGAGAAAGTCACCTAAAAAGGCTACTCCAACGCCTACAATGAAAAAAGGCAGGACACATAATCCCATCTCAATAACCACTTGAGTAAATAAGCGAGACTGGGCCTGTACTGTAAGTCCATCCCTGTTCTGTTCAATAAAGGAAGGCAGTTCCTTATCATAAATCCAGTCAAAGACATTGATAAAGCGCTTACCTAAACTTGAAACAAAAAACTTCAATGTCAAAAACATAGAAATCAACTCAAAGGACATGGTTAGCTCTCGACTCTTGGCAACCTGTCCTTTTTTTCGAGCGTCTTCTAACTTCTTCGGTGTAGCCGCCTCTGTCTTTTCTCCACCAGGACCTTCCTTGGCAAAGAACTGAAGATCTAATGGAATTCGCCCTATTCTGTTTTCCATTACAATCTCACTCAAACCGAAACTTATCTCCTATTTGCCTTACATTTAGCCTTTCCTTATTCCTTTTCATCCTATCAACTACCGGCGGAAGACATAATATTTAAAGTCTCCTTCAGCATGGTTTTCATTTCTCTCAAAATAAAATCCGTGGCCTCTGGAAGAAGAAATGTGGTTAGGAAAATAATACCAAAGCCAACTAGAATCTTAATCTGAACACCTACAGAGAACATATTCATCTGAGGTGCAACCTTTGCCATAACACCAAGGACACAGTTCATGATCATAATGCAGCCGAATACAGGTAGAACGATTCGAAATGCAATGCCGAAGAAATCTGCCATGAATTTCACCATCAGATTGACTAGTTTCTCATCTCCAAAATTCGATGCACCTAGGGGAATTACCCGGAAGGAATCTATTACCGCGCGAATAATGTATCGGTACATGCCGCTTACAATAATCATCATATTCAAAAGGTAGAAATATAATTGGCCATTTAAGGTAACGGTTGTATTCAGGGAAGGATCAAATTCCGATGCCATAGAAATACCAATATCCATATCCATAATATCACCCGAAAAAGTGATAATGTAAGAACAGATATTTGCGCAGAAGCCAAGAATGAGCCCCGTAATTGCTTCCTTCAAAACCAGAATTGCATATCCAAATACGGACGTATAAGAGATTGCCTCAGTAGGGTGTAAAACCGATACCACAATAATGGCAACCAGACATGAAAAGCCAACTTTTGTTCTCCGGGGAACATTGGGCAAACTAAAAAAAGGTGCGGCGAACACAAAGGTCGCAATCCGCACCAAAACTAACAAAAAGTATTCAAAATTCACAAGTGAAAAAGTGTAATTAACCATGTGACTCATCTCTCACTTTTCACTTAATAAATGTAGAAAAATTGTTCCATAGGTCGGTTACATATTGAGTGATATTGGTCATAATAAATGATCCAAAAATAATTAGCGCTATAAATATGGAGACAATTTTAGGTACAAAGGTAAGTGTCTGCTCCTGAATCGAAGTAACAGTCTGAAAGATACTTACAACCAGTCCAACAACAAGAGATATTAAAAGCATTGGTGCAGAATTAATAACAACCTGATAAATTGCATCACGCATGATATCAAGGACAGCTCCTTGTGACATATCATCTCTCCTCCCTCGAAACTAAGCTAACTAATAAAACGTTTTTACCAGACTACCAATAACCAAATTCCATCCATCTGCTAAGATGAATAACAAAATCTTAAAGGGCAAGGATATCGTTGTAGGAGGTAGCATCATCATACCCATAGACATAAGCACTGAGGCTACTACCATATCGATTACAATAAATGGAATATAGATCAAGAATCCGATAATAAAAGCGGTTCTTAACTCACTAATAATAAAGGATGGTACCAATACATAGAAAGGTACATCATCATAGTCCTTATAGGTCACTCCTGCAATGTCACAGAAGAGATTCAGATCCTTCGTCTGGGTCTGTCCATACATAAATTGACGAAATGGTTCCTCAGCCGCAGTAATGGCTTGCTCCTGTGTAATGGTCCCTGCATCCAATGGTTGAATTGCATTGGTATTCACCTGTGAAAAGGTTGGCCACATGATAAATAGGGTTAAAAACAAAGCCAATCCAGTCAGCACCTGATTAGGAGGAGATGTCTGTGTACCAATGGCTGCACGAATAAAATGTAAAACTACAATAATTCGTGTAAAGGATGTCAGCATGATTAGAATCGCTGGTGCCAGTGATAAGACAGTTAACACCAAAAGGATACGCACCGTCGAGCTGAGTGTACCAGACTCTCCATCAAAGGATAGATTGAATCCAGTACCACCACTACCCGTTACCTGATTACTGGCATTCGGTGCGTTATCTGTTGCTCCATATGAAGTTGAAGGATCTGTACTATTATTCGTAGTTGCAGCATAGACATTCCCCTTAAGTATCATCGCAAAGCAAATAGACAATACTACCAGAGCCAATGTCACTGCAAATACGCAGTACCACTTTTTCATTCTAGTCATATTCTTTACTTCTTAGGCAGGCTATCTTTAAAATTTTGAAACATAGAGGCAAAGGAAGAGTTCTCATTCACCGAATGATTCTTCAATTCATTAAGTTCATTCTCAGTGAGTTCCCCTAACATGTGCACTTCATCCTTACCGATACCAATAATCAAATACTTATTCTTACCAGCTCGTATGATTTGAACATACTTATTGGTCGTAATCTTTAAAGTTTCGACTACTTCCAGATTGGAGCCTCCTTGACTCTTCTTCTGATAGCCGGCAATCCATTTTGTTGTGTAATACGTAATTACTAGAATTGCAACAAATACTATCAGAACAACTACAAATTCAAAGAAGCTATCACCACCTGAAACAGACAGTAATATCATTTTAATTAACCAACAACCTTCTTAACAGCCTCAAGTACACGCTCAGCCTGGAATGGCTTAACGATGAAGTCCTTCGCACCATTCTGAATAGCCTCAATAACCATTGCCTGCTGACCCATAGCAGAACACATAATAACTGTTGCGTTAGGATCTTTTGCGCGAATACCCTTTAATGCTTCGATACCATCCATCTCAGGCATTGTGATATCCATAAGAACAAGATCTGGATTCAGCTCAAAATAAGCCTCAATAGCCTTAGCACCGTTCTCAGCCTCACCAACAACGTTGTAGCCATTCTTGGTCAGGATGTCCTTAATCATCATTCTCATGAATGCAGCGTCATCACAAATTAAAATATTCTTTGCCATCTTATTTTCTCCTTAAATTTTAAAATTGTAGTTATTTCAGAATTTCTGTAATTCGAATACCAAAGGATTCTTCAATTACAACTACCTCGCCTTTAGCAACATACTTTCCATTTACAAGTACATCGATTGGCTCACCTGCAATTTTGTTTAATTCTATAATCGTTCCAGGCGCAAAATCAAGTATATCTTGAATTGATTTATGTGTTCTACCCAGTTCAACCGTTACCTCAAGAGGTACATCCTTAATCAAATCAATGTTTTCCGGCTGATACGGAGATAAGTAGTTTCCAGTAAAAGGTGAGAACTGTGCTGGCTGCACATTCACCTGTTGCTGCGGTGGCATCTGCTGTTCCGTCAATGTCTGCTGTCTCTCATGTGCAGCTTGTGTCTCAAGGGATCCCATCTGCATCTGGCTCTCTGGAACCTGTCCTACAGACTGCTGTGGTGCAGGTGCTGGAGCTGGTGCAGATGCAGAGTCCTCTACAGTAGAACTGCTATCAGACTCCATATTATTGGTAACACACTCGACCATTTCCTTAGCAAGTGATGCTGGATACAGCTGAATCATCTTACTATCAACAAGATCACCAATCTTAAGATTGAACTTAACTTCTATAAAATGACCACTTAGGAATGGATCCACATTCTCTACATCGGTTGAATTCATATCAACTAGTGTGGAAACTGGCGGGCTGATATCAATCATTCGATTCAGCATAGATGAAAGGGAGGTCGCCTGGCTTCCCATCATCTGGTTCATTGCTTCACTAATGGCAGACAGATGTAATTCAGAAACCTCACCATCTGTGTTGGTTCCATCACCGCCCATCATTAGGTCGGTAATAACCTTTACATCATTTTCTTTTAATACTAAGACATTACTACCATTCAAGCCCTTTGTGTATCCGATACGAATCAAAACACAAGGTTTCTCATATTGTCTTGTAATCTCGTCCCAATTGGAATATGTAACAACAGGAGTCGAAATCTCGACTTTCTTATTAACTAATGAAAATAAGGCTGTTGCTGCAGCACCCATACAGATATTGGCTACCTCGCCAATGGTATCTATCTCCTTATCGGTTAGGGCTACATCGTCATCTCCGTTGGCCGAGGTCTTGGATGCATCGCTACTTGAAGCTGTTCCATTTAGTAGCGCATCAATCTCTTCCTGAGATAAGGATCCGTCACTCATCCTCCTCGTCCTCCTTAATAATGTCTGTTACTCGTACGGCATACTTATTACCCGATGTACCTGGTAAGGCATCGAACTTTTGGATATTACCGACAAAAACTTTTAGTTCCTGATTCACTTTGCTATCCAATCGAATGATATCACCCTCTTGAAGCATTGCAAAATCGTTGACCGATACAGATGAATTTCCTAAAACTACACGGATTGGAATCTGTGCTTTAGAAATCAAATGTTCAATGGTCTCGCCATATATTGTGTCATTTTTCTCCTGAAGATTTGAATACCAGAATTTGGTATTTAGCTTGTCCATAACTGGCTCAAGTGTAATGTAAGGTAAGCAGATATTAATCAGTCCCTCTACATCACCAATCTTCATATTGATTGTGATAATCGCAATCATCTCAGTAGGAGAAATAATCTGAGCAAACTGTGAATTCGTCTCAATACGGTCTAATCTTGGAGAAACATCTAAGACATTCTTCCAAGGCTCTCTCAAGAGATCAACGCAAACCGTCATGATACGTTCAATTATGATCAACTCGATCTCTGAGAAATCACGGATCTTTTCAAGAGGCTCACCGATACCGCCAAGCATTCGATCCACCATTGCATAGCCTAATTTTGTAGCCATCTCAATGATAAGATTTCCCTTCAAAGGAGCAAAATCTACAATTCCAAGAATTACCGGATTGGAAAGGGCATTGGAAAACTCCATATAAGTAACTGCCTCGGAGTTCATGACCTCAACCGAAATATTCTTTCTCAAATACACTGGAAGATTGGTAGATAATAATCTCCCATAGTGTTCAAAAATCATCTCTAACGTACGAAGATGTTCTTTTGAAAACTTCGAAGGTCGGGCGAAATCATAGTCTTTGACCTGATTCTCCGAGCTCTTCTTCATCTCTTCAACGTCAACCTCACCACTATTTAACGCCTTTAAGAGACTATCAATTTCACTTTGTGATAATACATCACTCACGCCTGATTCTCACCACCCTCCCGATGTCTTTTAAAACTGCTATTACTGATAGGTTGCAGTTGAGAATCCTACGCCAACTACTAAATCATTACCGAAGTCAGCCTTCATTGCATCCACGATTTCAGCCTGAATGGATTCAGAATCATTCTGCATCTCTTCCATGGTGTGAGAAGAAACAACAGAATTTATGTCATTCTTTGCTACACCTTCATAGTCTTTAAACTTAGATCCATAGGTTTCAAAGTTCTTACTATCTTTATTGAGCTTTAATACAACGCCCAAGGATGCATAATGTGATGAACCATCTGCACTAGGCTTCAGATTGATGGTCATTGTGTCTTCTATGTTATATACCTGCACATTTGCTAGAGATGAAGCATTGGTATCTGATGCAGAGGCACCAGAAACATCCAAATCAATTGCAGAAGAAACTTTAGAAATTAACTCATTTGCTGCCTTTGTCTCTGGAATAATGGTAAATGCAATCAAGACTGTTAACACAAGATTGATTAATACTAAGGCGAATGTGATTACTGTAACCAGACTTTTTTTCATTGCTGTAATGTACCTTTCTCTTAATCCGTTACCTGCGAGGAGTTGTAGGAATTAAATACTTTGATTTCTACTCTTCGGTTAAGGGCTCTCCCCTCTGCTGTAGAGTTATCAGCGATTGGATTATACTCACCTCTGCCTGCAGAAACTATATGCGAGGGATCTAATGTAGAATTATTTCGAATAAAGTTTGCTACATAGAGTGCCCTATACATAGACAAAACATCATTGCTCTCATATTTACTTGATTTGATTGGAACAGAATCAGTATAACCTTCAATCTCAATCAAATTTCCATTATAACTATTTAAGATAGTTGCTAATTTCGTAAGTAATGGCTCTGCCTCTGGAATAAGCTCTGCTTTACCAGAATCAAACAAAATCGAGCCATTCAATGTAATCAGGACATAGTCCCCATTGAAATCCACCTGCATCTGATCCTTGATATTAGCATCTGCAGCGGCAGATTCAATTTGCTCAGCCATCTTCTCGCTTTCGGCAAGTTCCTGGGCCTGATACTGTTCCTTTACTTCCTCTTCCGAATTACCGCCTTCATTGGCATTAATTCCTGAAGAACTGTTTTTGGACTCACCATTGTTACCTGTGATGGTTCCCTGCTCACCATTATTGGTCTTATCTGTCTCACCGTTATTACCGGAGTTATTCTTATCACCCTTTTTCCCAGTGGATGTATTAAAGAAAGTATCAAATTCCTTCAATGCACTTACACCAGAGGAAATCAAATTGCCTTTCTTAGAGACGGATGTACCACCTGCAGGAAGCACACTAAAGCGTTGCTGGAAGGATTGGATAACCAATTCCGCCTTCTCTGATTCTACGGTTGACATAGCAAATAACAATACAAAGAAGCAAAGCAACAGATTCATTAAGTCCGAAAAGGTGGAGGTCCAGGCAGGAGCGCCTGCTTTTGGTGGGTCTTCTTTCTTCTGTCTAGCCATTTTTATGCCTCACCGCCTTCATCTCCACTGATTCCATCTCTCTTATCAGGCGACAAGAAGGTCTTCAGTTTTTCCTCAATTACACGTGGATTTTCACCGGCCTGAATAGAAAGAAGGCCTTCCACCATAATTGTCTTAACGGAAATCTCATTCGCGTTATTTTCCTGAAGTTTTCCTGAAATAGGTGTACATATATAGTTAACAAGAACGGATCCATAGAAAGTGGTAATCAGAGCCACCGCCATATTAGGTCCAAGTGTAGATACATCAGAAAGCGAACCAAGCATGTTGATTAGACCAATCAGAGTACCGATCATACCCCAAGCAGGTCCCATCTCACCAAGTTTGTCCCAAACGCTCCATACCAATTTATGTCTAGACTCAATGGCATCTAGTTCTGTCTCCATGATTCCGCGAACCAGGTCAGGATCAGTACCATCTACTACTAGCATAACGCCCTTTCGTAAAAAGGGATCATCTATGCCCTGAGAAGCCTCATCAAGTGCCAATAATCCCTCTTTACGAGCGACATTCGACAGATTAACAATCGTCTTAATAATTTCTTCTGCTGATGGAATTGGAGGTTCTTTAAAAATAAGAGCTGCGCCCTTCAAGCCATTAACAAACTCTGGCATCTTAAAGCATCCCAAGGAAGATACGAAAGCGCCACCTAATGTAATAATAAGTGAAGGGTAATCAATATATGTGATAATTGAAGCGCCGGATGATATAATACCAAAGACAATTACAATAATTCCGCCGCCAATCGAAATAAGAGAAGCTATATCCAACTTGTTTCACACTCCTGTTATCAAAATACAATATGCAAATTGAGATATTTGGACATACACGTGTCAATCAATTTACCTAATAAGTTTACTCGTTATTGGTTTATTTGTCTACGATTTAGGCCCTGAATATTCAAAAAAAAAAATTAAAAAATACTAAAATTTTGTCTTTAAATCAAGGAAAAAGGACTATACAAGTCCTCGATTGCTCGTATAGTCCTCTTCTATCCCAACGAAGGGATTGGTTTATATTCGTATCATTATCTCTTCAGATTAACCAGTTCCTCAAGCATCGTATCAGATACGGTGATGATTCTTGAGTTGGCCTGGAAGCCTCTCTGGGTAGTGATCATATTGGTGAACTCCTTAGAAAGATCAACATTGGACATCTCTAACTCACCAGTGGTCATGGATCCACCATCGGAGGTAACCTCCACACCGATTCCATCAAACTCGCCAGAGTTCAATGTTGCAGAATAAGTATTATCACCATTACTCTCAAGTCCAGAAGCATTCGCAAACTGAGCAACTGCAATCTGACCAAGTAGAGTGGAATTACCATTGGAGTAGGATCCATACACCTTACCACTATTGTCAACAGATACACCTGTTAAGGTACCAAGTTTCTTACCAAGACCTGTTGTTCCATCAGCTGCACCACGAGTAGATGCTAAAGTAGATGTCTTATTATTATCTAGGTTCTTGGTCTGTGAGAAGTCGAAATCAATATTCTCAAAAGGACCATCGGTCTCACCAGAAATAGACATATTTAAAGCAGACAGATTCAGTTGTACACTCTTAGATCCTTCGGCACCGACATAAGAGAAGGAGCCATCTGTAGGATTGAACTTCAGCTCATTATAATTGGTTGTTAAAGTACCTGTCAGATTACCATTGGCATCAATTGTAAGGGCTGGTGCTGCTGTGGTACCACCTGCTTTTGCATTGATTTCAGAAATCTGAGCATTCGTTAGGCCATAAAACTGGCCAAGCGGTACAGATGTCTGTTTTCCACCTACAGTACTTGTAACCATCCACTGGCTTGCAGCAGTGTCATAAGTAACCGCAGCATCAGATGTATTGATCTGAGATGTGTTTCCATTATTGGTATAAGACAGAGTTACTCCATTCGTAGTTGTAGCTCCTGTTCCAGTACCAGCATTGGCTTCACTTTTTACACCACTGGCAACGCTCTTAGAATATGCTTCAGACTTTGTCTTACTTCCAAAAAGATTGCCTGCAGAGTTACCTGCCTCAATGTACTTGGTAATCAAATTGGTTCCTGTAGAATCACTGTTATTAACCAGTGATGTCAGTTCAACATTATAAAGGCCTGTGTCCTTATTCTCCTGTTTTACAGAGAACTTCGCTGTGTATGCATATCCAAGGCGATCATAGAGAAGCAGGGACATAATGTAACCTGTGTCAGAATTGCTTGTGAAAGCATCTGAATTCTTATCTACAATACCTGAAGCTGTTGCATGGGTAGTAGCCTCTGGATCAGAGGTCTGATTTGCTGCAGACATAATACGAAGTGGGGAAACAGTATCCTTACGGATGCTTACTCCATCGTCATCTACCTGCCACCCCTGGACCATATAACCAGTTGTGGTCATGGCCAGGTTACCATTACCATCTACATAGAAGGATCCGGCACGGGTAAAGAGATTCTGTGTACCATTATTAACAATAAAGAAATTGGTATGCTGTGAATCTGTTAATTTGATATCGAATGCTTCACCTGTTGTCTCTGCAGATCCACCAGATGTAATAGATACCTTGGTTGAACCTGTGGTTACACCTAGACCAATCTGATTGGCATTCTTACCACCTAAATTCTCTGTGGCTGCAGATGCACCAGACGTGGTCTCATAAAGCATATCCTGAAATGTTACGGATGAAGATTTAAATGCTACGGTATTAACGTTCGCAATATTGTTACCGATTACATCCATCTTGGTCTGGTGAGTTTTTAATCCTGATACACCAGAGTAAAGTGCTCTCATCATAAGGCAAATTCCTCCTTGATTGAGAGACGCGATTCATAGTGATTGCTTCAGTCAGTCAGCAATCGAAGCTTCCATAAATGGTCCAGCTTACGCAATGACCGCGCCGTCTATATTTGTAAATACGTTACTGTCCGTCGTGTTCGTCTGATCCATGGCTGTAACAACGGTTTGAGAAGGTACATTTACGATAAATGCAAGTGAATCAATCACCACTAAGGATTCATTAATTCCCTTCTCTCCTGCCTTCTGGACTCCTTCCTGAAGACGTTCATTCTGCTCCTTTGTCAGAGTAATATTTCGATCATAAAGTCGCTCTGTGGCATGCTTGGAAAATCGAATGGATTGATTACTCTCTGTCTGGATACCGGATTTCTCTGAAAGAATATCCGTAAAGGAAGTTACCTGATCAGAAGGACCCGATACAGGTCTGGAGTTCTTGCCCAGGTATTGATTCTGCACCTGTTCAATTGATCCAAACTGATTTTGAATCCGTTCCATTGGCTATTCCTTTCTAAAATCTACTCACTCTTTTAGTTATCGGATGAATTCTTTGCTTTATTAATAGCATCCATTCGATTTTCTAGTGAGGAAAGCTTCGCTAAGTCTGCATCATTGATAAACTGCTTCTGATACGCGGTCAATGAATTATAAAGGGTTCGAACAGCAGATAATGAAGATGCATCACTTGCACTCAGATTTTCTACAGCCGGGAGTTTAGAGATTAGCCCCTTAAAGCTATCTGCCATAACCTGAGCCTCCGCATAATCGGAATCCTGGATAGATACTACATCAGATGCAGAATAAGTCTTACCATCCACGGTAATCTGATACTTCTTATCTGTTTTAGTAACCACGTCAACGATACCAGATGTCTGTCCGTCATCCGTATTAATCGTTACGTACTTTCCTACCAAATTATTGGCCTGGATAGAATCAACAGATTTAGATACATTACTGGTTGCTTCAACCTGAGAGAAAGTAGCCATCTCAGATACATATTCTGAGTTCTGTGTTGGCTGAAGAGGATCCTGATACTGCATTTCAGCTGCTAACAGTTTTAAGAACATCTCTTTATCAAAACTATTATTAGAATTCTTTACTGTACGATCCGCTGCACTCTTTGCACCAATAGCAGCATTTGCAGCCTGTTTAGCCTTCGTCTGATCTACAATCTTTCCATCATTTACAGAAGCGATGATATTAGACATATAAAGTCCTTTCTATATCAAGCCTATGCCTGGTAATTCACTGTGTTTCCTTGATCCTTCATCATCTGTGCAATCACTCTCTCCTCTGGAGTTAAAGTATCCTGCATCTCATCAAGATGATTCAGATTGATGTGATGGCGTCTTCCCTGATCGGATGAGTCTTCACTATTAGCCTCTCCATTACCAGAAAAATTCTCTGAGAAGTTTCCAGCCTGAGCACTCTCATCATGCTGATCAAAGCCTCTGGTCGCTACTGAAATCTCAATGGAATCAACCTTCATTCCCTTTTCATTCAGATGATCCTGAAGGATCATCATCTGTGTTTCAAGGGCTTCCTTTACGGTCTGATTCTCTGTCTGGATTCTCGCATGAATCACACCATTTTCTTCTACAACACGCATCGCTAGCTTACCAAGGTGCTGCGGATTCAAGGTCATCTCCATTGTATGGGTATCCTCTAGGTTAGTGATACGAGCCTGGGTTACAATCTGATTAATCACATCTCTTGTGTCTATACTAGTGTAGGGCTGGGTGGATTCTGCCTCAGTTACCACTTCCGTATTCACTGTGGACTGGATAGTCTCCTGGAAACTTGCATGCTCATTGATCTCCAATTCATTATTGAAGCTATTTTCCTTAGAAGTAGAAGTATTATCTTCTCCGAAGGAAAAACCAAGGCTTTCATTTCCCTCTCCATTGGATTCGCTTGTAGATGCCTTAATCTCGCTACGAAGCAAGGTATCGGTTGAATCACTTGTTACATCCGGGTTTACATTTCCATCCGGTGTAAATACAGCGGGTTCATTGCTTTTAGGCTTCAAATCGCTCTTCCCATCAGACATTACAGATTCAAGTTCAACAGAAATCTTATCCTGATTAGATGTAAGAATCATATCCTCTGGAAGTGTAATTCCCTCATTACGAACCTGCAGAGCTACATTCCTTCCATCACCTAGAGCCTCTCCTACAAGATCAAGTAGATCAAAACCAGACTTCAAAGTCTCAAGAGATAAGCCAGTTTCCTGCGTGAGATTTGCCACAAGATTCTTCATATCATCCATCAGATTCGATACACCAGAATCCAAAAGCAATCCAACAGAATCTGTGGAGCCATTCAACTGACCTGCTAGAAGTATAAGATTCTGTGGTGTTAGTAAATCCTGGAAGGTAATTCCAAGGGTTTCCATAGCCTTTGTAATCTCTTCATCACGAACCCCAAGATCTTCTTTTAATGTCTCGCGGACATCTTTCTCGAAGTCACTCTTAGCCTTCTCTAGATCCTTAGAATGAATTGTTGGATTCTCATTACATGTACTTGTACTTGTAATCTTTTGATTATTGGAAGAGGAAACGGATAGATCTGTCTTCGCTGGTTTCTTCGCATCCATCTCTCTCTGGTGAGAGCTGGTCAGATTCTGATTCCGATCATTCTTCGAAAAAACCTGTTCTCCCGAAACATTCATTGGATTGGTATGCGCGTTTAGAATTACTTTCGAGAAATCCTTCGCATCAGAGGGACTCTGAGACTTCACTGAACCATTGGAACTATTCAGATAGAGCTTGTCCTGAGACAGATTAGAAATATTAGAACTGTTCAAGTTGTTTTGCCTCCTTTCTACGATAAAACATATTCCGGAGGCATAAATACATTACTTGGACGAAGGTTCCATAATCTTGGTAACCTGCGCCGCAGTATCAGCGTTCATTGCTCCCAGAATATTACCACGGGATGTGCTGTCCATAGCATTCAGTATCTTCGCAACTAGGCTGAGATTATCAGTCATGGTATCAAAGATTGCAGCAGCCTGTTTTGGCTTCATCTGAGAATAAGTCTGCGCATAGGACTTAATCTCCGCATCTGCCTGCTGTTGCTCCACTACTTCCTTGTAGATGGCGGCAGCATTATCAGAGTCAATGCTCTCATAATACTTCTTATATTCATTTATATCGGGTGCTTTGTCCCCGAACACAACCTTTTCATCAAATTCTTTTTTGATTTTTTCAAAATTTGCCTGGTCATCCTTATAGGTCTGTAATTCCTGCTGAGCAGACTGTAGATCGGCAATCTGCGACTGGTTAGCATCTGCCTTGTCCTGAGCCTTCTTAAGCTCAGCTTCTAATTCCTTGATACGAGCCACAGCATCAGCAACGGTATCATAGTTATACTTGCTATCTTCCTTGGCATATTCCTCGGATTCAGGCAGAATCTTATTTAAAACAGGGACATTCTTTAGAAGTGGAGTCATGACAGTAGAGCCGAATCCACCTACATCCATCTTAATAACCAGAGCGAAAATAGCCAGCCATATTGCAATGATCACAAGAGCAACCAGAGCTACAATGGCCTTACCGCCTGTACCAGGTTCCTCATCCTCATCATCCAGATTCTCTTCGCCCTTTTTCTTAGCGTCCTTTTTATTTCTCTTCTGTTCAGCCTTTTCACGAGCCTTCTGTTCTTTTTTGCTAAGCTTCTTTTCCTCTGCCATTTTTGTCGTCCTTATTTTATGCGGAAATGTAAACCATGTCCTTACTCTTGTGTTCTATGGGTATATGACACCAACTCGTCGGTAGCCAATTCTTCTTTTTTCGAAAGACCAATGCGATACTCCTTCAAGGCCTTTTCTCGAAGTTTTTCATGCATTTTACGTTCCTTCATCTTTTCATCTAATTCGTCTCGAAGTCTGTCAACAATTCGACTTGCCTTTTGCACTTCCATCATCTGCTTCTTAATCAACTGATCCATAGAGGTGATGGCATTTTTCGTGAATTGAATTTCACGTAGATCAAGATTACCAGAAGTTACATCCTTAAGCTTTGTCTCATAATTCATCTTTCGAAGTAGTAATTCCTGTAGCTTATCCTGCTCATCCATATAGTTTCGATTGGCCTGTGCAAAAGCCAGTTTCGCCTGATCTTCTAACTGATAGGCGATATCTAGAATATTTTGCATTCGATAATGAAAACCAGCCACAAATAACTCCTATGAAATGAATATCTATGAGACAAGATACAAAGCCTATTCTTCTGGGAACATCTCCTCTAGGGTATTAATAATATCCTCATAAGAGAACTTCTCCATGGTTCCCTGCATTAAGAAATTGTTAACCTCATCGATTTTTGATATAGCAAAGTCAATATTTTTATTAGATCCAGGCTTATAAGCACCGATATTAATCAAATCCTCCGCCTGGGAATAGGTTGCAAGTACATTTTTTAGCTTACCTGCAGCCTTTTTATGCTTAGGGTCTGCAACTGCACCCATAACTCTTGAGATAGACTGTAATACGTCAATCGCCGGATAATGGTTCAATTGAGCCAGAGAACGACTCAGCATAATATGACCATCTAGGATACTACGGGCTGTATCAGAGATTGGCTCATTAAAGTCGTCACCGTCAACAAGAACGGCATAGAGTCCAGTGATACTTCCGCGATTCGCATTACCAGCTCTCTCTAAGAGCTTTGGCATCTCTGCATATACGCTTGGCGGATATCCTCTTGTAACAGGAGGTTCTCCAGAGGCAAGACCGATTTCACGCTGTGCCATAGAGAATCGAGTGAGATTATCCATCATAAGAAGCACATCCTGACCTCTGTCTCTAAAGTACTCAGCAATGGCTGTTGCAGTCATAGCAGCCTTCTTACGAATCAAGGCTGGGCGATCTGAAGTAGCAACAACCACTACAGATCGTTTCATACCCTCTTCACCAAGGTCTCTCTCAACAAACTCACGTACCTCTCGGCCACGCTCTCCAATTAAGGCGATGACATTGATCTCGGCAGAAGTATTTCGGGCAAACATGCCCATTAGGGTAGACTTACCTACACCAGAACCTGCAAAGATTCCGATTCGCTGTCCCTTGCCAACGGTTATCATAGAATCTACCGCCTTAACACCTAAGGACAATGGTTCCTTAATAATCTCTCTTTTCATAGCTTCTGGCGGATCATTCTCTACTGGATAAGCACATGGTAGCACCAGTTCCTCGCCAGGTCCTAGGTCTGTAGGGCGGCCGATTCCATCTACGGTGTGGCCTAATAGTTCTGGTCCTACATTTACCATCAATGGCTTACCTGTATTCTCGACCACACAGCCGACACCTACACCGCTCATGTCCTCAAAAGGCATTAAGATCAATTCTCGGCCCTTAAACCCAACAACCTCCGCCATGATCTGATGAGATTCATCGGCGGAAGTAATGAGACAGAGATCATTTAGTTTAGCCTCAGGGCCAAGGGACTCAACGGTTAATCCTACAACCTTACTTACGCGGCCAAGCTTTTTGAAATAGGTATTCTCTTCTAATGCCTCGTATTTTGATAGATTCAGATTTGTCCTCAAAATTCACCTTACTCCTGATAAGAAAGTGCTCGAATATCTCGGAATAAGTTATCCAATTCCGTATCCAATGAGCAATCAAATATACCACCATCTGTCTCGATGGTGCAATTCTGATCCTTAAATAAAGGATCAGGAATAATGTCTAATTGCACGTCATTTCCCAGATACTTCTGCCAATCCTTTTGCTTATCTGCAATCTTCTCAGCAATTGCTGGGGAAACATGTATCTGAAATTCCTTACTACTATCTGCATTAGATAGAGCTACATCAATTAAGTGAATCACAATATCTCTTTTCCCAGAGCATTCTGCCATAAACACATGATCCAAAACACCTAGAATCGTATCCACTAGATCCTGCTCCATGGTTTTATATTTGTCATTGTATTCATTCTTAATCTGCTGTTCCTGCTCTCGAAGCTGTGTGGTCATGTGATCCAACTGCTCCTGAGCCTCCATGGTACCCTTTTGTAAGCCCTCTCTGGTACCATCTTCTAGTGCGCGATTTCGGATAGCAACCGCTTCGCTCTCTGCATGGGAGAGAATCTCATCTGCCTCTGCATGAGCACTGGCCAGGATCTCATCCGCCTGCTTTCTTGCTTCCTGTAAGAGTTCCTCGACAGTAGCAGACTTATCAGGGGAATCCTCACTTGGAACCATACGCATTACAGGATTACCATCCTCGTCTAATACAGGATTACCGTCCTCATCTAGAACAGGTTCCTCTGTAGTCTGAGACAAAGTTTCAAAGGCTTCTTTTCTCTGTCTCTCCTCTTCTAGTTCCTTCTGTATATCCTCAAGTTTTTCTTGAACCAGCTGATTTGAGTTAATGGAATACCCTTTGTACGCATCCTCATTTACCTGAATGCTACGAATAATGTTATACAACGAGATCGTCACCTCCACCTCTGGAGATTACAATTTCACCTGCATCCTCAAGCTTACGGATGACACCAACAATCTGCTGCTGCGCTTCCTCTACATCCTTCATACGTACAGGGCCCATGTAGTCCATATCTTCCTTAATCATAGCAGCAAGACGCTGAGACATATTGTTGAAGATAACACTCTGTACTTCCTCATTGGCACCCTTCAGAGCCACACCAACTGTATTATTATCTACATCACGAAGGACACGCTGAATAGCTCTATTGTCCAGAAGCAGGATATCCTCGAATACGAACATCTTCTTACGGATGTCTTCAGCCAGTTCTGGCTCATCGATTTCAAGAGATTCCATAATTCGTTTTTCTGTACCACGGTCTACTGCATTTAAGATTGCTACAATAGAGTCTACGCCACCAGCGATGGTGTAATCTTGGTTGATAAGAGAAGACAGTTTTCTCTCTAATACGCTCTCAACTTCTTTGATTACATCTGGGGATGTACGATCCATCTGTGCAATACGTTTTGCCACATCCGCCTGTAATTCTGGAGATAATCCTCCCAGAATCTGAGCCGCCTGAGATGGCGATAGGTAGGACAAAATCATTGCGATGGTCTGTGGATGCTCATCCTGAATAAAGTTCAGAACCTGACTAGACTCCGTCTTACGAATAAATTCAAATGGGCGTACCTGAAGAGAAGCTGTCAGCCTGCCAATAACCTTGGCAGCTTCGTCCTCTCCAAGTGCCTTTTCCAGGAGTTCCTTCGCATATCCAATACCACCCTCAGCAATGTACTGCTGAGCTAGGCAGACCTGATAAAACTCATCTATCACTTCTTCCTTCACCTGAGGTGAAATAGATCTGGTATTTGCGATTTCAAGAGTTAATTCTTCAATCTCTTCTTCTTTGAGATGCTTAAAAATCTCTGCCGACTTCTCTGGTCCTAATGTAATCAGTAGGATGGCAGCCTTTTGTACCCCAGTCATTTCTTCAGCCATCGTTCCTTAACTCCAATCATCATTCAGCCAGTTTCTAAGCAGATTTGCTACAGCCTCTGGTTCTTCATCTACAAACTTTTCAATTAAGAGTCGAGCCTCAGACTTCTCATTAAAGCCGATATCCTCTAATGGCTCTTCCTCTTCCTGTTTCTGTGCCATCAGATCCTCAACAGAAACCTCTTCTTCCACTTCCTCTTCCTGATCCTTCTTCAGGGATCTAAATACAATAATTCCAAGAAGTGCGAATACCAAAAGGGCGATAATAATCTGGAGATAATCCGTCAGACCACGTCCATTCTTAGAATACTGGAATAGTGGTACCTGCTTTGCAATCACAGAGATATTAGCAGTTGGAATTCCTGTGGCACGGGATACAGCAGTGACAATGGAGTCATCCACGTCAATCTGCTTCTCGTCACTATTTTTCGCTCTAAATTCATCGAATGTCTGATTCTTCAGCTTACCATTGGCCTTCAGAGTGTCTTCGTCATAAGTAACATAATCCGTTGCAATAATCGAGATTGAACTGTTGTCGTAGGATACCACACCCTGTGCACCTGTCTTCGTTGTTATTACCTCATTTGGTAGATAATCAACTGTGGACTTAGAGGATGAGGATGAGGACTGATTGCCATCCTCAATAGCATATTCTGTATCGTCATTAGAGTCCGTACCTGGTGTTCCTGCAACTCCATTGGTGGACTGAGACTCTTCTGTGGTCTCACTGTCCTTCATACCCTCTGTACGTCCATCCGGAGCAGAATACTCATAACTTACAGAATTGCTCTGGGAAAAGTCGATATCCAGATTAACAGCAACCTGTAGATTGTCATAGATGGAAGTAGATGAAGAGCCTGAATTATTAGATGCTAATGTACTCTTAACCTTATCCGCTACATAATTCTCAGCGTTGGCTTTCACCTGGAGGTTGTCGGATGCCTGTACTGCAGTAGAATTATCCTCTGCACCGGAAAATAGGGTATTACCGTCATTATCAATGATGGTAATCTTACTAAGATCTGAATTACCAAGATTCGTTGCCATAAACTGTGCCAGGGATCTAGCCTGGGACTTAGACATGGAACCTGATAGTGTAAGCTTCACACTGGCAGATGCTTCATTGGTGCCATTTGCACTTGAAGTAATGGTGCCATCATCCTTGGGAATATGGAGATTAACTTCAGCCGCCTTTACATTATCCATTGCGGTGAAATTCGCTTCAAATTTTTTCTCTAGATAGAGCTGGTACTTCTTCTCAGTATCTGCCTCTGTGGTACTAAAGGATCCATCTAAAGCATCCTTAATGGTATATCCATTGGTAGCAATCTGCTGGGAACCAAGCAAAATCGATGCCTGACCATAATCACTTTCCTTAACCGAAAAAGTCATACCATCTGTGGACTGGGTATAACTAATATCGTTGTCCTTTAAAAGTGTCTGAATGGTCTCAGCCTCTGCGGCATCAGAAGCCGTTTTTAATACACGTGTCTTGGGACGTGCAAATATAACAATTAAAATAATGAGTGCAATAATAACCACAGCTGCGCCACTAATAATTGCAGCCTTTTGTTTTGTGGTGAATTTCTCCCACCATTCACGTATCCTATTTAGAATTGCTTGGATTCGTTCCGGCATTTCCTATCCCTCTTCTACTTTGTCTACTGGGTTCCGAATTGGCCCCATCCTTTAACGATTACGGATTCCATTAAATCTGCATCTGCATAATTTCCTGGTATGCAGAGAGAAAGCGATCTCGGACTGCAACCGTATACTGTAATGCAATATTGGCCTTAGACTGCGCAATTGCAAGGTCATGGGTGTTATCTGCTTCTCCAAGGGCAAACTTAATCTCCTCTGCAGAAGCACGATTCTGTAATGTATTGGCATTATCAACCATATTTAATGCCGCATCAAAAACCGAACCAAAGTCATTACCTGTGGACTCTGTTTTCTGTCCTCCAACCAGCTGTGCAGCAGAAGCTCCATTGGTTTTCGATGGTCCATATAGAGATTGTATGGATGAGATATCCATCAGTATCCTCCTAAATCAGATTATTAACTGTTACCGCCTACATTAATACCAGTCTGTGTCATGGTCTTTAAGGCATTAAATGCAGTTGCATTGGCCTCATAAGAACGAGATGCATCAATAAGGTTGGTCATCTCTGTTACTGTATCCACATTTGGATAACTAACATAGCCATCCTCATCCGCATCCGGATTCGATGGATCATATTTTTTCACAAAGTCTGTCTCATAGTCCCTACCAACACGAGAGACACGAACTCCATTTCCAGAGAACTTCTGCTTTGAATGGCTTAAAACCGTCTGGAAATCGGGCACATCCTCCCTCTCCTGAAAGGTAACCGTCTTACGGCGATAAGGTGTTCCATTTTCAGTACGGGTGGTATTAATATTTGCGATATTCTCAGAGATCACATCCATACGAAATCTCTGCGCAGTCATTCCTGATGCTGCGATATCAAATGATTGAAATAATCCCATTTAAATCACTCCTTATTTAATTACAGCACGGAAATTATTAAAGTCCTGTGTCACACTATTACTAAGAGCCTGATAGCGGAGCTGCTCAGATGCTAATTCCACATTCTCAGTATCGATGTCTACGTTATTCTTATCAATTCGATAAGAGTAATTATTGGCATCGGTATACTGGATGGCATCTAAGCCATCGAGATTGGTATTGACTCCACGTACTGCCTCTGTAAGATTCTTATACTTTGTACTATCAATTGCGTCCTCTAAAACGCTCTGAAACTCCACGTCCTGTCTTTTGTATGTAGGTGTATCTACATTAGCGATATTATTTGCAATCACTGTCTCCCGAAGATAAGACGCATCAAGTGCTTTGGTAGCCACATTGATATAGTCAAATGCATTGGAATTAATCATAGGGGTCTCCTTTCCCTACACTTCGCCTATTCTCTTTCATTATAAATAATACAAGACAAAAGACAAGTTTTTTTCCACTATATTGTGTCATTATTTCATCCAGGACACAATATCTGCCCATTTCTATGGAAATATAAACCATTCGACACTTTTCAGTTTTAAGAAAAAGTTTAGAATAAATCGAAAAAGGGACATGCTTCTGCCACAAAATGCAACATTTAGCAATATCCCTTTGCGTATCACAAGATAACTATCCCTGTTACCCCAAATGAAATCCTTAGCTTTACTGTCTTTCCTTTGCTTCCTCAAGCTCATCGAAGACAACGTCATTCAATACCTTGATATAAGTACCCTTCATTCCAGAAGAACGAGACTCAATAACTCCAGCAGACTCGAACTTGCGTAATGCATTTACAATAACGGAACGGGTGATTCCTACACGGTCAGCAATCTTCGATGCAACCAGGATACCCTCTGTACCATCAAGCTCATCAAAGATATGAATAATAGCCTCTAACTCAGAGTAAGAAAGAGTACTGATTGCAGACTTTACAATCTGCTTCTTACGATTCTCTTCTTCATTCTCTTCATTTACAGAACGCATCATCTCAAGACCAACTACAGTGGTACCATATTCGCTTAAGATGATATCGTCAATGTCATACATACGATCAAAACGATATACAAACAGTGTTCCTAAGCGGTCTCCTGCAATTTCAATTGGAGTGATAATTGCTGAGTAATGGGATGTATCTGTGTGTTCAAAGCCAAGTGTAGACAGGTTTACATTTTCCTTAGTGGAAAGAATACCAAGCAGTCTCTCATTCAGCATTGGATCTACAAATTCTCCAAGCTCATCAGCTAAGAGTTCAGAGATCTCAGGTGTACCCTTTGCATTGCTGACACCTAATACCTTACCCTTCTTACTGATGACTATAACAGATGACTCTAAAACTTCGGTCAGAACCTTACAAATATCATTAAATACAATCTTGGATGTATTGTTGTTATGTAATAATTTGCCGATCTTTCTTGTTTTATCTAATAACTGTACGCCCACGGTTTCCTCCAACTAATTACTTATTATCTTTTGTCTCTGAATATCCGCATTCCTGATTGGAACATACCAACTTATTACCGCGAATAACCATGTAGTTACCGCACTTCGGACACTTCTTCTCAACTGGCCTCTGCCAACTCATAAAGTCGCAGTTTGGATAATCCTCACATCCATAGAATACGCGGCCTTTTCTGGTTTTACGAATAACGATATCCTTATTGCATTTTGGGCAGGGAACATTGATTTTTTCTAAATAAGGCTTTGTATTGCGACACTCTGGGAAGCCTGGGCATGCCAGGAACTTACCGTGTGGTCCATATTTAATAACCATATGGCGTCCACAATTCTCGCAGACAACGTCTGTCTGTTCGTCAGCAATATTTACCTTCTCCAAGTCCTCTTCTGCCTTCTTCACAGATGCTTCAAGGTCTGGATAGAAATTAAGTACAATGGACTTCCAGTCTACAGTACCCTCTTCTACGCCATCTAAGAGGCCTTCCATATTGGCTGTGAACTGCTCATCCACAATGGTAGGGAAAGACTTTTTCATAATGGTATTCACTGCATCACCAAGCTCTGTCATGAAAATATTACGCCCCTCTTTGGTGACATAATGTCTCTTTAACAGAGTGCTGATGGTTGGTGCATAGGTACTTGGTCGACCAATGCCTAATTCCTCTAGGGTATGTACCAGGGATGCCTCAGTAAAGTGGGCTGGTGGCTGAGTGAAGTGCTGCTTCTCATCAAAACGATCAAAGGAAAGCCTAGTGTCCTCTGTAAGATTCATAACAGCATTCTTCTTCTCATCCTTCTCCTGATCAGCCTCTGTGTATACCAGCATGTAACCATCAAAGGATCGAAGGGATGCAGATGCTGTGAAGCGATAATCTCCAGCAGAAATCTTCACACTGCTTACCTCATACTTAGCATTAGACATCTGGCTGGCCATAAAGCGGCGCCAAATCAGCTGATATAGCCGAAACTGCTCTCTGGATAAGGAATCCTTAATCTCAGATGGCAGGCGAGTTATATCTGCTGGACGGATTGCCTCATGGGCATCCTGAATACGTCCCTGCTTCACAGAAGATGAAGCATGCTTTTTAAATTCCTGGCCATAGGTATCCTGGATAAACTGTGCAGCGCTTGCAGCTGCTTCATCAGATACACGAACAGAATCGGTACGAAGGTAGGTAATCAAACCAACGGTTCCGCTTCCCTTAATGTCAACACCTTCGTATAGCTGCTGTGCCACACGCATTGTTTTCTGTGTGGAGAAATTCAGAGCCTTAAACGCTTCCTGCTGTAAGGTAGATGTTGTAAATGGAAGTGGTGCCTTCTTCTCTCTATTTGACTTCTTCACAGATTCAACAGCAAAGTCCGCACCCTTTAATTCCTTTAAGATCTGATCAAGGGTTGCCTTATCAGAGATCTCCATCTTCTTGTCCTTACCATAGAAGGATGCAGTAATCTTCTGCTTAGATCCCTCTGGAGTAAGAATAGCATCTAAGGTGTAGTATTCCTGAGGAATAAATGCATCGATCTCAGCCTCTCGGTCAGCAATGATACGAAGGGCAACTGACTGTACACGTCCTGCAGACAGTCCTCTCTTAACCTTCGCCCAGAGAAGTGGGCTAATCTCATATCCCACCATACGGTCTAATACACGACGAGCCTGTTGTGCATCTACAAGATTCATATCAATTGCACGAGGGTTCTTTAAAGAGGCCTTTACTGCATTCTTTGTAATCTCATTAAAGGTAATACGCTTCACATCTTTGCCTTCAAGATTCAAGGCCTTCGTAAGATGCCAAGAGATTGCCTCACCCTCACGGTCCGGGTCAGTTGCGAGATATACATGATCTGCTTTTTTTACTTCCTTACGAAGCTGTGCAAGTAATTCACCTTTACCACGAATGGTGATGTACTTTGGCTCGCAGCCATGCTCTACATCAATACCCAGCTGGCTCTTAGGTAAGTCACGCACATGTCCTTGAGAAGCTACTACTTCGTAGTTCTTACCAAGGAATTTTTTTATTGTTTTTACCTTCGTAGGAGACTCTACGATAACAAGGTTTTTTGCCATAAAACGAAATGCCTCCAGTTAATATTTGTATGCAAACTGTCAACACTATACATCACTGTATTTTCTATTTCAAGACAAAACTCATTCGAGAAACTGAAAACTTCATTAATTATTCACAAAATTCATACTCTTTTTAGAATTTTGTATCCCTTGAAATATAAGGCTTGTGCTAACATATGGCCTGCTTATGAAGAGCGGTTTTTTTCTAAGAAAAGGAAGTTTTCTGTATTGTAGACACATTTCATTTTTCTCATCTTTTTTAAAATCCTTCTTCAATTTCTATACAAAGCCCAAGCAAAACTATAAGGAGATTTGTCGTATGTATAGTTCCGTAAAAACTGCAGCCCTTCAAGGAATTGACAGTATCAATGTATCCTGCGAAGCAGATGTCAGCGATGGCCTGCCTGTATTTGATTTGGTAGGCTTCTTATCTACTGAAGTAAGAGAATCCAGAGAAAGGGTGCGAACTGCCCTTCGAAATACCGGAATCAACTTACCTGCCAAAAGAATCACTATTAATATCTCTCCTGCTTCCATTCGAAAATCAGGTACCTCCTTTGATCTACCCATTGCTGCATCTATTTTGGCTGCCATTGGAGTTATCCCAGAGGAGATCCTCCATCGCGTCATCATGATTGGTGAATTATCTCTCTACGGTGACGTCTTACCAATAAAAGGAGTTCTACCAGTGGCTCTATCTATGAAGGATTCTCCCCTGAATAGTCAAGAGAACATCCTAATTGTTCCTAGAGAAAATGCTTCGGAAGCAGCCCTATGTCCAGGATTAAATATCCTCCCTATTACCTCATTAAGAGAACTGATTCAGCTTCTATCCTTGGATCAAACAGAACTAAAATCCCACTATTTTACAGTATCAAATAGAGATACCACATCAAATGATCAGGATTCATCCATTCCGCCAGACTTTAAGGATCTACAAGGACAGAAGGTTCTTAGGCGTAGTTTGGAAGTGGCTGCATCTGGTGGGCATCATGTTCTATTAATCGGTCCTCCAGGTTCTGGGAAAACCATGGCAGCAAAGCTTTTACCCACCATTCTCCCGCCTATGACATCCTTAGAGCAGCTCAAGCTGTCTAAGATCTATTCTGTATCTGGACTCTTAAAGGATAACCAGTCCCTTATGTCAAAAAGACCCTATCGTGCACCTCATCACACCATTACCAGTGCAGGTTTAACAGGTGGTGGGAGTAAGGCAAGCCCAGGAGAGATCTCACTAGCCACCTCTGGCGTCCTCTTCTTAGACGAGCTTCCTGAGTTCCAAAAGAAGACCTTAGAGAATCTACGAGAACCTCTAGAAGAAAAGACAGTGACCATTGTCCGAAATAACAATTCCATTACCTATCCTGCAGACTTTCTAATGATCTGTGCCATGAATCCCTGCCCTTGCGGACATTATCCTGACTTAAGTCGCTGCCGTTGTAGCCATGCCTCCATATCCAACTATCTATCCAAAATATCCCAGCCTCTTTTGGATAGAATCGACCTTACCGTGGAGGCCAAAGAGGTCTCCTTTCAGGATCTCATCTCTACTGCTCCACAGGAGTCATCCCAAGAGATTCGTCAACGTGTCATACGAACCAGAGCCATCCAAGAAAAGCGATTCCAAGGCTTAGGCTATCACTTAAATAGCCAGATTCCAGTTCGTGATTTAAATCGCTTCTGTAGCCTTACAGAGGATGGAAAGCATTATATGGAAAGTGCCTACCATAAGGAAGGCCTAACTGCTCGGTCCTTCCACCGGATTCTACGTGTCGCCCGGACTCTAGCAGACATGGATCAAGAAGAAAATATCTCTACCATTCACCTCATGGAAGCGGTGAGCTACCGGTCCATGGACAAAAAATACTGGGAAAATGACTATACACTAGGAGGTTTACACCCATGGCAATAAAGAAGGCTTATGCCCTATGGCTAAATGAATTATTCTATTTAAAAGTACCCCTTCGACGGGAATTATCCAAGCACTTCAATGGTGCAATAAATGTATTTCATGCAAATAGAGAAGCCTTACTCTCCTCTCAGCTTCTAACTCCTATGGAAGTGGAGATGATCATGCAGAGCAAGGTAAATAGTATCTGTTCCCCAGAGGATGCATATGAAAATCTACTGAAGCAATCCATTCAATTTGTTTCCATCGAAGACTCTGACTATCCCCAGAAGTTACGAGAAATCATTGATCATCCCTACGGGCTATACTATAAAGGCACCCTCCCTCCTTCTGAACATAAGTCCGCATCGATTGTAGGAGCTAGACAATGCTCCGCCTATGGTCACTCCAGTGCAAGAGAAATCGGTTACCTTATGGCTCGATCTGGCTACACAGTGATTAGCGGCATGGCAAGAGGGATTGATGCAGCTGGGCAAACAGGTTGCTTAGAAGCAGGCGGCTTCACTTGTGCTGTCTTAGGTTCAGGTGTAGATATCTGTTATCCTCCTGAGAATAAAAAGCTCTATGACAGAATCCTAGAAAATGGGTGTATTCTCTCTGAATTTGCCCCTGGAACACCACCCCTCTCCAAGCACTTTCCAATGAGAAACCGCATCATCTCTGGCTTATCAGATCATGTCATAGTAGTGGAAGCCAGAATACGATCCGGTTCCTTAATTACTGCTCAGATGGCTTGTCAGCAAAATAGGAATCTCTTAGTTGTGCCAGGGCGAATCAATGACCCCATGAGTCAGGGAACCAATCATCTCATTGAAATGGGCGCACAAATCATCCCATCCGAGGAGCGCTTACTTGAAAAATTATCTGAAGAAGCTGGTATGCCGCTCCAGCTCTCTCCAAGTAAGAAACCAACCTTAAATAAAAATGAAAAGTCCCTTCTACAAATTATGGATTACTATGCAAAATCCGCAGAGGATTTGATGCTATTGGCAGGATTCTCCTACAGAGAATTTCTAGAAACCATCTACACCCTTTCACAAAAGGGCTTGATTCGTGAATCCGCTAGAATGCACTATTCAAAGGTATAAAAAATATATACAATCATTCGTTTCTACTTTTTATTATGTAATACTTCTCTACGGATATAGTCGAAGGTCTTCACTTCTCCTTCTTCCTTTACCATGGTAAGAAGGGAACGAATCAATTTTTCTGATTCAGGATGCAGGGTATAGTGCCCCATGCCTCTTTCAAAATAGGCTAAGGCACTCGCATCTGTGTACTTTTCCTTCTGATAGGTCTTACAAGCAGATAAGCGGTCACAAAACATCTCTACTACATATTTTTCTGGCATACGCATACCTTCTAACTTATGACCAGGAGTTAGAGAATAGTCAATCCAGTATTCCATATGGTGCTTATTACGGCCCTTATGATGTAGCCAGGCACTGGAGTACCCCTTTTCCTCTCGCTCTGCATTATTGGGGCTACGATCCCCCTGAAAATAGCGAACGCCTACCCAAAACTCTGTTGGAGAGAACTTGGACAGATCATGGCACAGGCCCTGCTTATATAAGCCCGCCTGAAAGCATGCCTTTCTTACTAATTTCTTATGATGGAGAATGGTAGATAAGTGGCCAAAGAATTTCTTCAATGTAATATGGCCGTTCCCTGAATTTCCCCTTGTTTTTTTTTCTTGCATTATTTCTTCCGTTTCTTACTAACTTTTTTATTCTTTTTTTTCGAATCCTTAAGGTCTTTTGAAGCCTTTGGATCCTTCTTTCCAAGTAGCACTGTAAGGCTTCCACCAGGGACAAGAATACAATCCTGCTGTTCAAGTGGATCCTTCGACTCATTCCAATCAGCGATGCCTGTATTGGTGAGATAATGCCACTTCTTGCCATTCAAAAGCGTGGGCAGGGCAAATTCTACTTCCTCAAAATAAAAATTAAAGCAAAGGTAGATATCATCCTTATTGTCAGAGCTACTATACTCTCCACAGTAGAGGATTCCAATAGACTTTCGATCATCTGAAAGCCAAGGAGTCCATGGTTCTCTGTCGTGATAAGACAAATCTGGTAATCCCATATGTCGATAATCCGACAATTCCTTGGGCTGAATGGAACTAAGGATTGGATGTGCCTTTCGAAAGGCAATCAGTTTCCCGATATAGGCATGGAGATCCCTAAAGTTTTTCTTCTTGGAATAGGTCACCCAGCCAATCTCATTATCCTGCCCATAGGCATTATTATTACCCTTCTGGGTATTACCAAAGGTATCTCCTGCTTGAATCATAGGAATACCCTGGGCCATCAAAACCGTAGCCAATGCCATTCGAATATGGCGCATACGTTCATTGATAACATTCCGGCTATTGGAGTCCCCCTCCACTCCGTAGTTATGACAGAAATTATAGTTCATTCCGTCACGATTATCTTCTCCATTATCTTCATTATGCTTCTCGCTATAGGAATATACATCTCGTAAAGTAAATCCCAAGGTGGATGCTGCATAATTCACGAATCCATATGCCTTATTCTGTCGACGCATCATATTGGCAAACTCTGTAATACTGCCATCCATATGATTCTGTAATTTACGTAAAGGATATAAGAAATCTGCATTTTCTACATAAAGATGTCTGTAGTTCTCATCCTCTAAAGACAGTAGTCCATAATCCAATTGATCAGAATAGATACGAGCCTTAGACAAAAATGGATCTCTACGAATTGCATCCATTGGAAGTCCCATACCTAATAGACGGAATCCATCCACATGGTATTCCTTGGCCCAATACCGCAGACAATCAATGATAAATCGGCTATCCTGATTCCCTTCAAAGCTAAACTCCATAACCAGCTTCATACCATGGTTATGGATTGCCTCTACCATTTCCTTCATATGGAGATCTTGATCCTCTCCTCCGAAGAAGGAGCTCTTTGGTGCAAAGTAATCTGCAGGTCCATAGCCCCAGTAATTCACCCCATAAGGAACCTCTGCTTTAGGCTTATTTCCCTTCTTATAAGGGAGATTCGATACCGTAAGATAGCGTAATTCTTCGAAATCATAAAGGGGTTGAATCTCTAAAAGAGTAATGCCATAATCCGCCATAGACTTCAGGCGACTCATTAATCCCTTATAATTACCTCTTTTGTCCTCACCGAGACCAGTTCCCATGGTAAGGCCACGGAGATGAAGGCGAAGCATGATGTCCTTTTCCTCAGGCACCTTAAGCTGACTTCCCTTATCCTTCCAGGAGTATTCCTTATAAATTGGTCCGCCGTAAACCTGATAGCAGTTCTCCTGTCTTGACTCATCACGCCATTTTTCTCTACCGTAGATTAGCCTAGCATAAGGGTCTACAACCACTTCATCATCTAGGTCAAGAAGGTAGACCGTATGCTCCCAATCAATCCCCTGGATTGCAATAGAAACTACTCTACCAAAGATATCCTGCCAATCTGCATAGTATTCACCAATTTTCTTATGGCTCTTTTTATCAAAAAGTAAAACCCCAGATGGACTCGGCTTTGAAATGCTATAGGTGAAAATAGACAACTCACCACGAACCACACAGCCAAAGGTATGAAAGTCTCCGCTTGTTTTTTTCAGAATCATAACCCCTCTCCCTTTCCAAACCATAATTCTATTGTCCATTATAGCAAACCCATAAGAAAATGTGAGAACTTTACGCATTCTCCATTGATTTCTTCTCCTTTTTCCTATACTCTTACCATAAAGGCAGAAAGGAATCATTATGAGCGCACATAAAGATATTGATTTTAATAACGAATCCGATTTTTCCGATCTTACTGTAACCGTTAACTTAGATGACGGTACAGAGATGGATTGCCAGGCACTGACCATTTTTGATGTTGGAGAGCAGCTATACATCGTTCTCCTCCCAATCGATGCCTCTGGCGCACCAGCCAAGGACCAGGTTTATATCTACCGCTACTATGAGGATCAGAATAAGGAGCCATACCTTGGTAATATCGAGACCGATGAAGAATACGACATGGTCAGCAAGCGTTTTGATGAGATTCAGGAGCAGCTGTAAGTGATTGTGAAGAGCCCATCTCCCGTAAGAAGCGGGAAGGGGCTCTTAATTTTTTGTTGTCTGTAATTGCTGTACAGATGGTTAGACACTCCTTGGCTCTCGTCACTGCCACATAGAACATTCTCCGCTCCTCTTCAATCTCAGCTTCACTCTCCGCCTTCTTCGATGGCACAGCTCCCTCCACGGCATTTAAAATGTAGACCCAGTCGAACTCTAGCCCCTTCGCGCCATGGAATGTAGACATCGCAATTGGTATTCCCTCATCCCCCAAAGCTCCTTTGTTCGTATTCTTTTGATTTCTTTCTAGTTGCTCCTCCGCAATCCGTCGTAATTCTAAGATACGATCCAATAGTTCTCTCTTGGACTTCGCTTTTTGACTAAGGGAAAATAGGAGTTCTAGAATCTGTTCATACTCTTTCGGATCCTCTCCATGGCTGGCTGCATATTCTCTTAAGAATCCCTTATAGTCTAGTCCACGATAGATATAATTCATAAAGGCAAAAGCAGGAAGTGTGGATAAAAAATCCAGTTCCTGAAAAAAGGAACGGACCATTCCTCCTAGCTTAGGCCGCTCCAGATAGGAATCAGCGGCCCTAAGTACATGACTTCGAGTCACCTGGTCTCTTTCAAAGATAACACGTGGAATATAGCGGACTGGTCGATTCATAATTCGAAGGTAATTGGATCTCTCACTACTTCCACAAGCAATCCATAGATAGCTTTCAAAATCATAGAAAATAAAATGAGAATAAGGGTTCTTCTTTTCCTCTGGATAGGTAAATGGAATATGATGCAAAAAGAGTTCCTGTCTTAGTTTTTCTCCATGGGATCGATTTCGAAACAGGATGCCTACACTTTTATTCTCTGGCAAGTTTTCTAGCATCTCACGGACATAGACGGCCTCCTCATCCTGATCTGGGAAGGATTTACAGATCACATGTCCTCTTTCCTCCTTCACAGCAAGGATCTCCTTAGGATATCTCTTTTTATTGTGTTGAATCAGATTCCCGGCCATCTCTACAATGCGGTAATTTGAACGATAGTTTCGATTCATTCGAATGATCCTACAATTGGGAAAGATCTCAGGAAACTTCAGCATAAGGTCTGGGGATGCATTCCGAAATCCATAGATCGACTGATCATCATCTCCCACCGCAAAAAGATTATTAAGAGGAGCTGCAAGGAGAGCCATAATCTCAAACTGAATAGGATTCATGTCCTGGACCTCATCCACCAGGAGGTAAGGATATCGTTTTCGATATTGGTTCAGAATCGATGGATTTTTAAGAAATAGTTCCTTGGTTTGCTTCATAAGATCGTCAAAGTCTAATAAGCCCTCTCGATTTTTCTCCTCTTCATAGATTTGGATCACCTGAAGAAAATCTGGAGAAAAGAATCTGGGAAGGTAGTCAGAAATCGCCTTTCCAGAAGTTGCAAAAGAACTTAATTCCTGCATCACCTTTCGATAATTCTCCGAATCATCTACAAAGGGGTAATTCGCCATAGAGAGACAATGCTTTAAGAAGTCCATCTTCTTTTTCCCTGTCAATAGGTCACTATATTGATAGCCAAAGGACCTTCGCAGCATAAAAAAGAAAACGGAATGGAAGGTGCCAAAGGTCACCTTCTGTCCCGTTTCTCCAGACTTCTGAAGGAACCGGGTCTTCATCTCTAGAGCAGCGTCTCTTGTAAAAGTAATTACAAGGATCTGCTCCGGAGGAATCTCCGCTTCCTTCAAAAGGTACAATATACGATTTACCAGGACAGTGGTCTTTCCAGCTCCTGGTCCTGCTAATGTGAGACATGGTCCATCTCCCCAGGTGGCTGCCTGGTGCTGTACGTCATCTAGATGCATATGACTCCTTCATGTCTCTCTTCTTATGCTTCCCAAGGAGAAAGCCTACGCCTACGCCCTTGGCATGGTTTACATTTGCCCAAATATAAACCTATCTCGAAGGACCTGCAGGGTATCTCACATCCTGCAGATCGTAAGTAGTCGGAGCTTGTACCCCGACTGAGTTAAATCTCAGCTTCTAACTTCTGAATTGCTGCCTTGATTCTCTCTAAGGATCTCTCCTTACCAAGTACCTCTAACAGCTGTGTCGCACCACCTGGAGTGCTCTGCTTACCAGACAGTGCGGTACGGATTGGCCACATAACCTGTCCATTCTTCCACTCATGAGCTCCTGCGAACTCCTTCAGCTCATTGAAGAGGGAATCATTACTATAGTCACTGGTCTCCTCAAGAAGAGGCAGAACTGCCTTTAAAACTTCAAGAGACAATTCTGGTGTCGTCTTCATCTTCTTATGAGCATACATCTCGATGTCATAGGATGGAACTTCCTTCAGGAAGTCAATGTGCTCTTCTATCTCAGGGAAGGTCTCGATACGCCCCTGTACCATAGCTGCAATCAACTTCTCATCAAAGGAATCACCAACGGCTTCCTTGATGTAAGGAGCCGCCTTCTCTAAGAATGCCTCTGGAGACATCTTACGGATATACTCGCCATTCATCCACTTCAGCTTGCCATAATCAAATACAGCTGGGGACTTATTGATACGATGATAATCAAATGCCTTCACCAGTTCATCCAGGGTGAACAGCTCCTCATTGGACTCAGGGCTCCAGCCAAGGAGAGCTACGAAATTCACAATGGCTTCTGTTAAGAATCCCTGCTCTACTAGATCCTCGAAGGAACTATGACCAGATCTCTTAGACAGCTTCTGATGCTCCTCATTGGTAATCAGTGGGCAGTGAATATATACTGGTACTTCCCAGCCAAATGCCTCATAGAGACGATTATACTTAGGAGAGGAAGACAAATACTCATTACCACGTACAACATGTGTAATGCCCATCAGATGGTCGTCTACAACATTTGCAAAGTTGTAGGTAGGATATCCATCAGACTTAATCAGGATCATATCATCTAACTCGGAATTATCAACAGTGATATCTCCGTAGATCTCATCATGGAAAGTAGTTGTACCAGTGGTAGGATTGTTCTGACGGATAACATATGGCATGCCTGCATCCAGATTCTTCTGGATCTCTTCCTTAGACAGGTGGAGGCAATGCTTATCGTAGGAACGAACTTCCTTCTTCTCGCCACCTACATCAATGGTACGTACCAGAGAATTCAGTCTCTCTTCGGTACAGAAGCAGTAATATGCCTCGCCCTTATCGATTAGTTCCTTAGCGTACTTTAAGTACAGACCCTGAGCCTGACGCTCACTCTGTACATATGGGCCAACCCCCTTATCCTTATCTGGTCCCTCATCATGAATCAGGCCAGTCTCCTGCAAGGTACGATAAATAATGTCCACTGCACCCTCAACATAACGCTCCTGGTCAGTGTCCTCGATACGAAGGATAAAATCACCACCTGCATGCTTTGCAATTAAATAAGCATATAATGCAGTTCTAAGATTACCAACATGCATTCTACCAGTTGGACTTGGTGCAAATCTGGTTCTTACTGTACTCATTTTCTCATTTCTCCTTTTTACTTTTCATTATTCGTACCAGTGGTTCGATTCATATAACGATTCAAGCCACAAATCTTATCGACTGATTGAATAATCTCAAGGATTTCTGGTACATAATAGCGGTGCTCATTCATCATTCGATCGATTTCATCTCTCTCCTTCTTCACAGCACCGGTGTTATCACGAATTTGGTCTTCGATTCTCTCCTTACGCTCTACTAAGCGCAGGCGAGTCTCCTTTAGGCCGTCAGGATTCGCTAGCGCTTCTGCCTGACTCTTCCAGATATATTGGTCATAGAGGTTTAATTCCCCTAATTGCTTCTCTAATAAATTGGTCTGATAGTCCAGATCCTGATTGGTCTGGCGATATCTCTCCTGATCCTCTACTTCTAAAAGGTATTGGTGATAGAGGTAATCCAATTCCTCTGCAGATTCAATGCCGTATTGATTACGAACGTACTCTAAAGCCTTGGTTACTGTGGCATATTTCATTCGTACAATATTTAAGAGCTGAATGGTATTATTCAGTTTCTTCAGTGCTCTCTTGGATCGTCTTCTGCTCTCTGCATTCTTCACATAGATTAAAACTGCAAGTCCTGAGATCAGTAACAGAATACCCATCACAATCCAGTTCACATCCATATCTGTAGTGAATTTTAGGACAAATACCAGAGCCAGTAGAGCCCCTAAACCAACAACTAAAAAGAGGGAAAGTGTCCGCATCAGTTTCATAGATGCCTTACTATTCTCTCGATCCATCTCGTATCTGGTCTTCTCTCCTTCGAGATAATTCATATCACGCTTCACGGAATCCTGATAATTCTCATTTTCCCGCATACGAAATATGGTATCCTCTAAGTCCTCTCGGTTCTCTTCAAGGATTTCAAATAACTGCCCCTCAACCTTATGAGGATGATTCTTCATCTCAAGTCTTGTCTCCTTCAAGGCGACAATACGTCGAGCGGTCTGCCGAATCTCTTTAATGGAATCCTCAGATAGATTCTCAAGGATATCAAGGTCTCTCGCATAATTTGAAACAGACCGTAATTCCTTACGTTCTGACTCAATCTCCTTCGTTGTGGAAACAATCTGCTCACAAGAATCTAGGATGTAATGCTCAATCTTCTTCGGATCGTCCCAGTCATCCATCTCCTGGATCTTAGCATAGACCCTATCGAAGTCTGAATCCAGATCTCTTGTTTCCTTCTGCTTAGTTTGAAACAGTTTGAATGCCAATGTATTTACTCCTTATATCCTGCACTGCCTGATATAGTCTGTCTTCCACTGCTCCACCAGTTCATTGACCTTCTCTACAGAAGTCCGACTTTCTGATGTTACATCCGTTGTAAAGTAACTGTCAATGCTTTCACTGAATTCTTTTATTGCATCACTATTTGCTTCAAAAGATACAGCCTTCAATACTTCATCTACATCCTCGGCAGAAACCAGGTAATGCTGACAGATGGTCTGAAAGCCCTCCTGATCATCTGCGATTAAATAGGCTTCGAGAAGGGCTCGTAAGGTGGCCTTTCTATGATTTCTCTCATAAGCACTCCGATAGGATGTAATTGCTTCATTGAAAAAAAATAACCGCATATAGCAAGTAGCCAGATTATGATAAATATCCCCTTCCAAGCCAATGGGAAGATGCAAGGCTTCTTTATCCCTTAGGATGCTGTCATACTCATAGAGCGCATCTGTAATTCGGTCATTCATCAAGAGATGATCGCCGCGAATCTTTCTACATTCTGCTTCGGTTTTGTTCTGCAGAGTCTGGGCTTCCTTCATCACGTTCTTTATTTCCGGACCGGTTAGATAACCGCAGGAGTCTAGGATATGACCGATAAAAATGTGAACCGGTACATTCTCTGCTAGTAACTCCATAAGTTCCGCTGCCAGCTTTTTCTCTCCCAATTCATTGCCAATCCAATGAATCAAATCATTATTCATGAATCCTGGATTGATTAGATAGAGATTATTGTAAATATAATAGGATAATTCCTCGAGAGAATAGACATTCAATGCCTTCTCTTCGATATAATAGGGTGTTGCTGTAATCGGGCCTCTACATAATATTAATTCACCCATCGATTCCATCCTCCGCACTTACTGTGTGAGTCCAACTCTTTCCTGAGCTAGCCTCAATCTCACCAAATCCCATATCCCGAATGGTTACACGGATCTCCTGATCAGAAACTGGTACAGCCGAGATTCGTAGTCTAGTGGTACGATTTTCTCTCTCTGGTAGATCCGTTAATTGAAGTAGATCCACCTTGGCTCGTCTACTCTCAGGCTTTTGAATCCACAATTCTACTTCTGGACTACCATCTAAGATGACCTCACATTCACCCTTCGTATTAAACCAGCTTTCGCCGGCAGTGATTAGAGTGATAAACTTCACTTCGTTTCGATCATTTACCTTCAGGGACAGATTAAACTTCATCTCATTGTCACCAATGTAAACAAATGGCCATTCCTTTTCCTTATTTCGGATTAATCCAGAAAAGCATGCTCCCTTAGAATAGAGATTCTTGCCAATGAAGACGTGTCGTCCCTTAACCAAATAAGCCAGAGACTCCTTCATCCAGTTCCCATCAAATCCATCTCCAACCAGGTAGACACAAGAGACCACATCCTCTTCTATGAGATCCTTACATACAGTGGTAAATTCCTGATCCCTGCTCTCCATATGCATCTCATAAATATGCTCTAGGAAGTGAATGGTCTGAGGTCTAGTGGAGTCATCTCTTTGTAATCGGCAGGAAAGAATCTTGTCTCCGGTTGCTTCAAATAGCATGACATCATGGAGAAATAGTTCATTCTTCTGATTAAGTGCATAGTAATAAAATGACTCTCTATGATCAATGAGAAGTAACTGATCATTGGAAATACCAAGTTTTCCAGCCACAATAGACATCATCTCAACCATTTCCATGGAAAGATGCTCTGAGGTCACCACTAATTTCTTAACGGTCTGTCTCTTAAATGGAATTCCTGTTAATTCTAAGAGATGCTTTAGATAGACACTTAACAGGTCTCTGGCAGAATAGAGACGGCCCTCTAGGGTTACGATCTTATTCTGAAGGGCATTCTCTAAGAGAAAAGGAACCTCTGTCGCGCTGCCCGCTGCAGCCTGCATTTTTGCATCTCTGCCATAGTACCACTGTGCCATTCCATTCTTCTTAGCCAGAGCAGTTGGAATCTGATATTCATCGCTACCCATAACCATACTGATGGTATTGGGATCAGCCATTGCAGGCTGATAATAGCTCACGATGGTTGTTCGGCTATTGATGTCAATTCCATAATATAAGCCTTCCATTCCGCTCCTTTCTAGCAGATGATTACAAATATCTTAAATCCAATGAAACAGTTTTTTCGTCATATAATCTTTTTTCTGGTACTGTTTCAATTCTTCTTTTAACTTGTCTGGCTCATCATAAATGAGAGCACTCTGGATACGATTCAAGGAATTAAAGCGGCTATCGCCCTTTTCCTTTACCAATTCCTGACCCACCACCTTATCACTAACTACTGGGAGATTGGATTCATCATTAATATAAATCTGATACTTTACAGTATCTCCAAAGAATAAGACAAACTGCTTTACATAGATGCCGTCATACATCTCATCCATTTTTGTGACTACATCTTCCCCATTGTTTTTCTGATAAGTCAGCTGAACACTGATGCCAGGGTCTCCATGATATTCCACGAAAACCTTGTCATAGAGATGATAACGAATCATCAGACGGTAATCCGCCTTCTTATAGAATCCAAAGTAGATATTACGAGTAATATAAAATCGTAACAAATCATCTAAGACTCGAAACTCCTCCTCGCTTAGCTCCTTTTTTTCACAGAGATATTTTAAAAGTGCAATTCGGCAACTATCATTTGGATTCTCTTCAACTCTCTGAATACGCATCAGATTTTCAAAGCATGAAAAGCCAGGCTCTACATTTCCAAGAAGATACTGTCTAGACCAATAGGTCAAGAAGGCCTCTGCCACCATCTTATTTGGATGACGGCGTAGGAATGCCAGATACAGTTTCTCTGGATACTTATCATGTCGATCCGTATAGAGCATCTGGGTCAGTGTCCTCTGGGCAAGCTCCGTATTCTCCATACGATCCTGCTCCGTGTGACGGAAAAGCTTATCCATGAGATCTACAGTGCCTGTATAGTAGCGATTCAAATAAGCGATTGTCTCTTCAGAGCAACAATCTCTCTCAAATAACCAAGCAGATAGAGAAATCAAGAAGTCATCCGACTGATCTATAGTCTCTTCAATCACTGCATTCAGGACACGAAGCAACTGTTCCTGGCGCACGCCAAGAGCATACTGAGTCTTCATGATCTGGTAGACATCCAATTCATGATCATTTGCAATACCGTAGATCAGCATCTCATTACGAAGTGCCACATCGCTGACAGGATTCTCACGATGCTCCCATAAGTAAGAGGATAGCACTTCTTCCCTACCCTTTTCCTTCAAATAATCCATCATTGGGCGAAATAGGGACTCTAAATACTCCTGTCTAATCTCAGGCATGAAAAGCAAGCGTTGGATCAACTGCAGATCATCACCAGAGAAGGTTGGCTCGCTTCGGTGCGTGAAACGAGACAGCATAAAGGGAAGTGGATCCTCTGCTCTTCTCTCTAAGCGGCCCTCATAGTTTTCATTCAAAAAGTCCTCCACGAAGCAAATTCCAGTATCTGCATATCTGGTACCATCTATATCTTCTAAGAAAATACGATAATTCTTATCGATGATAGGCACATAGGCTATATGATTCTGAATCGGAACCACACGTGGATCCTTCATGGAATCCTCATAGAGAACCAGTTTTACAGCACTTTCACGAAGTGATACGGCCTTTCGCATGTAATACAATCGAGAAAGCGCCTGGTAGCCATCAGGGGTCATCAGACCACGCTCTAACACATCCTGATAGATCACTGTCAGATTATCGCTAATCCGTCCCAGCTTCATCTGCTCTTCAGCGAATCGCTCCATCTCAGGGAAGTATTCCCGATAGGTAACCGGATCCTCAGCCTTTCTACCAATACAATTGGCATAGAGTAAGGCCTTACGATCATAAGGGAGCTGACTTGGATAGCGAAAATAGATCTTCACATTCTCAGGCAATGGATCGATGCTCTCCTCTGGCAGAGAGTAGACATACGCCTCATAGATACCTGTGATATTCATCTCCCTTTGGATACCAAGAAGGTACCAGGACAGATACTTCTTATCGAATTTCTGGCCTAAAAGGAGATAGAGAAGAATCTGCTTTAATAAATCATCTCTCTGATAGCAATCCTCATAGCAAGAGATCAGAAGCCTTAAGACACGATTATCAAACTCCGTGTAGTAGGTCATGATCTCAACCAACTGCATAGCAATGATGTCTGTAAATCCATGATAACGTCGAACAAAAGACAGCACTGCAAAGGAGAACTCATTCATATCATTTAAGAGGAATGGGTGAGCCTGATACAAGTCAAAAGCCTCAATATATAAGAATGGCGTATGATATCCATTCAAGACCCACTGGCGGATGGCTTTTAACTTCAAAGCCGGATCCTCAGCATACTCTGTCCGTAAACGAAGTAGTAACAAAAAGATCCTTACATCCTCTGGATGACTGCGGAAGATTCTCTCGATTTCAATGGTCAATCGAATCTTATAGTCCTCTTCTGGCTCAATTAGGGTGCATATATAGAGTAATGCAGCCCATTCTGGACTAGCATGATCCTCGATATCCATGCGAAGCTCTCGAATCATATAGAGGGCTTCCTGGCGATCATTATTTAAAATATGGGCATAACAGCGAATCAGATTAATCCAAGGATTCTCCTGGTACTGCAAGAATCCATTGGCTTCCTCTGCCCGATCCTTTAAAATGGCCTGGATCCGATCCGCAGAGGATAGAATCTGGTGGATCCAAGTCTTCTCTGAGATCTGTCCGAAACGATATTTGAAATAATCCTGAGATGCAGTTAGAATTTCCTTTTGCTTCTTCAGGTTATAGCTATAGTAATTCCATGCATCCTTCTCATGGATATTGGCTTCGATTTCAATGGTAATAGAGGTTCTACCATCCAAAAAAGTAATATGCCCTACATTTCTACCATCGTGTAAACGATTTCTCTTAATAAAGTAGTGATAATTCAAGCCGCGTCCTAAGAAGTCACTGTCTGTAATCTGTGAAGCCTGTAGCTCTATAAATGGTGCATCACACTCCACCTGAATGCGGAGGTAGCCCCAGGTATTACGGCTTAACTCAATGGTTCCCTGCTCATCCTGGTGGATTCCATAGAAAAACTGCTTATCCTTTACTGCATCAAAAACCACTGTCTCCTTCAGTCCAGAGGCAGACAGATAATTTTCGAAGTTCTGCTTCGATGGAATGGCAGCTAAGAATCCTCTATAGAGCAGGCGCTGTTCAATGGATTCTGTCTGCATAAATTCCTGGAATTCATTGGATAAGAAGAGTTTATGGGCACAATCCATGTCTTTTTCTGCAATCCTTGCCAGGTCCTCTAGCTTATGGATCTCCCCTAGATTGGTAATGAATTCCTCTCTGGTAAATGTAAACCGATATGGAATCTTCAGCTCACCCATATTGTAGATCACAGCGAAGTAGCCCTCTACTACGTCCTGGGTGGAGAAGGTTGCCTTGGTCAATTCATAACGAATGGTTTTCGTCACACCATCAAATTGAGGATCCAAACAACGGACATATGGGTTGGATGAATAGATGATTCCCCTAGCATTTACTTCATTATTGGATATCAGTGTAAACTCGCCCTGATAGGCCTTCTCTAAATAAAATTTTGTTGAAATAGATTCAGGAGTTGATGTGAGAATAGGTTTTTCGTCATCAAAACGATCCTCAGAAATCCTCCAGATTCTTCTACGCAAAGTTCTGTCCTCCATACCACAAAAAGGGATTTACGCCTAGTCAGGCACTATATCTGGTATTTTATCACATGTGTGAATTAGTGTCGATAAAACAAAAGACTCCTTTTATTAGAAAGATAACTTTCTAACAAAAGGAGCCTCAATAACTCTATTTCCTTAACCAAAGGAACTTATGCGTTCTTCTTAGCAAAGTACTCTTCAATTCCCTTTGCTGCTTCCTTACCAGCACCCATTGCAAGGATAACTGTAGCAGCACCTGTAACTGCATCACCACCAGCGTAGACACCCTCTCTGCTGGTAGCGCCAGTCTCTTCCTCAGTAACGATACATCCACGGCGATTTACTTCTAATCCCTTTGTAGTAGAAGAAATCAGAGGGTTTGGAGATGTCCCTAGAGACATGATAACGGTATCACAGTCTACCACATACTCAGATCCTGGGATCTCAACAGGACGACGACGACCAGACTCATCTGGCTCACCCAGTTTCATCTTAATTAACTTCACGCCAGTTACCCAGTCATTCTCATCGGTGAGAATCTCAACTGGATTCTGAAGGAGATCAAAGATAACTCCCTCTTCCTTAGCATGATGTACTTCTTCTTTTCTTGCAGGAAGTTCAGCCTCAGAACGACGGTAGACAATATGTGTCTCTGCTCCAAGACGAAGTGCAGTACGTGCAGCATCCATAGCTACATTACCACCACCAACGACAATAACCTTCTTACCACGCTGGATTGGAGTATCCTGATCCAGATAAGCCTTCATCAGATTATTACGTGTCAGGAACTCATTGGCAGAGAATACACCGTTTGCCTGCTCACCAGGGATATTCATGAAGCGAGGAAGACCTGCTCCAGATCCGATAAATACAGCCTCAAATCCCTTATCGAATAACTGATCAATGGTAAGTGTCTTACCAATGATAACATTGGTATCGATGGTAACGCCTAACTTCTTAACATTCTCTACTTCAGCTGCAACAACCTTTGTCTTAGGAAGACGGAATTCAGGAATTCCATATACCAAAACGCCGCCTGCCTCATGGAGTGCTTCGAAAATAGTTACATCATAGCCATCCTTTGCCAGATCTCCAGCGCAAGTAAGTCCAGCAGGACCAGCACCGATGACAGCAACCTTATGACCATTCTTAGGTGTATCAGACTTTGGTGCAATGCCATTCTCTCTTGCCCAGTCAGCAACAAAACGCTCTAACTTACCGATAGCAACAGCCTCACCCTTGATACCACGTACACAGACGCCCTCACACTGGGTCTCCTGTGGACATACACGTCCGCAAACAGCTGGTAATGCAGAGGACTGAGAGATAATCTCGTAAGCCTTTTCAAATTCACCGTGCTTTACTTCTTCAATGAAAGCTGGGATATTGATGGATACAGGGCATCCACCAACACAACGAGGATTCTTGCAGTTCAGGCAACGAGAAGCCTCAGCTACTGCTTCCTCTTCTGTATAACCCAGACATACTTCTTCAAAATTCTTTGCACGAACTTTTGGATCCTGCTCAGCAACAGGTACGCGCTTCATAACATCTACTTCGATTGCCATTACTTGTCACCTCCGCAATTTCCACATCCACCATGATGAGTGTCGCCTTCTTCAAGTTCAAGCTTCTTACGTCCCTCTTCAGACTTATACTGTGCCATACGCTTCATAGCCAGATCAAAGTCTACCTTATGTCCATCGAACTCAGGACCATCAACGCATGCGAACTTCACCTGATGATCAACGATGAGACGGCAAGCACCGCACATACCTGTTCCATCAACCATAACCGGGTTCATTGAAACTACGGTATGGATGCCAAGTTTCTGTGTCAGTTTGCAGACAAACTTCATCATGATCATTGGTCCGATTGCAACACAGTGATCAAAAGTAGCGCCCTTATCATATAAATCCTGGAGACAATCTGTACCCATTCCATGGAAACCAAAGGAACCATCATCTGTACATACATGGTTCTCAGATACTGCATTCATCTCATCAACGAAGAAAAGCAGATTCTTATTCTTAGAACCCATGATAACGTCAACCTTAACGCCATGCTCATGTAACCACTTAACCTGGCAATATACAGGTGCAGTTCCAAGACCACCAGCAACGAAGACGATCTTCTTCTTTTTTACTTCTTCAAGGTTCTCTTCCTTACACAGATCAGATGGATTACCAAGAGGGCCTACGAAATCATGGAAAGCATCACCTGCATTCAGGCGCTGCATCTTCTCGGTAGACGCACCAATCATCTGTACAACTAGAGTTATTGTTCCTTTTTTTGCATCATAATCACAGATGGTAAGCGGAATTCTCTCTGACTCCTCGTCTGTACGTACAATAACGAACTGACCAGGAAGACAGGATTCAGCAACCAGCGGTGCCTCAACTTCCATCAGGAAGATTCGGTCTGCAAGCATCTCCTTTTTCAAGATTGGATACATTTCTTTTCTCCTTTACACTGTTTTCCTTTAATTCCACATAAGGCTGCGGTTACTCACCACAGCCCTGTGTTTGCTTTATTCTATTAAAGTATATGGATTCTTAAGAAAAATGTAAACCATATATTCAGTTTACAAGCCTATTTATTACTACTGCCAATCGAAACTGGTGATCACAAGAACTTCTTAGTTAAAGTAGACAAGTTCCTCATCCTGAGTCTTTGGCTTTTCTGCTGGAGTTATTACAATTGGATAGAGAACAGGTCCCTTGCCCTTATACTCCTTAGCAAATTCATTCTTCAAGCGAGCGGTGAGATTAATCCAGCTCTTATGCTCAATGGAAGCTGCATCCTTGTATTTACACTTCATGCCAAGGAACTGAATATCCTCTACACAGCATGTCATTGCAAAACGACCAGGAACCATTGTTCCAGGCTTTAACTTGCCCTTACCATCGGTAGGGTTATAAACCAAAGCCTTGAACTTCACAATCTTGCCGTCGTACTTTTCTGGATGATCCATGCAATCCATGAACCAGAGTGCATAGTCTGCATCAGTGATCTCAATCTCATCCTGGCTTAGATCAAATGGTAATTCCTCTGGGGATTCATCAATTTGACCATTTTCTAACTCATAAACAATCTGAGCAGGACGATTGAATGCCTTAATAGCACCACGAAACTTCGTCTTCTTAGTATCCTTGGTACAGCGGTTGAAGATAATTACCTCAGCGTGCTGTAACTGCTGAAGCATCATCTTACGCATGTTCAAGAGATACATCTCAAAGGTATTTGCATCGACTGTTGCTAGAGACTGAACAATCATCCAGCCCTTTGGCCACTGGAAGCCATCTGGGCCATTGTCATAGAGATCATCGGTCTCCCAAGTGCCATTCCACTCAATAAAAACAGCATCCGGCTTATAGGCATCCTCTAATTTCTGGAGGGTCTCTTTCGTGAAATCCTCACGATTCTGGATAGAAACCACCTTGGTATGAATACGGTCTAACTTTTTCTCATCATACTCTACATCTCCATCCTCACAGGAGATGATTAATCCAGAATCTAAATCCTCGCCAAAGCCATCATTAATCAGTGTCTCAGATAAAAGACTGGTTTTACCACTGTCCATAAATCCTGAGAAAAAATAAATTGGGACTTCTGACATAGAAATATCCTTTCTTACGCTTAAGCTAAGCCGAATAGTTTCTCAACTTCAGCTTCCTTAACATCTGTTCCGATTACAACCAGGCGGCCAGTGACATCAGCTTCGCCTGTACGAATCTCATACTCACCATCTACTAAGTCGAAGTAGATCCATGTGCCATCATTTGCTGGAACAATACCCTTCGAACGAACGATATAACCATAATCCTCTGTGTCAGCAAAAGCCTTTAATGCAGTTTCAATTGTCTCACGGTCAAACTTATGAGGAGTTGTCTTACCCCAAGTTGTGAAGATATCATCTGCATGATGATGGTGATGCTCGTGTCCTTTATGATCGTGGTCATGGCAGCCACATGTGCAATCCTCGCCATGGTCATGGTGGTGATGATGCTCGTGCTCTTCCTCTTCATGATCATGGTGATGCTCATGCTCTTCCTCTTCATGATGCATCTCAGCAAGTGCCTGAACTTCTAAGCTATCCTTGCCCTCAATTGCCTTCCTAATAGCCTCGCCAGTTAATTCCTCCCAAGGAGTGGTAATGACTGTAGCCTTTGGATTATGCTCCTGAATCTCCTCTGTGCAATACTCCAGCATCTCCTGATCAGCCTTCTGGGTACGAGACAATACAACAGTTGTTGCATGCTCGATCTGGTCGATGAAGAACTCACCGAAAGCCTTCATCTGCTTTCTTGCCTTCAGTGCATTGATGACAGTTACTAATGCACCAAGCTCTACTTCTGGGAATTCCTTAGCCACATCCATAACAGAAACCATAACATCAGATAGCTTTGCGACACCAGATGGCTCAACTAAGATACGATCTGGATGATAGGTTTCAATTACCTGGTGGAGATTCTTAGTGAAGTCTCCAACCAGAGTACAGCATACGCATCCGCCATTAATCTCAGATACAGTGATACCAGTATCCTTTAAGAATCCAGAATCGATACCGATTTCACCGAACTCGTTCTCTACGATTACTACCTTCTCGCCCTTATAAGCTTCCTCTACCATCTTCTTCATAAAAGTGGTCTTACCAGCTCCTAAGAAACCTGAATAAATATCAATAATTGTCATTTCAATCCCTCTTTTCCTTTCATTACATACGGTCTGGGGCACTAAAGCCTAAGAGATCAATACTTTGTTCTAGCACAGCAAGAGACAGGCTTAATAACTGAATATAACCAGCCTGAACACCTTCATTCTCCTGAGACAGAATCTTTGTCTCATGATAGAAGTGATTCAGTGCATTACAAAGTTCGTAAGTATAAGCAGCAATCTTATGAGGTGCCATCTCTTCCGCTGCAATTCTTGCAGCCTGATTGAATCGAGAAAGAACCAGCATCAGGCTCTTCTCACTTTCGGTGGCAGGATCATTGATGCCAAAGCCTGCAGCGTTCTTACCGCTCGCCTTATATTTAGCCAAAATAGACTTAATACGGACCATTGTATAGAGAATGTATGGGCCCGTATTTCCTTCGAATGCAGAGAATCTCTCCACATCAAAGATATAGTCCTTGCTAGCCTGGTTAGATAGATCGCCATACTTTACAGCAGCTAAAGCTACCTGCTTAGCAGCCTGTTCAGCCTCTTCCTTAGACAATGACTTATTCTCTGAAATCTTGGTCAGCATATCATTGTAAATTTCATCTAAGAGAACAGACAGACGCATAACGCCACCATCTCTTGTCTTAAATGGACCGCCATCCTTACCATTCATAGTACCAAAGCCTACGAAATCTAATTCTGTATCAGGTCCAACGATTCCTGTCTTACGCGCTGCACGAAAGCACTGTACAAAGTGAAGTTCCTGACGCTTATCTACCACGTAAATCATCTTATCTGGATGGTAGTCTTCCATACGCCATACCATCGTAGCAAGGTCTGTAGTATTATAAAGAGCTGCACCATCAGACTTAAGGATCATACAAGGAGGAATCTCCTTCTTATCTGTGTCTTCCTTAACATCAACAACGATTGCGCCTTCGCTCTCGTATGCCAATCCCTTGTCAAGCATATCCTTAACCATTGGAGCGATGTAAGGCTGTGCATCAGACTCGCCCTTCCATAATTCGAAGGATACATTCAGTCTCTCATAGTTCTTCTTCAGATCTGTTACAGAGACATTGAGAATATGATTTAACAGAGCACGATAGCCTCTTCTACCCTGCTGTAACTCAGCAGTTGCCTGGAGAGCCTTCTCGTGATAGGACTCATCCTCTTTGGACTTCTTAGATGCAGTTGGATAGATCTCTTCTAATTCTGCAATGGTAAAAGGAGCCTCCTTGGGATAGGATCCATCATAATCAGGATCGAAATAAACCAGTTCTGGCTTACGAAGATGAAGCTCCGTAATGATAAGACCCATCTGTGTGCCCCAGTCCCCAAGGTGAATATCACCGATGACCTTGTGACCCTGGAACTTCAGCAGTCTCTTAATACTCTCACCGATAACTGCAGAACGAAGGTGTCCAACATGAAGTGGCTTTGCTACATTTGGTCCGCCGTAATCGATAATAATGGTCTTCGGGCTGGAAGTCTTCTCTGATCCTAAGCGTTCCTTATCGATACGCATTGCATTAACGTAATCAGACAGATATGCCTCCTGTATCTTCAGATTAATGAAGCCAGGCTTAACTGCCTCTACTGATGCGAATACATTACTATCCTCAAGTGCTTTCACTACATCCTTAGCAATCTCAAGGGGAGCTTTGTGATATACCTTCGCAGCAGGCATTGCACCATTACACTGGTATTCGCACAAATCTGGACGATTGGATAAGGATACAAGAGCAAATTTGTCATCATATCCAGCCTTCACAAAGGCTTTTTTCATTTCATCCGTAATGAGTTCAAGTATTTCTTTCATGAATCCCTCTTTCTTTACAAAGGTTAATTTATGTTTTAATTATTCAAATCAAGGCTTATTGGCCCTGTCATAAACCATATCAGCTTAAGGTCTTATGATTCTTATGAATGAGATAAGACACATATAGTATCAAAAATGAAATTCCTAATCCAATGGCTACTCCAATGGAGTCAATTCCAACATCTCGAAGCTGTCCAGCTCTACCTGGGACAAATCTCTGATGGAATTCATCGCTACATGCATATAAGACACCAAGCACAAATGGAATTCCCAGCAACCGTCCGTAAAAATGTCCCTTGAAAACAGGTACATTCACTGCACGAATTCGCTCTCTATAGGTAAATACAAATAGTAGTTCAAGGATTATATATTCTGTTACATGAGCCAATTTACGAACAAAAAAAATCTGACTCTGGTCCGAACTATTTGGCATCCATGCTACAATCACATCCTTAACCAGCTTCAGAACCACATTGGAAATCTCTGTGGACTCACTGGCATCCTGAGCCGAGAACATAAATATAGTCACCATCCAAAGGATAGATAATAGGAAAAAGAATGCCATTCTTCTCCGATATGGATAACGATACCCGTCCATTTTCTATCACCATAAAAAATGGGGGAACAAAACTCATATCCCCCATTCCTTTCTATTACTTATTCTTCGCTACTTAGGATTCCTTAGGTGCTTCCGCAGCCTTCTGTCTCTCCTCGGCAGCCTTCTTCAGAATTTCTTCCTTCAAGTCACGGCACTTGTCCTTTACACGCTCTGGTGTAGCAGCGCTCTGAAGGAGACGTCCAATCAGCTTGGATGCCACTGCATACTGCTGGAAATACATAGACATATTGGCCAGCATGAAATCCAAGGTTGTATTATTCATACCACAATATGGAGGCATCTCTGTGCTCTGGGCCTTTAAGAAACCTTCATATGCCTGCTTATAGAAGCCGTTATACTCATCATTCTTAAGCTTCAGAATCTGCTTCTCTTCTGGAGTCTCATGAGGTAGTTCCTTCATCTGTGCACGAATCAGCCATGCAGTCTTCAGGCAGACATAAGCCTTCTCACTTACCTTACCTCTACGAACCATGGTAGAAACCAGAGTTAGCTTCAATCGCTCAATGGCATACTCATAGGTATAGGTATCGCCCTTGAACTCTGGTGCACTCTTGAATTTAGATGCAACGCCCTCACGAATCAGTCGTAACTCTGTAGGTGAAACATGTGGAAAGCGATTATTTAAGGCAGCATAACCACAGTGTGGGCATACTGTCACATCGTACTTCACAGAGTCAATCCCATTGAAATTCGGACGAAGATCTGAATCTGGCTCCAAGCGCTTCAGTCTGGCGCTCTTCACCGTCTTCGTAGTAAATTCTCTGTCACAAATTGGGCAAATGATTTTCTTATCAAGGAGATAATCCTTCTCCGTTAACCGGACAACTTTCTTTGCCTCTGCGGGAGTCTTCTTTTTTTTCTCTTTTTTATCCTGCGTGATATCTAGATTCTCCATGCCGGAGAATCCGAACTTCTCAAGTCCTGAGAAAAAATTCATTCCTATACTTTCCTCTCTTTTCTTCTAGTAAATTACTGCTTATTTGGAAGCTTATAACTAGACTTCAGGGAAACAACACGGTTAAATACCATGTGATCGTCTGTGCTATCCTTACAATCTACACAGTAGAAACCATCTCTTACAAACTGGAAGCTATCGTATGCCTTAGCACCCTTTACGATTGGCTCAATATAACCCTTTACAACTACCTTAGAGTTCGGATTTACATTTACAGAACCATCTTCGTTATAAACGCCAAGCTCTTCATTAACAATATTCTCATACTGTCTGATTTCAGCCTCAACTGCAGTGTCAATATTCACCCAATGAATGGTTCCGCGAACCTTTCTACCATCAGGAGAATCACCACCACGGCTCTCTGGATCATATGTACAATGTACGCAAGTCACATTGCCATCCTCGTCTGTATCGTAAGAGGTGCAGGTCACATAATATGCATTCATGAGACGAACCTCATTACCAGGATAGAGTCTCTTATACTTCTTAGGAGGCTCAACCATGAAGTCATCCTGCTCGATATAGAGCTCGCGGCTGAATGGAACCTGACGCATGCCAAGCTCTTCATTTTCCTTATTATTAGGAACATCTAATTTCTCAGTCTGTCCCTCTGGATAGTTATCGATCACCAGTTTCAGAGGATGCATGACTGCCATAACACGTCTATCACGAAGCTTTAAGTCCTCACGGATGCAGTACTCAAGCTCAGCATAATCAATGGATGCGTTGCTCTTAGAGATACCTGTGAGACGTACAAAGTTCTGAATAGACTCTGGAGTAAATCCACGACGGCGAAGTCCTGCGATAGAAACCAGACGTGGATCATCCCAACCATCTACAGTTCCGTCTTCTACTAGTTTCTTGATATAACGCTTACCAGTAATTACATTGGTAAGATACATCTTCGCAAACTCAATCTGTCTAGGCGGATGTGCAAATCCAGCCTCCTTACATACCCAATCATAGAGAGGTCTATGATCCTCGAACTCCAGGGTACAAATGGAATGAGAGATCCCCTCGATGGCATCCTCAATTGGATGAGCGAAGTCATACATTGGATAGATGCACCACTGATCACCAGTACGAACGTGAGACATATGTGCTACACGGTAGAGAATTGGATCACGCATGTTGATATTAGGTGATGCCATATCGATGCGAGCACGGATAACCATCTCACCGTCCTGATACTTTCCATCACGCATGTCATGGAAAATCTGAAGAGACTCTTCAATCGGACGGGTGCTATTTGGATCTTCCTTACCAGGCTCAGTCAGCGTACCACGATATTCACGGATCTCCTCTGCATTCAGATTAGATGCATATGCCTTACCCTTCTGGATTAGTTTCTCACAGATTTCATACATCTGTTCAAAGTAATCAGAAGCATAGTGAACCACACCGTGGAAATCTGCGCCCAGCCACTCGATATCCTTCTGGATGGACTGAACGAATTCGTCCTTCTCCTTGGTAGGGTTGGTATCATCAAAACGCATATTGAACTGGCCATTGTACTCCTTAGCCAATCCATAGTTTAAGAGAATTGACTTGGCATGTCCGATATGGAGGTAACCATTTGGCTCAGGTGGGAAGCGTGTAACCACCTTATCATACCTACCCTCAGCGAGATCCTTGTCGATTTCTAACTCAATAAAATTCTTTGTACCGGTAATTGTTTCTGTAACTGTTTCCATTTTTCATTATCCTACTATAAAACCAACACTATCATTTTTCTCGGAAAGTTCTTAGACTCTCTCCTGTCTACGATGTAGACAATTTATAAATGTAAACCAATCTTAAATCTGGTTCATATTTCTCAATTCGTTCATATCCCGTGACTACTTCACATGGGTATGTGTAAATAAGTGATCTGAGCAATACTCATAATTACCATTGCAGCGGCTGCAATAACGGAAGTCCAATTCAGGATTGGTTAGTTCTGTTCGGCCGCAGATACAGCACTTATGGCGAGGACCTGAGGTCTGACTAGTACTATTATCTCTGCCGAAGCCCTCCTGGAACTTCTGCTGAGCATTCTTAAATGCTGCTCTCCTCTGAGCACCACGATAGGAAACGTGGTAGGACTCTCTGGTGGAGAGATAGAAAAGCAAGAAGCTAAGAGCGGATGCGATGATTGATACACGTACAGAGATAAATCCTGTGACTATAAAATCATAAAGTGCAAAGCCTGCATATACGATAGACATCCACTTCATTTTAATTGGAATAACGAAGTAAAGCAGCACGGTCATATCAGGATAGCACAAAGCAAAGGCTAAGAAAATAGACATATTAATATAGTTCGTGGAATAGCCCAGCGAATTATAAAAAGAAGCACTGACTAAAATCGACTGATCTGATCCACTGGCGCTCATAAAGGCATATACAATAAATGAGCCAATGACAGTAAAAAGGATGCCTCCCAGGATAAATACATTAAAGCGGAAGGTTCCCCAGGTTCTCTCTAGCACATTGCCAAGCTGCCAGTATAAAACCATCATGATAATTCCAAAGAACAAACTAATCATATTGCTTGTTCCAAAGGGCGGGATTAAAACCCAGGTAATCACTCTCCAAATCTGTGGAAATGGACTACCATGGATGATCTGGTATGGGTCCAGTGTCATATAACTAAGATAAGAGACTCCTGTAATCTTCTGCCCCAGAATCAAAAAATAACCTAATATGTATCCTCCGATGACATAGTTCATCAGATGAGGAATGGCGAATTTACCATATTTTCTTTCTAGCTTATCCCACATAAAGTATTACTCCAGGACCACTTCTATTGGGTGGTCATCGTCAAACTCATACAAAATATCTAATTTATTATAATTTTGAAACGGTGCATTGTCAACGAACCCAAATGGGAACAATCTGTGAAAAAACCACAATATCTTGTTATCTATTGTTTTCTTATAAACAATTTATCAAGTTTGTCTGTTTCGAATTGCTATTTGAATTCCCTCTTATTATAATAACGATTTGAGTGCGTGTGTATCTTGTTGTGAAATTCACTGCCACAGGGGCATAGCTTATCGGTGGAAACGCGTAGGTCCCTTCCCCGATTGGTAAAACAAAATACATGATGTTTTATTTTAAGAAAGGTGACTTTATGTCCAATAATAATCTTTACAAGATGGGTATTGATATCGGTTCTACCACTGTAAAAGTAGCCGTATTAGACCCAGAGGATCGCCTGATTTTCTCAGACTATGAGAGACACTTCGCTAATATCCGTGAGACTCTTCACAGCTTAGTCGAGAAGGCTTTTCAGGTAACTGGAGAAATTGAAGTAGCACCAATTATCACAGGTTCTGGTGGATTGACCCTAGCGAAGCATCTGGGAATCTCCTTTACACAGGAGGTTATCGCAGTATCTAGCGCCCTGGTTCATTATGCACCAGAGACAGATGTAGCCATCGAATTAGGTGGTGAGGATGCGAAGATTATCTACTTCGAGAACGGTAATGTAGAGCAGAGAATGAACGGTATCTGTGCTGGTGGTACAGGTTCCTTTATCGATCAGATGGCTTCTCTTCTTCAGACAGATGCCTCTGGATTGAATGAATATGCCAAGGATTATCAGGCTATATACACTATTGCTTCTCGTTGTGGTGTATTTGCAAAGACCGATATCCAGCCTTTAATTAATGAAGGTGCTACGAAGGAGGATCTAGCTGCATCTATTTTCCAGGCAGTTGTCAATCAGACCATTTCCGGCCTGGCACAGGGTAAGCCAATCCGCGGTCATGTTGCTTTCTTAGGTGGTCCACTCCACTTCTTAGATCAGCTTCGTGCACGCTTTATCGAGACCTTGGAGCTTGATGATGAGCACACCATCATTCCAGAGAATTCCCACCTTTTTGCAGCCATTGGATCTGCACTGAATTATAAGGAAGATGAGACCCAGTCCATGAGTCATCTCCTGGACCAGTTATCTCACCCGATTCACATGGAATTCGAAGTAGCACGATTAGAACCTCTCTTCCAGAATCCAGATGAATTTAAGGAATTCGAAGATCGTCACAATCAGGCTGTTGTGAAAAAAGCCAATCTGAAGGATTACCATGGCAAGGCTTATCTTGGTATTGATGCAGGTTCTACCACAACCAAGCTTGCCGTCATCGGTGAAGATGGAACCCTTCTTTATTCTTATTACTCAAGCAATAATGGAAGTCCATTGAAGACTGCTATCCACTCTCTTACTGAGATCTATGATCAGATGCCAGAGGATACACAGATTGTACATGCATGTTCTACAGGATATGGTGAGGCACTTTTAAAGTCCGCTCTAAAGCTTGAAGAAGGCGAAGTAGAAACTGTTGCCCACTACTATGCTGCAGCTTTCTTCGATCCTAAGGTAGACACCATTATGGATATCGGTGGTCAGGACATGAAGTTCATGCGTGTTAAGAATCGTACCATTGACTCTGTACAGCTGAATGAGTCCTGCTCTAGTGGATGTGGTTCCTTTATTGAGACTTTCGCCCATTCTCTGAACTACTCTGTTCAGGACTTTGCTAAGGAAGCCCTCTTTGCAGAGCATCCAATCGATCTGGGTACACGTTGTACCGTATTTATGAACTCTAAGGTAAAGCAGGCCCAGAAGGAAGGCGCAACAGTTGCTGATATCTCCTCTGGTCTGGCCTACTCTGTTATTAAAAACGCACTATTCAAGGTAGTTAAACTGGCTGATCCTAAGGAATTAGGCGATCACATGGTTGTACAGGGCGGAACCTTCTATAATAATGCCGTATTACGTGCATTTGAGAAGATCTCTGGCAAAAATGTAATCCGACCTGATATCGCCGGTTTGATGGGTGCATTCGGTGCAGCATTACTTGCTAAGGAACGCTATCAGGCAAATCCTCATACCACAATGCTTCCTATCGAAGAGATTAAGGAATTATCCTTCTCCACAGAATTATCCAGATGTCAGTTCTGTAATAACCACTGCCTTCTGACCCACAATAATTTCAGCGATGGTAGATCCTTCATTACTGGTAACCGTTGTGAGAGAGGTCTGGGAATGGAGAAGAATCCACAGCATATTCCGAACCTCTATGATTATAAGCTAAAGAGAATCTTCCAGGAGAAGCCACTGAAGCCTAGCGAAGCTACACGTGGTACGGTTGGTATCCCTAGAGTATTGAATCTCTATGAAAACTATCCATTCTGGGCTTCCTTCTTTAAGAAGTTAGGATTCCGTGTTGTGCTCTCTCCTATTTCTTCTCGTAAGATCTATGAATTAGGTATTGAGTCCATTCCATCTGAGTCCGAGTGCTATCCTGCGAAGCTTACACATGGACATGTACAGTGGTTAATTAATAAGAATGTGGACTTCATCTTCTACCCTTGTGTTCCATATGAGAGAGACGAATTCCCAGATGCAAATAACCATTACAACTGCCCAATTGTTACATCCTATGCGGAGAACATTAAGAATAATGTAGAAGCTATTACTTCTGGCCAGGTTCGCTTCCTGAATCCATTCGTTGCATTCACCACCGAAAAGATTCTGGCAGATCAGTTAGTAAAGATTTTCGCTGAGGAGTTCTCAATCTCCGAATCCGAAGTAAGAGAAGCAGCTCACCTTGGCTGGGAGTCACAGAATACCTTCCGAGAAGATATTAAGAAAAAGGGTGAAGAAACCCTGAAATACTTAAAAGAGACCGGTCGTCATGGAATTGTATTGTGTGGTCGTCCATACCATGTCGATCCAGAAATCAATCACGGAATTCCAGATGCGATTAATTCCTACGGTATGGCTGTTCTCACCGAGGACTCCATCTCCCACTTAGGAGAGTTAGAGCGTCCTTTAATTGTTATGGATCAGTGGATGTATCACACACGTATGTATGCAGCTGCAAACTATGCAAAAAAGACAGATTTTCTGGATGTTATCCAGCTGAATTCCTTCGGTTGTGGTGTAGATGCTGTTACAACAGATTGCGTAAAGGATATCCTGAATAATTCTGGTAAGATCTATACTTGCCTGAAGATTGATGAGGTGAATAATCTTGGTGCCGCAAAGATTCGTATCCGTTCCCTTTTAGCAGCTCTCCGTGTGAGAGATCAGGAACAGGGTGACCGCGATATTCAGACTTCTGACTTTAAGCGTACAGAATTCACAAAAGAGATGCGTAAGAATGGTTGGACCATTCTGGCTCCTCAGATGTCTCCAGTTCATTTTGAATTGATTCAGCCAGCTTTCCAGGCTGCAGGTTATAACTTAGTCGTACCTAAGATCCCTGCAAGAGACTGCATCGACGTTGGACTTCGTTATGTAAATAATGATGCATGCTACCCATCACTTATTGTCGTTGGTCAGTTAATGGCTGCTATTAAGAATGGTAATTACGACATGAATCGTACTGCCCTCTTCATCACACAGACAGGTGGCGGATGTCGAGCAAGTAACTACATCGGTTTCCTCCGTCGTGCCTTAGAGAAGGCTGGATATAAAAATGTCCCAGTAATCTCTCTATCCGCCCAGGGTCTAGAAAAAAATTCTGGATTTAAGATTACACCAAAACTCATTCAACATGCCCTTTACGCAATGGTATTTGGTGATATCTTCCTTCGTTGCGTACGTCGTGTTCGTCCCTATGAGGCAGTTCCCGGTTCCACTGATGAATTACATGAAAAGTGGAAGAAGCGTGTCATCGACTTTGTTACACAGGATAAGATGTTATCTCATCGTAAATATAAGGCAATGTGTAAGGAAATGATCCACGACTTCGATACTCTTCCTATCATCGAAGGCTTAGAAAAGCCAAGAGTTGGTATTGTAGGTGAGATCCTTGTAAAGTACCATCCAGTTGCGAATAATCACTTAGCTGATCAGTTAGAGGCAGAAGGGGCGGAAGCAGTTATTCCAGATCTGGTGGACTTCTTCCTCTATAGCTTCTATACTGCTCACTTTAAGGAAGATAACCTGGGTGCATCCCATAAATCCACCTTCCTGTGCGACCTTGTTATTCGCTTCTTCGAATGGTTACGTAAGGCTGCAAGACAGGCCTTTGATGCATCTAGTCGCTTCACAGCCCCTGCATACATTCAGGATACTGCAAAACTTGCAGAACCAATTGTATCTATGGGTAATATGACCGGTGAGGGTTGGTTCCTGACTGGAGAAATGATGGAATTAATGCATTCCGGCGCAAAGAATATCGTTTGTATCCAGCCATTTGGTTGCTTACCAAACCATATTGTTGGTAAGGGTGTTATTAAGAGAATTCGTGAATTACATCCAGATGCGAATATCGTAGCCATCGATTACGATCCAGGTGCATCTGAAGTAAATCAGCTGAACCGTATTAAGATGATGCTTACAAATGCACAGCGTAATATGAAAAAAAATCAGGCACATAAAGATGCCAAAGCTGTGTAAATAATTAATTTTTGAATTAATTTCACATCACTTATCTATTATTAAGCCGTCACTTTTGTGGCGGCTTAATTTTTGTTAGCACTCTTTTATATAGAGTGCTAATTTTCTATTGACTTCCCATCCACCCAATCCTACAATAGATGAGTGAAGATTTTTCTAATCTATTACTATAAATAAAAGGAGTGGTTATAAAATGACAGAGAAACACGGAAATCTATCCATTACAAGTGAAAATATCTTCCCAGTCATTAAGAAATGGCTGTATTCCGATCATGATATTTTCTTAAGAGAATTAGTCAGCAATGCATGTGACGCTATTACAAAGTTAAAGAAACTTAATGTAATGGGTGAGTTCACTCTTCCTGAAGGCTATCAGCCAAAGGTTCAGGTTGAAGTTGACCCAGATCATAAGACACTGACCATTACCGATAACGGTATTGGTATGACTGCCGAAGAAGTAGATAAGTATATCAATCAGATTGCATTTTCTGGTGCTACTGATTTCTTAAATAAGTTCAAGGATAAGGGCGACAATGATCAGATCATCGGACACTTTGGTCTGGGCTTCTACTCTGCCTTCATGGTGGCAGATGAGGTCTATATCGACTCCCTTTCCTATCAGCCAGATGCAAAGCCAGTTCATTGGGAATGTGACGGTGGTACCGACTATGATATGAAGGACGGAGACCGTACCGAATTCGGTACAAGCATTACCCTCTTTATCAATGAGGATTGCTTGGAATTCTGTAATGAATATCGTATTCGTGAATTACTGAATAAATATTGCTCCTTCATGCCAATTCCTATATACCTCTCTAAGGCTAACAGTGAAGTGGAATATGAGGAAATCGATCCAAAAGATCAATTAGATACAGATACTGTAATTGAGACCGTTCATCATGAAGAGAAAACCCATGAGGACACCAAGGATGATGGAAGCAAGGAAGTCATCGTAGATGAGCCTGCTAAAGACATGCTGAAGATTGTTAAGCGTCCTGTTCCAGTGAATGATATCCATCCTCTATGGGCCAAGACTCCAAGTGAATGTACCGAGGAGGAATACAGGGACTTCTATCGTAAGGTATTTAATGACTATAAGGAGCCTCTTTTCTGGATTCATCTAAATATGGATTATCCATTTAATCTCAAGGGTATTCTCTACTTCCCTAAGATTAATACAGAATATGATTCTGTTGAGGGAACCATTAAGTTGTTCAATAATCAGGTATTCGTAGCAGATAATATCAAGGAAGTAATCCCAGAGTTTTTAATGCTCTTAAAGGGTGTCATCGATTGCCCAGACCTTCCTCTGAATGTATCTCGTTCTGCTCTTCAGAATGATGGATTTGTCAAGAAGATCTCTGACTATATCACTAAGAAGGTTGCAGAAAAGCTCTCTGGCCTGTGCAAGACAGATAAAGAGAACTACGAAAAGTATTGGGATGACATCAGCCCATTCATTAAATATGGTTGTCTGAAGGATGAAAAATTCTGTGACAAGATGAATGATTATATCCTCTTTAAGGACATCCACGACAAGTACATCACTCTTCCTGAGATCCTGAAGAAGGACGAAGAAAGTGAAGATGCATCCAAGGATACCGATACTGCTTCTGAAACTACCGAGAATGGCGAGGATAAGGATACTCGTAAGCCAATCTACTATGTAACAGATGTGAAGCAGCAGAGCCAGTATATCAATCTCTTCAAAGAGCAGGATATGAATGCTCTGATTCTTGACCGTGTCATTGATAGCTCCTTCATCACACAGTTAGAGTCTAGAAATCCAAAATATAAGTTCCTAAGAATTGATTCTGACATTACAGATTCTCTCACTGAGGATGTAAATGAAGAGGATTTAAAGAATGATTTAGATGCTCTGACCAAGCAGTTCCAGACTTCTCTTTCTAACGATAAGTTAAAGATCAATGTTCAGAAATTAAAGAACAAGGATATAGCCGCTATTCTGAATGTCTCTGAAGAGTCCAGAAGAATGCAAGATATGATGAAGATGTATGGTATGGCCGGAATGGATCCAAATATGTTCCCACAGGATGAAACCTTAGTCCTGAATGTGGATCATGAGCTGGTTCAGTTTATTCTCAACCATCCAAGAAGCCACCACATCGATGACTTCTGTCACCAGCTCTATGACTTAGCTAAGATTGCTAATCAGCCTCTTGAGCCTGCAGAAATGACCGAATTCATTAAGCGTTCCAATAAGATTATGATGGAGCTGTCTAAGTAATCTTGATATAGCTGTCTAAGCTATCATAATATAGCTGTCCATGTAATCCTGATATAGCTATCTAAGCTATCATTATCTAGCTGTCTAAGTAAAAAATAACCCCTGTGAAGATGCAATCCAAATGGATGATTCGCACCAACACAGGGGTTATTTATTTGATTAAAAGTTAAAGATCAATTCGTCCAGCATAGGTATCATTTGCAACATAATATGCTGCATTATCTTCTGGCTTAATATAAACACGAATTTCTTTTAAAGTATTATTCTTATTCTCTTCCTTATATGCTTCCTTCGCACGAGTGATAATATCCTCTACCGCAAAGTCACGTCCCATAAACTGAAGAACTGCGGTTTCCTTAACCTCACTCTTTTTCTCAGCAACCTTGGCAGTGGCTTTTTCCTTTGTCTTCTTCACAGTAGTCTTTGCCTTAGCAGTGGTAGCCTTGGCTGCTGTTTTCGCCTTTTCTGTTGCAGCCTTTACCTTTGGCTTTGCCTTTTCCTCTACTTCCTTTGCCTTAACAGTTGCGTCTAGTTTTACTTCTTTTGCCTTTGCAGAGACCTCTTCCTCTACTTTTTTCGTAGCCTCTTCAACCTTTGCAAGTTCCTTTTTCATGCCTGCTGCAAACTCTTCTCGTGTAGGCTTTTTCTTAGTTGCCATCATTTTCCTCCTTAACCATATACAAAATCTGTATATCATTCCCTCATATCTCTATCAATTATAACTATTTCACAATTTACTTCCTACTGTATTTTTGTCAAATAATATACCTGTGCAGCGCATGTTTTTTCAACATTTTGACCGAAAAAAAAACTAAAAAAAAGAGATAGCCTAAGCCATCTCTTTCCTAGCACTTTTATTCTATGTGTAACTTAAGTACTCATGCAACACATCGAAGAAATCTCTTGTCTTCATGCTGCTATCCTCTGGGATATCCATAGAATTCCACAGAGATTGATTCAATTCAGAATAGGCATTTTTATCCAGATTGGAGACGATTGTCTTCATGGATTCTGATTTACGCTTTTCAATGATGGCCTGCTTATTCTCGTTGGATAATTCTTCATTGTATTTGGACTTACACTTTACGAAATAATACTTTCCATCAGATCCCTTAATCATATCAGAGACCTTATCATTTTCTAATGCAAAGGCCGCCTTTTCAACTTCCTTAGGGAAGTCTCCGCGCTTCATCTCAATTTCAAAGTCTCCCCCCTCATTATACTGGGACAAAACTTCGAATTCAGATCCTGCAGCTAGGCTATTTTTTACCTGCTCTGCAGTCTCCTTCTTACTAGTGACAATCATCTGTACATCCATTACACGAGACTCGTCTTCACTTACCTCGTCATCTACCTCGCTCATTAACTGAGAATAGACTTTTTCTCCAAGGGCAAGATGCTCATACATAGTGACAATGTCATTTTCATCCACACCGAGGTATTTACGCTCCGCCTTGCTTAATGACTTATAGTACTTATTTGCAGCCTGTTCTACTCGATTCTTCTCCTGATGCTCTAAGGTGATGTCCTGATCCTTCGCATATTGATTCAGGGCATACATACGAGAAAGCTGTGACATAACAGCTGCCTTTAGGCTGTTCTCCATATCCTTGGTATCAAAGGATCCCTTAAATAAGTCTGTACCGCCTATCACACCATAGAGATTGCGATAGTTTAATAAATATACCTTGGCCTCATTCTTAGGACAGGTAAAGTCACCGATACGAAATACACCAAAAAAACCTGATCCAGAAGAAAAATATACTCTTCTGCCAGCAATCGAGCAGCCTGATAAAAGTAGTGTTGCACTTAACAGAAAGGCAAGGCTACCTGCTCTCTTCTTCCAATTTCTAATACTCATGTTATCCCTCAACTACCAGATAACGTCCATCCTCTAAAGAGAAAACCTCTGGGGAATCAACGATTTCCTCTTCAGACATACCGTCGATATCCATGGACTCTTCTAGATAATCAATTACATCATCAATCCCGTCACATACTACCGCAAAGCAATCCTCTAAGAAGATCTGTGCATCCTCAAAAGTCTCAGCAACTGGCTCTGGGAATAATTGATCCTGGTGATCCAAGAAGGTTTGTACTGCTAAATCGTCTAATTCATTTGTTGTCATTGTTTTTTCCTCCTTTATATTCATCTATAAAAGATAATCATCATAGAATGATTGTTATATATCATATGAGCTATGAAAGATACATAGATTTATATATTATTTTCTTTACACAATCACTCCATGTCATATTATTATCAAAGAAATATAGATTAAATATAATATATACACACCAGAAATCAACAAAAATCTATAAGAATACTGGAACAGATTCATCCAAACGGAAGGAATAAAGGCATGCTTCATCCATCGTAAGGTGATATGCCTTCTCAAGGGCAAGGGCGTACCATTCCACCTGTCTCTTATAGCAACGAAGGAGATCCTCACCCTTCTCTATACGATCGGTTTTATAATCCACTAATACCACATGATCCTTTTCAATAAAGTATGCATCAATGGTTCCCTGAATTAAAATCAATTCTCTACCCTGAGTGTCCACTTCTAGAAGCATTTTAGGGTCTTCTAAGGCTTCTTCTGGTACTCCTAGGACAAATGGTGCCTCACGGTATAACTCGCCCCGCATTGCCGCCTCATGCATTCTCGTGTAGAGTTCTGATTGGGTGAAGGTATGAATCTTATTTAGATTCAGTAGCTTGCCTTCTTCAAGTGTCATCCGTCCAGCTAGAAGCATTGCCTTCTTCGCATCTTCTAATTCTCTAAGGCTATAGGGGCCATCCTTGGTAAAGTCCAGAAGCTCCATAAAGCGGTGCATCGCAGTACCTCTTAGGGCGCCTTGGGACACCTCCACCCCATCTACATAATCTGTCCAGGAGTCATATGGGGAATCCTTTCTTTCATCAAAAGGATTATCCTCCTCATTGATTGATTCAGAGTCGTTATTTTCTATGTTTCGACTCTCCTCTGCCCCCACTTTTAAGAATGGCATCTCTTCTGCTTCTTCACTAGCATCGGCTAATGCGTTTGCTTCCATGGCTTCATGCTTTAACTCAGAAACAGAATACTTGATTTTGTGCTTTTCTTCTGCCATGGGATACTGATATCCCAATCGCTCATCTATAACTTCTGTTAAGCGTGGATCCGCCTGTTTCAGTAATTGATTCAGATGCTCCTTTTTTTCATCCGTATGGCGCATCACTTCCGTAAGATTTAACACCAATTGATCAGGCGTAATCTCTTTCACAATATAACGGCCCGGATAGGTAGAAAGGGCCATTAGAATCCACTCCAAATAACTCTTACCATGCATCTTCTCATAGAATGAGGCATTACGATTCTGGTCAATGGTGTGGTAGATATCCTTGGCTCCTGGGATACCTGTAACAATCAGCTTTTCCTTGGCTCTTGTAAGTGCTACATAAAGTACACGTAATTCCTCACCCTTAGACTCGGATTGAATAATGGTCGCCAATGCATCCTTATAGAGATACTTTCTCTTTCTCTTATAATCTCCATGGATATAATCCAATGCCATACCCTCTGTCGGATGGATTAGCATCTTGTCTGAGTAATCGTTACTATTAAAGCCTTTACCTGCTCCAGATAGAAAGACAACTGGGAATTCCAGTCCCTTACTCTTATGGATTGTCATGATGGATACCGCTGCTTCTTCTCCCTCACTTACCTCGGCACGGCCCATAGGAACATCGAATTTACGCATCTTACGAATATAGAGAATAAAAGAAAATACGCTATGACCATTACCAGATTCAAAGGTAACGGCAAGGTCAATCATCTTCTCAAGATTTGCTCTCCTCTGACGTCCACCAGGAAGGGCACTTACATAGTCCAGATAGCCAGTTCGATCTAAGATCTTTTGAATCAATTCATAGATTGGCAGGCGAACCGCATCTTCTCTCAATTCCTGAAAGAGATTCCGAAAGCGAAGGAGGCTCTCCTCATTGGGATGTGACTCCATATATAACCAGACTGCCTGATAGAAGGCTGTCTCAGGATACTCATTTCTAATGTCAAGCAATGTATCATCTGATATCCCAAACATGGGTGAATGAAGGACTGCAGTCATAGGAATATCCTGCAGCGGATTATCAATCACATATAGAAAAGACAGAATCGTCTCTACCTCAGGAGAATCAAAGTATCCCGTATCCGTCATTACATGGCTAGGGATATTCTTCTGACTTAGGGCTTCTGTAATCTTATCAGCTAAAGTATCGATACTACGAAGAAGGATCACAATATCACCCGGGCGAATACTGCGGAGCTTACCCGACTCCTTATCCGTTACATGGCCCTCCCTAATAAGAGACACAATTCGGTCTGCAATAATATTGGCTTCAAATTCCTGGCTGCTTGTGATGTCATATTCACGGATTGGATACTGCTCCTTACTACCCATTAATACTTCTGGTTTAAAGAAGCTGTCATTTACTTCTGGATAGTTATTTGCGCCGAGATTCAATCTTGCAGGACCGTCATAATTAACGCCACCCATATCCTCTGCCATAATCCGATCAAAAATATCATTGGTAAAATCCAAGACATTTTTTCTGCTTCGGAAATTTCGAGTTAGATCAATCCGGACGTGGTCCTTGGATAAATCTCTATCATAGGACTTATACTTTCCAACAAAGATCTCAGGTCTCGCCTGGCGAAAGCGATAAATAGACTGCTTTACATCCCCTACCATGAAGTAGTTAAAGTGGCCTCTCTTCTCTCCCGAAATACTTGATAAAAGTAATTCCTGTACTTCATTAGAATCCTGATACTCGTCAATCATGATCTCCTGAAACTGCTCTTGGAATTCAAGTGCAATGGGCTTCGGCTGACCCTCTTCATCCACAAGGACTTCTAAGGCATAGTGCTCGATATCAGAGAAATCTAGAATATTCTTCTCCTTTTTATTCTCCTGTAAGGCCAAGGAGAACTCCTTGGTAAGAGACACCAGTTTCTGTGCCCTAGGACGGATCTCTTGAAATACGGATAAAAGCTCTGATAAAGCATTTGGAGAAAGCTTTTCCTGCATATCTGAAATGATTTTTTTGTAGTCCCTACGGACATCCATTAATTCCTTCTTCACATCTTCATCAAAGGTTCCCTTCTTTAAGGTTACCATCCTAGGAAACTTCACATCAGATAAAGCTTGTAAAAAGCTTGGAAGATCATTGGCCTGCTTCAGAGGTAGTACCAGAGCCTTATCCTCCTCTGCCGTTTGAATATAAGGGGCATATTCTTCACCGCTTTCTTCTACCAGTAACTGGAAGTCATTCACGACCTGCTCAAAGTGCTCCACATCTCCCTGAATCATAGTAAAGTACTTGGTCATCCAAGGTTCCTTCACAATCTCATCCACAGACTCCGACTCATAAGGCATGAGTACTTGATCCAGATATTTCTCAGGCCATGGAAAAGAAAGGGAATTAAAGTAAAGCTTCTTCACCAATTCCATAACTTCATTATCTGTGTTCTTACTTCCATAGAGACGAACCAGCTCTAGGAACTCTTCATCACCTTCATAATGCTTAGAAAAAACCTCTTCGAGGGTATCACTAATAAGGAGATCGATTTCCGTCTTATCAGCAACACGAAAGGCAGGATCTAATCCGATTTCATCAAAATGATTTCGGATGATATACATGCAGAAACTATCAATGGTTGTAATCTGGGCATGATGAATCAAGGTCTTCTGGCGAAGGAGTCTCTCATTCCCAGGGTCCTTCATGGATTCCGCCTCAATGGCCAATCGAATTCTCTGCTTCATCTCTCGAGCCGCTGCATTGGTAAAGGTAACTACCAATAGGCGGTCCACATCAATCCCCGCCTTGGGATCTAAGATCTTTTGGATAATACGCTCAACTAATACTGCCGTCTTACCAGAACCTGCAGCAGCGGAAACCAAGAGATCCTTACCGGATGTCTCAATAACCCGTAGCTGTTCCTCTGTCCATTTTGTATCAGACATCCTCTTCTCCCTTCCATGTCACATATGGATCTACATCTCTGTAATCGTATCCTTCTAGAGATGGATCAAAGCCGCAGATTGCATGATAGGAGCAATAAGCACATCCATTGGCATCCTTCATGCGGTATGGCATTGCCTGAATATTACCCTTACGAATCTCCTCGCCCTCGGTCTGGATAAGTTCTCTTACCTCTCCAAGAATCTCACGGAATCGCTTCTCTGAGATACGACTGGACTTGGATGGATATACTGGAGATGTCAGGGAGTTCTTACCGCTTGGATGCTCATCTAGAGCATATAACACCGTCTCATCCTCATTGATTAAGCCATCTCGTCCAACTGCCTTTAAAACCTCTTCTCGGATCTCAGCCTCGGTCATATCTCCTTTTTTTTCATCAACTGTTTGGTCCTTCACATGATAGAGATAGACCGCCGCTGGTACCGTCTCTTTGCCACGGCTTCTCTCCTGTCCCTCAAGGGCAGCATCCATATATACCAGGATCTGAATCTGTAAGCCAGCCTTCACCCGGGCAGGATCAAGGGTCTGACTGCCAGACTTATAATCAATAATCTTCACATAGACCTTATCATCTGTCTCCATGGTATCGATTCGATCAATCTGTCCAGAAAAGTGCATCAGATCTCCATTGGATAGTTCATAGTTCAATGCATCCAAGGAGCCAATCTCAGACAGCTTTACCTCAAAGGCCTGAGGTAAAAAGCGTCCTCTCTGAACCTGATTTCGAAGGAGCTGAATGGATCTCTTCAAGGTAGATTGCATCTCTCTTAGTGTGTAGGCAGAACGAGGATCCATGAATAGTTCCTGCTTCCACATCTTCTCATAGGACTCAGCTATACAAGACTTGAGAATCTCATCAGAGATCTGGTCCGTAACAGTAAAAAAGTCATAGGCCTGATATTTTGGATCATTCATTAGGGTATCTGAATATTTCTTCAATACATCATGATAGAGATTACCAACATCCATTTGATCCAGCTCATGCTCCTGACGCTCTCCCAAATGTAGACCATATTGAAGGAAATAGGCATATGCACAGGATGCGTATTTTTCTAATTTGGTAACAGAACCCTGAAGATTGCTACGTGACAACTTCTCTCCAGATGCCAGTGCCAGCTGTTCTGGTTCATGGACATAGAAAACAGAGGACAGAATCTCCTTTAAGCGCTCTCTATCATTCTTCTGATACCACAAAAGAAGGCCTGATAGAACCAGACTATCCCCTTGGTTTTCATTTTCCATAAAGTCTCTTAGAAGGAGAATCAGTAACTCATCTAAGGCAGCAGGATGATAGGCCAGTTCCAACAGGTCCATGGCATCCATCCTATGAATGCGACAATCTGGAAAATACTGCATCATCTCCTGCATGAGATAGGAGGGCTTAGCCTCCTTACCGTCAAAACCCCGCTGTGTGGTAGAGATATACAGTCCCATAGTAGGCTTGGTGAGAATCATATAGAGATAAAAGCGCTGCTCAAAGGAACGCTCCCGTGTGGTCTCAGACAGACGGAATCCGTCCTGGCGAAGCATATTACGCTCAAGATCCGACAGGATTCCTCCGCGGCCATCATTCTTAGGAAGCTGTCCATCATTGGCTCCTAACAAAAAGAGCACCTTAATCTCATGGAATCGGGTTCTCTGGATATCGCCTAGCACAACCCGATCATTACTTGGAGGGATCAATCCCACCTTAAAGGTCTCAAAGCCAGCATTTAAAATCTCCACAAATTCCTCTGTGCTTAGACGGTCTAAGGATAGGATATCTGCCATCTTATGAAGGAGGCTTATGAGCATACCGAAAACCTGACGATCCTCTCTGGCTTGTGAATAGTTCCCCTCTTCCTCTTCTCTTAGGGCAGACTTCTCAAGGAAATTACGGACATCTAAGGCATCCAGAACATGTACCAGTGCCTTAGCCATCTCCTCCACATCCCCATCGGCATCTTGGATGCCCTGACGGAATGGTTCTAGATAGGACATAATCCGCTGTCTGATCTCATTAATGTCTAATAATTCCTCTGCTGTAAATCCCTTCGGAAGGTAAGGAAAGTCCTTCTGATAGGAGCTATATCCCTTGACTCCAACCGCCATCACATAATTATCAAAGCGGTCAATCTCCTCTACAGATACCATAGGGATGCCAGAGCGAAGCATATGAAATACAGACCAATAGGAAAAATCACTGGCTAATACTTCGAATAGTCCCCGCACCAGTTCAATCAAAGGATGACCCTCCACCGTGGTCTTACCATCTACAAATAAAGGGATATCATTCTTCTGAAATACATTGGGCGCCAGGTGAGCATAGGCTTCTAGGTCTGGGCATACCAATCCAAAGTCCCGATAGTGAAAGCCCTTGGTACGACATAGATCCTTAATCTTAGAAGCCACGTAAGCGAGTTCTCGGCGAGGATCTGAGAATTCAAGTAGTTCAATTACATCCTGGGACTGGCCCTGATAAGGTGCTTTTATGCCCTTAGCCATGCACTGCTCTAGGTGGAGCATCCTGCCACCTTTTATAAAACGAGGGCTATCTGTCCCGTCTAAATAAAGAGGACTGGCAATGGGCGTATTGGTGTCCTCTGCAATACGAATCAGGTCTCGAATCTTCTTCTTACTCATAGAGAAGAGTTCCTCTTCCTTAATCTCTCCTAGATAGTCTACGCCAGGATCAATCGTCACCGTCACATAGACATCCTTGGATATGGAAAAGATACGATAGAGGAGCTTCTTCTGAATCGGAGTAAAGCCAGTGAATTCATCAAAGGAAAAAACGGCATCCTTACAGACGGCACTCTCCCCAATTACATCCGTTAAGAGATCTAGGATCTCCTCCCTTGTGATATAGCGATCCTCTAGGAAGGCATTAAAGCCATCATACATGGTACGAATATCCTGCATTTTCTTACGAAAACTCTCAGGAAATCCATCCAATTCTCCCATCTCTGTCAGGGTCTCTGAGGAGATATCATACTGCTGAAACTCAGAGATCAGAGACTTCATCTCAGAGATATATCCAGGCTTCTTCATCTGCCTAGATAAAACCGTTAAGTCCTTAGCCTTCTCCTCTGCCACGCGGCGAAGCACCAGGCTCTTCCCCACCTCTTCAAGGGTGTCTCCCTTTTTCGTTCCAAGTTCGCTAAATACCCGGTAGGCCAGTCGATCAAATGATAGTACCTCAATGTTACGAATCACATGATCTGGGTGGAGTTCTACCAATTCTCTCTGGGTCTGCAGCGTAAACTGCTCTGGAACAATAATCAAAAATGTCCGGTCAGGCGTATGTTCTGCCTGCCGGATCAATTCCTGATACATCCCATACGTCTTTCCACTACCGGAATTGCCTAAAATAAGATGTAATGCCATATAATGTAAAGTCCCCCTAACAACTACTTAGTTCTCTTCTTCCATCTGGGTCAGTTTCTTCGCCTGATCCGCAGCCATAAGTGCATCTAAGATCTCCTGAATGTCACCATTCATGATCTTATCCAAAGAGTACAGTGTGAGATTGATACGATGATCTGTCATACGTCCCTGTGGGAAGTTATAGGTACGGATCTTCTCAGAACGATCACCTGTACCAATCTGAGACAGACGGGCATCAGATGCCTCCTGCTGACGCTTCTGCAGCTCCAAATCATAGAGCTTGGTACGCAGTAATGCGAAAGCCTTCTCCTTATTCTGTAGCTGAGACTTCTCTGTCTGGCTATAGATAACAATACCCGTTGGATAATGGGTCAGACGTACCGCAGAGTCTGTGGTATTGACACACTGACCACCGTTACCAGAAGCACGCATGACATCAATACGATAATCCTTCTCATTGATCTCGATATCGAAGTCCTCTGCCTCAGGCATAACCGCTACGGTACAAGTAGAGGTATGGATACGTCCACCAGACTCTGTCTCAGGCACACGCTGTACACGATGAACTCCAGACTCATACTTCAGTACAGAGTAAGCGCCCTGACCAGTAACCATGAAATTTACCTTCTTCATGCCACCGATACCAGTCTCTTCGCACTCTAGCATTTCAGTCTTCCAGCCTCTGCCCTCGATATACTTTGTGTACATGCGATAGATCTCAGCTGCGAATAGAGCCGCCTCATCACCACCTGCACCACTACGAATCTCCATGATGACATTCTTATCATCATTCGGATCCTTCGGCAGGAGAAGCACCTTCAGCTTCTTCTCTAATTCTTCCTTATCCGCCTTCGCCTGATTCAGATCCTCCTTAATCATGTCACGCATGTCCTCGTCCTTCTCCTCGGACAGCATCTCAAGAGAATCCTCAATGGTCTGATTAGCATCCTTATATGCCTTATATGCTTCTACAATTGGAGAGATCTCCGCCTGCTCCTTCATAAGCTTCTGGAGACGCTTAGAGTCATTGGCCACCTCTGGCTCACCCATCAGTGTCAGGATCTCCTCAGAACGCATAATCAAATCTTCTAATCGCTCAAACATTACTTATACTCTCTTCCTACCAACTACCACACGATCACAACCACCTAAGTCCTTGATCGTCTCTATATCTACAAAACCCGCTTTCGTCATCAATTGGCTCACTCCAGCCGACTGATCATAGCCAATCTCAAGCAGGAGCATACCATTCTCCCGAAGTCTCTCATACGCCTGTGGAATCAGGCGCCTATATAAGTCATATCCATCCTGGCCACCATCAAGGGCAAGGAGTGGATCATGGTCTCTTACCTCTGGCATCAGACCAGGGATAACAGTCGATGGTATGTATGGTGGATTCGATACAATCACATCATAGCATTCATCCTGTCCCATTAATAGGTCACCTTGGATAAATGTAACCCGATCTGATAATCCCAGCGCTTCCCCATTCTTTTTGGCAACCGTTAGTGCACGATCTGAAAGATCGATGGCCTGTGCTGTTATATGAGGGAAACGGTCTATATTTCTCTTAAGAAGAGACAAGAGAATACAGCCTGATCCAGTACAGACATCCACAATGGAAATGTCATCTCTTAGGTACTTCTCAGCCTCTATCACCAGAGTCTCTGTATCCTGTCTAGGGATCAAAACGTCCTCATTCACATAGAACTCATATCCCATGAAGTCCTGACTGCCTGTAATATGCTGTAGTGGCACTCTCTCGCCACGGGACTTAATATGCTGCCGATAGGTCAGAGCCAGCTCCTCTGTGGCTTCCTCATTCGCATGAAGGATATAGTCCTGCAGGCGAAGCTTGGCAGCATCTGTTAGAAGGACTCTAGCATCATATTCTGGATCTGGAACCTCATGCTCTCGTAGGGCGTGGATCCCCTCCATTAATAACTCTCTATATTTCAATGATGGACCTCATTTCCCATGGCAAAGTCACTCTGGTGCTCCTCTTGGAACTTCTTCCAGTCGAAGACTGCCTCTACAGATGCGATTCCCACCTCAATCATAGAGTCATCTGGCTCCTGTGTAGTGAGCTTCTGCAGGGCAAGGCCTGGCTTACTTAAGAGATTCACCAGGGCATTCTCTGACCTACCAGCCAATCGAATAAACTCATAGGAGATTCCGGCAACGACCGGGATCAATGCAAAGCGAAGGAGAATCTGAATCAGTGGATTCTCTGAACGAATGAACATAAATACGAAGATACTAATGATCATTACGATAAATATAAAGCTGGTACCACAACGCTTATGGAGGCGGGTGCTCTTCTTCACATTCTCCACAGTAAGTGGCATGCCATTTTCAATACAGTTAATGCACTTATGCTCTGCCCCATGGTACATATAAACTCTTCGGATATCCTCTAGCTTAGAGATTAAAACAATATAGGCTAAGAAGATGACTACACGAAGGATTCCCTCGAATGCAATCACCACTTCCTTATTAGAAACCAGTCTCTGAAAGAGTTTTGAAAGGCCATAAGGAAGCATGAAAAAAATCGCCAGGGCCAAAATCAGTGAGAAGAAAAAACTTCCCCACAATTCCTTATCCTCAGCCTTCTTAATCTCTTCTGCTGTCATATGACTTCTTGTTTCCTTAGTCTCCTCATCATCCTCAATAAAACTTGCTGAGGTCATCAGGGCACGAATGCCAGTAACCAAGGAGTAGATGAAGGAGATCACGCCACGGATGATTGGAACCTTCAGCCACTTAGAAGAGCCAAAATTATCCCGTTTCTTCTCTACATGGATCGAGTGATCCGATAGACGAACCGCCACAGCATATTCGTCCTTAGAACGCATCATAACCCCTTCCATTACGGCCTGACCACCAATGCCAGAAAATACCTTACCTGCCATGCTTCTCTCCCTTTATTCCCTAATCCTGCTTGGGATGCAATAGATGCTCTCCCAAAGCTTACATTCTAATAATGAAAAAGGGGTTGAGAAAAACTTCTCAACCCCGATCGACCAGAATTTACGATTATTTTGTTTCGAAACCGTACTTTTTGTTGAACTGCTCGATACGTCCGCGAGCCTTGTTAGCCTTCTGCTGTCCAGTATAGAATGGATGGCACTTAGAGCAAACTTCGACGTGGATGTTCTCCTTGGTAGAACCGGTAGTAAATGTGTTGCCACAGTTACATGTAACGGTTGCCTGATAGTAATCCGGATGGATTCCCTGACGCATGACTTTCACCTCTCAAATCAAAAAATAAATTCATACTACGTGCTGTACATCCCGAAACAGCTTTTTTATTATAGCATCGAAAGGGGATTCGTTCAATACCTTTTTCAGATAATTTCAGATTTTTATGATTCTTTTTACAGCATGTGCTTACGGAGAATCAGACGAACCAAGTCTCCATTATTTCTAGTATGGGTGAGCATATTTAAAATCTGCTCTGTAGCATCGTCCTTACGCATGCTATTTAAGCCGCGACGAACGATCTCCATGGCATCCTTCTCTTCATTGGACAGAAGAAGGTCATCTCTTCTGGTAGAGGACTGGGTGAGATCAATGGCTGGGAAGATTCTCTTCTCAGACATCTTACGATCCAGGATCAGTTCCATATTACCTGTTCCCTTGAACTCCTCATATACCACATCATCCATTTTCGATCCTGTGTTAACAAGTGCCGTTGCGAGAATGGTAAGGGATCCGCCACCTCTCATATTACGAGCTGCGCCAAAGAAACGCTTGGGCATATGCAGTGCTGCAGGATCCAAACCACCAGACAGGGTTCTACCAGATGGTGGTACGGTTAAGTTATAGGCACGTGCCAGACGAGTAATGGAGTCTAAGAGGATCATAACATCCTTTCCCCGCTCTACTAGTCTCTTGGCACGCTCAATAGTCATCTCAGATACTCTCTTATGATGCTCTGGCAACTCATCGAAGGTAGAATAGATAACTTCTACATTATCTCCTTCAATGGACTCCTTCATATCTGTAACTTCCTCAGGACGCTCATCGATTAAGAGAACGATAATGTGCATATTAGGTTGTGAACTCTTCACAGACTTCGCAACTTCCTTTAAGAGAGTTGTCTTACCTGCCTTCGGCTGAGATACAATCATACCTCTCTGTCCCTTACCAATTGGGGAGAAGAGATCCACAATACGCATGGCTGGAGAAGCACCTGGGTACTCCAAGCGAATACGCTCATCTGGGAAGATTGGAATCAAATCCTCGAAGTTCTTACGCTTAGATGCCACATCAGGATTCTCACCATTCATGGACTCTACAAAAAGTAATGCGCCGAACTTGTCATTGGGATTATTCTTACGTGTCTTACCAGAGATGATATCGCCTGTCTTCATATTGAAGCGACGAATCTGGGATGGAGATACATAGACATCATTATCGCCAGGCATGTAGTTATCACTACGGATGAAGCCATATCCTTCCGCTAAGACCTCAAGGATACCTGTTACCAGGTGTGCATCCTTATACTGGGAGATCTCTTCCTGGGCCTTCTCATCCTTCATGGCCTGCTTCTCTGCACGTCTCTTATTCTCATCGACCTCGACTGGAGCCTGGGACAAATGATGTGCCTTAGGAATCTGTTTTTCTTCCTTGTCTCCTCTACTCTCAATCTTCTTATGGGATCTACCCTGTGGCTTTTCCTTGGCATCTGGTCTAGAAACAGTCTTGGATTCTGCCTTGGTAGCTGTCTTAGATTCAACCCTAGCATCTGACTTAGAAGCTGGCTTCTTTTCTGCCTTCCCATCTGATTTAGAAGCCACCTTAGACTCTGCCTTAGACTCTGCCTTAGACTCTGCCTTCGCTACAGGCTTCTCCTCAGGCTTTTCTTCTGCTTTCTTCCTAGGAGTCTTCTTCTCTTCTGTCTTGGTGCTCTTCTTAGGTGCCTTCTTCTCTTCTGCCTTGGCGCTCTTCTTAGGTGCCTTCTTCTCTTCTGCCTTGGCGCTCTTCTTAGGTGCCTTCTTCTCTTCTGCCTTGGCTGCCTTTTCTTCTTCGGCATCCTTTTCTAGCATGACTTCAATTAGTTCATCCTTTTTCATGCGAGATGTCTTCTTAATGCCTCTACTCTTTGCTAGTTCTCTTAGAACTACAGCAGATAGAGTCTCATATCGTTCTCTCATATCCTGATTCATACAATCATCCTCTATTCTAAAAATAAAATTGAAAATCCTTTTTTGATCTATCGATAATAAGAATAAACAAAAACAGATTAAAAAATCGAAATCATGGGTATACAATGTCTGAAACGACGGAATATGCTTATGTCTTAGATTTCTTGAATATATTCAGTATAAACAAAAATCCCTCTTTTGAAAAGAGGGATTTCATTTGATCTGATGTCATCTTTCAGATCTTTCATAGATTTTTTATCAACGATTACAGCCTTTTTTCCAAAGTCTCTGCATTGGTTGCATAGAGAAGGGCTGTCTCCTTTGTAATAATACCTCTCTGGTAATAGTTTAAGAGGCAGGCATCCATGGTCATCATGGTATCCTTATCCGATGCAATTACAGAGTCGATCTGGAAGACCTTATCGCTTCGAATCATATTACGAATGGCAGGATTCACCATCATAATCTCAAAGGCAGGCATCACACCACCCTCCACAGTTGGCACCAATTGCTGTGAGATTACAGCAGTTAAAACCATAGATAACTGCAGGGAGATCTGTCTCTGCTGATCCGGAGGAAAGACATCGATAATTCGGTTAATGGTATTGGCCGCACCTACAGTATGTAGAGTGGAGAATAAAAGATGGCCTGTTTCTGCTGCAGTCATTGCAACTGCAATGGTCTCATAGTCTCGCATTTCTCCTAGGAGGATTACATCTGGACTCTGTCTAAGGGTTGACCTTAGGCCTGTGAGATAGTTCTCTGTATCGGAGTGGATCTCTCTTTGACTGATAACACTTCGATTGGCATGGTGCAGATACTCAATTGGATCCTCTAGGGTGACGATATTGCAGGCTCTTGTCTGATTGATATTATCAATGATGCAGGCCAGAGTGGAGGACTTGCCTGATCCTGCAGGACCTGTGACTAGAACCAGTCCCTTATGGAGATTCCCCAGTTCAATGACAGCATCTGGGATGTGATAGGTCTCCTTATCCGGCAGCTTAAAAGTAATCACTCGAATAACAGCTGCGTAGGTACCTCTCTGCTTATAGGCATTCATACGGAAGCGACAGCGCTTAGGCAGGGAGAAGGAGAAGTCATCATCTCCTGTTCGATCTAGCACATCCATAGGACGTGCCACTGGAGCCTCTTCAGAGCCACCTCCAGCCATTCCATAGATCTCCTGAATGATCTGCCTAGTCATCTTCGGTGTCAAAGGGCCACTCTCTGGCTGATAAGGGATTACCTCCCCATGGACACGGAAGTTTACAGCATGTCCGGCAACGATAAATATGTCGGTGCAATTCTGTTCGATTGCTGCTACGAGTATCTCATTTGCTGTATACATAAAAAGTCCCCATTTCCTAAAAATAAACCAAGTCCATCCATTCCATCACAGCCCCTGTAGGGTCTCATCGTCTGTATCAGGAGAGGAATCCACTAATACATAGGATGTAATCTCATATTGACTCGTCTCCTCATTCAAGGAAAGTGTCACATGTAAATAGGAGTTCTCCTTCACCATAAAGTCCTTGGTCTCTTTCTTCACTCCGCTATTTACATCCTTATTTTTCATCTCATGAATCCATTCCTCAGCCTGATTCTCCGCCTGATTCAAAGCTTCCTTCGACTTCACTTCATCACTTTCATTATACATATTCCCTCTGGATGTCAGAAGGGATAATACAGATAAAGTAATGACACATAAAATGATGTAGATAAGAAGTAGAAGTGGCAATCCTATAGGATAGAGACCCAGGGGACGATTCCTCTTTTCTCTTGAAAAATTCATAGCTTACCCTCCCCCATCTCATGAAGGATTTCTCTTTTGATCAAAGCACTGGATCCCGTTGGATCCTTTGGATCATTGCTTAGAGAGCAGTTCAGTTTCCCCCGAAAGAGACTTCCATCCATCTCATACTGAAGGGTGATGATATAGCGCTTCTCTTTCTGATTCGACTTTGCCTTCGCTCCAGTCTCTGTGGTGTATAGCACGAGCTTCTTCGTTTTATCCTTTACTGCCTTTACAGCATAGGCCTTCTTAAGATTCGTAAGCAGCTCTTCTTCCGAGGTGCTTCCTCGAATGATAGAGGTGACATTTTCTGTGCTGATACTGGCTCCATGCATCTCTTCTGCCTGGATACGATCCCTTTTTGATAGGACAAATCCGCGAACCAAAACCGTACTAGATAGAATCAGGATACTAATGGCAAAAACAGTCTCAAGTAAAAAGAGCCATGCATGACGATTCCTGCTCTGAAGGTTCTTCTCCTCTATCTTCTTTTCATTACTCATGAGCAGTCACCCCGCTTTGCACCTTCACATATATGCTTTGTTTCCCGTCCTTACTTGTAACAGTGCATTGTATCAGGTGGTCTGAAATCTTTTTTAGTTCTAAGGATTTTGCCTCACAGATGCTAGAACCAGCGTCCAAGGAGAAGGTATTTTCCGGCTTGGTATATATTTCTCTAAGAGTCCCATGATAGGTATAGAGTATGGTAACATACTCTCCAGACTCTGCGCTGTCACTAAGGTAGAGAGCATCCCCGTCTCCTAGGCTCTGAATGGAGACGGATCCTCTGGCATCATTATGAGAGATCTTCTTAGCAATGTAGTCCGTGATGGTCTCTCTGGCAAAATTCTTCTTTTGTGAGGCAGCATTTTTCTGATAAGAAATAGCCCCATACAAAGTCATAGCAAACATAGCCACTGCCAAGAGAATAAAAAGCACCACTGGAAAAGCGAATTGATAGGAGGGCTTACGAATGGTCTTATTCTGCATCACTTCTCCCCCTTCTCAATAATAGTGACATAGGGACGGATATTCTCTCCCCGAATCACATACTTCACATGAAAAACATCCTTATCATAGGTAAGGCCATAATTCTCTTCAAGTGCCTTAAGATCCTTAGGATAATAGCCCTCTCTGGCATAATAGGCGGTGAGATCCTGCTCCACAGCCTTCTGCAGAGTCTCTCTGGCTCTGGCCTGATTCCTGGTGGATAAAACCACAAAGGCCAGGGCGAAATAGACAATCACAGCCAGATAGAGACTGATTCGAAGGAGAAAGAAAAACCGTTGTCTCTTCTCTTCTTTTCTATAGTTTAATTCCCGTGTATTCCTTCTCATGGGATCCTCCAATCAAATTCTTACAAGGTACTCATTATGGATAAGAGTGGCAGCATAACAGATAGCAGAATGAGGCCTGCCACAAGGGATAGTACAGCGATCAGCACTGGCTCTACCCGGCCAACTCTACGACCAGCAGAGATATCCACACGATTCTGATAATCATCTGCAATCTCCTGCATCACAATGTCTAATTTGGCTGTACGCTCTGCAATCTCAATTCGTCTAAGCTCACGGCTGGTAAAGATTTCAGTGCTACGAACAGCCTCCGAAAAGGACTGGCCCTGGTTGATGCAGTCCTGCATAGCAGTTAGCTTCTCTGATAATTGCTTCTCTCTGATCACCTTCTTAGCCATTCCGATGCCATCCTCTGTTGTAAGTCCAGCAGAATAGGTCAGGCTCATAATGCCTGAGAAGCGGCAAAGTGCAATCTGATAGCGGTCCTCTGGGCGACTCCAAAATAGATTCTCCCCCATGTCTCCCTGCTTCTCAGAGCGATAGAGACTAAGTAGGACAAAGATCAGGGTACATACCACAGCACCAATTACAATGGGAAGTCCCATTCCGGACAGCCATGTACCAAACTGATATAGTCCCTCCTGTAGGCCGGACATCTCTACTCCTAGGGCTGCATAGGCCGTTTTAAAGACAGGCATGACAAAGATCATAATCAATGCGATAAGAACAATCATGATGCCAGAGATTAGTATCGGATACAGTACTGCATTTCGAACGCTTCGCTTCAAGGCATCCTGTCTCTCATATTCGGTATTTAAGCTATTTAGAACCTGATCGAGATGACCTGTGGACTCTCCCATCTCCACCATGGATACCATACGGTCTGGAAATACCCCCGTATCTCTCATAGCTACACTTAGGTCTCCCTGGGACTGAAGGGATGCAATCATCTGGTCTAAGAGTTTCTTCTCTGCATCGCTATTGGAATCCTCACGCATTAGTTCCAAGCCATCCTCGGGCACCATTCCAGCTTCTAGAATCTGTGCCATCTGCTCTGCGAAATCAGACAGGTATAAGTCTGGCAGTGCCTTTTCTTCTACTTTTCTTTCTTCCATATTATCCTGGCTTCCCATACTCTCTCCTTTAATATGAATCATCACCCTTTTTAACTAATAATTATAGTCCAGAGTATAATGACTACCATCTCCAATGTACTTTTTCACGCTGGAAGACTTATTATTAGCACCCAGTGTTGGATCCACACGGGTCCAGTCTCCTGTGAACTCGATTGCATTATCAATCCAGCCTGTCTCCTCTGTCCATACAGATACCCAGGCATGATAAACATCATCAGAATACCCCACTTCAAGCTTTGTCGGAATCCCTTGAGAACGAAGCATGGCTGTGGTTAGACTGGCATAGTCTAAACAGATTCCCTTTTTTTCCGACATTGTTGTGTCTGGATTGGGGAGATAATTCACAGGGATATTCTTCGCAAAGTCCTCATCATAGGAGATATTCTGAATAACGAATTGGTATACATTTCCAATATAGTTTAAGTCATCGGTGGAATTCCTAGAGATCTCCCGTCCCTTCAAAACACAGTCTGAGTCAGGACTATAATCACAATACTGATTGGGATAGAGGTAAGGCGTAAACTCGTCCTTCAACTGAACTGTGAAGCTTTCAGATAAGCCAATGGCATACTTCTTACCAGAGACATGAATGAGGACCTGAAGCAGGTAGTCTCCATTTCCGCCAGTAAGTGGAATCCCCCTATAGGATCCTAGTTCCAGGGGATAGGGATTACGACTTCCATCTGGATTCGTCACCTGGACCTGGACCTTATCCGCACTTCCTGTGTAGGATACCAGCACATAGCCATCCTCTGTATGGGATGCATCCACCTGCACTGTCTGATCGGTAGAGGTCCAAACCCTGCTACCAGACGCATCCGGCATCGGACAGCTATCCAAAGTGGTTCGTTTCTTCCCGGATCCTCCCTCTGAGGCAGTATGTTTCCCATCATCCTTACTGCAGGCATTAAGAGTCAAAAGGGCAATCATGCACAGAAGAAGACTCACTATGAAATTGTGATGGAAGAACCTCCCTGTACTCATGTAATGAATGCCTCCAAAATTTTTACACTTCTCTAACTTCTTATTTTACAACGAACAGGAACATTTTCCTATCATCAAATCTTATCATTTTCATAAAGAGAAATTATAATCTGCTTTCTTGTTCCAAGTAGGAAGCTTTGCTATCATAAGAAATGGTTAGGTTTCTATAAGTGACCGTTTGGGAAGAAGGTAAACGCATGACAAATGACGAAAAAGCATTAGAGTTACATAGAAAATTGAATGGTAAGATTTCTACTGAGGCGAAGGCCCATGTGAGAACCAGAGAGGATCTGGCCCTGTCCTACACTCCAGGTGTAGCCGCTCCCTGCCGCCTGATCCATCAGGATAAGTCAGAGGTCTATAACTATACATTAAAAGCCAATACAGTTGCTGTGGTATCCGATGGTTCTGCAGTGCTAGGCCTTGGTAATATCGGTCCAGAAGCTGCCATGCCAGTCATGGAAGGAAAAGCGGTTCTCTTCAAGGAGTTCGGTGGTGTCAATGCCTTTCCAATCTGCTTGGATACCCAGGATCCAGATGAGATCGTTAAAATCTGTAAGGCCATTGCACCTACCTTCGGCGGCATTAACCTAGAGGATATCTCCGCACCACGCTGCTTCGAAATCGAGGAGCGTCTGAAAAAGGAAGTGGATATCCCTGTTTTCCATGACGATCAGCATGGAACAGCCATCGTGGTATTAGCAGGTATTATCAATGCATTAAAGGTCGTAAAGAAAAAGAAGGAAGACTGCCGCATCGTTGTAAATGGTGCAGGTTCCGCTGGGGTAGCAATTACCAAGCTCCTGCTCCGCTATGGCTTTCCCAAAATCACCATGTGTGATAAGTCTGGAATCCTATCGAAAAATTCCAGTGACCTAAACTGGATGCAGGAAAAAATGATGGAAGTCACCAACCTGGATGGACAGACGGGCTCTCTCGCTGATGCCCTAAAGGGTGCTGATATCTTCGTAGGTGTATCTGCTCCAAATATTGTAACTCCTGAGATGGTGCAGTCCATGAATCAGGATGCCATCCTATTTGCTATGGCGAATCCTACACCAGAGATCATGCCAGATGTAGCCAAAGCAGCTGGCGCTCGCGTGGTTGGAACTGGACGATCCGACTTTCCAAATCAGGTCAATAATGTGGTTGCTTTCCCTGGAATCTTCAAGGGTGCCCTAGAAGCCCATGCCAAGGATATCACAGAAGAGATGAAGCTGGCAGCAGCCGAAGCCATTGCTTCTCTTGTGCCTGAGGATGAATTAAATGACGAAAATATTATGCCAGAGGCCTTTGATCCGAAGGTTTCTGATGTCGTAGCCCAAGCAGTAAAGGATCACATGAAGGCTTAGGACTTGAAATAATCCATCATTCCCCCACCATAGTGCTAGAAATTCTCACTGCTATTATGGTATGGTTATAAGAAGAAAAAGGAGGAAAAAATGGCAGAACCAGATATGATATACAAGATGACTGTGCTTGAACTTCTGGAACGAGCTGGTTTTTCTCTTTCCAATACGCAGATTTCTGATTTCTTTACAGACGCCAAATACACGGGTTACTTTGCAATTCAGGAAATCATTCATGGATTAGAGGAAAACCACTTCATCCAGGGTGAGACCAGTCACAACCTTGTCCTCTACACCTTAACAGAGGAGGGACAAAAGACCCTAGATATGTTCCGGGACCGTATCACACCGGCCATTGAAAAGGATATCGAAGATTATTTCAATACCCATGGGTTAAAAATGAAAAGTGAAAATAGTGTCACTGCGATCTATGATCGTGCAGAGGGAGGCGGATACGCAGTTCACCTCGCTGTACGTCAGGGTGTGCGTACTCTAGTAGATCTGACACTGAATGTCACCACCCAGGCAGAGGCAGATGCCATCTGCTACAACTGGAAGGTGAAGTATGAGGATGTCTATGCATCCCTTATGGAGATTCTTGTTCAATAAGATTAAAAAAACCATCCCGAGAAAATTCTCGAGATGGTTTTTTATTATGCTATGTGATCTAGGCCTCTGTCACTTCATTTAGCGCCAGGGCTAATTCCTCTAGATTATCAAATACCCGGTCGTAGGTCACGCCCTCTTCCTCTGTGTCCTTGGTGGTCCAACGAGGAAGTTTTGTATCTAATTCAGACTTCATCCTGCTTCGATCCAGATCAATAAATAGATCTACCCTATCCATCTGATCCTCATGGAGTGCCACCAGTTCAACCTCTGTAATAGCAGGATACAAGCGGATATTCTGACGATTCCTATACTTTAAAACATTCTCGCTGACACTGGTCCTAGCATAGACATGGAACTCTACATGAGGGCAAGCCTCTGCCAACTGATCCAGGTCATGGATTTGATCAGACATGATGAAAATACCACACACTAGTCTCGTCTCTCTCTTAACATTCTCCCTTAGGATCTCTGAAGCACCCATGGCCCAATAGCTCCACCAGATATCTCTGTGACGGACATGACAGTTCTCTAACCACGCCTTGGCCGCAGTAGAGTAATGGATAATCCGATAATCATCCAAGTGGCCATACTTCTCAATATAGGACTTCTCTGCAGGAAGAACCGCATCAATTCCAGTCTGGAAATTCCAAGCCAGTGGCAGATGGAGATAATTCTCTCCAAAGTATCGATTCAAAACCTGCTGATCATCTGTAGGAAGGCCCTCTTCCTTCATAACATCCAGAGTCTCTACTAATCTCTTCCGAATTTCCTTCTCTCTCCACTTGTCCGCATCAAAAAGCATCACTCCAGAGTTAAAAAGCTTCCGATTCAGCCAGTCCTGGACACAGCCCACATCATAGGTACCCATATCCAGGGTAAATAGCGGCGTAATATCACTGTCCACAAGGGTATCACAATCGATGTAAAGGATACGCTGACAGTCTGGCATCAATTCTGGCAGGAAGAATCTGGCATAGGCCATACCTGAGATATGCTGGAATCCAGAATCCCACACCAGAAGCTCTGGATCAATTCGCTGATCAATGACACGACAGTTCACCATGCGAGCGATTCGATTCAATTCCCAGAACCACTCTGGTGCTAAGCCATCATTTACAATGTAGATATCTGTATCCCGGTTATTCACCAGAATCGACTTCACTGCAACGGTGGTGGGCATCATATAGTTTTGATCCACACCGAAAGCTACTACTTTTCTCATAGACAATCCCCCGTCATCTAAAACTATTACAATTATCTTCTAAGATATATATAGTTCCATTATAAGGGATTTTCTCATTCCATAGTAGTAAATATAAACCAATCTCTCATTTTCTATTGAATCCGAAGGATCTCCTTCAATCCAAGGCTGTAGCCATTCTTCCCATCCATAAGAACCATATGATCCTCATCCTCCATACGGTCATAAAAGGATGGATATAAAAATCCAGCCACTGGAGTATCTGGTTCATAATCTGTGAGAAGGGGACATACCGCCCCAATGAGATAATCATACATCACATCAGACTCCCACTGCTCCTCTCCATCACTGGTCTTACGAGGCACATCAAAGAGGCCATGGCCTAGTACAATCTCGAAGGGCACTCCCTTGGGAAAAGCCTGTGCCACTAAGTCATAGAGGATATCTAAGAGCCCATCATTTTTAAGTCCTGTGGACCGTAAGCCCTCCATAAACCGGGCGACCTCCATTGCTTCCTTATCCGACTCGGCATAGCTTCCAGGGCAGGGCATCTCCACAACTGTCTCGTTGGTTGGTCCAAAGAGAACATCCTTAAAATGGCTTAGGTTTACATTTTTCTCATGGGGAGATAAATCCTGCATATGGACATTAAAGGTGCCATCAATCTCATTTTCCCGATCAAAATAGGCACCTGCTACCCTGTCCAAGTGACAGCGGTCAATGGTGAATCGACGTGTGAGTTCTAACAAATCTTTGCGTTGTAACACAAGTATTCCTCTCAAAAAATGGATACCAGGCAGCTTGCTTTGTATCCATAAAAAACTAGATCTCTACCCCTGCAAACTGGGAGTTATACAGGTTGGTATAGAAGCCATTCTGAGCCATTAATTCCTCATGACTACCCTGCTCGATAATCCGTCCCTGATTCATCACCAGGATACAGTCTGCATTTCGAATGGTGGATAAGCGATGGGCAACCACAAAACTGGTGCGGCCTTTCATCAGCTTATCAAAGGCTTCCTGAATCAATAGTTCTGTTCGGGTATCAATAGAGGATGTCGCCTCATCTAGAATCAGCATTGGTGGCATGAGAAGCATCACACGAGTGATACATAAGAGCTGCTTCTCTCCTTGGGACAAGTCATCCTCATGGAGAATGGTATCGAGTCCCTTGGGCATACGACGAATGAATTCATAACTATGGGCTTCCTTCGCAGCGTGGATAATCTCCTCATCTGTAGCCTCAGGCTTACCAAAGGCGATATTCTCACGAACGGTGGCATTCTTAATCCAGGTCTCCTGTAGTACCATACCATAATTGGTACGAAGTGAGCCACGGGACACCTGGTTAATTGCCTGGCCATCAATGGTAATCCGTCCACAATCCACATCATAGAAACGCATTAAGAGATTGATAAAAGTCGTCTTACCACACCCTGTTGGGCCAACGATAGCAACCTTTTGCCCAGGCTCTGCATGGAAGTTAAAGTCCTCAATTAACTTCTGATCCTTCACATAGGAGAAGTTCACGTGCTCAATATCTACGCTTCCATGATTCTCTTCCTTAATGACAAGTTCCTGATTGCAGTCTGCGCTCTCTGGCTCTGCCTCAATCAAGTCAAAGACTCTTTGGGCACAAGCCAAGGCATTCTGTAACTCTGTAATCACAGAAGAGATATCATTGAATGGCTTCATATACTGATTCGCGTATGATAAGAGAACGGTTAATCCACCTACTGTTAAACGGCCAGATAAAATACGTCCTGCACCAATCAAAGCCACTAGCGCATAGATCACATTATTCACGGCTCTGGTGGATGGATTGGTAAGAGAACTAAAGAAGATGGCCTTCTCTGAGTATCTCTGGAGATCCTCATTAAGCTTACGAAACTGTTTAGATGCTTCCTCTTCGTGTCCGAAGGCCTTCACCACCTTCTCATTTCCCACCATCTCATTAATCAAAGCAGTCTGCTTACCACGGGTCTTGGTCTGCTTTTGAAACATAGCATAGGATCTACTAGAGATAAACTTCGCAACTAAGAAGCTTACAGGTGTCAGTATGAGAACCAGTAAGGTAATCTCCACATTCTTAGAAAACATGAAAATCAAAGTCACTACAATGGTAATCACACCAGATAATAGCTGGGTGAATCCCAGAAGCAAACCATCGGATAACTGGTCTACATCTGCGATGACACGCTGTACCACATCACCTGTACTATGGGAATCCAAGTAGCTCAATGGCAGATTCTCAATCTGTCGAATGGCCTTACTGCGGATATCCTGCACCGTACGATAGGTGAGACGATTATTAATGAGATTCATGAACCATGTCAAAAGAGAGGTTAGAATCACTAAGCCAAAGATCTCTAAAAGGATTGGCTTCATAGAAGCGAAGTCAACCTGGCCCTTGGCCACAATTAGATCAATGGTATCACCAAATAAAATGGGGATATATAACTGCAGAATCACTGTGATTCCTGCTAAGATCACACTGAAAAGTAGAAGAACCCGGTACTTTGCGATGACAGTAAGCACCTTACGGAAGGTCTCCATACTAGATACATTCTTACGATTCTTATCCTTCATCACGCCTTTACCTCCTCTCCCTTTCCAATGCGAACCCAATCCTTAGGCTTCTCCTCTGGGAACTGGGAGTAATAGATCTCCTGGTAGAGATTACAATTCTGCATCAATTCCTCATGGTTACCAATGCCAACTAGCTTACCATCATCTAAGACTAGAATCTGATCCGCTGTACGGACACTGCTGGTTCTCTGAGACACGATAAATACCGTCATGTCATGATCTAAGGAATGGATGGCCTGACGGAGCTTTAGATCGGTTGCAAAGTCAAGGGCACTAGAGGAATCGTCCATAATCAGGATCTTGGGCTTACGAACCAAGGCACGAGCAATGGTCAGTCTCTGCTTCTGTCCACCAGACAGATTACGGCCATTCTGTTCCAGCAGATAATCAAGCTTTCCTTCTTTCCCCTCTACCACTTCTCTTCCCTGAGCGATGGTAAGAGCTTCCCACAGATCCTCATCTGTGGCATCTGGATTACCCCAGAGCAGATTGTCTCGGATACTTCCCTCAAAGAGGACTGCTTTCTGAGGAACCATACCGATTCTCTGAATCAGTTCTCCCTCTGAATAGTCCTTCACATTTTTTCCGGAAATATAGACCCCGCCACAGGTTGCATCATAGAACCGAGGAATCAGATGAACGAGAGTGGACTTACCAGAACCTGTTCCACCAATGACACCAATGGTAGAGCCCTTGGCTACGGAAAAGTCAATGTCCTCTAGGGCATTCTCCCCAGTACCAGCATACTGAAAGGTCACATGATCGAATACAACTGCTGGGGTATCAAAGCGATCTCTAAGAGACTTGGCCTGGTCTACCTTCTCCTTAGGATAATGAATGGAGGACTCTATCTGAAAGATGGAATCGATACGGTCTGCACAGGCAATGAACTTATTGATATTGATAATCAGACTGGCCAGTTTAATCAGTTCCACAATAATCTGAGCCATGTAGTTATAGAGGGCAACCATGTCACCCTGGGCAATGGATCCGTTGGAAACCTGCAGGGCTCCTACCTGAATCAGGATAATGGTTGCGATATTAACAATGGCATAGGTGGCAGGATTCATAAAAGAAGACAGACGACCAACAAACTCATTCATACGAGTCAGGGCCTCATTCTCCTGATCAAATTCCTGGATCTCTGCAGCCTCCTTATGGAAGGCACGGATGACACGGACACCTGTCAGATTCTCTCTGGTGGTGCCAAGAAGACGGTCTAAGCCGTTCTGTGCCTTGCGATGAAGGGGAATGCTGGCTACCATGATGCCAAATACCACGATGGACAGAACTGGAACCGTTACAAGGAAAACCAAGGCTGCCTTCACATCAATGGTAAAGGCCATAATCACTGCACCAAGGACGATAAATGGACTTCGAAGCAGAAGGCGAAGGGCTAGATTAATACCATTCTGGACCTGATTCATATCCGAAGTCATTCGGGTAATCAAGGTATCGGTTCCTAGGGTATCTAATTCTGTATAGGACAGATTCTCAATATGATCAAAAAGTGCCTGTCGTAATCCTGTGGTGCAGCCGACACTGGCTCTCGCAGCGAACCACTGGGCCGTGAAGGAAAAACCCATTCCTAATATAGCTAAGAGAATCAGTAGGGCGAAATACTTCCATACCAGTCCCATATCCTGCTTCAACACACCCCGATTAATAATCGCTGCAACAATCAGTGGGGTTAGTAAATCCATCAGGGCTTCTAATAGCTTAAAAGAAGGGGCCAAAGCCGCCTGCTTCTTATAGCCCTGCATATAGTGTAGTACTCTCTTAATTCCATTCATGACAAATCCTCGAAATACGAGTTACCCCCTAAGTCATCTCCTAGGGGAAATCTCTAAATTCTATATTTATCCCTTGTTCCAAGCATACGTATCCTAGGACTCTAGGAATTCCACCTGCTCATAGAATTCAGGCGGAACCGTCTGATCCTGATGCTCTAGCTTACGAATAATATTCTGCCAGAGATGAATGGCCTCTCCATTCTTATTCTCAAATCGATTGAGTGACTCCTTATAGAGTGCAATGGACTTGAGCTTGTCTCTCGATTTCTTAGAGAAAGGTGCATAGGTAAAGAGAATACGACGGGACACCTTATTGAGAAGTGGGCTGCCATTACTCTCTGAATAAATGTAAACCACGTAGTCCGATGTGAAAATTCTGCGAAGGTTACCTGCAGATCGTGCAATCTGCTTCTTCACCTTCTCCTTCGCCTGCTGATCTAGGTCTCGATTCTTACGATAGTACTGAATATAGTCTGCATACTCTGCCGTAAGAGATGGATCTCTCAAGTCATTCCAATGAACGCCCTGCTCTGTCTTGGTTATCTCCCAGCGGAACTCTCCGCAGAGGGATACTAAGGCCTTATCCAGATTCTCTGTCATGAAGATTGGAAGAAGCATACGTGCACTAGAGTCTCTTCTCTTACCCTCAATCTCCTGCCAGAGACCAGCTCTTTCGCCAGCATTTGGGAAAAGAATCATGGTCGGGAGAACCTCCACATAGTAGTTCAGATTCTTAATGCCAATGGTATCGTCATAGTAGACACGTTCTCTACGGAAGAGATACTTATCAATGCCCTTAATACGATCGATGACCGCGTTCACACGTTCATGGGATAAGAAGATCTTCTCAAGGCTCATCCCCGTATTCTCTGCATCGAAGAATGGCTGGTAGGTGGTAATCCGTCCGAAGGTCATACGATTGCCTAAGCGGAACATATTCTCAATCTCAAAGCGTGCTCTATCCTCAGGGTTCTTTAGGCGCTTTGCCATCTCAGCTTCTGTGATATCACCATGGGTAACTGCTTCCCTCAGCGCACCCTCAAAATCATTCCCGAATTCATCCTTAGAGGGCTGCTTGATACCGCGATAGACCATCGTCAGCCACTCATAGATGGAATAGACTCTGCCCTCTGGATCTGGCTTATAACTATGGAGAATGCGATACATGGTTTCTGTATTTTTGGCACCAGCCAATTCCTCATCGATAAATCCAAACCACAGGAACATTTTCACTTCATCTGGAGTCTGCTTCGGATCGATTTGATCCCTTAAGAAGGCCTTGGTATACATTTCCATAAATGCATCTGTAAGGCTCTTACGAAGGCGGCGCTCATCATCTGTAGTGCCATGGCGATTATCCAATGCCTTATATGCTTCGATGAACTTACGAATCTCAAGGAGACGATTGCCAGAGATCCCTGTGAAGGCAAGAATTGTGTCTATGGCATTCTCTAAGAGTGGCATACCATCGCTATTATCCTCTCCAGCGTCCTCTGTATCCGTCTTCTTAGAATTCAAGTAGACAGAGATCACTTCCATCTCCGTCTGAAAGGCCGCTGTGGCCTGATGAAAGGCAGACTGGTAAGCCATCAGCTCACCGATACTTTTGGTAATGGACTGATCTAAGATGGATAATTCTAAAACTGCACCGGCTGCAATGGCTGGGGACAGAGAATAGGTAACCATAAGCTTCTGCTCATTCTCTCTTAAGGCCTCAATGGCATCTAACTGCCAAGGCTTTAAACTCTCTGACAGCTCTGGGGCATCGAACTCCGATACAGAAGAAAAGTCGATGCTATCTCGTCCAGCTCTCTTAGACAGAATTGGATACTCCGATAGTACATTCTGTACCGCATTGTATTCTCCACTCAATTCCTCATAGTATGCATCACAGCTATAGTAATAGTTCAGTGTGTTTCGAACCTTAGCGATGGCTAAGGTCGGGGAAATCTTCCCATTATTACGAATGAGACTCACGATGGATTCCTCATCCTCATAAGGATAAGAATAGACGGTGGTATCCTCTTCTGCCACAAAAGTCATGGTATAAAAAGATCCTGCCTTCTCTGATAATCCTAGTAAGTCTCCCTTAGAAAATAGAAGGGACTGACTACCAAAGCTTGTGGAAATCCTACCCTGTAGAACCAGTTCTAAGGTCTGGACTTCCTCCCCTAACTTATGTACAATCTGTCCCTTTTTATATGATACAAGTCCCATCCTTGCTCCTTATTTAAGCCATTCCTACTCATTCCCTCTATCATACGTCACTTCATTCCTAATTGGAATCTGCTTCTGCTAGCTTCTTCTCCACCTTCTTAATGAGGAACATATATGCAATCCAGGTGAAGATGCCTGCGCCTACCCAAGCAAAGGCATCACTAAATGCAGTTAAGAGGTAAATTCCTGTATAAATGGAAGTCAGTGCGAAGGACAGCCGGCAAAAGAGTTCTACTACTCCGCCCATCATAGGCATTAGTCCAAAGCCACAGCCCTGCATAGTATTACGGAAGATAAAGATCATACCCAGTGGAATAAAGCAAACCACACAGGCAATGACATATGGCCATGCATATGGCATCATGGCAGCGAAGTCTGTATCTCCTGTGAAGAAGAGATGCATCATTGGCTGCAATAAGCCAAGAGCAATTCCACCCGTTACCAAAGAGTAGACCACATTGGTTTTCATAGCAGCGCGAACACCCTGATGGATACGATCCACACGACCTGCACCATAATTCTGTCCAGTATATGCAGCCATGGTCTGCCCCAAGGAGAGATGTCCCTGGGTGAGTAAGCTCTGTACCTTATTGGCCGCAGTATAGGCAGCTACTGCCACTGCCCCATAGGTATTCACAGCAGCCTGGAGAATCATGGTACCAGATGCTGTAATTCCAAATTGAAGGGCCATAGGGATCCCTACAATTAACTGCTTTTCTAACATGCGAAAATCAATGCGATAGAAGTCTCTCTTGATTCGAAGATCTGGGATCTTCTTAACAATATAAACCCCGGCCAGGATAACCGATACACCCTGAGAGATTACTGTTGCAAGAGCTGCTCCCCTGGTCTCAAGACCTAGATTAATAATCATAACCAAATCCAATACCACATTTAAGCAGGCAGAGAAAATCAGGAGAATCAGTGGCATCTTACTATTACCTACCGCACGCATCATTGCTGCAAATAAGTTATAGAATACTGTACAGAATAAGCCCTGGCAGATGACGATAATATAGTCATAGGCATAGTGATAGATCTCCTTGGGCGTATTTAATAAGTGCAGAATCTGATGCATCAGACTCACACTTAGAATCGTCATAAGAAGAACAATCAGGACACTTAATACAATGGCATTGGAAACACTCCGTCTGGTTCCATCCACATCCTTGGCTCCAAATCGCTGGGCTGTCATAACAGTAAAACCAGAGGCCAAGCCGCTTACCAGGCCAATGATTAAGAACATAATGGTACCTGTAGATCCAACTGCAGCTAAAGCATTCTGCCCTACAAAGCGACCTACTATAATGGTATCTGCCATGTTATATAATTGCTGGAATATATTCCCCAGTAGTAACGGAAACATAAATCGAAGGATCACCTGTAATGGATTGCCCTCGGTTAATCTACTTTTGTTCATTAATTAACCTTTCCCTTATCTGTCACAAACCTGCCTTATAACTCGTTACTTCCCCTCTTAATATTGGATGCACCTTCAACAAATGGCTTCTTCTTCAATCGTTTTGTGCTTCCAGATAGATACCAGATAGAAATGGCAGCAAAAATAGGCGCCACTTCAAACCAAATGGCATGTCCCTTAAGGTGCATTGTGAGGAATGCAAAGGCGCAAACTCCTGTATAGAAAAAGCAAACCGTCGCTGTATAGAATCTACCCTGTTCAAAGCTTCGTCTCTTTTTGTCATAATGGTAATCCATCCAGCCAAAAAGCGCCTGCTTACAGTTGTTCGAGCAAAATATTGTGGAACAGTTAAAGCCATCTGCACCTGCGAAAGCACCCCACTGGAATCCTGCCATGGTAAATATTGGCCAAAGTGCCAGCACATTAGGTAGACTCAGTGGTAAGAATCCAGTAATTAGAGCACAGATTAATTCCACTATGAATGTCACCATCTGAAGAATCTCCTCAGGCACTTTCCTCTTCAGTGCATGTGAGATCGCTAAGGCCAGCATAAATAGTAAAAACGCTCCAAAGCGATATAGTACATCCAGGTAATCATCTCCCACCAAGAGATGAATAAATAATTCTGTTAAATTAGCTGTCTGGGCCTGTCCGAAATTACCTCGGATCATGAGAGCGTATGCACTGGTTCCGCCTCCCACAAAAGCCATGGTCAAATGTAGTAATAAATTCCTTTTTCTTCGAATAAATTTCATGTTATTCCTCGCATAAATATAGACCGTGCGCGACTGTTTTGAATCATTCTAAATTCCCCAAAACACCCACAAACGGTCTGAATATTAACACACTCGATATCTCCTGTCAAAATAGGCCGACTGAAGTTCTCCTACTGATCTATCCATGTAATCTATGATACTACATCTGAAAGTTTCCATCATTATCTAGTTTAAAATCTGAATATTCCTCGCTATAGGAATTCAGATGGTCAATAATCTTCGTCTTTTGATCTCCCTCGGCTTCCTTAGGGCAATAATCATTGGTACTAAGATTAGATGACAGGGTGTAGGGAATGACATGGACATTCACCCCACTCTGTAAGACACCATCCACGAAGGTAAAGGTCTGCTGATAGATCATGGTCTCCTTGTCCTTGGGGTTACGATTGGCGCCAAAACAAAAGTTACCCTGGCTATAGGCGATCATCTTACCCTTATAGACCTCCATGGTCTGTAGGACATGTGGATGAGAACCCAATACCAAATCGCATCCTGCATCTACTAATTGATGGGCTAAGTCGGTTTGATTCTTATTGGCAAGATACTGGCGCTCAATTCCCCAGTGAGGCATGGCAATGACAATCTGTGCCCCTTGCTCTCGAAGGGACTTTACTCCATCTAGGAGAAAATAATTATTTGCAGAATTTAATACATTGGATGCTACAATGCCTACCTTAATCCCTTTACTGGTCTCATATAAGACAGTCTTATCATTATGAGCATAGGGGATTCCATATTCCGTCAAGGCATCCCAGGTATCCTTAGATCCCTGCTCTCCGTAGTCAATAATATGATTATTGCCAGTTCCAACCACATCCACATGGCCTGCGGTAAGGATGGATGCGTATTCCTTCGGGGCTTTGATATTAAATGTTTTCTCTGTCTTATTATTGGAATCGGTAAGAGTGCCTTCGAAATTACCTAGAGTCAGATCATCTGCAGCGAAGGTGGCACTGGCATTCTTAAGAAAGTAATCTGCACCGTAGCTATCATAGTATTTTAGGAAGGAGTTGCTATAGTCATACTCGTAGAGTTTTCCTAGAGCCAAGTCCCCCACGGAGGAAATGGTAATGGTCTCTGTCTTAGGTTCCTCCTCTACTACTTCTGTAGGGGCAGGGGGTTGCTTTTCATCTCCTGCTGCCTTCTTTTTTTCCTTCTCCTGATGATTGGTAGATTTCCCTGCTTTCTCACCAAATATTGGTAGATTTGGAATCGGTGATAGGATAACCGTTCCAGCAGCGAATACTGCAATCAGTAGAATCAGTAGGCAGATTTTCCATGCCGATGGCTTCTTACCTGTTTTATTACTTTTTTTCATGAATCCTCTCCTCATACAGCTTGCTTCTTACCCAGGTTCATCATTCCTTTTTTCTAACAATTCCATCTGCATCGATTTGGACATTCACAGAGATATCTTCTAATGCCTTGAAGATACGATTTTTCTCCCCCGTATCAGTCGCCATCCTGGTTTCATGGCCAGACTGGACTCCTGGTAGGAGTTTCAGTGTCACCTGTCCATTGGATAGATTTGGTGTCTTTCCCTCATAGTCGCCCCTGATTTCAATCACCGCCACCATGGTGTCTAAGGTCTTCTCATTAAACCAGAAATTACCAAGGGAATAGACGATTGGCTTTCCATTATAGTATTCCATCCCCTGCAAGATATGTGGATGAGCACCAATGACACAGTCCGCACCAGCATCGATATAAGCATGGGCACCATTCTTCTGAACAGAAGTTAATGTGGTGGAATACTCTGTTCCCCAATGAGGTAATGCAATCACATAGTCTGCATTGGCCTTGGCTTCTTTAATCTTCTCAATAAAAATGGAATTATCATAGCAGCGAAGGATTCCAGGCTCTGTATCCGTAGCCTGAGGAGTCATCTTCAATTTCTCTGCACAGCTGGCAGCCACATAGGCGATGGTGAATCCATTGGTTTTTAAGTAAATGGGCTGGGAAGCTTCTGTCAGATTCCTTCCTGCTCCTACATAGGGGATACCTGCCTGATCTAACGTATCAAAGGTATCAAGCATAGCATCCTTGCCATAATCATAGACATGGTTATTGGCTAAGCCTACAATGTCGATTCCTAGTTCCTGTAGCCAGGCCACATGACTAGGATCCGACCGGAACGTATATGCCTTTCCAGGGAGAGGTGTCCCTCTCTTACTGTAAGTAAACTCATTATTAATCCACATCAGAGACATGCCATTCATAGCATCTACATAGTCCTGGCTAAGTACATCCGCCATCTTACTTGCACCCTTGGCCTGATAGTGTCGGGTGGTTTCATGGTCATCAGCAAAGTTAATGTCTCCTGCAAATCCTAGCGTAATATCATAGGATGTCTTTTTGGATTCCTTCTCCTTATCATCCTTCTTCGTATTGGACTTAGCCTTCTCTTCTTCATCCTTAGACTTCTTATTTTCTACCTTTGCTTCTCTTTGATTCCTAGATGAATCACTTGCGTTTTTAATAGCATAGAAGATTCCACCTGCCACAACTACAAGAAGAAGGGCTATGATCAGGGGTTTTCGAATCCTTTGTAACATCCTACTCCAATCCTATTGTCTCATCGAGGCCAAGCATAATATTCATATTCTGCACTGCAGCACCTGATGCACCCTTCCCTAGGTTATCAAATAAAGCGGTAATTCCTGTATGGACTTCATTACCGTAAACCACTAATTCTAACTGGTTGGTTCCAGCCAGAGCATTGGCATAGAGAGTCTTCGGCTCCTCTTCAAATGCTCTTACCTTAACAAAGTGTGCATCTTTATAGTAGTAAGCAAGGAGATCTCGAATCTCTCTCGCTGTGATGGTTCCCTTGGCAGGGAGCAGCTTCTCTCCATCTCGCCTTACATTTTTTAAAAGGTGATTCTCTAGGAGAATGGTGCCAGCCATACCCTTATAGTAGTCATCCACAACCGGTAAGAAGGCTGGTACATGATCTAGTCCTGTCATCTTCTGAATCTCTGGGAGATGCTTATGGGCAAGGGTCCGACCATAGATACCAGGTGCTGTAAGTTCCTTAGCAACGGGATCTGTCTCATAGTCTGCAATCATCTTCTTACCACCACCAGAGTAGCCTGTCAGAGAATAGATTGCGATGGGATAATCCCTAGGGAGAATTCCCATCTGAATCAGTGGTGCAATAGAAGAAATCGCCCCTGTGGCATGGCAGCCTGGATTCGCCACTCTCTTCGACTGGCGAATGACCTCTCTCTGCTCCTTGGATAGCTCTGGAAATCCATAGGTCCAATCTGGGCTGATACGGTGGGCCGTAGATGCATCAATGACACGAACCTCTGGATTATCAATCAAGGAAACGGCTTCTCTAGCCCCTTCATCAGGAAGGCATAAAAAGACAATATCCGCAGCGTTCAAGTACTTCTTACGCTCCTCCTTATCATGTCTCTTATCCTCTGGAATGCGAAGGAGTTCTAGATCCGACCGCTGACCAATACGATCGTAGATCTGCAATCCTGTGGTGCCACTCTGACCGTCAATATATACTTTTTTCATTTCTTCCTCTCTTCCTGTTCCATTCATTACAGCAGCTCTCGTCTACCGAGAGAATCCCTCTAAGAAACTCCATCTCTACTGTAGAGCCTCTGGGTAGAGACTCTGGAACATTTTCTTACCTGTTTTGGTGATAAAAATCTTATCATATGCACTTCTAGCTGCATCCATAGATAGCTCATCCTCATAGATATTCACTAGAAAGTCTGCTTCCACAAGGATCTGATAATCCAATCCCTCAATATCTGTATAGGTATGATGATGTCCAACCAGATACATCACTCGTTCGATTAGTGTTCGATCCAGTCCTAAATCCGTTAATAGAATCAGAGCTTCCTCTGGTCCAAGCTTCTCCTGAAGCTTACCATTGGATGATCCAAAGTTCTTTTCTGCCTTATGAATACCGATGTCATGAACGATGGAAGCCACCTCTAGGATGGTCTGTAATCCACTGGGAAGTCCCTCTCCTAGACCAATTAATCTGGCATAGGTCCAGACCTTGGTAAAGTGCTGGATTCGCATTGGATCCCCTTCATCATACTTTGCCATGGCATGGTAGACATCCTCGATGGAAGCCTTACGATCGTCTCTGAAGGAACCTTCCATATGGTATACATTACGATCTGCTGTAACGAATTGGATATAGTTCCGCTTCATCCGTGAACGAAGTGCCTCTCCCAGGTCGATTTCCACCAAAAGATTCTCTTCACCAGATCCTGCCTGGACCAATACTTCACCATCTGGGCCAACCACTAAGGACTGTCCAGAGAAGGTAATGGCGTCCTCTTCTCCCACACGATTACACATAGCGATAAAGACATTATTATGAAATGCCTCTGTCCGAATCTCAGATAGAAAGAGATCCATAGGCTCCTCAGTGAGATTGGCTGTAGGAATCAGAACCAATTGCGCTCCCTGCAGAGCACAGGCCCGGACACTTTCTGGCAGATGACGATCGAAGCAGATGACGATGCCAATTCGTCCAAAGGGAGTGTCATAGACACGGAAACCATCCTTGGATGGACTATAGTAATCCCTCTCATAGAAATTGGGTGCACTATAGATATGAACCATGTCACTAGATCCCTGGACATTGCCTGCACAGTCAATCATATAGGAGCGGTCGTATAGGTGCCCATCCCTATCCTTCACGTAGAAGTTTGGAGAGATATAGATCCCATGCTCCTTGGCCTTCTCCTGAAACTGTGACAGAATCTCACTATTCGATGGAACAGAAAAAGCCTCCCTATGAATTCCCATACCCAAAAGTAAAGCCCCTGGGTACTGGGGAAAAAATGGTGTCAACTGGGCCTCTGGGAAGAAAATCAAATCCCCGCCCTTACTGGATGCTACATCGATTTCCTCTAAGGCCTTCTTTACATTGGACCCTCGATCCATGGACATGGACATCTGTGCTAGTACTAATTTCAAATCGATTTCCTCAACTTCCTAATTCCAGTCTATTCTAGGATACTTCTCACATCCTCTTCATCATAGGTCACCTGCTTCACTCCCTGGGTCTCAATGAGATAGAGGGCATGGGCCGCTAAATGCTCTGCCGCCTGCTCTAGGTCACGGACACCAGGCTCATTGGCATAGGTACGAATCACCTCTGCTACAGCGGCCTCTGTAAGGATGCACTCACTCTCCTCCATCTGCATCCGCTTCAGCACCTTAGGGAAAGAGAAGTTCTGGAAAATCTGCATCTTCTCCTCCTGGCTATAGTCTGGGATATCGATTACTGCAAATCGAGTCATAAGTGGCTCTGAGATTCGAGACTTATCATTGGCGGTAGCAATGGGATAGACGCCACCTGTTGGCATCATGCATTCGATGTAATTATCTGTGAATCCTAAGTTATCTAAGAGAGTCAGAAGAGCATCCGCCGGATTGGCTGATCCAGCACCAGAATCTGCCTTATCTAACTCATTAATAATGAATACCAGATTGGAGGAACCTGCCTTCTGATAGGCCTCCATAATCCGCCCCGGCTTGGCATTGGCATAGACACGGGGGCTTCCTGTCAGGGCCTCAGGATCTCTAATGGTACTCATATCTAGAGAGGACCAAGGGAGCTTTAGTATCCTAGCCACAGCATAGGCGATCTGAGACTTCCCTACACCAGCAGGCCCTGCTAGGAGCAGTCCATAGGCCGGTAAGGTATGGGTACGATTGATCTGGATAATGGTCTCAATAATTCTCTGTTTTACCTTCTCCATGCCATAGAGTTCCTCGTCTAGGATCTGTCTGGCAGCCACTGGGTCAATGGGTGGAAAGTATGCCCCCTGCCACTTAATATTCAGCATAATCGACAGAGCACGTCTGGCATGCCGTCTCTCATCCTGGCTAATGGAGGTCTGATTGGTCATCTCGAGATTACGAAAAGCCCAGTCCCTAATATTCTCAGGTAGTGTATTCTTCGCCACCCTTAGGAAGTTAGAGATGGATGTCATATCAGAAATGTAAACCGTGTCGGTCTCCTGGTCGTCCTCTTCCACTTCCTCCGGATCGAAGGACTGATCGCTTAAAAGCAACCGCTCTACCACTGTCTGTAAAAACTCATCCTCTGTCTTCAGGCGATGTCTCCCAGTGGCATCCACTGCGTGAATTTTATAAACAGCATAGCCCTGGCTGGTCTGTTGACCAGACAGCCTTACATTGGCATGGGTCTCCCCTAGCCAGTTTACCAGATCCTTAAAGCGAAGGTCTACCGAACGAACCCCAGCATATAACTGATCCGAGGACTTCCCATACTCTAGCACCACCCCATGATCGGACTTCTTAAAAACGCCGCTGGTATGATGAACCAGAACTCTCTCTGGATCCGATAAGGTAAAGAGAGGATGCTCCGGGCTAGCCTCATGCTGATTGGATGTAACATGTAGAGGAATCTGTCCCTTAGAGGGATCGACGATAGCCTGCCTTACGGCTTCCTCCCTCTTCTCCTCTTCCTCACTAAAGTCAAATACGCGAGATGCCATAAAATGTGCCTCTTTTCTTCATAATCAATTTTCTTTTTCTCTTCTTTTTTCTTTTTGGGAAAAACATTTTATACCTGTCTTCCCATACACTCTATATCCTATCTGGTCCAATCCTTACATCTCATACATCTCTAAAATGGAACTGGCTCTTACCACTTGCATAGTCTCCTACCTTCTGACCATGTCCATAGAGACGATACTTATAGGTCACTAAGCCCTCCAGTCCAACTGGACCTCTGGCATGGAGCTTGGAGGTGGAGATACCAACCTCTGCGCCAAATCCGTAGCGGAATCCATCTGCAAATCGAGTAGAGCAATTGTGGTAGACACCAGCGGAGTCCACCATCTGCATAAAGCGCTCTGCTGTCTTCTGATTCTCTGTCAGAATCGCATCTGTATGATGTGAACCAAAGCGATTGATATGGAGAATTGCCTCTTCTACCCCATCAACCAACTTCATAGAGCAGGTTTTATCTAAGTACTCTGTATGGTAATCCTCCTCTCCCATGAGAGGCTCCATCCCTTCTGGAAAATGAAAACCATACTCTTCTAAGAGAGGCAGTATCTCTCGATTTCCTCGCACCGCTACTTCGGCCTCCTGAAAGGCCGCCTGAAGTAATGGCAAAATCTCTCTTGCTATACAGCGATCAATCAGAACCGTTTCTGTCGCATTACAAGCTGCTGTGTACTGGGTCTTGGCATCAGTCACAATGGACACTGCCTGTTCTAGGTCACAGTCACGATCGATATAGGTGTGACATACGCCATCGGCATGTCCCATAACAGGAATCCTAGTGTGATCCATAATATACTGGACAAAGGCATTGGAGCCTCTTGGGATTAAGAGATCCACATCCTGATCGCACTGTAATAATTCATCGATCTCACTGTGGGCTTCTGCCTGGAAGAGGCAGCCCTCAGGTAAGCCAGCAGCTACCACAGCATTCTTAATTAACTGAAAGAGGACTCGATTGGTCTCCTTGGTCTCTTTACCTCCCTTTAAAATGGCACAGTTGCCACTCTTCACACAGAGGCTGGAGATCTGAACCAGGGCATCTGGTCTAGCCTCAAAGATGACACCGATCACACCAATTGGAACACTGATACGCTTTAATTCCAGGCCATCATCCAGGATACGGTCTAGTAATACCTTACCGATTGGATCACTTAATCCAATCAATCCATCGATTCCAGCTACCACATCTTCTAGCTTCTTTTCATTAAAAATCAGACGCTTTTTCACTGCAGAGTTAACACCATTTCCCTCTGCAGCGATAAGATCCTTCTGATTCGCTTCGAAGATTCTCTGGCTCTCACTTAAAAGAGCTGTCTTTACTCTTCTTAGTGCTTCATTTCTAACCTCAATGGAGCTACTTGCTAGAACTGGAGCAGCTAGCTTCATCTCATGTGCAGTCTCAACAATTTTCATAATCTTCTCTCCTATCGGGGCTGAATTCTCGGTAGATCCCATTCAAAATGCATAGCAAGAAAACGAATGATTACTACCACAGCAAATCCTGTAAAAATACATGCAGTCTGAGAACCAACTAAGAGGTAGACCACATTGGTTGCAATGGCTCCCATAATAGCAGCTAAGGCATAGATCTTCTTACGAAAGATCTCCGGCATCTCCATTGCAAAGATATCGCGAAGGACTCCACCGCCAGCTCCTGTGATGACTCCCAAGTAGATAATCAGCAGCATATTACTTGCGAATCCATGACGAATTCCCATCAGTACTCCATCTACTGTGAAGGCTGCCAGGCCTAAGGTATCAAATAAAAACAAGAACTCATTATAGACTGGCTTCAGCTTCGGTAGTTCCTGCGTCACCTTATACATGTATATAAATACCAAATTCGCCATTAGTATAGCGACAATGGCATAGATTGGATTCTGAAAGACCATAGGCGGCGTAGATCCAATCATTAAGTCTCTTAGAATTCCACCGCCTGTAGCGGTAGCTACTGCAAGCACATTGACACCAAAGATGTCCATCCCCTTACGGCCAGCAACGACTGCACCTGAGATGGCAAAGGCAATAGTCCCTAAGAAATCAAGTATAATCCATAAAACCTGTGCCATTACTTCTTACCTATTTTCTTCTTTTTCTTACGAACAGAGTAACCAAAGCTTCCACAAGGCTTACCTAAGTCATAATAGGTTCCGTGGGAATAGACAATTGGCTCTGCCTGATCCAGATGAAAGGCACCCTTCTCGTCCTTATATGCAGTATCTACATGTACAGCTACCACCTCTGCCATGAACATCACATGAGAGCCTAATTCCTTCTCCTCTGTGACACGGCATTCAATATTCACTGGGCTCTCTCCCACCATGGATACAGGAACGATTTCTCCCTCCTCCTTGGTAAGGTGACACCTCTCGAACTTATCCTGGTCTCTTCCACTGACCACTCCACAGTAGTCTGTGGCCCATGTGAGGTCAAAAGTTGTGAGATTGATGGCAAATACCCCTGTGTCATGCAACGCCTGATAGGAGTATCTGGTTTTTCTTACGGAAATATAAACCATGGGAGGATTGGTGTTAATGGTTCCTGTCCAGCCTACCGTAAATAGATTATCCTTACCATCCAAGCCTCTGGTTGAAACCAAAACAGCTGGAATGGGATAAAGCATATTCCCTGGTTTCCATGTTTCTTTCATGAGTGGTCCTCTCTTTGAATCGCATCTATAATTGGAGGTACCATCTGCTTCTTACGGGATACAACCCCTGGCAGAATTGTGTAACCATCGACGTTCTCTAAGATACCACGAAAAGCGGAATTAACAATTCGGTCTACATTATTACCAGAGCAAAGAAGTTCTGTGGTCTCATCTAAGATATTGGTCAGCATCACAAAGACCATATCGATATTCTTATCTGCCTGTACCGTCTTCAGATAGTCCTGCAAACTGTCTCTAATGGAGTCAAGCTGACGCTTGGTTGGAGCGCTGACCTGAGACACACCAAAGGATGTATCCCCTGAATAGAAGATCTTAAAGTCAGTATAGATAATCTGGTCTGCAGACTTCCCTGTGAAGTCTGATCCAGCCTCGAACATAGCAACTGCCAGTTCCTCCATATCTACTTCTGCGATACGTGCCAGTTCCTCTGCTGCTGCCTTATCAATAGCTGTACAGGTTGGGGAACGGAACATCAGTGTATCCGACAGAATAGCGGATAGCATAATACCTGCCATCTCCTTAGAGATAGGTACGCCCTTCTCCACATACATGTTGTAGATAATGGTATTGGAGCAGCCAAGTGGCTGATTACGGAAGTAGATTGGTTGCATAGTCTCTAGGGATCCAAGACGATGATGATCAATGATCTCTAGGATCTCAGCCTGATCGATTCCATCAACAGCCTGGGACTTCTCATTATGATCTACTAGGATCACCTGCTTCTTCTTGGCATCTAATAAGTTACGACGAGAAATCATTCCAATATAATGCTGCTTATCATCCACCACAGGGAAGTCACGGTGACGAACCTTAGACATCTGCTCCTGTACATCGTCCACCTTATCCTCGATCTCGAAGGATATGATGTGGTCCTTGGTCATGAAGTGACCAATTGGCATACTCTGATTAATGAGACGTGCCACTGTAAAGGAATCAAAGGCTGTAGTAATTAATATACACTGGATTGCACCTGCCATAAGGATAATCTCTGGATCGATATCCTCCTTCTTAGAGGCTGTAATAATGATACAGCTTGGATTACGGTCCAGCACCATACGAATGCGAGCATTTACATTACCAACAATGACCAGGTCATCCTCTTTGATCTCCGTCTGGATGGTCTCCTGAGAACCAGCAGCTACCATCACCTGTCCCTTGACAAAGTAGGCATGCTCATTGCCACTGATGACTGTTCCCTGAAGGATCTCTACGATATTCTTATACTGGGTGCGGGCACGGCTTAATACGCCGCCATCGATCATATCCATGTAGGAATAAGCGATATCGCTATTGGAGATAATTCCCTCTAGGAAGCCTGCGTCATTTACTACTGGCATAGTAACTACATCTAAGTCGCGCATCATGCTCCAAGCTTTTTTCAGAGACATATGGTGATCGATACCCTTATTCTGGCGGAAGTCTAAGTCCTTAATCTGCGTGCATACATCTTCAACCGTCTCAGGCTCTGTCACACCAAATCGCTCTAAGACATAGCGGGACTCACCATTGAGCTTACCTGCCTTCTTAGGGATATATGTTTTCTCCTCTGTCTGATTCTTCAGATTCGCATAGCTAATAGCTGCACAGATAGAGTCTGTGTCTGGATTCTTGTGTCCAATGACCCATACCGGGCGCTCATTTGTCGAACGAAATGTACTCATCCCTTTCCTTCCTAAGGATACTTTCTCAAGTATTCAAGAAAAAAACAGGCTGTATAGTGAGTTACCTACACAGCCTGAACCTATCTATTCTGTTACATATTGATAACACATGAAGTCTTACGTTGAATGAATCATCTCTGGACTCTTAGATGATTCCAGCCAAAAACAGAACGATGACCACAACTGCACCAAGATTCAGAAGGCCAAATAACATGGAGAAAACTCCCATGGTCTTCAGAGAGTGGAACTGCTTCTCTGTTGCTACACGATCTGCTTCCTTGGTATTCATCTCTGTTAAGAGATCCTGAATGTTACGATAGACCTTTACATTCTCAGAGTGGACCTTCTCAGACAACTCATCCTTAATGCTATTCAGCCCATCAGATACACCGCCGAGATTCTCACGCATGCCTGTCAGTGTCTCCTGTACTGCCTGATTCTGCTGAGCAACTGACTCTTCATTACCAGCTACCTGATCAGCAATACGCTCCTCTAAGTTCCCCATGGTATCCTTCACCTGGGTCATCATCTCGTCAACCTTACGGTTCACATCTAGAACGAGGCTGTCTGCCTCTTCCTGCTTTCTAGCAAGTGTATCCTGAAGCTCACGGTTCTTCTCTTCCTTGGCACGAACCAGTGCTTCTAATTCTTTGACTTTACGCTCTCTAGCATTAATCAGCTTGGTCAGCTGCATTGCCTTATCACGAAAGGCGTCGATCTGAATCAGTAGCTGATCCTCACCAGACTTGGCATCGTCGCACAGCTTTTCTGCTTCAGTCTTCTCCTCAAATGTCTCTGTCATGTCACTCTCCCAATTCAACGGTTACGAATATGTAAATATACACATATGTTATATTAGCATTTCAGTTTTTCGTTGTAAACAGGAAAGGACCTAACAATTTGCTGGAATTAACCTAAGAATTCAATCATATTTAGGATTGCGCATACAACCCAGAGGATTGTCAGGACGATATTGATGATCTTCGCCCACAATTTCTTGGTTGCAATGGTCATTCCAATACCATAGACAGCCAGAATCCACTCTAGGATAATGACTACCAGAATCGCATCCATGTTCTTGCCAAATAAAATACTCTTTAAAAACTCCATCTTCTCCACCTCACCTTTCCAATAGTGTTTTTGATTCATCTATCACTTCATAAGTTCCCGGAAAGCTGCAGGAGTCAGGTCGCCTCCTGCCTTCCTCTGTCTTATTAGACATTCCTCCAGGTACTCTTTATTTTCCATGGTCTTTTCCACCTCGCGGATCATCTCCTCTGGATTCTTTTTGATCTGATCCTTAGAAATGTAGACCCTGCCATGTATGGTTTTTTCAAAGCCAAGTATCAACTGATTAGCGAGGAAGGCTCGCTCCAAAGCATTGACAATGACATTCTGATAATTGATATCAAAGTAATAATCACACTCCTGAAACAGTTCCTCTATAATCTTCGGCTTAGCGCCAGGATAAAGGGTTACATTGGAATACTTCTCCTTATCCATAAGGGTCTTCGACATCTCTGTCACCGCCACAATATGAAAGTGAATCTGAGGCAGTCCAGTGATTAACTCCTCTATGCCTTCCAATTGATCCGAATTGGTGCAGATCAGTGCCTCCCTTCCATAGGAATTCTCTCTCGTAAAGCCATGTACATAGCCACCAAGTTTAAGATGCCGATGATCTGCTCCTAAGGATAAGAGTTTCTCATAACTTCCCTCATTCATGACGATGACGGTGCTTGTACTTGGACTGCTGCCAGCTAGAATCCCCTTCATATTGCCAGGGATATCCTCTCGCACACCTTCCTGCCAGAAAAGGAGATCCTGTGCTCCCTTTTCTCGGGACCTACTTCCCAATTTCTCAGCTACAAAGAATGGCGTGGACAGGGAATTATAGTAAATCTGTCGATCCAGGTAGCCTGCATCCTTAAGCATATCCACTGCAAAATCTACTCGACTCTTATATGAGGTCAATCGTCCCTTAAAGTCTAATAGAATATCCCCTGTTCGATAGTTCTCTGTAATCACTTCCCTTCCACTACTATCAAACCAGCTACGTAAAATGGCTTGTCCCTTAGCGTCCATGGTTCCTCTGCTATAGAGTCGCCCTTTACTATTGTAGTAGTCGCTGTAGCGATGGATGCCCTTCTCATCTAGCCACTCCACTGCACTTACCAGTCTCTTTTCTAGTGGCTTGGCATAGACAATTCGTCCCCTGAGATGGGTTTTATCATAGACCTCTCCATAGGAGTTATTGCCTCGAATCTCCCAGAGCTTAGGATGGTCAATCTGGTTAAAGTATCTGGCCTTCCCCTGACTTACTCCCAGGTAGTACTGGTAGATACTAGTGACATCTCGAGGGAGAAAGCCATCATCCATCATGGTAATCATAGGTCCCTTATATCCCGCCAGGCGAAAGGATGTACGGAGCTGATTGGCTGCCTCGTCATATGAATCTAGTAAGAGCACACTTGATTCCATCGCTCCATCACCTCCTTTGTTAGAAACTCCCTTGCCCTCTCATAGGACTTCTCATATACCTGATCCAAATCATTTCTTTTGAATAGTGTCAGCATCTTATCGCATAAGGCATCCACTTTTTCCTCTTTGGTCATTCGATCATGGAGTGGAATCAGATAACCATTCTCTCCATCTCGGATGAAGGTTGGATTGCCGTATCGCACATCAAATCCAATAATTGGGCATCCCGATCCAATGGCTTCCATCAGGCTTAGGCCAAAGCCCTCTGAGGTAGATCCCGATAGATACAATCCATAGTTTACATAGGTATCTGTCAAATCCTTCTGGCCCATGAGATGGATATAATCTCCTGCATGATTTTTTTCTATGAGATTCTTAAGGTTACCTTCCTCTCCACCTACACCGTAGATATCTAGAGACAGGTCATGAATCGTCTCATGTCCTTTTACACAGGCTAGGATCACCCAGTCAATATGCTTTTCTCTAGCCAAGCGTGATGCAGAGATAATGCGATGAGGATCTCTCTTCCCCTTAGGATACTTTAGTTCTGACAGACTTCCTACAGGGATGGTAATCACCTTTGGCCGAACCCCTATATACTTTTCAAATTGTTGGCACAGTAACTGATTCTGCTGATCCGTTGCTGTGATATAGAAGTCCACAGAGTCATGATTAGTAAATACATAGTCATAGTAATTATTCCAAAGGATATAGTCCTCTGAAGTAGAGCCTTCGCTGAAGTGATCTGCATGGATGACCACACCAACTCTGGCTTGGTTTACATTTTCTAAAATAGGCTGTGCTAGACCTGTGGCACGATCGATAATCACTGTGTCCTTGGGTCCAAGACATAAGCTCTGCACCATATAACCAATCAGCTCCTGCTTAGAGTAGAGGATTCGGTCTGGAAAGCGAAAGATACTCTCTTCCCCCTCATCTCCTAGCATCTCTTCGTAGGCAGTTGACCCATCTCGATTAAAAAAGCGGCGCATATAGAGCTTGGCCTTCCCAGACTCTGGCGCGTAATACTCTGTATAGATCCGCTTGTCCTGGAAATAGTCCTTACGAATCAGCTTATTCTCCGATACATACTCCACACGGTGAATATACACATGCTCCTCATCGGTAAAATAAAGGGTCACATAGTTCCCGCTTCCCTCGAAGAAGATTCGCCCTCTCTTACCTTGACGACAAGCTCGATACTCTCCCTTAGGCAGAGTCTTCTGAAATTCCTTGGTGCTATAGGTCACTTTGGCCACTTCAAAGTCAGTGAAATAGGTATAGAGCCAGATAATCTCCTGATCTAGGAAACCGATATTCTCTGTCATCAGTGCCAGGCTGTCTCTGGGAAACATATCCGTGAAAACAAACTTCGCTGGCTGATGGATCTCTCGTAACATCTTGGCACGATAGCTCTCAGCATACTCGACACCGCTGGATGCCCAGCCAATGCCTAAGTTAAAATTGTAAATCATAAGCTCCCCTCTTTATGGAAATACAATCTGCATATCTCCCTTGGCATCCACATGATGACGCCCGAGAAATATAAACCGTTCGATAGATTCCTGCATCATATCCTCCATATTGTGGTAGGATTCGTAGGCCTCTCTGTTATATTCAAATAAAGGATTCAACTGGGCCATGGATCGACCGGCAGTGGCATATTGTAACTGCTGCAGGTAGTCTACCTCTTCAATCCATGCCTCATCCAATGCCTTAAGAATGCACCTTCTTAAGTACTCCTGCTGCCGATTTTCATCCTCAAATTCTTCCATTTTCTTATGGAAGAGATCTGCAGCATATGCCACTAATTCCTGCTCCATCAGTTTCTTCTTACGTCCCTCATGGATCCGATTAACATCTAGGTGATAAGAGAGGTGATCCAGGATATAGCGCTGGAGTTCTCTCTTATCTGGATTCTTTTCTTTAGACAGATAGCGATGGATCTCATGGGACACAATCCCTTGCACCACTTCCTGGGAGATATATCCCTTATCTAGCAAGCGATTTCTAGCAGCATAGAGGATCTCTCTCTGCCGCTTTAAAACCTTGTCATACTGAAAGGAATTCTCTCTACTAGAGACTTCATTTTCTTCCCCCTTCTTTTGGATGCCATCAATGATTCGCTTCAGATGATGCTTACTAATAAAGCGCTTCTGTAATAGCTTCTCAAGCTTATCCTTACCAAGGCTAGAGGATACCAGTTCATCCTCTAGGGAGACGAAGAACTGACTGCTGCCAGGGTCACCCTGTCTACCAGCCCTGCCCCTTGCCTGCTTCTCCTGCCGCACATTCCCCATGCGACCATTGCCTAGTACTGCTAAGCCACCTAATTCCTGTACACCCTTTCCTAAGCGGATATCGGTACCTCTGCCAGCCATTCCTGTAGATACCGTAACAGAGCCATACTGCCCTGCTTCCTTGATGATATCTGCTTCCCAAAAGGCATTGTTAGCATTTAACAAGCTATGGGGGATTTTCTCCTCTACTAAGAGAGAGGAGATTAACTCCGTATCCTGTATGGTAGGTGTCACAACAAGGACTGGCTGACCCTTTTCATGACGTTTCTTCACATCCATAACCACTGCGCGGGTCTGCTCTTCTGCGGTCTGGAAGTAGCGGTCCTTTAAGTCCTTTCTCTGATTCTTCTTATTGGGCTGGATCCGAACGACCTTTTTATGATAGGTGGCCCGTAATTCCTTTCTGGCATCATAAAGGGTTCCACTCATGCCAGACATCTTAGGAAACATCCGAAAGAAATTCTGGTAGGTAATGGATGCCACTGAGCGCTGCTCCTGGGTTCTCTCACAGCCCTCCTTGGTTTCAATGGCCTGATGCTGTCCTCCCTGCAGACGCATGCCTGGCATGGTACGTCCTGCACCGTTATCTAAGAGAACAATCTCTCCTTCATCGGAGACAATGTATTCCTTCTCATTGGTCATAACGGTATGAGCTCGAAGGGCTAAGGTAACATGTCGATTCAGTTCAAACTGCTCCTTCGAGTAGAAGTGCTTAATTCCGAAGAATCTCTCTGCATCCTCTACTCCCTCCTTGGTAAGCCATACTGCCTTTTCCTCTAACTCATAGTCCTTATCCTCTTCTAGGGTAGATACATAGGTATCCGTTAAATCAAAAAGATTGGACTGGACTCTTGGTGCGCCAGAGATTACCAGTGGCATAGAGGCTGCATCCAAGAGAACCGTATCTGCTTCATCAATAATGACTGCATAGAAGTCTCTTAGGAAGCGATCCTCTGCACTTTTCACCAGGTTATTAATGAGATAATCAAAGCACATCGCTGCCTGGGTGGTATATAAAACATCTGCCCCATAGTAAGCCTTCTTATCCTCATTTCCTGTCTTGGTCTTTTCCTTGGATACGCCTACACCAACAGTGAGCCCTAGAAATTCATATACCGGTCCCATTTCCTTAGCATCACGAATGGCCAGGTAAGCATTTGCAGTAACAAGGACTGCTCCCTTTCCAGTCAGGCCATTGAGATAAAGAGGCATGGTGGCTGTGAGGGTTTTTCCCTCGCCGGTATACATTTCCACCAAATGATTCTGTGCCAATGCAATGGCTCCTAGAATCTGTACGTCATAGGGATACATGCCAAGGATTCTGAAGTCCGCTTCGCAGACCACTGCAAAGGCCTCAGGGAGAAGCTTCATCAGGTTCTCTCCCTGGTCCAAGCGGTCACGAAACTCCTTCGTCTTCGCCGCTAATTCCTGATCACTTAGCGCTTCGATCTCGTCCCGCAGTTTTTTAATTTTCTTAAGTAGTGTCTTTCCTCGGGACATGTCTCTTCTTAGTCCTTTCCCCTTTTTCTTTCTCTTCCTTTTTCCGTCTCATATAGTCTGCCGCATCGATTTCTCGAAGCCTTAGATCATGAAAATGGAATTCATGAGCACCTGCTGCTATGAGCTGTATCTCATAGGCATAGGTCTTCAGCGGACACATAAATTCAAGTTCTCGGTCTCGCATGAAAACCTGGCCTTCCTTCTCTCCATTCTTACCATAAAACACAATCTTAAAATACATCCCTCGATCTAGATCCATCTCCATTCTCGACTGGAGGAGGTAGGCACTCTCTCCATCGATCATTGGAAGGGTTGGTTCTATTCGCATAGCCTGATAATTGGTCCTTGAGTACCAGGTCTTCACCACTGTTCCAGGAGGAAGTAATTCATTAATGAAGTGCACATGCCCTCGATCAATGAATTGAATCCGTGAGCCATAGAGATAACTATTGGCCGTATATTCTGTCCAATTGATAATCCATCGGCCATCCATCAAACGGTTTCTCCTTCCTACTTTAGTAAGCGTCCATAGTTTTGTTCTAGTACCATATGGTACATCTCAACGAACCAGTAGACGATTCCTGAGGTGTCATCATTATGTCTGCCATGTAATCCCTTTCCGATAATGGTACAGCGGTCATCGGATAGGTGACGTACCAGGTTCTGGTAACCTCCCACGTCGTAATCATCCTCATACATATAAGCCACGATAAAGGTGGTATCTGCCCATATGGTATGATCAAATCGATCCCAGAAACGATGATTCAATCCTTCGATTCCTTCGTCTTCCAGGCTCTCCTCTGCCTTCCACAGTACATCCAGGGAAGTGGGGAATCCCCCTGGGCGATGGATTCGCTCTGCCTGGGCCATACTGCCAAGGCTTGCCAATGGCTTACCTAAGAGGATATATCCAGGCTTCAGGAAGGTTCCATAATACATGGCGCCAAAGGTTCCCATAGATAGTCCGGAGAATACCACCTGCTCTCTGGTAAATCCCAGTTCTTCCATACATTCCTCAATGGTATCCCGTATCATCTCTTCGTATTCTCTGGATCCCAGATAGAAGGCACCACCCTCTAGTCTGGACTCTGCGATGAGAAGCATAGGCGTCCCAAAGGAGCACATCATATGGTAGCCCTCGAATCCCTCCTGTGTCTTATATCCAGAAAAGTAGACACATAGAGGCGGTTTCCGGTCTCTTGGGTCAAAGTAACTAAAGAGTTCCTCTCTCTTTCTAGTGACATGTCTCTTCCCACCAGGGAGAAAGTATCCCTTATCATGACGTGAGAATCGGTCATGGAGACCCCTCAAATAGACTCTGCCCTTCCCCTTGGCCCAGATCGAGAAGAATAGCTGTCCTCCACAACGATTGGCCTCCAATTGGATGATGTCCTTCATGTCCTCTTCTGTATATACCCATTGTTCTACAATCTCATCCACAGAACCTCTGGGGAAGAGATCACAATGCAGTTCCAATTCCACATTGGAAGTGGTCTCATACTCCAGCCAGATATCTAAGGCCTGGTGCAATTCGATGGGGATATTATAGCGATAGAAAGCCATCTGGCTCATCTCTTGACCAAACTCTCCATCGAATACTGTTTCCGAAAAACCATTCCAGGAGACATCCCCATGGAAATTCGTAGATACCGTTAATCCATGTGGACGAAACTTCTCTCCATAGGAACCACCATAGTAGTCCCTTAGATCCTTTTGTAAGAATTCCTGCAGATCTTCTGCCTTTAGAACCTGTCCCATACGGTGGGCCAGTAGGTCTCCCATTCCCTTTTCATTCTGATATCCCTCGATGACAAAAAGGGAATAGGCTCTCACATGCCCCTTTAAAAAGTCAATCTCATCTCGATCCAATGGGCGCTCTACAAAGGCGATATCATACTCCCACTTTTTCGTATCCTTATCTCCTAAGTCAGGCTCATAGTTCCAGAGTACTTCTAACTCTTTCGGAAGGAGCTCTATGTAGTTATTTGGTCCGAATTGTATGCCTCTAATATTCAATGCTTTCTACAACTCCTCTCCACTGCTCTAGTAAGTTCTCCATAGAAAAGTTGCGACCGATGTCATAAGCCCAAATCATGGCTTCATTCCAATGCTTTCTACTTTCTAGATAATAGGGCAGGCTCTCTCTTAAGTCTTCCATTTGACTGAGAACTCTGCCATTCTTTTCATTTTTTAGATACTGGTTTTCCCTCATTCCGATCTGAGGGATGCCCATGCTAATAGCCTCAATCTGAAGGAATTGGTCTACATTTGCTCCTAGATCTAGAATCAAGCGCTGCATACGAATGGTGTGATTACAGGACATCTCATCCACACATTGATCCACGAAGAAGCGCTTGGCGCAGATGGTCATCTCATCCAGGCCATTCTCCGACACCTCTTCCTGATCCCTGGCCATCTCTGGATCCAAGTCATGGGTCATCAGGATATGTCGCACCTCATTTAGGATCTCATAGGGCCTCTGATAACCTGCCTTACGTGTGAAAATGTGGACCATGGCGTATGGATTATCACCCATGTACTGACCCAGGATCGTAATCACAGGGTCCTTATCCTCTGGGTGGAGGTCATCAAATGCCAGGAGAATATTCTGCACATGCAGGGTCTGACTAATTCCCTGTTCCAGGCGGGTATCATATGGAGTAATGGTTACAATCTCCTGTCCATGGTAGCCAGGATACTGGATAACCTCCTCCTGATGAGCAGCTGTGTCCACTACCAGGATTCCAGCCTTCTCTAACAGGGGCTTCAGTTCCTCTCCAGATTCCAGCTCTCTTCGGTTCTTGAAGTAGCATAGGATGATGGAACGATTATGTAAGAGATTTCCCAGAACCTTCCCATGTCTCCTATGGGCAGCCACTAGAAAGATGTCACTGGCCTCGGTGTGAAGCAGATTCTGTTCGAGAACCTCCTGGATCATTTCCTCTATGGATAGATAATGACTTTTCTGAAATGCTACCTCCCCACCAGATAGGATATATGTCCCATGATTCGGATTCACATCCACCTGTCCACTGGTCGCATCTCGGATGAATCGCCAGTCTCCCTTCTCATCTAAGTATTGCTCCCACTTAGGTTCTCCATTTTCATAGAGAATGGTCAGTGAGATAAAGCCACGATCATCGTATACATTCTTTCGAACCAGAGTGTCCTCTTGGTAGAGATCCACTTGGATCATATTGCCATCTTCACCAAATTCCACCTTGGCATACTTCTCTCCATGCAAATATGCCAACACAGCAAATCCAGAATAGGAAAAGGATGTCCCCTCCGGCCACTTCAGATCTCGAAAGGAGAATACCGATACAGACCGTCTCCGAATCCCTTGCATGGAGTCAAATATAGACCAATAGGTAACATGGTATAGTCCCTGCCGATGTAGGAAGTGTCGTAGGTTCGGTGTGTGGGAAAGCAAAAGTAACTCCATAGGACATAACTCATTCCGATAGAATAACTGTACTTCCTTTACCGTATCGTCACACTCTGTCACCAGTTTGGGCAGATACCAGAATTGTTCATTTTCCTTCCATTCATTATCTCGGTACCATGCAGGTATAAAGTAAAGCATAGGCCTCTCCGTCTCGATCACTGCTGTCACATGAAAAAATGGTAATGATCAAATAAATAATAGGCTCGGAATTCTCGAACTAAAGGACAGATAAATCCCACCAGAAGCATCACATTGGATGGAACCAGTGCCAGGCCAGATGGCAGAATCCCGAAGTATGCCATAAGTAAGGAGATACATAAGACTCCCGCCTGGAATATGCCGCTTAATAAGCTAAGGAGAAATACCCGTCCACACAGATACCTCTGTGTAGCTGGTCCCGCATAGACATCTGCAATGCAGTCTCCATTCTTCTGTAGATTCTTCGCCTGTTCCTTAGGCATCAACATAATAAAGGAGAATCCCACGTCGATCAGAATGACGAAGAATAGATATACACCAATTCCGATTGGATCTGTTAGTACAAGGGACTTACAAATTTCTAAGAATGCTGGATTCTCTGGGAATAAATAAGCAAGGCCCTTTAAAATCAGCTGGGGAAGTAAAAATAAGGCCGATGCAAACATGACAGGCATGGTGCCAATGGGATTCCACTTAATGGGAATATAGCTTTTATCTCCATGGATATTATTGATAGATACCCGAAGTACTGGAATCTTCAGGGTATGGGTCTCTGCGATCAGAGTCCACACGAGGACCACAGCACATAAGAGAAGGATTGGTTTATATTTCCCCCAGTCATAGGAACGAATCATCTGGCTATTACCCACTATTAAGTTCACTAGGATAATAGGAGTCATATCACCGATTCCGTGCTTCTTATTCCATAGGGCCAATTTGGTAATTAACATGGAGCCAAATACCATCTCAGCCATGGCCAAATAGCGAAGATGCTTCACCTCTAGCGCATCTGATTGGAAGGTCAGGGACTGAGAGATGGTAAAGGACATCAGTACTGCTATGAAAAATGCCATCCGTTCAACACGGCGTGTCATCTTCAATTGTGACGTTTTGGCCCTAGACTCTGCGCGACGGAAAACAGATAAAAACATCATAATCATCGAAGCGTTAATATAGGGGGTTATGCCTAGAGCCATCCACGTCTGTTGGTGTCTGTCGGCGCTTAACATCGTACGAAAAAGAGCAGAGGCATCCTGGGATGCCTGACTGCTCCAATTCGTTACAACGCCGTACAGAGGGAGGGCTCGTCCCAGGAGATAGACAGTCAGAATGCCCGCTGTAACCAGTAAACGATTACCTAACTCATGGGATCTGACTGTTTTCTTGTCCATAACGATGCCTTCCTCTGCCTTTCATTCGGCTTTATTCTTCAGAATCCTCTTTCTCTTCCTTATCCTTATCTTCTTCCTTCTTCTCAATTACCTTGGCAACAACTGCTGATGCTACGCCGGCAAGTGGAAGCCATGACCACCATACGCGAACTCCATCGCCGTCATCTTCGTCGATATCCTTATTGGCTAATGGTGTCTCTACATCATCTACATCAACGGTTGGCTCCTGTACTGGTAATGGAGCAGGTGTTGGTGCTGGAGCCGGAGCCGGTGCAGGTGCTGGAGCAGGTGCTACTGGAGCTGGAGCTGCTGCAACTGGAACTGCAGGTGCCACTGGAGCTGGAGCTGCTACAACTGGAACTGCAGGTGCCACTGGTGTAGGTGCAGGGCCAGGAGTCGGTGCTGTACTATTTGCAGTGCTATTTGAAGTGGAGACACTCTCACTCTCGCTGATGGATGTGGATGTGCTCTCACTCTCGCTCAGGCTTGTTGAAGTACTTTCGCTCTCGCTCAAGCTGGTAGAAGTGCTCTCACTTTCACTGATGGAGGTTGAGGTGCTCTCACTTAGGCTTGTTAAAGTAGATATACTATCACTCAGGCTATTGCTGATGGATGTACTATCACTCAAGCTGTTGCTGATGGATGTACTGTCACTCAAGCTATTGGATATACTCTCACTCTCGCTGAAACTGGTGGAGGTACTCTCACTCTCACTCAGACTAGTGGAAGTACTCTCACTCTCACTCAGACTAGTTGATGTACTCTCACTTTCGCTGAGGCTGGTGGATGTACTTTCGCTTTCGCTCAAGCTAGTTGATGTACTCTCGCTCTCACTCAGGCTGGTTGAGGTACTCTCGCTCTCACTCAGGCTGGTGGATGTACTCTCGCTCTCGCTCAGACTGGTGGAGGTACTCTCGCTCTCACTCAGGCTGGTGGAGGTACTCTCACTCTCGCTCAGACTGGTGGAGGTACTCTCGCTCTCACTGAGACTTGTGGAGGTGCTTTCACTCTCACTCAGGCTGGTGGAGGTACTTTCACTCTCACTGAGGCTGGTGGAGGTGCTTTCACTCTCGCTGAGACTAGTGGAGGTACTCTCGCTCTCACTCAAGCTTGTGGATGTGCTCTCGCTCTCGCTGAGACTGGTAGAAGTACTCTCACTTTCGCTCAAGCTAGTTGATGTACTCTCGCTCTCACTCAGGCTGGTTGAGGTACTCTCGCTCTCACTCAGGCTGGTGGATGTGCTCTCACTTTCGCTCAGGCTAGTTGAAGTACTCTCACTTTCGCTGAGGCTGGTGGAGGTACTCTCACTCTCGCTCAGACTGGTGGAGGTACTCTCGCTCTCACTCAGGCTA